>Ga0208789_1000129_pt1 | contig 104419 bp, 84 predicted proteins | sample Methanotroph_Enr_FD_187368 | JGI IMG/M metagenome (GOLD analysis project Ga0208789, IMG submission 187368) | Enriched soil microbial communities from Old Woman Creek wetland in Ohio, USA - Methanotroph_Enrichment_5 (SPAdes) (version 2) | ecosystem: Environmental > Terrestrial > Soil > Wetlands... | reverse complement strand
CCTCCAGGCAGTTCGGAGTGTTGAAACTGAAAAACGCCGTAGGATGTGGCAGCACTTCCACCGGATGGGTGACCGAGTACTGACACAGATTGGTGTCAATCACACTCAGGGTGACCTGGTAGGTGCCTGAAGTTGGGAAGACATGCACCGGAGATTGAGGAACATTCGATGAAAAATAGGTACCATCATTAAAATTCCACAGCCAGGTACTTATCTGTTGAATGTAATCACCTGAAATATGGAATGAAGTTGTATCGCCAGAACAAACAATATCTGAACCAAAATCGACAACAGGCGTCGGATTCATAATAACAACAACGGTATCATTCATCATGCGGTGACAATTACCGGTGGGATTAGTTCCCCTGACTGAATACTGCCCTATGTTATCGAAAATACCGAATTGCAATGGGTTGCCCGAACCATTGATAACAATACCCGTTGAAATACCATTAAGAAACAACTCGTAGTTCATCCCTATCTGAGAGTTGTCAATACCGATAATGATGCCGGTATCACCTTCGCAATAAAATCCATTGTTTGAACCGGTTACTGAAAACAAATCAGGTAATGGATTTATAGTTATATCAGCAACTCCATGTATGGAATCTGCCGGAACATCGCAATATTTGTCATTTGCAGATAGTATCCAATATGAGGCACTCTGAATGGGCGACACATTGAAAACAAAAGGAGACTGATCTATACCACTTACATTTATAGTAGAAATTCCATTCGTATAAGTAAAATTCCAAGGGGGTGTCCCAGTAAATGAAACTGAAAGAGGAATCGAAGTGCCTTCACATTCAGTAACAGTACCGATAAGAGTTACCGATGGATCAGGGTGAACAGTAAGATTCATAAAATCGGCACCTGTCAGGCTGTTACATCCTGACAGGTCGAGTGTAAGCTGTACTGTATTATCTACATCCAGCGCACCAGGAGTGTAAGTAGGGTTAAGAATATGTTCGTTGTTAAAACTGCCATCACCGGTAGTTCCCCATTGTATAAAATCGTGATACTGAGCGATCCCATAAAGCTGAAAAGGCCGCTGACCGCATGTGGAATCATCAATTCCTGCATTTCCTATCGGCCTGGGATCTATTTTCAGTTCAAAATGGTCATTCAGGGTTACATCACTGCAATTATCAACGCCATGGATTGTAAGATTAAAAAGAATGGATCGGTCAATCGTGGTTAAATCAACAAATCCAGGATAATAAACCGGCTGAATAATGGCTGGATCGCTGAGTATACCATCTCCCCCACTCTGAGTCCATAGTATGTTGTTGAATGAATAATCAGTTCCTGATCCTATAAGCTGAAACTGAGTTTCGCTGCTGCATATATAATCGTCAGGCCCAGCTTCAACTGTAGGATATTTCGTAACGCTGAACTCTCTGCTGTCCTCAACAATTTCATCCGAACAACTCAGATCCCCCCTGACTTGCAGCGTAAGTGTTACCATTCCATTCAGAAAATCAGTAGTACCGGGCAGATAGGTGGGAGCTGGTAAGCTATTATCATTAAATAACCCGTCACCACCAGTCCAGAGCAATTCGGAATTATGAGAATATGTGGCTCCGTTAACTACGACAGGAGATTGTACACAATAAGCTTCATCTGCACCTGCATATACTTCAGGCATAGGGTCAATACTCAGAATGAAAGATTTTACATCAGTTTTGTCAGCACATGCGTCTTTACCAAAACCGGTAAATGTGAGTAAAACTGTTCCGGTAGCAATATCATTGGATCCTGGAAAATATAAAGGATCCTGAATCGCATTATCACTGAATATGCCATCACCGCTTGTTTCCCAGAGAACTGAAGAACAAAACTGATTAGTGCCACTGAGCTGAGGTGTTACTGATGAACAAATTGTAAAATCGCTTCCTGCTGTAACCAATGGCTCAGGCGAAACTACTACATCTAAAACAAACGGAGTTGCGGCTGAGCAGTTAAAGCTGTTCAAATAATTAACACTGACAAATTGATTTCCAGCTGAATTCCAGGTTATTACTCCGGTATTATCAGTTTGTGAACCACCAGAATTGAACGATCCTCCCGTTGAAATGTCCCAGCTATATGTATTATTCCCAGCCTGTGTGGAATAGAAATTACCTGGTGTGTTGTTACAGACAAAATCAGTACCAGCCAGTGTTGGAACAGGAACAGGATTGACGGTTACCGGATACACGGTCGGAGAAAGTGCTGCACAGGAACCTGCATTGGTATAATTTACTGCGACCGTTTGCGGACCTGCTGAATTCCATTGTACAGTAACTGTATTATCAGTCGCATTCCCGCCTGCAATGGCTGTTCCACCAGGGGAAACTGTCCATAAATAATTTGTATTTCCATTCTGTGTTGTATATACCGCTGTTGTGTTTTCGCAAAGAGGTGTTAATCCGGCCAGAGTGGGAACCGGCAATGCAACAACTGTAACAGACTTTATGGCGGGATTACTGGCCGAACATAAACTGGCATTAGTATAGTTAACGCTCACTGTTTGATTACCTGCCACATTCCAGTTAATCGTAACAGTATTGCTGGTTGATGTACCACCTGCAACAACAGTGCCTCCCGGTGAAATATTCCAGACATATCCTGTAAAACCGTTTTCGGTAGTATATACAACATTGGTTGATGCTGCACAAACCGTTTCAAGCCCCTGAAGTGTAGGAGAAGTCTGGGAATTTACAGTCACCAGATATTCAGTTGGAACAGCAGCTGAACAATTGAATACATTTGAATAATTGACACTTACGATCCTAATTCCAGGGATGGTCCAGGTAACAGTAACGAAACTACTTGAAGTAGTACCTCCGGCTGTAACTATTCCACCCGGCGGAACTGACCATATATAATTACTATTCCCTGGCTGCGTTGTATAGGTATTGCCTGTTGAATTAGAACATACTACAGCCGGTCCAGCTATTGAAGGAACAGGAATAGGATTTACTGACACATTATAGATAGTTGGAGTAAGAGAACTACAGGCATTGGAATTAGTATAATTTACGCTTACAGTTTTCGATCCCGTGGTATTCCAAGTGATTGTTATTGTATTGTCGGTTGTAGAACCGCCCTGGGTTACTGTTCCACCGGCTGAAACAACCCAAATATAATTAGAATTCCCACCCTGAGTAGTGTATACGTTTCCTGTACTTCCTTCACAAACAGCAGTGGGTCCGTTAATTACAGGAACAGGTCGGGCATTTACAGTAACATTATAAATAGTAGCTGTGCCGGCAGCACAGGAACTGGAATTTGTATAATTAACGCTCACTGTTTTAAACCCAATGGTATTCCATGTTACAGTTGCTGTCGGGCTTGATGATGTTCCGCCAGAAGTAATAACCCCTCCTACAGAAACATTCCAGACATAATTGGTATTTCCGCTTTCAGTAGTGTACACATTATCTGGTGTATTCTGACAAACAACCGAAGGACCTGTAAGCGAAGGCGTTGAAACTGTATTAACCATTACATTGAATACCGATGGCGTAAGAGCTGTACAACCTTGGGCATCAGTATAATTAACGGTAACTGTCTTGGCACCGGTAGTACTCCAGGTTACATTAATAATGTTAGTCCCGATTCCTGAAGTGATGGTACCACCTGTAGAAACTGTCCAGTTATAAAGGAACATACCCGGAGTTGTGGCGTAACTATTTCCACTTGTATTCACGCAAGTGGAAGCAGGACCATCAATCGGAGGTATTGGTAATGGATGCACCTGAACGTTATAAACTGTAGGATTTCCTGAAGGGCAATTGGCCGGAGGAGGTCCCTGATAAGTGACACTCACCGTATTTGCTCCTGCAATGTTCCAGCTTACAGTAACAGTATTGCTGGTACTTGTACCTCCCGCTGTAATGGTTCCCCCTGGTGAAACAGTCCAGTCATAATTGGTTTTATCGGATTCAGTTGTATAAACAATTCCCGTACTCCCAACACAAATACTGTTAAGACCCGAAAGTGTGGGTATTGAACCAGCAAGTATCTGTACATTCAGTGCAGGAGATTCGGGTCCATCTCCACAATCAGCATTAGTACCATGAACAGAAAGATTACCCGTAAGAGCAGCCGTAAATGTCAATACAAGCTGATTGGAATTAGTTGTGGTTACAGTCCCGTCAGGTAATGTCCATACATAGGATGTGGCAGAAGTAACCAGGGGAACGTTATAAGTGACACTCTGTCCGACGCATACGGGACTGGGCCCCGCGGGAATCAGAGGCTGCACGGGTACACGGGTAATTACAAGGGGTAGATTTATAGTTGCCTGCGTAATATAATACCACCACGAATTCACCATCTTATCGTGAATAGGAGGAGATACCGGATAATTATGGCATCCGCTTATAGATGCATTTGTAGGATATACGCATCCGTTTACTGTGTTAACAGTACCCGCAGGAACCAAATTGGAGTCATCCCAATAAAGAGGAAGGATGGAGCTTCCAGTCGCAGCTGGTCTTACAATATCTACTTTTATTCCCTGGTACACACTTTCAGCATCCCAGAGCGGTAAATTTGTCAACCCGTTCAGGTAGTCGATAAACATATTGATATTGGCTCCGTTCTGTTCAGGCAATCCCAAACCATTATTACCGTTCCAGGTTATAATATCCCAGGTGGTACAACCGGGCGACCCGGTAACACTTCCCGAAAGTGTAACATCTTCAGGACCAGAAGTTCCTATAGGTTCGCAATCGATGTTAATAGTTACTGATCCTGGCTTGTTTACTTTCAGCTTAATATCTATGGTTCCATCACAATGCGATTCGCTGTCAACAAAGCAAATCTCACCAAGTTCACCGGTTGGAAAAATCACATTGTCGGGATCATTCAGAAAGATCATGTACTGAGGTGCATCACCAGTTGCAGGCCAGCTGTTACTCGACTTGCGGTTTTGTGACCAGTTTCCTCCATTTGTTACACCCCATTGATTGCAATATATAGTGGATGCTCCTCCACACATACCATTCAGATCCAGCTTCGAAACAATGCTGTCATTAGTATAAACATAAAAGGATGCAAAAGTTTGTGTTGTTGGCGGGGTAACATTATATCCTCCTCCTGAGTAGATCTGCCATGCTTTACTCCAGAGACGACCTGTTTTTACAGTAGTGTTGACTGCAACTGAAACATCAAAATAACTCAAAGCCTTGCCATTAATGCCTCCTCCTGAGATATTAGATGCGAATTCTATATAGTAGTTTCCTGGATATAGCGGCGTTATTACTTTTGGTGTATATCCAAGTGGATTGCTCCCACCTATATTGGGTCCATTGGATGCCTGTGAATAACTCGGAATATATCCTGCACCCGACGAAGGAATAGCGGCAAGACTGTATCCGGGAACTACAGTTCCACCAGGCTCTCTGACCTGGTAAAACAAGTTTTCGCTACCATCGTTCAAACCAATGTATATCTTTTCATTTGCCGGATCAGCGATATAAATATTCAATCGGTATTGTACTGCACAGCCGACCTGTGCAAAAGGTGCACGATGAAGACTGTTATCAAGATAAATTTGTGTAATTTCGGTAGGATAGCTTGCCGGATTATAGGGCATAAGTTCCTTTGTTCCCTCCGCATATGAGGCATAAGTACCCCAAAATAAGAGTAAAAGCAGGAAAATAAATATATGCCGGAATTGCGCTTTCATTTATGTGAAAATTGCCATTGATTCCTCAATAATTTTTCTGATGGACCGAATGAAATCCTTCTCATTATGAGAAAATATCAGCCTATTGAGAGAATGCAAAGTTACTTAAAATTGATTGAGGAATAACGGATTTGTCCAATATGAATAAGGGTTGCTGACCAAGCATATGCCTTCTATTTTAAATATGGCATCAGTACCCTCCAATTATCAATTTATTGAGTAATTTTGTAAAAAAAATACCGGTATTATGAAAAGGATTTTTCTTGTTTTTTCGCTCCTTGCTCTGGTCTTAGTGGCAACAAATGCGAAATCGGCTTCACTGCGGGCATATTTGTCGCATGCAGCTTTTTATTCACCCGAAAGTGGTCCTTACCTCGAAACCTACCTGACGATATCCGGAAAAAGTGTACAGTACGTAAAAAATGAAAATGGCAAGTTTCAGGGAACCGTGATGATTACGATGTTGTTCAAGCAGAATGACAGCATCAGGGATTTCAGAAAATATAATCTGCATACCGCTGAACTCGACGACACCACTCAGATCAACTTTAATCTTTTCGATCAGCAGCGGATTTCGATACCGGCGGGGAATTACAATCTCGAACTGGAAATAGCTGATAAGAACTGTGAAACTCCACCTTTCAAAGCAACGGACGAAGTAAGCATCCGATTCGACAATAACGACATTTCCATTTCTGATATTCAGCTGGTTGAATCTTCGTCCAAAGCTACAGAAACCTCCTTGGTGGCTAAAAGTGGCTATGATTTAATTCCTTATCAGGACTCATTTTACCCTGAAGACAATAAAAAAATCAATTTCTATGCTGAGATTTACAATGCTGCAACAAAACTTGGAAATGAATCGCAGTTTGTAGTTGCCGTTTCCCTGCAATCTATTGAAACCGGCAATCCTATTGAGAATTTTTTCCGTGTTAAACGCGAAACAGCAAGCCAGGTAAATGTTGTTTACCAGGAATTTGATATTTCGGAACTTCCGTCCGGGAATTACAATCTGGCTATATCGATCCGTGACAAGGAAAACAAGGAAATTGCCTCGAAGCGAATGTTCGTTCAACGTTCAAATCCGGGAGTAAAATTTAATACAGGCACGCTGCAAAACATTAGCATAGCCAACACATTTGCTTCTCAATTCAACAATCCTGATACTTTAAGGGAATTTATCAGAATGAGTTTCCCTATTGCAACAGCCAACGAAAAGCTGTTCATAAGGTTCAACCTGAAAGACAGCGAACTGTCAACCATGCAGCAGTTCTTTTATGCTTTCTGGAGCCAGAGGAACCCGGCCAATCCTGAGGAGTCGTGGTCGAAATATTACAATACTGTCCTCGGGGTCGAAAAAGAATTCGGTTCAATTTACAAAAAAGGTTATGAAACCGACCGTGGCAGGGTATATCTTCAATATGGTCCTCCTAATCACCGAAATGTCGAACCAATTAACCCGGTTACCTTTCCCTATGAAATATGGCACTACTATGCAGCCAATGAACAAACGAATCTGAAATTCGTTTTTTACACACGCGACAGGGCTTTGAACGATTATCTTCTGGCACATTCCACCGCTCTTGGAGAAGTAAAAAATGAGAACTGGCAGTTCGAAATCAAAAGGGGGGGTGCAGCAGCAGGTGATACAGATAAAGACTTGTACAACAGAGCATACGACGAAGATCAGTTTGGTGAATACACCGGTGATTATTACAATATCAGACGATAATTTGTCCTTTCTGAAGAGGTAACACAACACAATTTCTTATTCTACCATACCAGAAAGCTTACTCTTTCGGGTACTTATTTTTGTATGATTAAGACGTAATCATGCCTGTTTTGAGTTAACATTCCATTGTCCGGTTTTCCGGTTGAAAATATTTATAATTTAGCTGCTATTCTGATATATCTGATTTATATCAAAATCAACATATAACCCACTTACTTTTAACAACATAATACTTTTGGCACACATAGCGGTAGTAATATTAAACTGGAACGGAAGGGAATTTTTGCGAAAATTTCTTCCTTCGGTTATTGCCAACAGCCATAAGGATGCCGAAATAATTGTTGCTGATAACGCCTCAACCGATAGTTCTATCGAATTTCTACAGGACAATTACCCTCAGGTCAGGATTATTACCAACCGCACTAACGGTGGATTTGCCCGTGGCTACAACGAAGCTCTGTCGGAAGTGGAAGCTGATTATTACATTCTGCTGAATTCGGATATCGAAGTCACACCCAACTGGATCGAGCCCGTTATCAAACTGATGGAAAGTGACAAGACTATTGCTGCCTGTCAGCCAAAACTCCGATCATACCATGAGCGCGAAAAATTCGAATATGCAGGAGCAGCAGGAGGTTTTATCGACAAATACGGCTATCCTTTCTGCCGTGGACGGATTTTCCAGCATCTCGAAACCGACGAAGGACAGTACAACGATGAAATGGAAATATTCTGGGCTACAGGTGCCTGTATGTTTGTGCGGGCTGATCTGTACAGGAAATTCGGCGGCCTCGACGAGGATTTCTTCGCACATATGGAAGAAATCGATTTCTGCTGGAGGCTCAAAAATGGTGGATATAAAATAATGTACTGTCCCGATTCAGTTGTTTTTCACGTTGGAGGTGGAACATTGCCCAAAAAATCGGCTCAAAAAACATACCTCAACTTCCGCAACAACCTTTCACTTTTATATAAGAATCTTCCCTCCTACCTGGTTTTGCCTGTGTTTGCAGTGCGTTTTCCTCTCGATGGTATTGCTGCCATGAAGTTTCTTTTGGATGGAGGCTTCCGAGATTTTAAAGCTGTTGTAAGAGCCCACTTTTATTTTTACAGGCATTTCCCCGGTTTGCGCCGTAATCGAAAATCAATTGAACATAAGATGGTTTCCGGTATATATCAGGGCAACCTGGTTAAAGAATACTATCTGAACAAGAAGACTCTTTTCACAGAGTTAGAAAAAGAGGATTTTTCGAAGTAAAACATCAAATTATCTGAATTATTATTCTGTACAGTCTGGATTTTTTTTACAAAAAACTCTCCACTGCCAAACGATACGAATCGAATCCAAAACCGGTTATTACACCTTTCATTCCTGCCGATATCATTGAAATACGCCTGTACTCTTCCCTTGCATGAACATTCGAAATATGTACTTCCACAACCGGAGTTGAAATGGCTTTTACTGCATCACCAATAGCTACAGAAGTATGTGTATATCCCCCTGCATTCAGTATTATTCCATCATAGTCAAAACCAGTTTCATGCAATTTGCTTATAATTTCACCTTCGATATTCGACTGAAAATAAGTGAACTCGACTTCCGGATATTTGCTTTTCAATATTCCCCAAAAAGCCTCAAACGACTCATTGCCATATATTCCCGGCTCTCTCAGCCCTAAAAGATTCAGATTTGGTCCGTTAATTATACAGATTTTCATTCAGCTGTTATTTGTGAACAAATTTAAACTTTTTCTGCAATAAAGTTACAGAACCCGAGGCACTACTGTTGCTACATCAAGAAATTGTATCAAAAAACTGAAACATTTTAGTTGTGAATATTTCCTAAAACAGTAAATTTGCAGCTGTATTGAATAGGGGTGCCTTAAAATGACAGGCTGAGATCAAACCCATTGAACCTGATACGGGTAATGCCGGCGAAGGGATGGACAAACTTTAAATGAATGGATTTACCCTGTTCGCCATTTGAAGTTTAATTATAAAAAAAACAAGAAATGAAAAAGATGATTCTACCGGCACTGCTGGTATTACTTCCTATTTTGGGATGTGCACAACTGAGTCTTACAGGAAAAATTATTGACCGATCAACCAACGAACCCTTACCGGGAGCAGGTATTGTGTTGTTAAACACCTACCATGCCACAACAAGCAGCAATACAGGTACATTTTCTATCCGCAATCTGAAAGGCGGCAATTACACGCTGGTTGTCAGTTATATAGGATATAAAAACGACACCACATTCCTCAGTCTGAACTCAAGTACAGAATTGAATATTGCCTTGCTGCCAACAGCAATTATGCAGGATGAAGTTATAGTTTATGCCACCCGTGCCGGCAATAACACGCCTGTCGCCAGTCAGAATTTCAAAAGAAAGGAAATTTCTTCTATGAATTTTGGCCAGGATCTGCCTGTATTGCTTGGAAACAGCATTTCAACCGTAGCCACTTCCGATGCAGGCAATGGTATGGGATATACAGCTCTGCGGATTCGGGGAACTGATATGACCCGTATAAACGTAACAATCAACGGCATACCGCTCAACGACCCTGAATCGCACAATGTTTTCTGGGTGGACCTGCCCGATTTTGCAGCCTCAACGGATAACATTCAGATTCAACGTGGAGTTGGCACTTCCACCAACGGGGCTTCCGCTTTCGGAGCCAGTATTAACCTGCAATCGGCACACCTGAAAACCGAACCCTATTCAGAAATAAGCAGTTCTGCAGGATCGTTCAACACATTTAAAAACAGCTTTTCGCTTGGCTCCGGACTCATAAACCAACACTTCAGCATGGATGCCCGAATCTCAAAAATATCGAGCGACGGGTATATTGACCGTTCAGCATCCGACCTACTTTCCTTTTATATTTCAGGTGCATTCACATCAGAAAAGGACCTTTTCCGGCTGAATATATTTTCGGGCAAGGAAAAAACACAGCAGGCCTGGGACGGAATACCATCTGATATACTTAAGACCAACAGAACCTACAATGGCACAGGGGCTTACACTAACAACAAAGGAGACCTTTGCTATTATGACAACGAAACTGATAATTATTCACAGACTCATTTTCAGGCAATATTATCGCATCAATTCAATAAAAAACTATTCCTCAACACATCTCTTCATCATACCATCGGTTCAGGTTATTACGAACAATATCGAGAAAACGACTGGCTATCAGCTTACGGCATTTCACCAATAAAAATTAATTCTCCATTCTATATTACTGACAATGATACCATTTCGACACCCGACAGTACAATCAGTATATCGGATCTGGTTAGAAGAAAGCAATTAGCAAATACTTTCACCGGACTTACATGGTCAATGAACTATCATACCGGCAGGCTAAAATCATCTTTTGGTGGTTCGTGGAACACATATACCGGCAATCATTTCGGAACTGTAATATGGTCACAGTTTGCAGGCAATGCTGATATTAATCACGAATGGTACAGGAGTCAGGCTATTAAAAGAGATCTGAATATTTTCATCAAAACCGAATATTCAATAAACCATAATCTGGGCACATGGATCGACCTCCAGGTTCGAAGAATAAACTATTCCATTGATGGTATTGATGATGACACACGTAATATTACACAGGATCATAATTTTAACTTTTTTAATCCAAAGGTGGGTTTAACGTATTCACTTAATACCAATCACAGCACCTATGCTTCCTTTTCTATTGCAAACCGGGAGCCAAACCGCGATAACTTTGTTGATGCTGATCCTTCAAGACCCGTTCCTCAGCCGGAAACTCTTTTTGATACAGAAGCGGGATATACCTTTGCTTCGAACAGGTTTTCGTTCAGCACAAACCTGTATTACATGTATTACAAGGAGCAACTTGTGTTAACCGGTGCTATTAATGATGTAGGTGCCGCAGTTATGATAAATGTCCCGGAGAGTTACCGGGCCGGGATCGAACTTTCGGCAAAGGCATTGATAACAGGCAACCTTAAATGGGAACCCTCAGTTACAGTGAGCAGGAATAAAATAAAATCCTTTGTCGAATATATCGATGATTATTCCGCAGATTGGGATTTCAATGGACAACTGGCAGCGAATCATACTGATACTGACCTGGCATTTTCGCCTTCGGTGGTTGCTAACAGCAATATCAGCTGGATGGCTTTTAAAGGTTTTAATATAAATGTTATAAGCAAATTAGTTGGCAGGCAATATATTGACAATACCCAGAACAGCGACCGCCAGCTTGACCCCTATTTTGTGACCAACCTGCTTATGGGTTACACTCTGAATCCACATTTCTGTAAGGAAATAGCTTTGTCGTTGATGATCAACAATATCTTCAACAACGAATATGAATCCAATGCATGGGTATATCGTTATTCGTATGATAATTCAATGCAAAAGGCCGATGGCTATTTCCCTCAGGCCGGACTGAATTTTTTGGCAGGAATTTCGGTGAAATTGTAATCGCTTAAAATTGTCGGTAATAAATAAACGGCATGTGCCCCTAACCCCCAAAACCTAAACCCTAAACCCTGACTCAAGATAATCCCAAATTCCCTACCTTTGCGCCCTATGGCGAATATTATTACAATCAGGAACAAAAAAGCCGGCTTCGAGTATTTCCTGGTTGAACAGTTTACAGCGGGCATCATGCTTCTTGGTACTGAAATAAAATCAGTACGCGAAGGAAAAGTCAACCTCACCGACAGCTATTGTGCTTTCGAAGGCAACGAATTGTACCTGCTCAACGCTCATATTTCGGAATATAAGTTCGGAAACCAGTTCAACCATATAGCCAAGAGGGCTCGTAAGCTTCTGCTAAACAGGCAGGAACTTAAAAAGATAATTGGCAAAACCCGTGAAAAAGGGCTCACAATTGTTCCTGTTGAATTGTTTATAAATGAAAAAGGATTGTGTAAAGTCACCATTTCGATTGCAAAAGGTAAGAAGATGTACGACAAGCGCGAAACCCTGAAAACCAAGGATAACAAACGCGAAATGGACAGAAGGCATGATGACTAAAGATCAGAGAATGTGTTTCTGAAGGTCAGGGAAAATATTATGAGTAATTTTCGTCAGAACGTTGCCAATAAAAAATTACTTTTCGAATTCTTTACTTCTGGTGATTTATAAAATTAGTTTTAAATGAAATAGCCATGATTGGAATAAATCACCAACCGAAGATGATATTATGATCAATCTGGCGTATTACATGCGACCCGTAAAAAATAAAATATAACGCATGAAATAGCCATGATTGGAATAAATCACCAACCGAAGATGATATTATGATCAATCTGGCGTATTACATGCGACCCGTAAAAAATAAAAAATAACGCATGAAAAGCACCTCATTCAATGCTTATTGGGTCTCGGAAGACCCGGAAGGAATCTTCCGGCAGCAGGTAATCCGGCGCAATACCGGCGATCTCCCACAAAACGGGGTCCTTATAAAAGTTAAATATTCTTCGCTTAATTACAAAGATGCATTGTCAGCTTCAGGCAATAAGGGTGTAACACGTCGGTATCCTCATACACCCGGTATTGATGCCACTGGTGTAGTAGTGGAAAGCAATTCAGAATTATTTTTGCCCGGCGATCAGGTACTTGTAACCGGATATGATCTGGGAATGAATACCCCCGGAGGATTCGGTGAATATATTAATGTTCCGGCTGAATGGGTGGTTCCAAAACCTGAAGGACTTAACCCAGAAGAATGTATGATCCTTGGCACCGCTGGTTTTACTGCAGCACTGGCAATATATCACCTGTTGCGAAGCGGGCAGAAACCCGAAGACGGGCCTCTGCTGGTTACGGGTGCAACCGGAGGAGTGGGCAGTCATTCAGTTGCCATTGCTTCAGCTTTGGGATTTGAGGTTGTTGCTTCTACAGGCAAAACTGAAATGCATGAATACCTCGGAAAATTAGGTGCGGCCCGTAGTATCAACCGTACGGAAACTGATGATCTCAGCGGACGAATGCTGCTTCATGCGCAGTGGGCAGGAGCAATTGATACCGTCGGTGGAAATACGCTTGCTACAGTCCTCAAAAGCCTGAAACCACACGGGAATGTTGCCACTTGCGGAAATGTAGCCTCACCCTTGCTTAACACAACTGTGTTCCCTTTTATACTTAACGGAGTCAATTTGCTCGGAGTAAATTCAGCTACAACGCCAATGGCTTTGCGCTTATCGATATGGCAAAACCTTGCTACCGTTTGGAAACCCAACCTGGGATGCATTAAAACTGAGACGATTGAACTGAAAAATTTATCAACGGCTATCGAAGCAATTCTCAAAGGAAATATTACAGGAAGGGTAATTCTGAAACAATACGAATAGGCAAGTACTCCTGAAACACAAAAAACTTTGTTCTGCAAAGATTGTAGCTAGTCCTGTTCATCATCTTATTTTAGTGACCCACATGCGAAGGATCTCCTGGTTTTTTACAGCAAGGAGGCAGTTTTTCGTAAGCTATAGGATTGGCAGTAGTTTCATCAGCATCATACCCCAATTCATTTAAAGCCTTTCTGATGTTTTCAGGTGATGTTTTGGATGTTTTAAATGTAACTATCAGGTCTTTAGTTTCAAGATCCAGATTTGATTTTACTACTCCTTTTTCGTAAGCCATTGCAGTTTCGATACGCGTTTTACACATCTCACACTGAGCTGAGGTTTTGATTCTGATCTCTTCTATCTTCTTTTGTGCAAAAGCAGAAGTTGAAACCAGAAAAGCTGAAAGTAGCAGTACCGATATTATTTTTTTCATGATTGATCAGATAAAACTATTAAACACCAAAATTATCTAAAAAGTTTCTCACTTATGGTTATTTAACAAATTAGTTTTCATACCTCATGCTCCCGGAAGCTGCCTACCTTGCCAGATAAAGCAAATAGCTATCTTTTAATGGTTACATTCATAAATAGAGTTTTTAAAAAGTTAGTTGTGAAGCTTCTTTCTTATCTGTCCCGTTAGGGACAGGATATTGGTAGAAAGATAAGTAACCCTATTAGCTAAAGTCCCGTAGATTATTTGCGATAGCAAATAGCTTTCTTTTAATGGTAACATTCATAAATAGAGTTTTTAAAAAGTTAGTTGTGAAGCTTCTTTCTTATCTGTCCCGTTAGGGACAAGATATTGGTAGAAAGATATTGGTTATATTTGTAAAAAGTCCCGTTAGGGACGTTATATATATAATATATCATGGCAAATACCTACACCCAGATTCATATACAGGCTGTCTTTGCCGTACAAAACCGTGAATGTATTATCCGTAATTCCTGGAAGGAAGAACTTTATAAATACATCAGTGGAATTGTGCAAAATAACAATCACAAAATCTTATCTATTAATGGCATGCCTGATCACATACATATTCTGTTTGGATTAAGACCATCACAATCAATAGCTGATTTAATGCAAGATATAAAAGGCAGTTCATCAAAATGGATCAATGACAAAAAATTTGTTCAGGAAAAATTTTCATGGCAGGAAGGATATGGGGCATTTTCCTATAGCAAATCTGAAGTGCCAACAATTATTCAATATATAATTAATCAGACTAATCACCATAAAAGAAAATCACTTTCCGAAGAATATTATGATATGTTAAAGGAGTTTGAGGTTGATTTTGACGATAGATACATCTTTAAACCTGTAAATTTTGATTATAGCGTACCTAACGGCACTTAACCAAATGTCTTATTGATCTTCTAACAACATATTGTCCCTAACGGGACAAATAAGGAATCTGGCAACTAACTTTAATACCCAATCACTCCACCTCTCCGGTTGGTGCGCGTCTTCCTTTCAGACGCGTGACAGATAATCAACAAATCTAAGCAGATTATAGTAACATATATATTTAATTTAGATTGACCCTGCATTGAAAGACAGCAAATTCCACCCAACCCAATCCTTCTCCCCCACTTATCAACATTCTCCCCGGTTAATAACTTTTTTCCGTATTTTACCTAACCAAATAATATCTAAACCGGTTTGATACGGCTCAAAACAATTTTCTTATCTTCACATTTTCAGTTTATTACAATTCGATTTATCCATTTAAGAATACAGCTACTTAATTTAGAGAAATTCTAAATTACTGGAATATCAAATTTTGTACATATATAATTACAACTATTCAATACTTTTGCCGCCTTAAAACCGGAATAAAAAAGTTAATTATGGACAGTAGCGCTCTTGTACTTTTTTTTATTGTTGCCGTAATTCTGGTGGGAGGAGCAATGCTTTTCTCCAGTTTTGTACCGCCAACATCCTATAATCCAGCAAAATTCGAACCTTACGAATGTGGTATTGAAACCATCGGAGGATCCTGGTTACAATATACAGTGGGTTATTACCTGTTTGCCATCATCTTCCTGATTTTCGACGTTGAAACCGTGTTTGTATTCCCCTGGGCAGTAGTTATGAAAACGGCGGGAATAACAGGGTACATTGAAATACTCATCTTTTTCTTCATATTAGGTCTCGGTCTGTTATATGGCTGGAAAAAACACGCACTGAAATGGGAATAACATCAAAAAAAGAATTTGAGAAAAACGACTTCCCTGTTCTTGATTCATACGAGGGAGGCAGTATAATACTTACACAGCTAGATGCACTTGTTAACTGGGCCAGGTCCAATTCAGTCTGGCCCTTAACTTTCGGTACACGCTGTTGTGCCATCGAATTTATGGCTGTGGGTGCTTCGAGGCACGATATGGCTCGTTTCGGTTACGAAGTTGCCCGGGCAACGCCCAGGCAGGCTGATATGATCATTATTTCAGGCTCCATCAACTACAAAATGGCACCTGTTTTAAAACGGCTTTACGATCAGATCGCTGACCCGAAATATGTAATTGCCATGGGAGCATGTGCAGTTTCAGGAGGTCCGTTCTATTATAATTCGTATTCAATAGTAAAAGGAGCCGACCATGTGATACCGGTCGATATATATGTACCCGGTTGCCCGCCACGCCCCGAAGCTCTTTTGTATGCATTCCTGCAACTGCAGAAAAAAATCAAGAGAGAGAAAAACTTCAAGAAGCAGTTAAAGAAATAAGGATAAATGAATGAGGTATACGGGAGGAATTACAATTACCTCATCACATTCCGAAAATAATACAGGCCATGACAAACGAACAACTTATTGAACAACTATCATCGGCTTACCCTGATGCAGTCGTGAAACAAGGCAGCCAATATCCTGAGATTCTAATTCCTCATGATAAGATGCATACTTTCATGCAAAAACTGAAAAGTGATTCTGCTTTTGCTTTTGATTACCTGGTTTGCCAATCCGGGGTGGATTACCCAGCTTTTATACAAGTTGTTTACCATCTTGAATCCACCACCCATAAACATTTTCTGGTTGTAAAAACCAATACCGCTGACCGCGAAACTCCTGCTTTGGATACCGTTGCTGACATCTGGCCTACAGCAGAGTTTCATGAAGATGAAATCTTCGATTTACTTGGAATTACTTTTAACAATCATCCTCACCTACGCAGACTTTTCCTCGACGAAAACTGGGGATTCCCGCTTCGCAAGGATTATAAAGATGATATTCACGTTGTAGAAAGATAGTTATGGGCGCAATTATTGAAAAAATTATAACTACCGACGAGATCAAAACTGACGAGTATCTTGTTAACATAGGACCGCAACACCCTAGCACACATGGAGTTCTGCGGTTACTCACCAAACTCGAAGGAGAAATTGTTCATAATGTAGAACCACATATCGGCTACATTCACAGCGGCATCGAAAAAATGACCGAGGCTCTCTCCTACCCTCAAATCGTTCATCTCACCGATCGTATGGATTACTTTTCGTCGTCCATGAATAACGAAGCAGTATGTCTTTGTGTCGAAAATGCGTTACAAATTGAAGTTCCTGAACGCGTAAAATATATCCGCACCATTTTTTCGGAATTGCAACGTCTGGCATCGCACCAACTTTGGTGGTGTGCTTCGGGTATGGATCTTGGCGCGTTAACAGCATTCTTTTACGGACTTCGCGATCGTGAAGATATCCTTGATATTTTGGAAGAAACCTGTGGTGCCCGTCTTACCTTGAATTACATTGTTCCCGGCGGTGTGATGTTTGATATACATCCTAATTTCCAGAAAAACGTAAAAGCGTTTATCACGAAATTCAGAAAGAAATTACCTGAATACGACAAGCTGCTTACCGATAATATCATTTTCCAGAACCGTACCAAAGGAGTTGGGGTTTTATCACGCGAAGATGCCATTGCTTTTGGTGTAACCGGTCCAACCGGCCGCGCTTCGGGATTTAGCTGCGATGTGCGCAAACATCATCCATACAGTGCTTATCCATATATTAAGTTCGACGAAAAACTGGGTACTGATGGCGACTCATTTATGCGTTGGAAAGTAAGGATGAACGAAATGTGGGAATCAATGAATATCATTGAACAACTGATAGACAATATTCCTGAAGGCGATTTTGCATTAAAGATGAAAGGTGTGATCAAATTACCCGAAGGCGAATTTTATCAGCGTGTTGAATCGGCCCGTGGCGAATTCGGCGTGTATATCGTAAGTGATGGTAAGAAAAATCCATACCGCGTAAAATTCCGTTCACCAGGATTCTCGAACCTTTTCACCATCAACCACATTACTAAAGGATGGAAAATTGCCGACCTTGTAGCTATCATGGCCACATTCGACCTCGTCATTCCTGATATCGACAGGTAACGGAATGCAGAAAAGCAAAATATAAATTAGTAAACGTAACAGATAAACCCATTTAAGAATGGCATTCGAAAAATACGATTTTACGCCTATCACTCAATCCATTCACCAGGCATTGATTGAAAACATTTCCCCATTACTTGCAACAGTCATTGAATGGACAATAATCGGTGTTCTTTACCTTTTATTTATTGCCTTGTTCGGACTATTGCTGGTGTATGCCGAGCGCAAAGTTTGCGCGGCATTTCAGCAACGATTAGGCCCGATGCGTGTTGGTCCCTGGGGATTATTACAAACCATAGCCGACTTTATCAAGTTGCTGATGAAAGAGTTGATCACACCCAAAAGTATTGACAAATTCCTTTACAACCTGGCTCCTTTCATCGTTATTATTGTTCCTTTCCTTACCATTTCGGTAATACCGTTTGCACCGGGACTGCAGGCACTGGATTTCGATATAGGTATATTTTTTGTAACGGCTGTTTCTTCTATCGGAGTAATAGGAGTATTGCTTGCCGGCTGGGCCAGTAACAATAAATATTCATTGATCGGAGGTATGCGTAGTGGCGCGCAAATTGTAAGTTACGAACTGTCGGTAGGCATGTCGCTTATAACCATGGTTATTCTGGCAGGTACAATGCAGGTATCCGAAATTGTTGAACTTCAGCGTGGCGGATGGTTCCTTTTTAAAGGACATATTCCTGCATTTATAGCATTCACAGTTTTTGTAATTGCAGGAACAGCCGAAACAAACCGTGGTCCTTTCGACCTTGCGGAAGCTGAATCAGAACTAACCGCTGGTTTCCACACCGAATACTCCGGTATTAAATTCGCATTCTTCTTTTTGGCTGAATATATCAACCTCTTTATTGTAGCTGCCATGGCTACCATCGTATTCCTCGGAGGATGGATGCCATTCCACTTTGGAGATTGGACAACATTTAACAACGCGATGGACTTTATTCCTGGACTAGTTTGGTTCTTCATGAAAGTATTTGGAATTATTTTCCTGATCATGTGGTTCAAATGGACTTTCCCACGCTTACGTATCGACCAGATTCTTACACTCGAATGGAAATACCTGCTCCCAATTAACCTGTTCAACATACTTTTAATGGCTACCATGGTTTTATTGGGATGGCATTGGTAGAACAATTCTGAATCTGATAACATTCTCAACAAAATAAAAAATAGTCATAATTGGAAAACGCTAAATGAAGCTTAAACTAAACTTCATCCTGTAACAACCAATTGAAATCGGAACCATCTGACCCGTAATAAATAAAACTAAAAGATGAAATAGCCATGAGAAAATTTTCTCATCATCCGGAAAATGATATTATGGCGTTCCCGATAGCTATCGGGATCATGTAATCGTTAAAAATAAAAAATAACACATGAAATCATTTTTCAATTATATAGCCGAAATTTTCAGTGGCATCTGGTCATTGCTTACCGGTATGAAAGTTACTGCAAAGTACTTTTTTACTCCCTGGAATAATGTTACTCAGCAGTATCCCGAAAACCGCGAAACACTCGTAATGTACGAACGATTCCGTGGTGAAGTGATCATGCCACACAATGAAAACAACGAACATAAATGCACCGGTTGCGGTCTTTGCGAAAACGCCTGTCCTAACGGTTCAATCGAGATTATCAGCAAAAGCATTGTGAACGAAGAAGGCAAAAAGAAACGCATCATTGACCAGCATATTTATCACCTGGGAATGTGTACTTTCTGTAATTTATGTGTAAGAGCCTGTCCTTCGGATGCTATTGTAATGGGACAGAAATTTGAACATGCACATTGGGACCGGGCATCGATGACTAAAGTATTGAATCAGCCTGGTTCAAAAATTATGGATGGCGTAAAAGAATAATTGGAAGTAAATTAAAAAAATAAAGGATAAAAACAGCATAACAGATAAACCTCAGGAGTAATCAAATTTCAAAAGATTCCATCTGATGAATACCTGCAGTAAGCACTTTATCCTGATAAGCCTCAATTAGTTAAAACAGAAAATTTATATAAAATGAATAGTGAAGTAATGTTTTACCTTCTGGCCGGAATGATCCTGGTTTTTTCGGTTCTCACAGTAACGAGCCGGTTAATTCTACGGGCAGCTGTTTACTTGCTGTTTGTCCTTATTTCGACCGCAGCTATCTATTTTATGCTCGAATACACTTTCCTTGCCGCTGTGCAACTCACGGTATATGCCGGTGGTATTGTGGTATTGATCATATTCTCGGTTCTGCTTACCAGTCATATAAGTGAAAAAGCTGTGATGGCCGAAGCGAAGCAGAGCATTTTATCAGCTCTTGCAGTCGGAGCAGGTGCGCTTCTAACCCTTATGACCATTATGAATTACACTTTTGTGGCCTCAACCGAACCGGCTCAGACTTCAACAGTGACTGATGTTGGAAATGCCCTGATTTCGTACGAACGCAACGGTTTTGCTCTTCCTTTCGAAGTTATTTCAATTCTGTTGCTTGCTGCTTTGATTGGAGCAATCATAGTTGCACGTAAAGAAAAAGATGGCATTGTAACACCAAAAGTAAAAAAGTAATCCAGCCAGATTATTCCTTAAAAAGTTTACAAAAAATAACAATATACTCCCATGACAGGTACCATACCATTGCAATATTTCCTTGTAATCAGCACACTGATGTTTTTTATCGGTATCTACGGGTTCCTGACCCGCAAAAACCTGATAACCATGCTTATGTCAATTGAGCTTATACTCAATGCAGTAAACATCAATTTTGTAGCTTTCAACAAATATCTGTTTCCGCAAAACCTTCAGGGTCATTTCTTTACTCTGATTATCATAGCCATTGCTGCCGCCGAAGCTGCAGTAGCAATCGCAATCATCATCAATATCTACAGGAACTTCAGATCAATTGATGTTGACAGAGTGGATGAAATGAAGTTTTAACTGTTTAAGGAATACAGTACCAGCTCAATTAATAAAAAAGCACATTTACACACCAGCACATTAAGAAGATATGGTTGACTACACGTATACAATGCTAATCCCACTGATTCCACTGGTTTTCTTTGTACTCATCGGAATCTCGGGGCACAAGATGAAACCTATCATTTCGGGACTTATTGGCACAGCCGGTTTGGGGATCGCAGCCTTCCTGTCGTATATGACAGCCATCAGGTATTTCTTTACTGATCACCTGGCTGAATCGGGTTACAAATCATTGAAAGCCTTCGAAATCACATGGCTACACCTTACCGATAAATTAACCATCAATCTGGGAATTCTTCTGGATCCTATTTCGGTTATGATGCTGGTAGTTATTACTACCGTTTCGCTGATGGTGCACATTTATAGTTTAGGGTATATGAAAGGGGAAAGAGGATTTCATAGGTTCTTTGCTTTCCTTTCGCTTTTCAGTTTTTCAATGTTGGGATTGGTTCTGGCAACCAATATCTTCCAGATGTACATTTTCTGGGAACTCGTTGGGGTTTCATCCTTCCTACTAATTGGCTTTTACTACGAAAAACCCAGTGCTGTTGCCGCTTCCAAAAAAGCATTTATTGTTACCCGCTTTGCCGATCTTGGCTTCCTGATCGGTATACTTATACTTTCGTTCAATACTGGAACTTTTGATTTTCAACTTCTTACCAGCCCTACCGGCCCAGCTATTACCATGCCGGGAGGTGCTGCATTTATGGGGATGTCAGTATTAACATGGTCGCTCATATTCATCTTTATGGGAGGTGCAGGAAAATCAGCTATGTTTCCCCTGCACATCTGGCTACCTGATGCTATGGAAGGTCCAACACCTGTGTCGGCGCTTATTCATGCCGCTACCATGGTTGTTGCCGGTGTTTACCTGGTTGCACGGCTCTTCCCTGTTTATGCGCTGGCTGCTCCTGATGCACTCACAGTAGTAGCCTGGGTAGGCGGAATATCATCACTTTTCGCGGCAATTATTGCCTGTACTCAAACCGATATCAAACGAGTACTTGCATATTCGACCATGTCGCAAATCGGTTATATGATGCTTGCCTTAGGGGTATCAGGATATGGCGGACACGACGGACTCGGATTTATGGCATCCAATTTCCATTTGTTTACCCATGCCATGTTCAAAGCTTTGTTATTCCTAGGTGCAGGAGCGGTTATTCATGCTGTTCACAGCAACGACATGAAAGATATGGGTGGTCTACGCAAATACCTCCCAATCACTCACATTACTTTCCTTATCGCTTGTATTACCATTGCCGGTATTCCGCCTTTCTCAGGTTTTTTCAGCAAGGATGAGATTATGGTTGCAGCATGGCATCACAATAAAATACTTTTCTCTATCGAATTTCTGGTTGCAGGTTTAACTGCTTTCTATATGTTCCGGCTATACTACAGTATCTTCTGGGGCAAGCAAACCCATTATCATCATACACCCCACGAAGCTCCTTATCTGATGACAATTCCATTGATGATACTGGCTTTGGGTTCAATATTCGCAGGCTTTTTACCCTTCCATGCTTTGGTAACTTCTGATGGCATGCCATTCGAAGCTCATATCGACTGGAGTATTGCTATACCATCAGTACTTGTTGGAGTAGTTGGAATCACTATTGCCACACTCATGTACTTTAAGGTTAACACTATCCCTGATAAGGTTGCCAATGGTTTCAGCTATTTCTACAAATGGGCCTATCATAAGTTCTACATGGACGAAGTATATATGTTTGTTACCAAGAAAATCATCTTCAGGTATATTTCGGAGCCTGTTGCCTGGTTCGACAGACACGTTGTTGATGCAACCATGGTAGGATTAGCAACAACCACTGAAAAAACGTCACATCTTATCAAAGGCATGCAGTCGGGGCGGATTCAGCAGTACGGGTATGTTTTTGTAACCGGGGCAATTGCACTGGTGCTGATATTCGTTTACCTCTGGGGTTTTTAAAATAACAGGCTAGAAAGAAAATCAATTTTAAACTGCAAGATAAATACATATGAATATACTCAGCTTATTTGTTCTGATACCTGTACTCACGATTGTAGCGATATTGTTCACAAACAATATGAAGCAAACACGTATCGTGAGTGCCATCGGCATGGGAATTCAGCTTGTTCTGGCCGGCATACTGGTATACCTGTATCTGGCCGAACGTAATGCAGGAAACACAGCCGCCATGCTCTTCTATTATGATGCAGTATGGTTTCCGACACTCAATATACATTATACTGTAGGTGTAGACGGAATTTCAGTAGCAATGATCGCTCTTACAGCTATTGTTGTATTTGCTGGCATCTTTGCATCCTGGATGGTTGACTTTTTATACAGGGAATTTTTCATTTCCCTTATTCTGCTTTCCTCCGGAGTGTTTGGTTTCTTTATTTCGCTGGACCTCTTTACGATGTTCCTGTTTTATGAAGTTGCCGTTATACCGATGTACCTGCTTATCGGAATATGGGGTTCAGGACCGAAAGAGTATTCGGCAATGAAGCTGACACTTATGCTTATGGCAGGTTCCGCTTTGCTTTTTGTTGCAATACTTGGTATTTATTTTTATTCGGCTCCAGCCGGAAGCACCCTTACTTTCAATTTGCTTGAAATAGCAAAAAACAGTATACCAATTGAAATGCAACGCTTTCTCTTTCCGTTCGCTTTTGTTGGTTTTGGTATTCTTGGAGCCTTATTCCCATTCCATACCTGGTCGCCCGACGGTCATGCATCTGCTCCTACGGCAGTTTCTATGCTTCATGCCGGCGTACTGATGAAACTCGGAGGTTACGGTGCATTCAGAGTTGCTATTTACCTTATGCCCGAAGCAGCTCACGAACAGGCCTGGATTTTTATTATCCTTACAGCCATAAGCGTTGTATATGGTGCTTTTGGAGCCATTGTACAAAAAGACCTTAAATACATTAACGCTTATTCATCAGTAAGCCATTGCGGATTGGTGCTTTTTGCCATTCTGATGATGAACCAGACTGCCATGAATGGCGCGATTATACAAATGATATCACACGGTTTGATGACAGCACTTTTCTTTGCTTTAATCGGCATGATATACGGTCGTACGCATACCCGTATGATCAACGAAATGGGCGGTCTGATGAAAGTTATTCCTTTCTTAGGTGTTGTTTATGTAATCGCTGGTCTTGCATCTTTAGGCCTTCCTGGCTTAAGCGGATTTGTTGCTGAAATGACAATTTTTGTTGGTTCGTACCAGCATACTGATACTTTCCACAGAGTAGCTACAATAGTTGCAACATCTTCAATTGTAATTACTGCAGTTTATATTTTGCGGGTTGTAGGAATTCTCCTGATGGGTCCGATAAAAAACGATCATTTCCTGCACCTTACAGATGCTGTATGGTACGAAAGGCTTTCAACCCTCACACTATTGCTTTCGATAGCTGCTATCGGTATGGCTCCTTTGTGGTTGTCGGATATGATCAATTTCAGCCTCGGCCCTATACTCGAAAAAATTAATGGCGTAACCATAGCTGTTCTCTTTTAGTCCATTGAATTAATCATCATTTTAGATACTCAGCATATGAGCATAAACGATTTCATGACAATGCGGCACGAATTAATACTGGCATCTCTGGTGTTAATAGTTCTCATTATCGATCTGAACCTGAAAATTAGTCAGAAAAGCCGTATCATCCCGATAACCATAATTTTGTTCTTTATCCATACGGTGATAGGATTTCTGCCGGCTCAGACAGGCATTCTTTTTGGAGGCATGTACCATACTGACGGCCTTACCATACTGATGAAGAATATTTTAAATGTAGGGGTTCTGATCATACTGATGCAGAGCGTAAACTGGCTTCAGAAAGAAGAAAATAAGGAAAAAATCAGTGAGTTCTTTATACTGCTTTTGTCAACTTTGACAGGTATGAACTTCATGATTTCATCGGGCGACTTCCTGATGCTATACCTCGGTCTTGAACTTGCCACCATTCCTATGGCAGCACTTGCGGCATTTACACATCATCAGACCCGCTCGGCAGAAGCAGGTATTAAACTTATTCTTTCGTCAGCACTTTCGTCAGGAATTCTTCTTTTTGGACTTTCGCTGATTTACGGTTCAACCGGTTCAATTTATTTCGATACCGTTGGTGAATTGTACTCCAATACACCTTTACAGGTAATGGCATTTATTTTCTTCTTTACAGGAATGGCATTTAAAATTTCTCTCGTTCCTTTCCATCTCTGGACTGCAGATGTATATGAAGGATCACCGGTTAATGTTACTTCCTATTTTTCTGTAATTTCGAAAGGAGCTTCGGTGTTTATCCTGATCATGGTAATGTTTACTGTGTTTCATTCTATTGCATACTTGTGGAAGGATATCCTATACCTGATAGCTGTAATGACCATGACAATCGGTAACCTTTTTGCCCTGAGGCAGAAAAACATGAAAAGGTTCCTGGCATTCTCAAGTATCGCTCAGGCTGGGTTCCTGCTTCTGGGTATACTGGGTGGCAACAAAATAGGGATGACTGCAACAGTTTATTTTGTGTTGGTTTACATTTTTTCAAACCTGGGTGCCTTTGGTGTGGTTTCAGCCATTTCAGCCAAAACCGGAAAAGAAAGCATGGATGATTATGATGGCCTTTATGCCACAAATCCTAAGCTTACCCTGCTTATGATGCTCAGCGTATTTTCACTGGCAGGTATTCCTCCTGTAGCTGGTTTCTTCGGTAAGTTCTTCCTGTTCACCTCAGCGGCTTCAGGCGGTTATTACTGGTTGGTTTTTATCGCAGTACTTAATGCTACCATATCATTGTACTACTATCTTTTGGTTGTTAAAGCAATGTTTATCAATAAAAGCGAAACACCAATTGCCTTTTTTAAGAACGACATGATCACCCGTCTGAGTCTGTTTATCTGTGCTATTGGTATCTTTATTCTGGGATTCTGGAGTCAGGTATACGAGTTTATTGATTCACTCACTTTTGCCATTGTAAACTAATTGCTTACAATAATTTACTACTTCATAAAGCTGATTTTATGCCACTAAAAGCAAAACATATAGTCGAAGAAATCAACGGGCAGCGTTGTACTGTTGTTGAAAAAGGAATTGCACCTGCAAGAGTTGAATTCCTGAAAAGTCTTCTTGCCTTCAACAATTTTGAAGTGCTTGTAGCTGAAGACAAAAAAGAAGCTGAAGATGCTCCTATCCTATTTACTCTGGGTGTTACCGATCTGGTATTTAATCCGGTGATTGCTGTTTACGAAATGAGTCTGAAAACTCCGGGAGGAAAACGGGTTTCACCAGCGTACTGGGAACAGAAAACTTCCGAAATTGTGGATGAATACTGGGAGTTCAAAGAAAAATAAAAATTGTGAAGTCAGCCTTGAGCTGACTTTTTTTTTCACTTTCCGGGTTGGGGCATAAAAAAGGCTACCCGAAAGTAGCCTGAATATTGGGGTGGAATATGGGGTTCGAACCCACGACCTTCGGAACCACAATCCGACGCTCTAACCAGCTGAGCTAATACCACCATGTTCGTTTGATGGTGCAAAAGTAATCTTTAATTTCTAAAATTAAAAGTGTTGACAAAAAAATTGCAGTTAAGTACAGAGTAGCCACACTTATTAGTGCGTTTTTTATAGATTTGCATATACAGCCGGAGTGCTGTTTCGGATAAACCAGTACAATATTTCAAACAACTTAACTCATTTTTATACAATGGCTGATGTAATTGATTACAAAATTCATGGCGACGATATGCAGATCGTTGAAATAGAACTTGATCCTTCGGAAGGTGTTCGTGCTGAAGTAGGTGCCATGATGTTTATGGAAGAAGGAATTCAGATGGAAACAGGCACAGGAGGTGGTATTTTTAAAGGACTTAAACGTATGCTCACAGGTGATGGTTTTTTTATCTCTACTTTCTATAATACTGCACCTGTCAAGCACTGCGTTTCTTTTGGAGCACCTTATCCTGGTAAAATTATCCCACTAGATCTGCGGAGCGTGGGTGGCACTTTCATTTGCCAGAAAGACTCATTTTTATGTGCAGCCAATGGAATTGATATTGATATTGCATTTACCAAACGCATAGGATCAGGACTTTTTGGAGGTGAGGGATTTATTCTGCAAAGGCTTTCAGGCGATGGACTTGCATTCGTACATGCCGGAGGAACCATTATCAGGCGCGAATTACGGGAGCGCGAAACCTTAAGAGTCGACACAGGTTGTATAGTTGCAATGGCTCCAACTGTTGATTACGATATTCAGTTTGTCGGAGGCTTTAAAAATGCACTTTTCGGAGGCGAAGGATTATTCCTGGCAAGTCTTACCGGACCTGGCGTTATTTACCTGCAAAGCTTACCTCTCTCCCGGCTGGCTGACAGGATCGTATCATCATCGCGCACTAACCGGGATGAGTCAAGGGGAATTGGTGGCATTGGAGGGGATCTGCTTGGCGGGTTGCTTGGAGGAGACAGGAAATTCTGATCAGAGTCATTGTAAATTGGAAAGCTTCACATTATACTGCAGATTACAAAAACCTTAAAATCATTTAGCTGCAAGCATATTTGTTCCTGACAAAAAAAATTTACGACAATACCGGTTCGTTAAGCAAACTAGCCTGGATACGCTTCTGTAGAAACAGGATAGCTTTCAGTGCTTTGATTTTTGTTTTATTGGCTACTCTGGCCAGTATTCTCGGTTATTGGATTACTCCCGACAAATCCCCCATGGTGAATGAGCAGAATCTGCTATTGGCCACTCTTAGCCCGGGTACCAGAATAACCGTTCTGAAGGTTCGGAAAAATCAGGAAATTCAGTTCCGGAATATTTTTCAAAAGCTTTTAACGGGGCAGGAAAGCAGGTATTCAATTGTGCCGGTCTCAGAATCAGTATTTTCGAACGATTCCATTGTTGTAAAAGAATACAGCAAAGATTCGTCAGGTGAAACCAAAGCTTTTCACCTTGCTGATATTTGTTATGCATTGAACGATATTTCAGGAATCAGGAAAGATGGCAACCGCGTATTTTTCACCACTCTAGATGGACAAGCTATAAATACAACAACCGAAGAACTAAAGAAAAAAGTAGAAAAAGAAAATCTCATTAATAAAACCTTCCTCCTGGGTAGCGACCGGTATGGCCGCGACGTTTTAAGCCAGCTCATATTGGGGGCCCGTGTAAGCCTATCCGTTGGGTTTATTTCAGTAGCTATTTCACTGCTTATCGGAATTTTCCTGGGATCCATTGCCGGGTATTTCGGCGGAAAAACTGATGCTCTTATATCCTGGTTTATTAACGTTGTATGGGCGGTTCCGACCTTATTGCTTGTAATTGCCGTAACATTTGCCCTTGGAAAAGGATTCTGGCAGGTTTTTGTGGCTGTCGGGCTCACCATGTGGGTCGAAGTAGCCCGCGTCGTCAGGGGGCAATTCTTAAGCCTGCGTGAAAAGGAATTCGTTGAGGCTGCCAGGGCGTTGGGATACCGGAATTTCAGGATAATATTCAGACATATCCTACCTAATGCCATGGCTCCGGTAATTGTAATTTCGGCGGCAAACTTTGCTTCTGCAATCCTTCTCGAGGCAGGTCTAAGCTTTCTTGGTATTGGAGTACAACCTCCCATGCCTTCGTGGGGTGGTATGATTAAAGAAAACTATGCATATATTATTCTTGACTATGCCTATCTGGCTATACTTCCAGGCATTGCAATAATGATTATGGTTCTTGCATTTATGTTGATCGGAAATGGTTTGCGGGATGCTCTGGATGTTAAAACAGTCGATTAAAAATGGCTAAAGAACAAATTAATTCCGGATTTTAAAACCGGGCAATAATTTTACCTGCATTAAACTCATTATACCACCTCAATGTGAGAGAAATCACTCTCTGTATCTGTTGAGATGAAATTTTGGGTACTATCAGCTTTCAAAAACTTACGCAGATTTTTCAGGTGATTTATTCTGAACAATGATCAATACTTACCAATTGTTCTATTTTGCCATTTTCTTATTCCTTGGCTTTTTATCGCGATTGCTGGTTTTAATGTATTTTTTGTATTCATCGTACCCGCAATTATCATCGGATTTATTGTTGCAGAATCCTTTCCGCAGGGTAAATTTCAACCCAAAATACAAATCAATCCCAGTAAAGTCAGTAAAATGAAAATATGCCGAAAGCTTTTCGGTACCTATAAAAAAACCTCTGTACCTTGCACTTAGACCGATACGGGGTTTTGTCCAGTCGTACAAAGTAATTGGCAGACTGGCTTCGAATGTTGAAGTTTGATAACGGGGAGTAACCGCAAGCAACACAGGTCTTATCAGTCCCGATTTTGAAAGCTGCAACGGATAAACAAAAGTTCCGTTCACGTACCAGTTTTTATAATAATTTACATCAGCTTGTACACTTAAAGCCATTGGCAAGGCAATTTTTATTTCATTTCCCTGTATAAGTTGAGTTGGGTTTCCATAGAACTGGTTACTCAGCATCGATGCTAAACCATTCACATTAGTATAACTGGTAGTAGAAATTCCAGGCCAGTAGGTGGATGTGTTTTCAAAGACCAGTTTTTGAGCATTCTGGACAAACTTCACCCTGCCAACATCCAGAAGCGATATTCCGATTTTATATTTATAAGGTATATAATTTTGAGCACAAAGTTTATTCGAACGATCGGAGCGGTCATTTTTTTGCTTTTTCTGATAGATAATTCCAATATCAAAGCCTATCCCTTTGCCCTTAAACAGAGGGTTTGCGTTGAATTGATTATTCTGATAATCGACCGGCAACGAATATCCTGCTTCGGCATTAAGATTATTCACTATCAACGTGTCGCTGTCAAGCAGGATATAATCAACATTATCAGTATAAATGTAACCACCTGCAAAACCCCTTAAATCCTTCACCGTTATCCCTGCAGCCCAATAATTGAGACCGTTTTGTTTAAACGCATATGAATAGTTTATACCAGTCTCAGCCCAGGCCATTTGTGCATTATAAATATTCCTGTTATCCTGGTAATTAATATCATATTGCGGAGGAAATCTAAGTTGTTCTACGATAAATTTAGCCATTTCATAAGGCATGTTCCTTGTTGACGAAACCACTCTGGCACCGGTTACCAATCCGAATGAATGTTTCCCAACGGTTACAGCCATCGACGGACCTAGCAAACGCACACTCGCAAAGGCTTTTTTATTGTCACGGTTATAATAATCATACACTACCTGATTATTATTCAGTCCATGAGTAGGATATTGAGGATTACTGCTCAAAAACCGCCTGAAACGATATTCTTCCTTGGCGAGATAAATATAATTGTTCTCCGCAAAAATATCAGCTGCTATAATATTAATATCCAGATAAAAAGGCGATGTAACTGTAACAGCAGGATTTATAACCGTTCCAGTAATTCCTGCATAGCTGCTGTTGACAATACCAAGCATTTCCTGAGCCTGCATGGTTTTTATAACCAATACTAATAAAATTAGTATTACTGACTTAAGAAATTTGCTTCTGTTATGTTTCGAAAATGTGTTTAAACCAGAAATCAAAGTCGTACAAATGTTAGATTAGTTAAAAAAGAAACGAAAAATCGATCCGGATATTTCGTAAACCTGCTACGAATGTTAAAAATATATTCCTTAAATGACATATTTGTGCTGGAAATAAAAAATAATGAGATATTTTTGCACCTGAACAAATTCAACATATTATTTATGACTGTTAGCTTAAAATCAACACTCTGGTGGGTATTTGCTGTCTTTTTTACAATTGGTATCGCATATTACCAGCGCACAACCGGGCCAACCTATCCTACCCGTGGTAAAGTGGAAATAAATAACAATCAGGTAAAATATAAACTTATCCGCACTGCTGAAAATGATGAGGATGCATTGATAAGTATTACTGTACCTGATCAATCAGTTAATGGTGTAATTTCATACAAAAGATATAAAAGCAACGATACCCTCACTCAGGTAACTATGTTGCGGACTGGCAACGATTTGACTTTTATGATGCCAAAACAACCTGCAGCCGGAAAAATACAGTATAGTATTAGTCTTTCAAGCGGATCGCGGGTGGTAAACCTTACTGAGAAACCAGTTGTTATGCGCTTTAAAGGTCCTGTACCCGCATTCATACTTCTACCTCATATTTTGCTGATGTTTCTGGCTATGCTATTCAGTACGCGTGCAGGAATTGAAGCACTTATTAAAGGCAGCAAAACATACAAATATGCTTTGCTTACCCTTGCTTTCTTCATCCCCGGAGGATTAATCCTTGGACCTTTTGTGCAGGAATATGCCTTCGGTGCCTATTGGACAGGATGGCCATTTAAAGGTATTTTTCATTTCGGCGATATGACTGATAACAAGACGGCAATAGCTGTTCTCGGGTGGGTGCTGGCTGTTGTAATGCTGCGCAGGGATTCATCAGCAAGGGGATGGGCAATTGCCGCTGCTCTTATTCTGCTGGCAGTCTACATGGTCCCTCATAGCGTGTTAGGTTCTGAAATTGATTATACACAGCAGCCCAAATAATATGACGGTAACAATTCTTATTGTAATTATTACTGTACTAGTATCGCTGATCGCATTCAGTAACCGCGAACTCTTCAGAAGACTTGCCTTCAATGCATACGACATAAAGCATTTTAAGAACTCCTACAGGTTCGTCTCTTATGCTCTGGTACATGCCGACTGGATGCACCTGCTCATCAATATGATGGTGTTGTTTTCTTTTGGGCGTGTTGTTGAGAGTTTCTATGGATTCCATTTCGGCAGCAAAGGCATACTCTACTACCTGCTGTTATATATCGGTGGTACAGCTTTGTCTACCCTTCCTTCATACGGAAAATATAAGGATGATTACAGTTATACAGCAGTAGGAGCATCAGGGGCTGTATCGGCCGTGGTGTTCGCAAGCATTATTTTTGCACCTCTCAGCAAGATATATTTATTCCTGATTCCTGTTGGTATTCCAGCCATACTGTTTGGTGCCTTATACCTTGCCTATTCCTGGTATATGGATAAGAAGAATATCGACAATGTGGGTCATGATGTGCATTTCTGGGGTGCTATTTTCGGTTTTGTTTTTACAATAGTACTGAAACCAGCACTATTTATGCAACTTGTTTCCATTATCGCAAATGTATTTTAACCTTGCACTAAAGTGTATTACCTTCTCTGGATTTAATTCATGGTCGGGTCTTGGGGGAAATTTACCCAGGGAGCAAAATCATCTCCTAAAGTAAGCACGATTCTTTTCCAGAGACTGGTAGGTCTTTGACCGAAGACATGCCTTTTCTGCCCCTCAAGAACTACCCACGAATTCTCAATCATCTCCCTTTCCAGTTGTTTCGGCTGCCAGCCTGAATACCCGGCATAAAAACGTATGTCATTTGCTGTAAGTTCACCCAAAGTAAGCAATTCCATAATAGCATGCACATCTCCTCCCCAGTATACGCCATCGGTGATTTTGAGGCTGTTTTTTATCAACTCTCCCTTAGAATGAACATAAAACAGATTATTGGCATTAACAGGTCCACCTAAATAAAGATCAGTATCGAAGTTTCCGAATGCGGTTGTTACTTTACTCAACCGTATACGTGCAGGTTTATTGACAATAAATCCGAAGCTGCCCTCGGTTCCATGTTCAGCAAGCATGACGACCGATCTGTTAAAAATACTATCGCTCAATGACGGCTGACTGACCAATATTCTGCCATTAGTTGGATTCTGATCAGGAATATTTATTTTCATGATAAATTTGCTGTTGCTTTGGAGAAAGAGCTCTCCCTATCCATTTTTTCAATCAGGCTGAGTACATTTTCCTTCAAAATTACGATGAAACTGGTTCTATCGATATAGATTTTGCAGTCAGAAACACACAGGCAATTCTGATTTAAATCAAGGTTGAATTCCTGAATGACAGCCTTACATATTAGTGTAGTAACGTGAAAAATTTCTCCAGATTGTACGATTGTCCTATCTTTGATGTTCAAATACAGATTTCTTTCATTGATTTCAGGTTACAGACAGATCATGATTACAAAGGAAATATCTCCGGGAAAAGATAAATTTAACAGGCTTCGTGAACAGTATCCGTTCATGGAATACTGCGGATTCAATGCCATAATTGATCAGGCCGGCCTGCATGTCAGCTATGAATTCAACCTGTCGGGAAAATATATTTTTCGCCCGGGATTCAGCATTCCCAGAAGAAGGTTCCTAAAATCATTTCCAACTGCTGAAACAATCACAAATCCGGTGTACCAGAATATTTTTTTTCACATCGGACTTATCGAATTGATAAGCTATTGGAAAACAGCATGTCCGAAGCAGGTTATTATCAAAGGCCGGAAACTTTCGGAACAGCAGGTTTCATGGTGGAAGAACGTCTATTTCCAGGGACTGGGCGAGTTTTTCTATACAAACGATATAAGCACATCTTCCAATGACTTTATGAATATCTCCTCTGAAGGTGAAATCCTGGTTCCCCAGGAATTAAGGCTCGACAATACTGTCATTGTTCCGGTCGGAGGCGGAAAGGATTCGGTAGTAACATTGGAACTTATTAGCAAAACAGAGTCAGTTCGGCCATTTATCATGAACCCGCGCGGAGCAACATTGGAATGTGTGCGTGTGGCGGGTTTTGGAAACGAAGGTTATTTTGAGGTTAACCGCAGCCTCGATCCACTGATCCTTGAACTTAATGCCAAAGGGTTTCTTAACGGGCATACTCCTTTTTCTGCCATGCTGGCCTTCTACAGCCTTCTGGTGTCAGCCATTTCGGGACACAAACATATTGCTCTTTCAAACGAATCCAGTGCCAATGAGCCCACGGTTGCCGGAACCGAAGTCAACCATCAGTATTCAAAATCATATGCATTTGAAGCAGATTTCAGAGCATATACCCAACAATTCATCTCGCCTGATTTTAATTATTTCAGTTTTCTAAGACCTTTAAATGAACTGCAGATTGCACGTATTTTTGCCGAACAGGTTAAGTACTACCCGGTTTTTAAAAGTTGTAATGCCGGCAGTAAAACTGACATCTGGTGCTGTAATTGCCCAAAATGTCTGTTTGCATTTACAATTCTCAGTCCGTTTATCCCTATGATTGAGCTGGTGCATATTTTCGGAAAGAATCTTTTTGAGTTACCTCAGATGCTTGGTTTTTTGAAAGAACTGACTGGCATCGACGAAGTTAAACCATTCGAATGTGTCGGCACCATCGATGAAGTGAATGCGGCCCTGCATCTTTTTATTTCAAAGCATATGCACGAAAAGCAACCACTCCTGATCGATTATTACAGTAACACAATTAATTATACACCTAATGATAATTCACTGGCTGAGAAAACACTGAATGAATTTAATGTTCAGCATTTTCTTACTCCTGAATTTCTTGAAATAATCAGATTAAAGCTGCAATGACAGATCGTTTCAAAACCCTTTTTGAAGATAAAAAAGTGGCAATCCTGGGATTTGGCCGCGAAGGACGATCAACCTATAATCTGATCAGAAAAATATTGCCCTTCAAAGCATTAACAATAATTGACGGGAACGAAAGTATCAGAAATGATAATGCACTTCTAATTGACCTGAACACTTTCTTTATAACCGGTAAAGACTGCATGCAGTCTATAATTAACTTTGATATTGCTGTAAAATCGCCAGGAATTCCTTCCAATTCGTTTCCATCTGATTTACAGAGTGTATACCTGACATCTCAAACAGATCTCTTTCTGAAGTTTTATGGACATCAATCAATAGGAATTACCGGAACCAAAGGTAAAAGTACCACCTCCAGTCTGGTATACCATATACTCAACAATTCAGGCAGAAATGCTATTCTTGTCGGGAATATAGGAATTCCTCCTTTCGATTGCATTGACAAGATATTGCCTGATACCGTGGTCGTTATGGAGTTGTCGTCGCATCAGCTGGAATACGTTGCACACTCACCACACATTGCTGTATTACTCAATATTTTTCAGGAACATCTCGATCATTACCACAGCTATAACGATTATCAACTGGCAAAACTGAATATAAATAAATATCAGAAAGAGGATGATATCTTTATATTTAACAATGACAATGATACACTCCGGCTGGCTTTGGAAAGCACTCCGAGGGTTAAAAGCAAGAGTTTTGCATTTTCATTGAATAAGGTATTCAACTCTCGGATAGGAATACATGACGAATGGATTGAATTGCACTCTGATGCCGGCACCATCAGGCTATTCGATACCCGGCTCGAACAATCGCTGAAAGGAAACCATAATCTTTACAATATAATGGCTGCAGCGGCAGCATGCTATTTTAGTGGAGTTCCTTCCGAAATCATCAGTTCAGGAATCCAGTCCTTCAAAGGCCTGGATCATCGTATAGAATATATTGGCAATTATAATGGAATTATCTGGTACAATGATTCCATTGCCACCATCCCCGAAGCAACTATTGAAGCCGTAAAGACACTCCATATTGTTGACACATTGATACTTGGAGGTTTCGACCGGGGCATAGATTATGATATTCTCTATCCATTCCTGGATCAGGCAGGAATTTCGAATCTGATATTTGTCGGGAAAGCAGGAAACAGAATTATGCAGGAGTATAGCAAAAACTCCACTAAGTCAATGAAAATGTTTACAGCTGAGGATTACAATCAGGTAGTCAGCTTAGCTGCGGATGTTACTCAAAAGGGAAGAATTTGCCTGCTTTCACCTGCAGCAGCGAGTTATGATATGTTCGGGAATTTTGAAGAAAGAGGAAATATATTCAAAAAAAATGTGAGAAGTCTCGACTCCTCACATTTTTAATTCTTTTTTATTCGCAGTATGTTACTCTTTCACTTTTTTAACCACCTTTTTTACTGTTTTTACTTCCGGTGAAGCTGTTTCTGATCCGGTTAATACCTCAGGCTCAATAACTTTTGCTTTAGGTTTGGCTTCTGCTTTCACTTTTTCAGCAACCTTCTTTACTTTTTCAACTACTTCAGTAACAGCAGCCTCAACTTTAATAAAGACTTTATTTTTAGAAGATTTGGGTCTTCGAACGCCAGTGGAACCAAGAATGATTTTGCCTCTGCGTGTTTTTTTATCTCCTTTTCCCATAATAATATAATTTAGTAATGATTAGGTCGTGGTGTAAAAATAGTTTAAATGCACGGGAAAAGCAAAATAAAAAGAATTTTCAATCTATATTCTGCTTAAATACTATATACTTGAGGAGTTAATATTGCAAGTTCCGGGAAATTAAGACTCCAAAATTTTTGAGTATTCAGCTTCGAATGTTCTCTCAAAAACTTCACTGTTTGTTACTGTGTTTCTGAACCATTGAAGATAAATGTCGATCCGCTCCTGCTCCGAAAGACCCCAATCAGCCTTCTCAGCCCGTATTAGTTCAGTAAAATGAAAAAGACATAGCGATGCTGAAACTGAAATGTTAAAACTTTCAGTAAAACCATACATCGGAATCCTGATCGACTCATCTGCCAGAGTGCAGGCTTCCTCGGTAAGGCCAAATTTTTCCGTGCCGAAAAGCAAGGCAAATTTACCTTTTATAACATCAAAATCATGAATAGACACTGCTTTTTCATCAGGAGTTGTTGCTATTACCCTGTATCCATTGCTTTTCAAAGATTCGATACACTCACGGGTATTGTTTTCCTGTGCACTGTAACGGTGCAGATTGAGCCATTGCGCAGCTCCTAACGAAACATGAGGATTTAATTCATACTGGTACGAATTTTCAATTATATGAACATCCTGAATTCCAAAACAATCGCATGACCTTAATACCGCACTGGCGTTATGGGGCTGGTAAATATTCTCTAGGACAACAGTAATATATCGGGTTCTGTCAGCTAATACTTTGTCCATCAACTCATTCCTCTTTTCAAGCTTGAAACTCCTGAAAAAATCACATAGTTTGATTTTATAATCGAGATCATTTATTCTATTCATAATCGTCGTAAGGTTTATTTTCGGATTCTTTAACTCTTACCAGCCATTTGTCGAGAGTAAGTTCCTTGCAAAGATCAGGTGCACCAAAATGGTATGCTGGTATATTCTGCTTCTCTATTTTATTCACCTGCCACTCCGATCTGAATCCATCTTCAAAAATAAATCTTCGCATCACCAGTCCATTTCTGACAGTATTCAGGTAATTATCTGAGTTCATGTACATGAGCGTTTTATCTTCAGGTTCCAATAAAAAAACAAACTTAAGAAAAGCTTCCTGATTAAAATCGGGTGAAACATCTACTTCTTCAGTAAAATAAAACTCTTCCTTTTTCCGGCCATGGTCTGTTATAATATACTTGGTTGTTCTATAACCCAATAGCTTTGTACTATCATTCAACCTCACAATTCTGACTGAATCAATTTCGGGTTTTGACAGAAAAACAGAATTCTCAATCTGCTCCCTGTATACCCTTGCATAATCCTGCTTTTGATCCTCTGGTATTAAAGCCAGCAACTCATTTAGCCTTTTTAATTTAATCTCTTTCAATTTGCCGGCATATGCATTATAGGTTGTCTTTACATATACAAGATCCACCGGATCAACAATTACGAGTACACCTGTTTTCAGATTACAGGAGTAAATCAGGTTAAACTTCTCCGCTTTGACCTCATTATCCTGAATAAAATACCTTTTTAACGTAGTTTTTCCATCACTATCAATATACCTGCCCGTAATTATCCATCCGGCATATGAATGCATTGGGAGTAAAAAAGACAGAAAAAAAGCAAACGATATAATATATTTCATTGATTTTAAATTATTTAAATTAATTTAACAGCAACAATAGTACCATTTCCGAAATATTTATACCAGTATGTTAGTAAAAAATGCAGGTAATGATTATTATTTCCTAAAAAAAGGCTACTTTTGCGCCTCAAAAATAAGAATTATGGCCAAGAAAACTGACAATACTGAAGAGAAAATCCACGCGGTAGAAGAAGCTCTATCGAAATCAGAAAAATTTATTGAAAAAAACCAGAAAATTCTGACTATAGTTATTGGCTCTGCCGTTGTTATAGTTTTGGGGGTATTTGCTTTTCAGAAACTCTATATTGCTCCCCGCGAGAAAGCAGCACAGGGACAAATGTTCATGGCTCAAAAATATTTCGAACAGGATTCGCTGGCCAAAGCACTTAACGGAGATGCCAATTACCCGGGATTTCTTGATATTATTGATGAATACAGTATGACTAATGCAGCTAACCTTGCTAATTATTATACTGGAATCATTTATCTGAAACAAGGTAAATTCGAAGATGCGATTACATACCTTGGGAAATTTGACAGTGACGATGAATTTGTAGGCCCTATGGCTACTGGTGGTATAGGCGATGCTTATATGGAACTTGGCCAGAAAGAAAAAGCAGTAGAATATTATGTAAAAGCAGCTAACCAGCAGGTAAATGATGTAACGACTCCGGTTTTCCTGATGAGAGCAGCATTTGTTTATGAAGATCTTGGCAAATTCGATAAAGCACTTGAGTTTTACGAAAAGATTCAGAAGGAACACAGCAAAAGTACCGAAGCCAGAGATATAGAAAAGTATATGGAAGCCGCTAAGGTAAAAGTCGCAAAATAATCTCCTTATTAAAAGATTCAAAAGAATACCTGAATGAACTTCAGGTATTTTTTGTTTAAAGCAACAACATGAAAAGGGCATTACGTATAATTTACATGGGTACACCTGAGTTTGCGGTTGCACCGTTGCAGGAAATAATGAAAAACGAATTTCAGGTACTTGCAGTGGTTACTGCTCCTGATAAACCAGCCGGAAGGGGACAAAAATTACACTTTTCGCCAGTGAAAGATTTTGCCATTGTGAACAACATTCCTGTTTTACAGCCTGTAAACCTTAGATCTCCTGAATTTGTTGCTCATTTAAAAAGTTTTGATGCAAACCTCTTTGTTGTTGTCGCCTTCAGAATGCTGCCTGAAGTTGTTTGGCAGATGCCTGAATATGGAACACTTAATCTTCATGCATCACTTTTACCACAGTACCGGGGAGCAGCACCAATTAACCATGCAATTATTAACGGAGAAACCGAAACAGGCCTTACGACTTTCTTTATTGAAAAGGAAATTGATACCGGAAAAATCATTCTATCTTCCAGAATCAATATTCTCCCTTCTGATGATGCAGGAGCCCTTCACGACCGGTTAATGGCAGCAGGTGGTTTGTTGTTGGCTGAAACGCTAAAAAGCATAGAAGAGGATACTGTAAATGCTACCAAGCAAAATATTACAGATTTGGAGAATTTAAAACCAGCGCCAAAGATTTTTAAACACGATTGTAAAATCAGCTGGAATTCTCCGGGTGCCGAAATCCACAATTTTGTACGAGGATTATCCCCTTTTCCTGGCGCATTTACAAATCTGATTACTGAAGAAGGTATGAAACAGATCAAAATATTCAGGACAACCTTCATAAGGTCCGATATCGAAGAAGTACCAGGAATAATTATTACTGATAATAAACGAAGTCTTTCAGTAGCTTCTCTTGACGGATTGGTCCAGATAGAAGAACTGCAGATGGAAGGCAAAAAGAGAATGACAACTGCAGAATTACTCAGAGGAATACAATTGAAGGCTCCTTTTCGGTTTGAATAAGCAGGCAATTGCTGTAAAAAAACGCTTCAAAGCATTGATATTACTGCAAAGTTATTAACAAAATGCCGTCTTTATTAACAAATAGGAAGGCTTCAATCCTGAACATGTTGATATCACTGATAAATAGATTATATTTGTATTGACAATAACTCATTATTAACTTAAAAATTATCACAATGAACAAAGCAGAATTAATTGAATCAATGGCCGCAGAAGCCGGTATTACTAAAGCTGACGCCAAAAGGGCTCTCGATGCTTTTGTTGCATCTACACACAAAGCTTTGAAAAAAGGTGACCGTGTAGCTTTGGTTGGCTTTGGATCGTTCTCAGTTTCAAAACGCGCTGCCCGCAAAGGACGCAACCCACAAACAGGAAAAGAAATCAAAATTGCTGCTAAGAAAGTAGTTAAATTCAAAGCTGGAGCTGACCTTCAAAAGAGTGTTAAATAAGTTCCGGATCGTTTTAATTGAAAAGAGGCTGTCTGAATCAGACAGCCTCTTTTTTTTTCAATTCTATTCTAAAGTATAATTTATCGAAGGTTGGAAGTTTTGCACTAAAAGGAAATTATAAAAAAGAACATTATGAACCATAAACCTTTATTTATTTTTACAACAAACTACCTTTTTATACTTTCCTTCTGAGGCCTGGAAACAGCATTTTTATTAATCATAAAGTTGGTTTTCTCATTCAGAATACTATTCAGTGGTTTAGGAACATTAATCTTTATCTCTTCGGCCATTTTTGTCGTTACCGCTTCAGCGCGGGGGGAATCAGAGTTTTTGGTTTGCTCTATATGATCGATCAGAGTAGTTACTTTCTGCGAAAGCTCAGTATATTGGGCACTAAGTTTTTCATATTCTTCAGCAACAACTTTAGTTTCCCCCAACGAAGATTCTGCTTTTTTACTGGCTTCCACAGCCTTACCCCTGTTAAAAAATGCATTTAACCCTCCCGAAACAGCTGTTATACCAGCAATAAGAATACAAGCCGATATGAACCTTTTCATAAGCTGAGGCTTCCAGGGAGGTGAATTATTTGGGAGTTTAATAATCGCACTTCCAATAAAAAAGATTGCAAGAATACAAACCCCTGCTGTTCCGAAGCTTGCTAATTTTACCAGAAAATCCAGAGATCCGGCACTTTCCATAATTACCTCCTGTTTTAATTATATGTAATTTTAAAGAATGATAAGCTTAGAAAACAATCACAATATGTTTCAGCATTTTCCCAAAAAACAGAATCTAATGAAACAACCAATTTCAAAACGCAAATACTTGCAACAAAGGTAATAAATAGCACTAAAATAAAGCACACTTTTCACCTATAGAAATTTCAGCAAGAATTGAAGAATTCAAAGATTATAAGTCGGCACGTTTACTCTGCAAAAAGAATATTCAATAAATATAAGATGTGACACTATACTACTATACCTTTCTTTCTAAGAAGATTTACAAATACATACAATAAATATTGAATTGTTTTAGTTTATATATTTGAAATTATTTTCTGCTACCTATGAAAAGACCAATTGCTTGTCTGATTTTATTTTTTTCGCTCTGTTTCAGTGCTAATGCCCAGGATATAATCACACTGAATTCGGGTGATGAATTTAAAGCCCAAATAGTTCGGATTAATCCCAAAGATGTAACTTTTATAAAAGAAGGGAGTACTGATACTCTGGCATTTGACCGGGCTGAAATCAGGAAGCTAAATTACAAAAACGGTACCGTGGTTTTTCTTTCAGATGCCGAAAGACCTGTAATAACCAATGAACCAATCGTTGACAGCCTTTATGCCCAAGGTGCCAGTGATGCCACACAACAATACAAAGGATATAAAGCTGCTGCAACCGGGACATTGGTAGTAAGTGTGCTATACTTTCCTTTTGGATTGGTTCCGGCAATTGCTTGTTCGTCAAAACCTCCCTCTTTGCAAAACCTGGGATATAAAGACTCAAAAAAGATGGAAAATTCAAGTTACTGTGCTGGTTACACTGATCAGGCTCATAAGATCAAGAAGAAAAAGGTGTGGAAGAACTTTGCAATAGGCTCGGGGATAACCGTTGGTAGTTATATTCTTCTAGTTGCTTCAATGAGCGCTATTTTTCTAATGTGAGGTTTACCAGATAATAAGAAACTCATATCTTTCCGTATTTTGCTAAATCGTCTTTCATGGATCAGTTGGTACTGAACCGTTTATACGAGTTTTAAAAAATTCTCAATTTTCAGCATGACGCATATTCAGGTATATTAATACACATTTTGACAGTTATTTAACATTAAATATACACTTTGTGATATTTTTTTTATTACTACTATCACAGTTTTTGTAATTTTATTGCCTCTTTTACGTAGGAAGATATTTTCCTTCCTTAATTAACACTCTATTACTCTTTATATTGACCCTCAAAAAGCAAACAGATCATCTTGCTTTAAAGCAGGCGGCCATGTTTTTACTCACCCAACATTCCACTTAATGCTAATGATAACTATATCGCTGCATTTAAATCTAATGCACAAAATATAACTTTGACCATAAAATGAAAACACTACTGGTAATTGATGATGATCAGATGATTCTAATGATTCTGAAGCAATCGCTTACAAAAGCAGGATACAGGGTTTTTACTGCTGAAAGTGGTGAAGATGGAATAACTTTACTTGCAAAAACTCAGGTCGACCTTGTTCTGACAGATTATATGATGCCAGGAATATCAGGAATTGAAGTGCTCGATATTATTAAACAAAACCAACCATTGCTTCCTGTTATCATGCTAACCGGCCATGGCGACGTTTCACTTACGATTAAAGCCATTCAACTGGGAGCAATTGATTTCATTGAAAAGCCAATACAATCGAAGGAGTTGACTGACGTAATAAAGCGTACTCTCGAAATCAGCGAGCAAAACATGAGTGTTGCTCAACCTTTTTCTAAAGATACACTTAAAGCAATTGAAGAAAACTCCCTCATTGGCAAGGTGCCGGTTATGCGCGAGATTTTTAAAAACATTGGACGTATTTCACTTAACAGAATCAGTGTTTTGATAAGTGGGGAAACAGGAACAGGGAAAGAGCTAATAGCTAAGCTGATACACCATAGTGGAGTAACGCGTGATTATCCTTTTGTAGTTATTAATTGTTCATCCCTTAATGATCATTCGCTGCAGAACGAATTATTCGGATACGAAAAAGGTGCCTTTGCCGGAGCCAACGAAAATAGACGCGGAAAATTTGAGACTGCCGGAGAGGGCACTATCTTTCTGGATGAAATTTCCAACCTATCGGATAATATTCAGATTAAACTCTTCAGGATACTTCAGGACATGGAATTCGAAAAACCTGGTCTCGCTGAACCAATCCCACTAAAAGCACGAATTATATCTTCAACAAACAAAAACCTTGAACAATTAATTGCTGAAGGTCGATTCAGGGAGGAACTATATTACAGGCTAAAAGTATTTACCATCGAACTCCCCCCATTGCGCAAACGGAAAGATGATATTAACGAATTAACTTACTACTTTATTCAGAAATTTAACCGTAAGCTAAAAAAGAATGTTAATCAGGTAGGTGAAGGCGTTTTCGATAAATTAAAAAATTACGACTGGCCCGGTAACATCAGGGAACTTGAAAATGCAATACTTCAGGCAATGATAATTAACAGGGGTAATCAATTGGAAAAAGATACAATAGGTATCATTAAAACTGAACCTAATCAAGATCATCTTTTGCTTCCACCACTTACCTCTTTGGCAGAAATAGAAAAGATCTACATTAAACAGGTATTGACCCAGGTAAAGTGGAACAGAGTTGAAGCATCCAGAGTTCTGGAAATTTCGAGACCAACTCTGAATGCCAAAATAGGCAAATACGAGATACGACAAAATTAACCGGCTTTTTCACATTTATAATTCCTACTCAAAACCTGAGCAGGTCTCTTTTTGCTTAAATTAAAAAAGTTTAATAACTATTTTGCTATGTAAAATATTTTTACATTGCTGTAAAATTATAAACATTTTTTAAAATTTACAATATATTGTTTTAGTGATACTTACAATTGCACTTTATTAGATTTACATTTTTTGCATAGCATATTTGAAATATCTTACACCATATCCTTGTTTTAGGCTCTGTAATACTTTAATTTAGTATGGCAATCAGCAGAACATGTAAAGTTATTTTACACCATGAAACGCCTCCAAATATTTGTAGTTATAGCTGTCCAGTTTCTGGCAGCTTCTGCAATATTTGCGCAAACCACGGTAACAGGGCATATTTCAGCTGAAGTTGTTGAATCAGTGAGTGCCAGCCAACATTCACAAACATCAATCTCTTTTCAAAGAAATCAGGCTATTGGAATTGAATTTTCGCAGATTGAAGTGAAGAGTGCTGCATCAGCAACCTGCTCCTTAATATTAGGAAAAGCAAATCTTACTAGTAACAGCCAGCAGCAGGTGGCACTTGAAACATCTGCCAGGTTTTCACAGGGAATGCAAGGCAATGCAATTAACGGCGTTCAATCCATTAGTCTGCAATACCAGCCTAGCGAAAGCATGCTTGCCGAAAATGATTCACAATATCAAGGTGATATAAATATTGTGTTGGCGTATAATTAAGTTTTCTCTATTACAGTAAACCCGGTTTTGGATATAATCCGACCGGTTTTTTTGTGTATATTTGTATAAATAGGATTTTCAGAGATATACTTTACTTTCAAATGGATGGATTCATTTTTTTCATCCTGAGAAAACCCGAATTCTCATTTTGAAACAAAACCATTGTAATAAATCAAAAAGGCATATAACTACATTTCTGATACAAGTATACTTATCAATCTGTTTTACAGTACTTTAAATCATTTTTTGAGTAGAATGACGACAAAGTATAGAATAAAAGTATGAATAAGCTATATTTTAAAACAGTAGCAATTCTATCTCTTCCTATTCCTTTTCAATTTTGAAACATCTGATTACATTACACTAACTTTCTACAATTCTTATTCTATATTATTATTAATCAGATATTTATGTGATTTGATTCAAAACAAAAAAAGAGTTTCCTACCATTTTACCTTCATTTTTAAAACAATTAATCTCATTTTGTTACAGATTTTGTCCGGTATCGAATTAAAAATTCAATTTTTTATCTCTGATTTAACAATTCCTTAACTGATATTTGTTTTTTCTATAACCATATAAACCTGATAATCATATATTTAAATATTTTTTTCAATTTATTTTCAAATTATTTTCAATTTACAGCCAATTCTTTGGCACGGTTTATGAACTATCCTTTACACAACCAAATAGAAATAACTGAAAATCTAAATAATCACAAAAATCTAAACCAAATTCAATCCATGAAAAACATTACCAAAATCTTCGCCATCGCTCTTGTAGTTATCGCTTCCTCAGCCACAGCTTTTGCTCAATCAACTGCAACTGCCAGCACAACTGCTACTCTGGTAACGCCAATTTCCATTTCGAAAACTACTGATATGAATTTTGGAACTGTTGCTTCAAGTGCTACTGCTGGAACAATTGCTATTAGTTCAGCTGCTGTTCTTGCTCCAACAGGCGGTGCAAGTGTGATTTCCGGTACTCCTACAACAGCCGTTTTTCATGTAACTGGTCAAGGTACTGAATTGATCCAGGTTAGTTATCCAGCTTCGATTTCATTAGCAGGCTCTGTTAGTGGAACTCTGACTGTAAATAGTATTACTGCTGATTGTGGCACTTCTACTAATCTGGTTGACGGCGGCAAAGACATCAGCTTCAGCGCTGTATTAGAGGTACCTGCCAATACTATCGCTGGTTCTTACACCAACGCCACCGGTTTATATGTTACAGTTAATTACAACTAAAATATCTTCTGACGAAAAAAAACGCTGCTTAGAGCAGCGTTTTTTTTGACTAAAAATTTGTATTCTACATTAGCGATACTCTACATTTTTAGGAACGTTTTAGTACGACATAATGAAAAAGACTCTGTTAATTTCACTGATTGTGGCCTTATTGTTTGGTATAGCAATTCCAAAAGTTCATTCACAAAATACTGTCACTGCTCAAGCCTTCGCTGAAGTAATTGCCGCATTAACTGCTACGGAAACATCACAATTAAACTTCGGTAAATTTTCGCCTGAAGTTCAGGGTGGACAAATTATAGTTTCACCGGATGGTGCCAGGGTTGCAAGCGGATCGGTTATACTTAGCGGTGGACTTGCCAACTCAGGAATTTTTCACCTTACAGGTGCTCCTGATGCCACTTTCTCCATTCAGCTACCTGAAGGCCCGGCTATTCTTACACACCAGAACTCAAATAAAACCATGCTGGTTAGTGACTGGGTTTCTTCACCTCAGTCAGGAACAGGAACCGGTGTGCTGGTGGATGGACAACAATATGTGCACCTGGGTGCTACTCTTAATGTAGGATCTACCGTTGATAATCCGGTTGGTTTATACTCAGGTACTTATAACCTGACTTTCGCTTATAATTAAAGTGAATACTTTCCAGCAATACTCTGTTAATCTTTCATTTAACGCAAGGACGTCAGGTTTTAAAACACAGAATATCACTAGTTCAGGGCGCAAAGTTTTGTTTTTGTGTAGAGCTGATATCTAGTATCTGAAAATTGTTTATTAACAAGTGTTACAGATCAACTTTAAAATTTATCATATACTATGTAAATGCTATAGATCTATTTGAAAGCTGGAATTATTAGAACCTAAAATAATCAACATGCCTGCAAAAAAAAACACAGGAAAAGATAATCTCTTGAGAACAAATAAAAACCGGAAACTATAAGACAAAATCATTCCTGATGGCTGTAGTTTCCTTTTCTCTCTTTAGAGATAATAGCCTTCAATTGGGAACAAGTATCATTTCCCCGGAAATAGCAAATCGATAGATCTACCAAATTCTCATTTTGAAACAAAACCGTTGTAATAAATCAAAAAGGCATATAACTACATTTCTGATACAAGTATACTTATCAATCTGTTTTACAGTACTTTAAATCATATTTTGAGTAGAATAGCGACAAAGTATAGAATAAAAGTAAGAATAAGCTATATTTTAAAACAGTAGCAATTCTATCTCTTCCTATTCCTTTTCAATTTTGAAACATCTGATTACATTACACTAACTTTCTACAATTCTTATTCTATATTATTATTAATCAGATATTTATGTGATTTGATTCAAAACAAAAAAAGAGTTTCCTACCATTTTACCTTCATTTTTAAAACAATTAATCTCATTTTGTTACAGATTTTGTCCGGTATCGAATTAAAAATTCAATTTTTTATCTCTGATTTAACAATTCCTTAACTGATATTTGTTTTTTCTATAACCATATAAACCTGATAATCATATATTTAAATATTTTTTTCAATTTATTTTCAAATTATTTTCAATTTACAGCCAATTCTTTGGCACGGTTTATGAACTATCCTTTACACAACCAAATAGAAATAACTGAAAATCTAAATAATCACAAAAATCTAAACCAAATTCAATCCATGAAAAACATTACCAAAATCTTCGCCATCGCTCTTGTAGTTATCGCTTCCTCAGCCACAGCTTTTGCTCAATCAACTGCAACTGCCAGCACAACTGCTACTCTGGTAACGCCAATTTCCATTTCGAAAACTACTGATATGAATTTTGGAACTGTTGCTTCAAGTGCTACTGCTGGAACAATTGCTATTAGTTCAGCTGCTGTTCTTGCTCCAACAGGCGGTGCAAGTGTGATTTCCGGTACTCCTACAACAGCCGTTTTTCATGTAACTGGTCAAGGTACTGAATTGATCCAGGTTAGTTATCCAGCTTCGATTTCATTAGCAGGCTCTGTTAGTGGAACTCTGACTGTAAATAGTATTACTGCTGATTGTGGCACTTCTACTAATCTGGTTGACGGCGGCAAAGACATCAGCTTCAGCGCTGTATTAGAGGTACCTGCCAATACTATCGCTGGTTCTTACACCAACGCCACCGGTTTATATGTTACAGTTAATTACAACTAAAATATCTTCTGACGAAAAAAAACGCTGCTTAGAGCAGCGTTTTTTTTGACTAAAAATTTGTATTCTACATTAGCGATACTCTACATTTTTAGGAACGTTTTAGTACGACATAATGAAAAAGACTCTGTTAATTTCACTGATTGTGGCCTTATTGTTTGGTATAGCAATTCCAAAAGTTCATTCACAAAATACTGTCACTGCTCAAGCCTTCGCTGAAGTAATTGCCGCATTAACTGCTACGGAAACATCACAATTAAACTTCGGTAAATTTTCGCCTGAAGTTCAGGGTGGACAAATTATAGTTTCACCGGATGGTGCCAGGGTTGCAAGCGGATCGGTTATACTTAGCGGTGGACTTGCCAACTCAGGAATTTTTCACCTTACAGGTGCTCCTGATGCCACTTTCTCCATTCAGCTACCTGAAGGCCCGGCTATTCTTACACACCAGAACTCAAATAAAACCATGCTGGTTAGTGACTGGGTTTCTTCACCTCAGTCAGGAACAGGAACCGGTGTGCTGGTGGATGGACAACAATATGTGCACCTGGGTGCTACTCTTAATGTAGGATCTACCGTTGATAATCCGGTTGGTTTATACTCAGGTACTTATAACCTGACTTTCGCTTATAATTAAAGTGAAATAATTAATAAAAAGTTTATTGGTTCACTTTTAAACTTAAAAACAATTGCATTACAGCCAAATAATTGAAAAAAGGTACATCATTCACTACTTTGTGGCGATAAAATATGTAAGTTTGAAGAAAAAATCAATAACGATGATTAAATCCGGAACTAAAACCATTACAGTCTTTTTTTTGGCACTGCTTTTTACTGTGGTTGGTCTATCTGACAAAAAAGCAAATGCACAAGGCAACCTGCTGATTACACCCCGAAGAGTAGTTTTTGAGGGTAGCAAGCAGTCGCAGGAACTCACATTGGCAAATACTGGAGCCGATACTGCTAAATATACAGTTTCTTTTGTTCAGTATAGGATGACCGAGAGTGGAGGATTTGAGCAGATTGAACAACCTGATGAAGGGCAGTTATTTGCTGACAAATTCCTTCGTTTTTTCCCACGCACTGTCACTTTGCCACCAGGTGGTTCTCAAGTAATACGAATGCAATACCGTAAAACACCTGATATTTTAAATGCAGAATACCGCACACACCTCTATTTCAGAGCAGTCCCAAAAGAAACACTTCTGGGAGAAGAAACAACAAATGATTCAACTGCAATTGGAGTAAAGCTTGTTCCCATATTCGGGATCAGTATTCCTGTGATTGTCCGAAATGGTGAACTGAATGCTATTGTAGAATTAACCAATGTGAGTCTGGATACAAAAAGTGATACTGTACCCAACCTATCAGTTACTTTTGAACGCTCAGGGAATAAATCAGTATACGGCGATTTAATGGCCACCTGGGTTACCGATCAGGGGAATCAGGTTGAAGTTGGTAATGTTAGAGGAATTGCAGTGTATACCCCGAATAAACTACGCAAATTCACTATGCAATTACGCAATTTCCCTACTGTTGATTACACCAAAGGCAAACTTTTGATTAAATTTCAGGCGCAGAGTGATGCAACTAAAGCAGAGGTGTTTGCTGAAACAGAATTGCGTTTGAATTAGGATGTAAAATAATCCGACCTTTCTGTTTTCGGCCGCTCATAATTCAAAATAGCATGATTGATTCTCAATCATGCTTAGTGATTCATTAGAAACTATGATAAATATTTACCAAAAATATTGGAAAATAGTCAGGGCTGTACCAGTACTGCATTTCAAATATTTGGTAATTCTGTATTTAACAGTCAAAAACATTACCCTACTTAGTCGATTTATCTTTATAAATTCTTTTTTTCTGTTTTTTTTTAGTTGTTTTTCATTTCAACTTTCTGCACAAACTAATACATGGGATGGGTCCTCAAGCAATAACTGGAACACCGCTGCAAACTGGTCACTAGGTAGTGTACCAACGAATGCACATGATGTAGTTATCAATATAAATGCAAACATTTCTGTGGATGCATCCAGTACAATCAATAGTTTGACTATCAGTAATTCAGCCGCAGTTACATTTACCTCTTCTGGTGGCGGCAGAATCATTACAATTGACAATTCAGGAAGTACTATTTCTGCAGGTAGTACTCTAACACTCAGAGGCTCTACCGGATCGGGAACCCGTTTAATGAGGATAGCATACTCTGGCAGTAATTGTACGATGCTTATAGAAGGTTCATTAATATTAACAGCAGTTGGAGAAGGAACATCTTATATAGCGACAAACAGTCTGACAACGGTTTCAGGAACAATTAAGAACGATGGCTCAGGAGGAGGCACTTCAGGTAGTATTAGTTCAAATGCAAGCAATTTAACCTTTTTACCTGGAGGGACATATGAACATGCGCTAAATGCAGGAAGTATTCCTACAGCTACCTGGAATACTACTTCCACCTGTCTTGTAAAAGGAATTACTTCTACTATTCCAGGTGGGCTTGTCCAAAATTTTGCTAATTTAATTTATAATTGCCCGGCGCAATCAGGAAATTTGAATATAACTACAACTCAGATTCTTGGAAACTTTGAAATAATCAGTACTGGTAATTTTCAACTCAGATTAAACACAAACACACTGACTGTTGGAAGCTTCACACAATCAGGAGGTGATTTTTCTATTGCCAGTGGAACAGCAAGAACAATTAACAATAATGGAAACTTCTCTATGTCGGGTGGAACCCTTACATTAAGTATAGGATCTGGTATAGGAACTTTAAATTCGAAAGGAGATTTCACACAATCTGGCGGCTTGATTACAGAAACGAGCACTGGGAGTGGTGCTGTTAATTTTACCGGCACTGGATTACAGATTTTTACCTCGGGTGGCACAATTAGTAACATTATCAACTTTACAATAAGCAGTGGCTCAATCATTGATTTCGGAACATCTGTGCTGGCAGGTAGTACAGGCTCTTTTAATCTTAGCAGTGGTGCAGGAATATTCACAGCTAATACCAACTCTTCAGGTGCGATAACGACTTCAGGCAACAATGGGTCTATTCAGGTTACTGGTACAAGGACATACAGCACCGGCGCAAATTATACTTATAATGGTGCATCAGCACAATTCACAGGTAACGGACTTCCCTCAACAGTCAATAATTTAACTATTAATAATTCGGGTGGTACTGTTACTCTGACAAACGCCAGTGTCACCATCAGCAATCAACTGGCTTTAAATTCTATTTTTACCACAGGGGCAAATTCAGTTATTGTAAATAATACTGCCACCGTTGTTCGCACCAGTGGGCACATAAATGGCAATCTTCAATTAAAAAACTCAGTTGGTACCAGCACAAAAACATACGATATCGGCGATGCAATAAATTATACTCCAGTAACCATTTCATTTGCAAACATTACAACCGCCGGGGGAGTGACCACTTCCGCTACAAGCGGAGATCATCCGAATATTGGCTCATCCGATATCAACAGCACATTAAGTGTTAACCGTTACTGGACAATCAGTAACAATGGTACCGCATTCAATTCATACACTGCAGATTTCACTTTCACCGGAAGTGACCTTGATCCCGGAACTGATTTCTCTAATTTTATTTCAGGCAAATACAGTGCCTCTTCTTGGACCTATCCTACTGTTGAGACTATAACTTCAACAAATATCCAGGTTACCGGCCTTACTGCTTTTGGTGATTTCCAATTTGGTGAATCTCTTTCTGCACCCTCTCCCTGTGCTTATGGTGATAACGGGAATAACCCTGCTATTTCAGACGTTATGCCTTGTATAAATACACCGGCAAATCCTCAATCTCTCTCAACGACTCTTGCAGCCCATCAGTATTTTACCATGAATGTTATAAAAGGTATGACTTATGAGGTATATACCTGTAATACATCCCCTCCATCCAGTGCTCTAAAACTGGTTGTATATGAAGAAGGAGCGCCTGCAACACCATATTTAGCGTTTTCATATTCAAATACGGGTAACCCTTGTACAAATGCCGCAAACAATGTATATGCCACATTTACACCTGATTTTTCGGGGCAGGTTAGGGTATTGATCAATAGGAGATCTAATTGCAGTTCAACTACTCCAGGTGGTTTAAATGTTATAATAAATGTCAGCGGTGGGGCAAATATTTTGGATGATCAATCCAGTGCAGGAAGTGACTCCTGGATTGCTCATTTGTATGAAGGGACAAACTCCACTAAGGCATTCAATGAGAACTTCACCAATTACCTAGGTTATTATACAGAAAATGAAACTTTTGATGAAACTTTTGGAACAGGAACCAATGATATAGATTGCTTTAGTCCCATTTTGTCAGCTAATATAAACAGAGCCAGTCTTAAAACCATCACTTATTCTGCAAGATACAGAATGAATTCAACAAGGAGAGGCTTATACGCAACCAATTTAGGTTCCGATGATGGCAGCAGATTGAGTGTGGATGGTAATTTAATATTTACAAACTGGAGCGATCATGGCTATATTTTGAATTCGAATCTGCTTATGAGTCTATCTGGAAGCAGTTCCTTAAAAATTGACTATTATGAAAATGCGGGATCAAACAGGATTACCTTCCAGAATCTGACTCTTCTTCTTTCGAATACGCTTGCCAGTGGAATTAATCAGGTAATCTGTCTTGACAATCCCGCTATTCCCATTAGCGGAGATATTTTTGGCTCACTGCCTGCAGGCATCACTCTTTCAGGAACTGGTTATCAATGGACTTATAGTACTAGCCCAACTGGAACAAGAAATGTAATAACCGGTGCCACAGATGCCAGTTTCACTCCAAATACTTCAATTGCACCTTTCAATGTACCTGGAACATATTACGTATTCAGAAACGCTATTCTTTCAAGTAGTAACAACACCAATCCAAATCCATACATAGCAACCAATGAATCAAACGCAGCAATTATTATTATCAGTCCTATACTTGTTGCAGGTGTATCAATAGTCGCAAATCCAACAGGTGACATTTGCCCGGGAACAAATGTCACTTTTACTGCAACCCCGGTTAATGGTGGTAATTCACCAGCTTATCAATGGAAATTGAATGGTACAAACGTCGGAACAAACAATAATCAATATTCGAATAACTCGCTCGTAGATTCAGATATAGTAAGTTGTGTAATGGTTTCAAATGAGCTTTGTATTTCAGGAAATCCTGCCAATTCAAATACCATTTCGATTTCAGTTATCAATCTGACCCAACCTGGTACAATTTCAGTTTCACCAACAACTATAACTTCAACTTATACAGGCCAGATAACACTATCAGCCAATGGAGGCGGTGGAACAGGTGCTATACTTAAATGGTATTCCGGCACATGTGCAACAGGCGTATTGGTTGGAAGTGGAAGTCCGTTAAGTATAGCACCCCCTACTGTTACTACAACATATTATGCACGTTGGGAAACTTCCAATTGCCAGTCGGATTGTATTTCAGCAACTGTTTCTGTTATTTGTAGTTCTGCTTCAAGTCAACCTGAATTATATGAATCAATTACGAATGTTACATTCGCGGGAATTAATAATTCATCACCGGTAATAAAAACAACAGGGTATACCGATTATACTGCATTGGTACCCGCGGCTAATGTTGCGGTTAGTGGAACCTATCCTATTTCGGTTAGCGAAGAATTCGTAGATGTTGAATATGGCGGTTACTGCAAAGTTTTTATTGATTATAATCAGAATGGAGTATTTGATATCCCTGAAGAGGTAGTTTTCGAAGCCCCATATGTATTATCAATCACTATGAATGGAAATGTCACAATTCCGCTTAATGCTTTGCCTGGAACTACTCTAATGCGTGTTGTAGTGAATGGAGACGGCACATCAGCCAATACATTACCTTGCGGCTCATATGTATGGGGCGAAACAGAGGATTATCTTGTTACTATTCAGGGCACCTCAATTCCTCAGTTAAATGTAGTTCCTACCAGCATTAATTTTGGTTACGTTGCCAGTGGAGGCACTTCTGGTGAGAACACATATATGTTGAGCGGTATCAATCTGACTCCTGCTTCTGGCAATATTACGTTAAATGCTCCATCAAACTTCGAAATTTCTCTGAGTTCCGGGTCAGGCTTTGGTACAGATTTAACTTTGCCATATACGCAATCAACTATTTTACCCACAACTATTTATGTACATTTTAAACCAACCACTCCTAATACAAATTATTCCGGTTCTATTACAAATACTGGAGGTGGCGCAGTTTCAAAAAGCGTGAATGTAAGTGGTACTTCAATGCAATATTGTACTTCTTCCGGAAATACTATTTATCAAACAGGAATAACGTTAGTGCATTTTAATACGATTATCAATTCGAGTGGAAAACCTTCGGGATATACTGATTATTATACAACACAATCAACAAGTGTTGCCAGAAACAGCAATTATGATTTGAGTGTAAATTTAAATACAGATGGAAACTATACTATTCATGCAATCGCATGGATCGACTGGAATCAGGATGGAGATTTTACTGATACAGGTGAAGAATTTGATTTAGGCTCTGCAACAAATACTACCAATGGAACAACAAACCTGAGCCCTTTAATACTTTCAATTCCTGCAGACGCAGCCTTAGGTGCTACCCGAATGAGAGTTTCAGCTCAATACAACACCAATCCAACTCCCTGTATAAATAATTTCGATGGAGAAGTGGAAGATTATTGTATTATGATTTCTCTACCTTATACCTATATCTATCGGAGTATTGCAACAGGTCTTTGGTCTGATTTCTTTAACTGGGAATCTTCACCTGATAATGGTTTTAATTGGTCATCCGCTACCGCCCCCCCTGATTCAACTGATGGTACAATTACAATCCGAACTCCCGATGTTATTACTTTAAATTCTATAGTAACCATTGATCAGCTTACAATTGATGCAGGCGGCACATTATCTCTTGCAGCAAATATGGATATTACTGATGGAGATGGTGATGATATTACAGTAAATGGTACTTTAAATTGTGACAACTCATTGGTTTTGGGGACAGGTACCTTCATCTTGAATTCAGGTGCTACTTTACTAATAGGTTCACCTGAAGGCATAACACAGTCAGGCACTACCGGTAACATACAAACAGCATCGCGAACATATAGTACAGGAGCAAATTATGCTTATAATGCTATTTCATCACAAACTACCGGCAATGGACTACCTGCAATTGTTAACAACCTAAGCATCAACAATTCAGCTGGAGTTTCTTTGCTAAATGATGTAACAATGAATGGAAGTTTATCTCTTACCTCGGGAGAATTTTCTGTTGGTTCCAGAACAATAACCTTTCAGAATTCTGACAATCCCATTGTCAGAAATTCAGGAACGATAACTACAACCGAAAATACAAATATCATTTTCGGAACTTCTGGAAATATGGATGGCAATGCTTTTGTGATTCCATCAGGAACATTTACTACTGATCCCACACTCAATAATTTTACAATTAACAGATTCAATGATCTGACGCTGAACAACCAGATGATTTCATTAAAAGGTGTATTGCTTTGCAACACTTGCACTTTGAATTCTTCAGGGAATCTGACCTTACTGTCTACCTCCGGACAAACTGCACTCATTGATGGCGCAGGCACGGGACAAGTTATAGGAAATGTAACCATGCAGCGATACCTGCCCTCAGGCTATGGCTACAGGTATTTCAGCTCCCCTTTCCAGGCTGCGACTGTGAATGAGTTTGCTGATGAAATTAATCTATCTGCTTCATTTCCGACATTTTATTCCTATAATGAAAATAACTACATTGATACTTCTGGTGTTTCGGTATACTCAACCGGGTGGTCAAGTTACATAACAACATCGGGTATATTGGAGCCAATGAGAGGTTACGCCGCCAATTTCGGAAATTCAGCATTACCCATCACAGTTGATATTACCGGTGTCGTAAACAATAATATCCAGACCTCTTTAACCTTATTTAATCACGACAGGGTATATACCAAAGGATTTAACTTAACAGGAAATCCATACCCATCACCAATTGACTGGAATGCAAATACTGGATGGACAAAAAACAACATTGATAACGCAATTTACTATTTCAATCCAGGTGTGACGGACCAGTACACAGGCACTTACAGCTCTTATATTAATAATATATCGAGTGATGGGCTGGCGAGTAGTCTTATTCCATCGATGCAGGGATTTTTTGTGCATGTTACAAATGGTACTTATCCTGTAACTGCTGGGTTGGGAATGGACAACCGAGTTCGAATAAATACTCTTATTCCCCTATTTCACAAATCTGTTTCTCGCTCACAAGCTCCAACGGTAAGACTCGCTGCGGCCTACAAAAACATGAATGAAGCAGACCCTGTGGTAGTGTATTTCGAAAGTCTTGCTTCTGCAGGATTTGATAAGGATTATGATGCATTGAAATTGCTGAATACCGATGAAAGCATTCCTAATTTCTATTCTTTTTCCGATCAGAGTGAAAAGTTATCAATCAATGCTCTTCCGTTACTTACAGAAGGTACGACCATTTCCAGAATTGGTCTCAAAACTAAAAAGTCAGACTGGGTAACAATTAAAGCTCTCTCACTTGAAAATATTCCAAATGGCATAAGGGTTTTTTTGTCTGACGAATTGACCGGAATGATTCAGGATCTCAATATTGAAAAAGATTACAGCATTTTCCTTGAAGCAGGCTTCACTGATAACAGATTCGCTCTTCTATTCAGTACCAGCGATCTGACTCAAAAACCGAAAACGGAAGAAACATTTTTTGCCTATTTTGCAAATGGAAACCTCAATGTTGCTTTTGAACTTCCATCAGGATCAACTGCCAGAATGGTTGCCTGCAATATACTTGGACAGACCGTTATGCAAAAAAATATAACATCAAACGAATTACAACAATTCGATTTTCAATTCCCTGCAGGAGTGTACATTCTTACCTTGTATTCACAAAATGGAATACATTCACAAAAAATTTATATTCCAAACTAATGATGCTGAATCAGAAATATAATTTAATACAGACCAGAATTCTTGTTGGCTTACTTTGCTTTCTGGTTATTCTTTGCTTTACTCAGTTAGTTTCCGCTCAGGAAGACCCTCCACGACCTCTTGAAGTATATACATACCAGAATTTAAGTTTTGGAGCGATTATACAGGGGAATTCCGGTGGTGAAGTCAGGATTGACCCTCAAGGCTCCAGATCAGTTACAGGTGACCTTATTTTAGCAAACATGGGTCATCAGTATGGTCCGGCTGTCTTTGAAATTGTAGCAAACCCGGGTTCCGTCATTACTATAAATAATGGTCCTGATATTGAATTAACCGGCAGCAACGGTGGTACTCTTACTTTGCACATTGGCACATCATTACCAACGTCACCTTTCGTAAATACGTCAACTCCCCCCTACCGCACACAGGTTCGGGTTGGAGGAATACTTTCAGTCGGTAACAGCCTTCACAACCCATCCGGTGATTACATCGGATATTTTTCCATAACCTTCGTTCAGCAGTAATTTGATGATTGTAATCCCTCATCCAGAACATTACTGCAAGATTCAAATGCCAGTTATCATTGGGCATTTAAATGCTACTATGAGGGTGGTAGCAATTTTATTGCTGTTTCAACTTTTCTTTTTTAACTCAAAAATTCTGCTTGCGCAGAGCGCAGACGATTATGAGGAAATTTCCGTTTTCCTGAATGTTCAGGGCATTGGAGGTTATGAAATCACTGCTATTTATAAGGATGATCAAATCTATTTGCCTGTTCCTGAATTATTCCGCTGCCTCAAGATCAATCAGAAAATTTCAGAAGAAAATGATACTATCAGCGGGTTTTTTCTGGTCGAAAACAATAAATATCTTATCAGTTTTCCATCGCAAACTGTTTTTATAAATGGAAAGCTGTTACAATTGAATAAAGATGAAATTTTCAATACTGAGGGAACTGGAATTGTACTGAAAATAGACCAATTCGGGAAAATCTTCGGTCTTGATTGCAAATTTAATTTCAGCAGCCTTTCTGTAGAACTGAAAACAAGTCATGAACTGCCGGTCATTAAAGAACTCCGGCTCGAACAAATGCGTAAAAACATCAGCCGGTTGCGCGGTGAAATTACTGTTGATACTACCTACGAAAGAAATTACCACTTCCTCAGGGGTGGAATGGTTGATTGGGCAATTTATTCGACACAGGTCAGCAAGGGTACAACTGAAACACGTGCAATGCTTGGCTTAGGTGCTGAAGTTCTGGGAGGTGAAACCAACATCGAACTGAATTATTCATCCAGAAACAACTTCGAAAAGCGGCAACAGCAATACCATTGGCGATGGGCTAACAATAAGACTAAGCTGGTGAAACAGATAACTGTAGGGAAAATTTCTTCCCGATCAATTGCCAGTATTTACTCTCCTCTCATTGGAACTGTAATATCAAATACGCCTACATCGTACCGTCGATCATTCGGGACTTATACCATGACCGATTTCACTGAGCCTGGATGGACTGTTGAACTATACATAAACAATGTTATTGTTGATTATGCAACTGCAGATGCATCAGGATTTTTCAAATTCGATATTCCTTTGGTTTATGGCGCGTCCAATGTGGTACTAAAATTCTATGGTCCATGGGGCGAAGAAAGGCTTAAAGAGCAGGTAATAAATGTCCCCTACAATTTCTTACCTCCAGGTGAATTTCAATATAGTATTGCAGGAGCCGTGGTGCAGGATACCAGCCATAGCGTTTTTACCCGTGGAGAAGCTAATTATGGAATAACCCGCCATCTTACCCTCGGAGGAGGATTTGAGTATTTATCATCAGTAAATTCAAGTCCTTCAATACCTTTTGTTACCGGATCGGCTCAAATTTTCAATAATTTCCTTTTCAACGGTGAATATGCCTATGGTGTACGGACAAAAGCACTATTCAGTTATAGTTTGCCATCAAATTTCGTTTTCGACATCGACTATACAAAATATGCACACGAACAGAAGGCTATAACATTCAACTACCTTGAAGAACGAAAAATAAGGGTTTCAGTACCGATCACTATCAGGTCGTTAAAAGCATATACTCGTCTTGCCTATATCCAGAATAAATTAATTGGAACCACTTATTCGACAACTGAGGCCACCTTTTCAACTTTCTATAAAGGTGTGAGTGTTAACTTTACCGGAAATGCAAACTGGCTTGGGAAATATAAGCCATACGTCTATGGCAATTTTGCCCTAGGCTTCAGGTTCTTCAAATCACTTTCTTTCCGCCCACAAGTACAATATGACTTTTCGAACAACAAGCTTATTTATACCAAAGTAGAACTTGAAAACAATTTTTCACCAAAATGCAATCTGGCTCTTGCCTGGGAAAATAACATACGGAGCAATTATAACAGCGTTGAACTTACGCTGCGCTACGATTTCTCCTTTGCCCAGACAAGTATTAATACCCGGGTTTCAGATAAGTATATTATGACCGGTCAAAATGCAAGGGGCAGTTTTGCTTTCGGGAGTGGAAATGGACGGGTGATTGTTGACAAACGCTCACAATTGGGACGAGCAGGACTAACAATAATACCCTTTCTGGATATTAACGACAATAATCATCGTGAGGAAAATGAGCCCATTACTGCCGGAATGAAAATGCGAATCAATGGAGGAAGGGTGCTCCCTGATTTGCAGGATTCAATTGTACGAGTTCTTGATCTCGAGCCATTTGTAAGCTATCTACTCGAATTTAGCGACACCCAGTTCGATAATATTGCCTGGCAGATTCAGAATAAAACAATGAGTATTCTTATGGATCCCAATCAGTTTAAATTACTGGAAATACCTATCAAGGTCATGGGTGAAATAAATGGGATTATTTATATGAAAACAGGCAATAAAACCCGTGTTCAGGGCCGTATTCAGCTAAATATTTTTAATACGGATGGAAAGTTTATTGCAAAAACTCAGAGTGAATCGGATGGCTATTTTACATTCATCGGTTTGGCTCCCGGTTCCTATTATGCCCAAATTGACAGTGCTCAATTATCAAAGTTAAAAGCTCTATCTCAGCCAGATCGTTTTAATTTTGAGATATTTCCTTCTGAAAATGGGGATATCATCGACAATGTTGAATTTACTCTGTTAAAAGAAAGTAATGATATTCAAGGCGGACTGATTCCTGAACAAAAAACTGAAATAAACGAAACTAATGATATACCATCTGTACCGAGCTCAGTACTTTTAAATAAAGAAGAAAAGCAGAACACGAAATCAATTTCAATTACTACTACCCCTTCAAACTCCAACATATCGCCGGCATCTCATTCCAAGACAGATTTGATAAGAAAATCCGAAACCAATACAAATACGGTCCATAATCCAAATACTAAAGTAACTCCTCAATCTAATACAAATAATACAGTTTCAATTTTATCTGATTCACATATTGAGGTACTTGCCAGTACTGATAACAAATTATTTTTTATACAGGCGGGGGCATATAGCCAAAGGGGAAATGCAGAAAAAGAAGCAAGACAACTCCATATTTCTACATCCAAAAAATGGATGGTCATTACCGAATCGGGCTTTTTCAAAGTCAGACTGGGTTATTTTTCATCACGAAAGGAAGCACAAGAGGTAATCAACAGCATGAAACTGACAGGTAAAACTTTTTATATTAACAAGTAGACTGCCTGTTTATCCATAAATAAACTTCATTGGAAGTTGTATTTGACTACTTTTGCACAAAATTCGTTTTCCACAATAAAATTTTCCTGCCATGTCGAATAAAATAATGGATCCCATAGGCAAACTCATGGGTTTACGGTATAAATCACATCCCTGGCACGGGGTTGAACTAGGTGATGAGTCACCTCAATGCCTTACTTGTTTTATTGAAATGGTTTCGACTGATACTGTTAAATATGAGGTTGATAAGGTAAGCGGATACCTGAAACTGGATCGCCCGCAGAAATATTCGAACGTTGTGCCTGCGATGTATGGTTTTCTGCCACAAACCTATAGCGGAAAAACAGTTGCAGAATATTGTATGGAAAAATCTGGCCGGAAAGATATAAAAGGAGATGGTGACCCAATTGATGTATGTGTACTTACGGAAAAGGTAATTTCGCACGGCGATATACTTGTGAAAGCTATACCCATCGGAGGATTCAGGATGATTGACGGAAATGAGTCAGACGATAAAATCATCTGCGTTCTGCGGAATGATGCGGTATATGGTGAATACAAAGACATTTCAGACTGTCCGGAACTTGTTATTGACCGGTTGAAGCATTACTTTCTTACATATAAAGACCTGCCGGGGCAAGAAAAACGAGTTGAAATCACTCATACTTTCGGTCTGGACGAAGCTCATGAAATTATTCAGAGAGCTTGTGACGATTACCGCCGTCGTTTCGAAAATCTTGAAATGCTTCTTAGGGAAGTTTAACACCCAGCAGGTTAATATTCTGTTTTTCCGATGAATAAGAGCACACTTGTAATTGGAGCAAGTATAAAAGATTACAGGTATTCCAACATCTGTGTCAAAACCCTACTCGAAGCAGGTATCCCTGTAACAGCTATAGGATTGCGCGAAGGGTATATCGGGAAAATACCTGTATTTACAGGCTTCCCTGAGTTGAATCATGTTGAAACTGTCTCCTTATACCTCTCCTCTGTTAATCAGCGATCCTGGTACGATTATATTTTAAAACTGAATCCTTCGAGAGTAATTTTTAATCCGGGAACTGAGAACCCGGAATTCAGTAAGACTCTGGCTAACGCCGGAATAGAAGTAATTGAAGGATGTACTATTGTAATGGTTAAAGCGGGCAGTTTTTAATTCATGCTGAAACACGAAAATAAGCATACCTGCGTTATGTTTAATACAATGCAATAAATTACCTAATTTAGTGCCCTCAAAAGCTCTGTAATCGAACACAATACCTGATATAACCGAAAAGCATGCGTAGAATACTAACCTTTCTTTCAATCGTTATTTCGTTTTTATTTTATAAACCGACGCAATTGCAATCTCAGGTTATTACCAGAATTGGTGATTTTCAGATGTGCTACAAAGCATCAACCTCTATGCCGGTTACGGTGCAGAATATGATTGGAGTTGATTCATTAAGGCTTGTCCTGGGATTTGACAACCAATCCATCGAATATGTTGAGTATTTCGCTCTGCATCAAGAACTCACCGGAGGATCTTTTGAAATTATCAGCGAAAATGACTCCATCATCCTGAATTGGTATGGAAATACTCCTGCAACAATTTTCAACGATACACTGGTTTGGGTGAAATTTGTTGGAATGTCAGGAAATACTGACCTCAAATGGAAGGTCGGTTCTTCTTTTTATCATACAAGCGGAGGATTTTCAATTGCTGAATTCGAGAATGGAAGTTCGACGGTGAATCCTCAAATCAATGTGCTTCTCACAGAAATTGATCAAACCTGTTCATCGGTATGTAATGCCAATTTTATGGCAAATGCAAGCGGAGGAATGCCTCCATATGCCTATAGGTGGAATGGAAGTCCCGGACGATTTGATTCTATTCAGACAAATATGTGTTCAGGACCCAACCTGCTATCCGTAAAGGATTCCTGGGGGTGTACACTCGACAGTAATTTTACTATTAACGGATTGCCCGGTGCCAATGTTAAACTTATTATAGAAGGAAACGAAGATACCGCCATATACCTTGAAAATCCTACTCTTACATTCCGGTTCGAGGAGGTTTTCCCAACTCATATCGTTGAGCCTCCGTTATGGGATTTTGGCGATGGCGATACAGCAAGAGCATTTAATCCTACTCATGTTTTTGAAAGAGCAATCACTAATTCGTCAGAATATTATGATCTGAAATTATATATCAGGAATGAGAATGGATGTGATTCGACAATTGAAATAAGGTTGTTTGTAAAAGATGCTGATCTGAAAATACCTGGAGTAATCACTCCGAATGATGATGGGATTAACGATACATTCATGATTTTGAACGAAAAGAAAACAGGTTCAGGAGAAGAAATTAAGATCACTACGGAATTTCAGCGAATGGAGTTGGCTATCTTCGACCGCTGGGGGCGAAAAATTTATGACGATTCCAACTATCAAAGCGATTGGAAAGCCAGAGGTGTTCCAGATGGCACATACTATTATATTTTGAAAACTGTTGGATTTTACCGGACCGAAGTTAAAAAAGGCGCCCTTACCATTCTTGGTGGCGGAATGTCACAATAAGAATTAAGCAAGTCCTTGTTCTGCTGATCAATTCTTTTACACTCTTCCTACTTACCAGATTTTTATTCAGAATTATCTGAGAAAAGTCATTTTCTGAACATCCAGGTTTCCAATGGCTTGAAGTTCATTTTCAAGACTCAGGCATTCCTTACTATCTCCGATTAATTCAAGCAGCAGTAATCCTGACTCCTCCGAGTTATCATTGCCAATATCGTGCAAACCAAGTCTGGTCCGGATACTACAACCATACTTTGTCAGTATTCCCTGTAATTTATCGGCTCCGGCCGAAGGTTCCTTGATCATTACGCCTAATATTCTGACCTCTTTCATCGTCTTCAAGATTAATATGAAAATGACATTTTTTGTACTTCAAGACCACCAATATCGCCAAGTTCGCCTTCGAATTGATCCCAGTCCTCAGGGTTACCTATCAGATGTAACACGATGATACCTGACCGGCTGCAAATACTATCGTTCAGTTCGTGGAAGCCGAGTCGGGAGCGAATAAGTTTTGAATATTTGCTAAGCAACAACTGTGTTCGTCCCGCTTCCTTAATACGGTCGGTGATAAGCAAGCCCAGTATTCGAGTTTCAATCATAAAATTGGTCTTAAGCAAAAATTAGAATTTTTATCCAGGATTAAAAATACAGATCCCTTACACCTGATTTAATCTGATCAATTCGCTTACGGATTTCAGCCACATTCACTTTTTCATTTGTTTTTCCGAGTTCCACCAGGTTTTCTTCTATCACTTTGTACCCTTTAGTCCTGGTTTCGGCCGGTGCATAATCTTCGAGGTATTCGCTCAGCGTAAGAATTGCATTGGGTGAACAGAAGCGTTTAATAAATCCTGGTACTGAGAATTCCATAAAATGCTCTCCTGTGCGACCCAGGCGGTAACAGGCAGTGCAGAATGAAGGTAAATAATTACCTGATAAAAGTTCATCGATAATTTCATTTAGTGAGCGGGAATCGTTAATGTGAAACTGCTCCCTGTTAAGATCCTGTTCTTCATTTTTCTTTTCCGAATAACTCCCAAGTTCTAGTTTGGTACCACCATCAATCTGCGAAACGCCAAAACGCATAACTTCGTCACGCACAGCAGCGTTTTCTCTGGCTGTAAGAATCAGACCTGTATACGGCACTGCCAGGCGCAGAATTGCCACCAATCGGGTAAATTCAGTGTCAGTTACCCTATACTTTCCATCAAAATTCATGGCCGATGCTTCCTGTATCCTTGGAAACGAAATAGTATGAGGACCAACCTGATAACATGCCTCAAGATGGTTGGTATGACGAACTAACGCCATTACCTCATAACGCCAGTCGTATAATCCAAAAAGAGCTCCTATTCCCACATCATCAATTCCAGCTTCCTGTGCCCTGTCGAGTGATGTGAGCCGGTACTCAAAATCACGCTTCTTTCCGCCCAGATGATAGTGTTTATAAATTTCAGGATGGTATGTTTCCTGAAAAATCTGGTAGGTACCAATACCTGAGTCTTTTACGATTCTAAAACCTTCAATTTCGAGAGGTGCTGCATTAACATTGACGCGACGGATTTCCCCGTTACCTTTTTTTACACCATACACTACTTTAACAGTATGTGCTATATATTCAGGTCCGTAATCAGGATGTTCACCATATACGAGAATGAGTCGTTTTTGCCCGTTATCTTCCAGTGCCTCAACTTCACTTACCAGTTCCTTATCGTCGAGTGTACTGCGTACCGCTTCTTTATTTGTTGAACGGAATCCACAGTAGGAACAGTTGTTTGTACATTTATTTCCAATATATAGCGGCGCAAAAAGTACAATCCGGTTACCATAAACCAATTCTTTCAATTTTCGGGCTCCATCTTTAATTTCTTCAATCAGTTCAGGTGTATCGGCCCCAATGAGGATCGCGGTTTCGGCAAGAGTCAACCTCTGTTTACTGAGCGATTTGGCAATAACACGCCGGACTTCTTCTGCTGAAGATTTTGAATTATGAATGTGATCCCATAATTCTTCTGCATCAATAAATGGCATCATTCTTTGATCCGGAATCCTGCATTGTTCAGGTTGAAATTTCATTTCAGGTAGTCTAAAAGTTAAATAACAAAGAGCAAAATTACAAATTTCTGAATCTATTCAGGCAAAACGATACCTTAATTTTGTGAAATATTTAACAATAAAATATATTCCGGAAGGAAGAGCAAATCCTATTAATCAAATAATTCATTTCTGACTGTTCACACTTCGATCTGAAGCCCATCATAAGCCAGATGAACCCAATCAGGAAGTTTTGGTTCCACAACAATATGCTTGCCAAGAAAATGACTGATATGGGTTAGGTAAGCCACCCTGGGATGAATATCTGACAAAACTTCAAGAGCTTCTTCTAAAGAAAAATGAGATACATGACGCGAATTACGCAGGGCATTAATAACCACTACTTCGGAACCTCTTATCTTGTCAATTTCTTCAGAAGCAATAAAGTTGGCATCCGTGATATAAGTAAAGTCACCTATTCGATATCCAAAAACCTTCATATCCTGATGCATTACCTGAACTGGTGTAAAATCCAACTCTCCAATTGAAAACAAATCGCTTGTAATAGTATGAAGATTAAGCTGAGGGGCTCCCAAATAGCGACCCGGAGTAAAAATATATGGAAACTGTTCTTTTATTGAATTAAGTGTGAACTGAGATCCATATACATCGATGGACTTATGAAGTATATAATTGAAAGCTCTTATATCATCGAGTCCTGCAATGTGATCGCGGTGGGCGTGTGTGAACAATACGGCATCAATATCTTCAACCTTATGCTTCAGCATCTGTATCCGGAAATCAGGACCACAATCGATAATAATATTTGAAACACCACTTGTGACCATAACTGAGGTGCGGTAACGTTTATCGCGTGGATCGTCACTTGTACATACATCACAATTGCAGGCTACTACCGGAACTCCGGTTGACGTGCCTGTTCCAAGAAATGTTATCTTCATTTTAGGATATACGTCTGACACCAATTTGGAATTAAGATTTTTCGTGAGTGATACTTCAGTAAATCAATTCTTCAACCATTAATCTATCTTTATCAAGCTGTTTCTTCAACTCTTCAATTCCTGCAAAATTAAGTTCCTGCCTGATAAATTTAGCAAAATAAACAGTAGCTTCCTGCCCGTTAGCAAGGGTCCCCTGCCCAAAAGGGAACAATTCTAATAAAACATCAGCTTTGCATCTGTCACTTCCATACCGGCTATTTTTAATATTCAGAATTCCCTTTACTGACTTTCCTGCTGACTCAATACGCACGGCGTACACACCATCAGGAGGAATAAGTTTACATTCTTCTTCAATGCCTATATTGAAAGTGTTCAGGTTTTCGGCTTTTAATTCGTCACTCCCTTGCGACAGCTTTCCTATTATCATATAATGATGATCGAGGTAGGCGTTTGCTCTCTGAATGCGACCTTCCTGTAACGATTTCCGGATTAGTGTTGAGCTCACCGTTTCGTTGTGAATATCCTGCTCCGGAATTTCCTCCACACCAAAATTATAGTAGGCACCCAGTTCGCGTAAAAAATCAAAGTTCCCCTCCCGGTTATATCCGAACTGATGATTGAACCCGATAACAATTTTGCTGGCGTGTAATCGGGCAACCAGTATATTGCGAATAAATTCAATAGATGAAATATGTGCAAATTCAGGTGTAAAATCTACGATAATCAGGTTTTGAAGCCCTGCTTTTCGCAGCAGTTCAACTTTTTCGCGCTGCGAATTGATAAGAAAGAGATCCCTGCCTGCAGTTTCAGGAAACAAAACTTTCCGTGGGTGAGGATGAAAAGTAATGAGAACACTTTCACCGTGTATATCTCGTGCAATCTTATTAATCCTGTTTATAATAGCCTTATGTCCGACATGAACTCCATCGAAGCTTCCTGTAGTTACCACAGGAGAAGGTATTGAAACCAAATTGTCAAAATTGTAAAAAATACGCATAATACCTACGATGAAGGCCGTAACACATTGGAAGGCAGAAATTAAAACCAGGAGAAAAATATCTTCCGGAAATGGGATCTAAACCTTTTTCACGAAGTAAGCCAGTTTTTCGAGTGAGGTAATAATATCATACTCTTCGAGGTATACATTCGATGGTACATTTATAGGCTTTGGAGTAAAATTCAGAATTCCCTTTATCCCTGACATTACAAGCAGTTCAGCAACATAGGCTGCATCGGAAGCAGGTACTGTTAATACCGCTATAGTTATATTCTCCTTTTTAATTATTTCAGCCAGTTTATCGAAATGATAACACCACACACCTGCATACACACGGTCAACTTTTTCAGGATTTATATCGAATCCCGCAACTACAGTGAGTTTGGTCCGCTTGCCGCTGAAATAACCGATAATTGCTCTTCCGAGGTTACCAATACCAATAACTGCAACTTTCTGACCTTCCTTGCTATCAATGATTTTCCCGATAATCTCGATAAGTTCTTTCACATCGTACCCTTGTCGGAGTGTGCCGGAATAACCGATAAGCATAATGTCGCGGCGAACCTGAACAGAAGTTATATGCAGTAGAGCTGCCAATTCATGCGAAAAAATGTGGTGCTTACCAGCCGAATTTGCAATCAATAATGTTCGCCGGTATTGACTAAGGCGTTCAACGGTTTTATCTGGAAGTTTCTTTGTTGCCATGCTTTAAGTTTTTTTTTAAATAATTCCACAATATCATCAAAATTTTCATTCATCCGGTTCCACCAATTGTATAATAAATGAAGTTCCCTTGTCGGGCTCACTTTGCACTTCAATGGATCCCTGGTACATATCCACAATTTTTTTTACAATTGACAACCCTAATCCGCTACCGGTAACCTCACGTGTCTGGTTGCTTTTTATCCTGACAAAATCATTAAAAATCTTTTCCTTATCCTCAGTTTTTAACCCAATGCCAGTATCAGAAACTGTAATTTTAATCTTTCCTTCGCTCTTTTCGAGAAAAATATCGACCCTTCCACCTGCTTTATTGTATTTAACGGCATTCGAAATCAGGTTATTCATAATGATTTCTATTTCCCCCGGATCAGCTCTCATCTCAATGTTTTCGCGCATATTAATATAGAGATCGACATCTTTTTGAATAGCATAAGGGCGAATTGTATCCACTGACATCTGAACTATCTTTCGCAAATTTACTATTTCCAGCTTCTGAATCGGCTTTCCTGTTTCGATTTTTGTGAGATCGAGCAAATCGAGTATTAATTGCCTCATACCTTTGATACGCTCCATCGAGCGATCAAGTATCTCATCATAGGCATCAACATTGGTACCGAATTGTCGTTCCTTTATCATTTTCAGATAGCCATCAATGGCATTTAAAGGAGCTTTTAATTCATGCGATAGTACCGACAGAAACTGGAACCTGATCTGTTTACCTGTCTTATTAAGGGTTTGGGTCATGCGTTTCAGGAAGATCTGCTTGGTAATATTCTCAACCGAAGCTCTTATTTCCTGAGGAGTAAATGGTTTGGGTATAAAGTCATATGCACCATCGCGGGTAGCTTTAACCGCCAGTTCGAGCGAAGCATACGAAGTTATCATGACAACAATTATATCATAATGTTTGTTTTTTACATACTCCAGCACTTCGACTCCCTGTATATCTGGTAATTTATTATCCAGCAACAATATATCAGGGAGTTCATTGTCAATGATATCCATTCCTTCTTTTCCGGTACCTGCTTCCAGAACCTGGAAATCGATTTGTTCATCCATAAACGGATAATCGACTTTGAAATTTTGCAAAATCCTTCTTGTACCCTCCCTGATACCTGGTTCATCGTCAATGATAAGTATTTTGTAGGTTGCCATGATGTGTTTAGAGTTTCAGTAGTTTCTTTATTTCGCGCTGTAGCTGATCGAATCGGATCCCTTTATCAAGAAACAGATCCGCATTAATCCACTGTGAACTTTCGTCGGCATGGACATCAAAAGTCATCCCGGTTTCAGCGGTTACTGCTGTAGCTATAATCACAGGAACATCAGGATATTTCCGTTTAATTTTATAACTCAAGATAAAGCCACTATCATCACTTTCCATCATCAGGTCGAGAATACACAAATCAGGTTTGAATTCCAGAATTATTTTCTCTGCTTCAGCCTGGCTTTCTGCAGTAATAGTTTCAAAACCCATTTGTTCTACTTTCAAACGCATCTGGAATAAATAATCCATATCGTCGTCAACAATCAGTATTTTCTTTTTCATTTTAATTTGCCATTAAGCACAAATATCTTTCTTAAATTGTTTTAATCAACAACTGGCTTTACAGTTCATTCTGCTTCTACACACCACTGCAATTATAATGATTTCCAAGCTCAAATAAGCCTCTTACGGGGAATTGTTATACAAAAAGTTGTTCCAACCGGACCTTTTGCTTCATCCACATTTGACTCCACTGATATATCTCCTTTATGCATTTTAACAATTCCATAGATAATCGGAAGCCCGAGTCCTGTTCCTTTTCCAATTCCTTTTGTTGTAAAAAAAGGAGTGAAAAGCTTGTCCATATTTTCAGGATGTATCCCTGATCCTGTGTCGGAAATCCGCATGGTAAGCTGATCACGTGAATCAGATATATCAAAAATAATTTCTCCCTCGTCAGGCATTGCCTCAATAGCATTTTTCAGCAAATTGGTAAACACCTGAGTCATTTGATCAAAGTCGAGCATAGCAACCGGATCTGTCACTTTCGTGATGAGCATGATATGTATGCCCTCAGGAATTATAACTGAATCGATACTCTGTTGAGCAAGTTTAACTATATCTGATTCACTGATATTTAACTGGTTCTTTCGTGCAAAATTAAGCAGACCGCCAACAATTTTCCGGCAACGCTCTGATTGCTCTACAATAATATCAATATCCTGAAGCATCGCACTATCGGCAGGGAGTTCCTCTTTCAGAATATTGCTGTACATAGTTATTACTCCAAGCGGATTGTTGAGTTCATGTGCTATACCGGCTGAAAGCTGCCCCATTCCGGCCAGTTTTTCTGAATGTCGGAGTGCTTCCTGAACATTAGCAAGTTTTTCTTTTGATAAATTTAATTCGCGTATGTACTTATGAAGTTTTTCTATAGAATATGGCAGACACATTTCTGTTTCGGCCAGCCCGTTGATTATTGCAATTGCATGTTCCTCACACGAATCATATCCGCAAGCACCGCAGTTCAAATGATCCTGCTGGCTGTATTTACCCATTTTGTAAAGAATATCCTTTACCTGCTCCTCAGCCGGACGAACAGGTCGCATATCACGTGCCAGAAATCCTCTGGAAAAATCAAGTTGTGAATACTCATCAAGTTGCGATTGCCATAATTCTCTGTCAAGATCCGCCATTTTACGGTTTGCATAACCAATAATTTTAGCTTTTTTCGAAAACCGCTGACTTGTTGGAGAAGTATTAGGATAGGGTGACATACCCGGTCCAAGAATACAACCTTCGCAGCATAGCAAATGCAGGTGGTGCCCCTCCAGATTTCCCTGTTCAAATTCGCGCAAAGCATCCTGAAAATTAGCCCTACCTCCGGCAACCAATATATTCTCGCTGAGAATATCTTCGTTGATTTCCATAGTCTGAAGCAATCCATGACTTAAAGGAAAAATAGCTCCACGACCTCCCAAAGGGGGATCAAATTCAACCGGAGTTTTCTTTAACTGGATATTCTGCCTGTTTTCAATCATTTCGCGTAACTCACGAAAAGTTAGTACAGCATCTATTTCGTCCGATTCAGCTTTTTTTGCCAAACAGGGTCCTATAAAAACAACTTTCGAGTCGGCACCGTACTTTTTCCTCACAACCCTTGCCATGGCAACCATAGGCGAAACCACAGTTGCAAGTTTGCTTGTTAACTCAGGTGCATACCGTTCGATATAAGCTACAATAGCAGGACAATCTGACGAAATAGCCGGCATATCAAGACTGAGCTGCTCTTTGTAATACCTTGCAATAAGATCGGCCCCAAATGAAACTTCGGTAACAAAACTAAAACCAAAAGATTTAATAACACCAACCAGAGTTTTATGATCATCATAATCAAAAAACTCAGCTGGAAAACTTGGAGCTACCATGGCTATAACCTTTGGAAAGGTTTCGATAAGTTTCTTAACCTGATCAATCTCTTTGTAGAAAACCTTGGCATCCTGACTGCACACTTTTATACAATTGCCACAGGCTATGCACCTGGCAGTAATTACTTCCGCCTGCCCCCCGGCTATACGTATCGCTTTTGCCGGGCATTCGCGCACACAGGTATAGCAAACCCTGCATCTTTCCTTAACAGTAAAGACAAGTTTTTTATCAGTTTCCTGACCTGATAATGCTGCCGCACCTGTATTCATTTCTGGTTGTTGGTTAGATTCGGTATTAAAGTCTGAATTCCAATTGCTTTTGAAATAATCAATTTATTGTTGGCTGAGTCATCAATGTCGTGGTGAAGGTTGAGTGCATTTAAGAATTCACATCCTTACTTTCTGATTACTTCATCACTTCTCTTTCCTCGTAAGTAGTAAATAAAAAGTTATGACTGACATCTCCACCAGGCTTTTTCAGATATGAATCGTAAACTGAAAGCAGCGACACATTGAGGTGGGCAAATCTGTTCGATTCTTTTTCGTCAAGTTCATAAATGGATTTAGCCCTGGCTTTTACGTTATCATTCTCTGGATGGATCGGCTGGCCACCTCCACCAACACAGCCGCCTTCACAGGCCATAACTTCGACATAATGTATGTCAGTACGTCCATTTTTAATTTCAGAAATCAGTGACTCAACATTCCCAATTCCATTAACCACAGCAAATCCAAGTTTGAAATCTCCAATTTTTACAAAATATTCCTTCCTGCCTTTTCCAGATCTGAGTTCCGGAATTTTCAGTGTACTTGTTTCTTTTCCTGTAATAACAAAATGAAGTGTCCGTATTAAAGCTTCCGTCAACCCACCGCTGACAGCAAGCATTTTACCGGCTGAACTTCGCGACTGATAAGGCTGGTCAGACAATTCAGCCTCTACCTGCCCTATATCAATGCCATTCAAGCGGATTAACCTTGCCAGTTCACGGGTTGTTAATACAAGGTCAACATCTGTTATGCCTTTATTAGTCATTTGTTCTCTTTGCGATTCAAACTTTTTGGCAATGCAAGGCATGGCTGCAACAGAGTATATCTCATCGGTTGTCAAACCTGTGTGTGGTGCAAAATGATTTGTAATAAGAGCTCCCAGCATCTGCTGAGGCGATTTGCATGCACTAACGTTGTTAAGAATTTCAGGATGAGTTTGTTCAGCATATTTTATCCATGCCGGGCAACAACTCGAAAACATTGGCAGATTTATATGTTCTTTCAAGCGGTTATGAAATTCGGTTGCCTGCTCAATAATCAACAGGTCAGCTGCAAAAGAAGTATCAAATACAAAATCGAATCCCAGTTTACGCAGGGCTGCATACATTACACCTTCAATATCTTTACCGGGCCTGAGACCAAATTCTTCTGCAAGTGTAACCGAAAGAGTTGGAGAACACTGAATAACAGTCTTAACAGACTGATTATGAATTGCATCCTGAAGCTTAGCCGGGTATTGCTTTTCGGCCAAAGCCCCGGTTGGGCAAACCATAACACATTGGCCACAATTTATACAACTCGAAAGATTCATTCCTTTGTTGAAGGCCGGACCTACCTGGGTTTTATTTCCTCTTCCGATAAAATCGAGGGCGGTAATTTTCTGTATTTCCTCACACACTCTGATGCAACGTCCGCATAAGATACATTTTGCAGGGTCGCGCAATAAACTGGCACTTGAAGGATCTGTTTTATATTTATTTTTATTTCCGTAAAACCGACGTTCGCGTACATTCAGGTCTTCGGCCAATTTCTGTAATTCACAATTTCCGTTTCGTTCACAATAAAGGCAATCATCAGGATGGTTGCTCAGCAATAATTCGGTATTGGTTTTACGGGCTTTAATAACCCTTGGCGAATGGGTCCGGACTTTCATCCATTCTTCAACCGGATGAGAGCATGCCGGAATAAGGCCTGCCCTTCCCTCCACTTCTACAACGCACATCCTGCAAGCACCTGAGGGAAGCAGATCCCTGATATGACACAGAGTGGGAACTTTAATTCCATTCCGATCCAATGCCATTAGCAAAGTATCGCCCCGCTTGGCTTTAATAGTCTTACCGTTTACTTCAATGTCGAACAACATAAGTACATTTTTCTGAACCTAATCAATGAAATAAACCTTATTTATATACATAATCAGCTTCACCTTTTTATGAGATCTATTTTAGTTTTACAGCAACAAATTTGCACACATCAAAGCAAATACCGCAACCAATGCATTTTTCCTCAATGATAAAATGAGGCTGTCTGGGTTGACCTACAATAGCATTTACCGGGCACTTGCGCAAGCAGGCCACACATCCAATGCATTTGTCGACGTCGATGTAAAAAAGTCGTAACTCCTTGCAAACTCCCGCCCTACATTTACGATCGAACACATGTTCCTCAAATTCTTCCCGAAACCATTTCATGGCTGAAAGGAGCGGGTTTGGAGCAGTCTGTCCTAATCCGCAAAGCGAAGTATCTCTTATAACTTCTGAAAGATCAGCTAATTGCATTATGCCTTTGAACCTCTCAAGAACTTCCGATCCGGTTTCACTGCTTGGTCTTCGGGTAATATTTTCAAGTATTTCATGAATTCGCCGGGTTCCTTCCCGACAAGGGATGCATTTGCCACAACTTTCTTTCTGAAGAAAATTCATGAAAAATTTAGCTATATCAACCATACAGGTATCTTCATCCATCACAATCATTCCTCCGGATCCAATAATTGCCCCTTCGTTCCAGAGCGACTCGTATCCAACCTGCAGATCGAGTTTTGATGCTGGCAGACAACTTCCTGATGGACCACCAATCTGTACTGCCTTAAAATCCTTTCCTTCACGAACACCACCGGAAATTTTAAAAATAATATCTTTGATTTTAGTACCCATAGGAACTTCGACCAATCCGGTAATCATGGCTTTGCCAGATATGGCAAAAACTTTGGTGCCGTGGGCTTCAGATGTCCCTATTTCACTGAAATGCAGTGGTCCGTGCCTAAGTATGAAAGGAATATTTGATAGAGTTTCGACATTGTTAACTACAGTTGGCTTTCCAAAAAGGCCTTCATTTGCAGGATATGGAGGTTTAGGCTTTGGCATTCCACGTTTTCCTTCAATACTATTGATAAGTGCTGTTTCCTCACCACAAACGAAAGCTCCTGGTCCTCTTACCAACGTAATTTTCAGATCAATGCCACTATCGAATACATTGTAGCCTATCAGACCAAAATCCTTAAGCTGGTTTAAGGCCTGATTAAGCATTATAAAAGCCTGGCTGTATTCGTCCATTACATAGATATATGCTTTGGTAGCTCCAATAGCATAGGCAGCTATAGCAATTCCTTCGAGCAGCAAATGCGGGTCACCTTCAAGTACCGCTCTATCCATAAAAGCACCAGGATCACTCTCTGCGGCATTGCATATCAGGTATTTCTGATCACTTACCGAATTATGGGCCGAAATCCATTTCAATCCGGTCATATAACCACCACCACCTCTGCCTCTTAACCCGCTTTGTTTAACTATGCTGCACACTTTTTCTCCTGTATAATTCCTGATACATTTGAGATAGGTCTGATATCCACCCCTTGCCATGTAATCAATAATCGAATCAGGATTGCATATTCCGCAGTTGGCCAGGACGATACGTTGTTGCAGTTTAAAAAACGGAAGCTCACTGATTAAAGGTACATTTTCCCATTTATTATGTCTTTTGTTTTCGAATTGCGCCAAAACATGCTCCTGGGGCACTTCGCTATTGAATATGTCATCAAATAAAGCCTCAACCATTTCGCCCATAATATTCCGGAAGGAAATCCTGGCTTTACCAGGAAGCTGAATATCGACGATGGGTTCGTACGAACAAAGACCAATGCAACCTACCTGTACAATTTCAGCTCTGATATTTTTTTCTTCAAGGTACCTTGTTACAGCCTGGTATGTAATATCAGCACCAGCAACCTTGCCACAGGTTCCCGAGCCAATATAAACTACCGGAACATTCACTGTATCATGACGCATAACCGACATTGCATCAGCAACATCACGCACATTCAGATCAGCTTTAACAGCCAGTACTTTTTCAATTAAAAATTGTTTTTCGTCCATAAATTGAATCGAAATTATACGCTACTCCTGTATACATCAATAATCTGAGCAATTTCGGGAATGGTAACTCCCGTCTTGAATTCTCCATTTACATTTAGCACCGGGGCTGAACCACAAGCTCCCATGCAACTGACCGCTTCAATACTGAATCGACCATCTCTGGTTGTATGTCCAGCCTTAATGTTCAACACTCTTTCAACCTCCTTAAGAACACTCAGTGATGCCTGCATGTGGCAGGTTGTACCCCTGCAGACTTTTATATGGAATTTTCCCTTTTGAACAAACCTGAACTGATCATAGAATGTAGCAATTCCATAGACTTTACTTGAAGGCAGATTAATGTGTTTCCCAACTTTCAGGATTGCTTCTTCATTCAGGTATCCAAATTCAATCTGAATATCCTGAAGCAAGGGTAAAAGCGATTCACGGGAACCTGATTTATACCTGCCTATTATTTCTTCCAGTGAGTACTGCATATATATTCCGGATTATAACACCTTATGCTGACTACAAAAATAATGTATTGGTTTTTAATTTCAGTCATTTATTGTGAAAAAAATAACAATGTTATTCATATAACAATTAAATTTGATATCCAATAATTTCTATATTTGTTATCTGATTAAATTTCCCGGTTAACAGGAACTTATTGAAAGACGATTGGAGTAAACTATGGAATTACAGAAAAAGGAAGTTGTTATTTGCCTTGGGAGTTCTTGTTTTGCCCGTGGCAACAAGCAACTGGTAAAAACAATTACCGATTATCTACACGACCGCAACCTGCTAAATGACGTAAGGTTTCATGGTCAACGGTGTTTTGGACAGTGTGCCGCAGGTCCATCGTTAAAACTGGATGGAATATTAACCGAAAGATTGGATGAGGAAAGAATAATAAGTTTACTTGACGAGTTTTTCGAAAAGGAGGAAAATAATATAAAATGAAACCGACAGAATTTCTAAAATATCTATCACAACTTCATAACTCCTGAAACTATCAATATTTCCGGGTAACTACGATCGTAAAGTTCCACATTAGAAATAGAAAGCAATGCAATCACCTCTCGTATTTATAGATGAAGATTTATGCAAGGTTTGCTACGCCTGTGTGCGGATTTGCCCTGTAAAAGCCATTGAACTCCGCCCATCGGGCGATATACCTTATATTCAGCCGTCAAAATGCATTGGATGTGGTAGCTGCCTCGAAGTGTGCAGTCCGGGAGCAATAAAATATTTCGATTCCAAGCCTTCAGTAAATGAATTGTTACAATCTGCCAGTAAAGTTGTAGCACTGGTCGACCCCAGCATCTCTGCTGAATTCGACGATATAACCGATTACAGGAAATTTGTTAAAATGCTCCTCGAAATGGGTTTCGACTATGTACACGATGTAGCTTTTGGCGTTGATTTGGTCGCAAAGGAATATAATGAACTGATCTCGAATTTTCTGGGCAAATACTACATACTTGCCAATTGTCCCCCGATTGTTTCGCTTGTTGAAAAATATTACCCTCATTTGCTCGATAACCTTGCTCCTATTGTGAATCCAATGATTGCGAACGCTAAAATAGTTCGTGAGATTTATGGAAACGAGATAAAAGTAGTTTTCATCGGACCATGCATCGGAGCCAAGGAAGATGCTGACAGGTTTGAAGGTGATTCCAGAGTTGATGCAGTGCTTACATTTACCGAATTAAGGGAAATGTTTGAACAGAATGGCATCAAGGAAAGCACAATTGAATTTTCCGATTTTAATGAACCCCGAGGATATAAAGGTTCACTATACCCCATCAGCACAGGCATCATTCAGGCATCGGGATTAAACCAGGATTTGCTTACGGGAAGCATCGTAACAGCCGAAAGCAAGGACGAAATAATGGCTGCCATGGATCAGTTTGAACAGAGTATAGATTTTATCAGCAAGCATTTCAATCTTTTTTATTGCGAAGGATGTATGATGGGCCCCGGGATGAAACACGGAGGGAAAAAGTATAACAGACAATCCTCTGTAATTAATTATACAACGAAAAGGCTGAAGGACTTTAATATGGCCAGGTGGAACAATGATTTAAAACAGTTTCAGCATCTTGACTTGAAGCGACAGTTTAAGACCGATGACCAAAGATTGTCAGATCCACCCGAAGAAAAAGTTAATGAAATTCTAAAAATCATTGAAAAGAGTAATACGGTTGAAAATCTGGGATGCAAAGCCTGCGGATACAACAGCTGTCGTGAATTTGCCATTGATGTGGCTAACGGAATTACTCGTCCGGATATGTGTATTATGCACTCACAAAAAAGCAAACAGGAATATATACGTTCGCTAAAACTCACGAATGATAAACTGGTAAAAACCCAGCAAGCTCTTCAGAATTCCGAGAAACGGGCCCTTGCTGAGAAACAGATTGCCCAGGAAGCACTCGAAACCACACAGACCATGCTGCACAAACTTCCGACAGCTGTTGTGATTGTTGATGAAAATCTTAAAATTATTGGTTCGAATGAAAGTTTTGTCACTATACTTGGTGAAGATGCGGCTGAAATAAATGAGATAATCCCAGGTTTGCTTGGTGCTGATCTCAAAACATTGCTTCCTGTACAGTTTTATAAACTATTTGCTTATGTTATCAGTAGCAATGACGATGTAGTGGGCCGTGATGTACACATTAATGACAAGCTACTTAATGTAACAGTATTCGCAATTAAAAAGAACAAGATTGTAGGTGCGGTTATACGAGATATGCATATGCCTGAGGTGCGGAAAGAAGAAGTCATAAACAGGGTAACCGAGGTTATTGAACAGAATCTGGACCTGGTTCAGCAGATCGCATTCCTGTTAGGTGAAGGAGCTGCCAAAACAGAAAAAATGCTCAACTCAATAATTGAATCTCATAAAACCAAGGATTAAGTCAGCATTTCGGGATTTTGATTGTTTTATAACGTTAAATTTAAGTCTACAAAATGAGTGAGGGACAATTTTATGTCGAAGTAAACACGGTTCAGAAAAATCATGATCTGGAGCGGATTTGTGGTGACAAGTTCCTTTCACAGCGTATTTATGAAGAAAACAGGATCATCGCTGTACTTTCTGATGGTATGGGACATGGAGTGAAAGCTAGCATGCTTTCGACACTGACAGCAACCATGGCATTAAAATTTGCCGAAGAGCATAAAGATGTCAGGAAAATAGCTGAGATTATAATGAATACGCTTCCTGTTTGCAGCGAAAGACAGATGAGCTATTCGACATTTACAATTATTGATATTGATATTGACGGAGTTACACGCATACTCGAATACGATAACCCACAGACCATCTGTTTACGTGGCAGCTCACAATTTGATCCGGGTTGGGAATACATAATACTTGATTCGGAGAAAAATGCAGGCAAAGAACTGAGAACCTGCTCTTTCAGGCACCAGAAGGAAGATCGAATCATTGTTTGTTCCGACGGAGTACCACAATCCGGCATGGGGAGTCCAAAATTCCCATTCGGATGGGGGATTGAAAACCTCGAACAATATGTTCAACAGTTGGTAAGTGCAGATATAACAATTTCTGCAAATCAGCTCGCAGCCAAGGTGGTCAATATGGCTAATATAAACGACGGATTTCATCCGAAAGACGATACAACCTGTGCTGTTATATATTTCCGCGACCCCCGCAAACTTTTACTGTGTACCGGTCCTCCCTATGAAGAAATAAACGATAAAGCTCTGGGTGAAGCAGTAACCCTATTTGATGGTAAAAAAATAATCTGTGGTGCAACCACAGGCGATATTGTTTCGAGGGAACTCGGTCTGCCTATAGTGGACAGCTTCGAATTTGACGACCCCGACCTGCCACCGGTTTCTTTTATGGAAGGCATCGACCTGGTTACTGAAGGTATTCTAACTCTTGGAAAAGTATCTGAATTGCTAAAAAAACATTCACCCAGGCTTAAATTAGGGAAAGGGCCGGCGGATCAGATTGTCAGGCTGCTTCTGGATAGTGATGAAATTCATTTTATTATTGGAACGCGGATTAATATAGCCCATCAGGATCCGAATCTGCCTGTTGATCTTGAAATCAGACGCACGGTTGTTAAAAGAATCAGGCGTACTCTTGAAGAAAAATTTCTGAAAGAAGTGAAGATACGGTATATCTGATGATCCATCAGGTCCTATTTTATGAATGAATATATTGTGCGTTTGTAGCCCCATTTTTCTATTTAAAAAATAGTAGCTTCGCCTATTTGGGTTTCAAAATTTATTTATATTTTTACATATCATTAAAAACACTGATGACTTGCTTATTCCAAAGCATCAATCAATTGATTTGCAATTACTGACAATCCTGCCTTGAAAAAAATTGAACTTAATATTGTTGGCTTAAGCTATAGTCAGGCTCAGTCAAATTCGTATGCACTGGTGCTTGGAGAAGCAAATGGAAAACGCAGATTACCTATTGTAATCGGGCACTACGAGGCACAGGCTATTGCCCTGGAACTCGAGAAGATGAAACCTTCGCGCCCTCTCACACATGACCTTTTTTATAATTTTGCTAAAACATTTGGTATTACCATCACCGAAGTGCAGATTACCAAATTTCATGAAGGAATTTTTTATGCAACACTGATGTGTGATAATGGCAGCACTATATTCGAAATTGATTCACGAACTTCTGATGCCGTTGCCCTTTCCATCAGGTTTCATTGTCCTATATTTACCACTGAAGAAATTATGTCGCAGGCCGGCATTCTTTTCGAAGATGATGAACTATCCGAAACTCTCGAAGATGACATGAACGAGGATTCAGATTCCATGTTCAGCGGCATGAGTGTAAGTGAACTTGAAATCGAACTTCAGCAGGCCATTGATCAGGAAGACTACGAAAAAGCTTCCCTTCTCAGAGACGAAATAAGGAAAAGAGAATAAATATCATAAAACAAGGCAGCTGCTTTCTCAACTGGATATCTCAGGAATTCAGCTATTGTCTGCAACTCAGAACTCACATTCAAATTAATCAACAACCTGCACTACGATGAGTATCAAATTTCGTTTAATCCTGATGAATTTTCTCCAGTTTTTTGTGTGGGGATCATGGCTAATATCAATCGGAGGATACCTGGGTGGCACACTTCATTTCACCGGTTCACAAATCGGGGCTGTGTTTTCAACATTAGGGATTGCCTCACTCTTTATGCCCGCACTATTAGGCATAGTTGCCGATAAATGGCTGAATGCTGAAAAAGTACTTGGATTAAGCCATATAATTGGTGCAGGAATGCTACTGTGGGCTTCAACAGTGCAGGATCCCGGTCTCTTCTTTTGGGTAATGTTATTAAATGCAATGTTTTATATGCCAACAATCGCGTTGAATAATACTGTTTCCTATATTATTCTGGAGAAGAAAGGGTTTAATATTGTTAAGGACTTCCCTCCCATCCGCTTCTGGGGTACGATTGGATTTATTGCAGCAATGTGGTTTATTGATCTACTGGGATGGAAATCATCGAATATGCAATTAATTTTCAGTGCCTGTGCTGCATTGTTTCTTGGAATCTATGCCTTTACTATGCCGGCATGCCCACCTGCCAGGGTAAAACACTCCCGATCTTTTCTTTCATCACTTGGACTTGACGCTTTTGTACTGTTCAAACAAAGGAAAATGATAATTTTCTTCCTTTTTGCCATGTTTCTGGGAGCTGCTTTACAGATAACGAATGCTTTTGGCGGCTCTTTCCTGGAGAGTTTTAATTTAACACACCCTGATACATTTGGGGTGAAGCATCCCATACTCCTGCTTTCAATTTCACAAATTTCAGAGACTCTTTTTATTTTAACAATTCCTTTCTTTTTGTCGCGGTTTGGAATCAAACAAGTTATGCTGATGAGTATCTTCGCATGGGTACTCCGGTTCGGTTTGTTTGCTCTAGGTGATCCTGGTAGCGGACTGTACCTGCTAATCCTTTCGATGATAGTATATGGGATGGCTTTTGATTTCTTCAATATTTCCGGTTCACTTTTTGTTGAAAAAGAAGTTCAGCCAGGGATCAGGGCGAGTGCCCAAGGGTTATTTATGTTTATGACTAACGGACTTGGTGCTATGATTGGCGGATATTGCAGTGGGCTGGTAGTTGACTTTTTTACCGTTGATGGTATCAGCAACTGGCAAAGCATCTGGTTCTCTTTCGCTGGCTATGCACTTTTACTTGGGATTGTATTCCCGTTTGTTTTCAAATACAAACACGACCCGAAAGCAATGGAAAATGTAAAGCATTCGTAATCGAAGGAAAACTGTTAATTCAGTGATTCTCATAAACTCATAATTAAAAGCCCTGATTAAAATTATTAAGTAAAAAATCAGAAGGTTGATATTCACAATAATACATAAATGAAACAATACCACGACCTGTTAAATCATGTACTTTCAACCGGAGTAAAAAAAGAGGACCGGACTGGTACTGGCACCACAAGCGTTTTCGGATATCAGATGCGTTTTAATCTGGCTGATGGATTTCCGGCCGTTACTACAAAAAAGCTGCATTTACGCTCCATCATACATGAGTTACTTTGGTTCCTGAAAGGTGAAACCAATGTAAAATACCTTCACGATAACAATGTGAGCATTTGGGATGAGTGGGCTGATTCCGAAGGAAAACTGGGTCCGGTTTACGGATACCAATGGCGCTCGTGGCCTGCCTCTGATGGCACGCATATTGACCAGGTAAGCCAGGTTATCGAAATGATAAAGAAAAATCCGGATTCAAGGCGTCTTATAATAAGTGCATGGAATGTAGGCATGATTAAAGATATGGCTCTCCCACCATGCCATCTTCTGTTCCAGTTTTATGTAGCCGAAGGGAAGCTTTCATGCCAGTTGTATCAGCGCAGCGCTGATATTTTTCTGGGAGTACCTTTCAACATAGCTTCCTATGCTTTATTAACCATGATGATTGCCCAGATAACCGGCTTGAAAGCAGGCGATTTTGTACATACTTTTGGGGATGCCCATATCTATACAAATCATATGGATCAGGTGAATCTGCAACTTTCGCGCGACTTCAGGCCTCTTCCTCAAATGAAAATCAATCCAGATGTCAAGGATATATTTCAGTTTAAATACGAAGATTTTGAACTGACGGGTTATGAACCTCATCCAGCCATAAAAGCACCTGTAGCGGTTTAGAAACAGGCGTTATTTCTTCAGAAAGTAACTACATTACCTGAAACGGACTTATTAAAACTCACAAAATGAAAGCCATCTCTATTATAGTCGCTATTGCTCAGAATAATGCAATTGGTAAGGACAACCAGTTACTCTGGCACATTCCGGCTGACCTGAAGCGGTTCAAACAACTGACTACCGGAAATACTATTGTGATGGGAAAGCGCACATTCGAGTCCCTGCCTGTAAGACCCCTGCCCAACAGGAGAAGTATTGTGATAACCGATGTGCCCGGGGAACAGATTGAAGGATGTACCATGGCTTATTCAATTGAAGATGCCATCGGAAAAATGGATACAGATAAGGAGAATTTTGTGATTGGTGGCGGCTCAGTTTACAGACAATTTCTGCCATTTTCACAACAATTGTATCTTACAGTAGTGCAAAGAGATTTTGATGCTGATATCTTTTTCCCTGAAATCGATTATTCAGAATGGGAAAGCACTGATCGTGAAGACCATACTTCGGAAGAGCTACCTTATTATTATATAAATCTGAAGAGAAAATAGTTTCGGGATATCCTAACCCGGATTAGTGTACCACCTTTTTTCTCATGGTTGCTATCAAGCTATACGTATAAATGCCAAGTCCAATCCATACAAGAGCAAAACTAATCATATAGGCTGAATCAAAAGGTTCGCCGAAAACAAAAATTCCAATCAGAAGTTGTACTGTTGGAGCGAGATATTGAATAAAACCCAACGTTGAAAGCGGAATGCGTGTGGCAGCAATTCCAAACCAGAACAAAGGTAATGCTGTAACCGGTCCACCCATAACAAGCAAAACATCCATAAGTACTGAATAATTGCCAAGTACGCCTGTACCCTGAACATCAACATACCACAGGTACCAAATAGCGATCGGTACCAGCAATAGTGTCTCAGCCATCAGCCCCGGCATCGACTGAAGGTTTGCCTTTTTACGCAACAGACCGTACAATCCGAACGAAAATGCCAGGATAAGTGAAATATACGGCAGTGTACCATAATGAATAGTGAGGTACACAACGCCTGCAAAAGCAAATGAAACTGCAATTATCTGTACTCTCGACAAACGCTCTTTCAGAAACACAACACCCAGGAGTATATTCACCATTGGATTAATATAATACCCCAGGCTTGCATCAACAATATGATTATTGTTCACAGCATAGATGTAGGTGAACCAGTTCCCTCCAATTAGTGCACCGGTTATCATCAATATAAAAAGAATCCCTGGAGAGGTAAGGTATTTTATAAAAATGCTGTCGCGACGCCAGGCAAGTATCAGAAAAAGGAACAACAAAGACCATACTATCCTGTGAGCAAGTATCTGCTGAGGCGGAGCATCTCCCAGCAGTTTCCAGTAAAGCGGAAAAACACCCCAGGCACCGTAACTTAGTAAAGCATATACCAGCCCTGATTTGTATAGTTTCTGCTGCTGAACTGATAAACTCATAGAAAAAATTTTAGCAAAATTAGGTTTAAATACCGGATTATTCCGGGTAATTGTGCTAAGTTGCTTTAGTCCATGTTATGAATTACAATCATAAAAGACACATTACTAAATCCACCGATTTTAAAAATCTTTTACCCATCACCCGCTTTTGCATTTCTGGCGCGGATCAAAAGTATATGACCATAATAATCAGGAATTGCAAATAGAATTCAATTTCTTAAAAGTACCACCTTTCTTCCTGAATCTGTTACCTGTACAACAGTGACATGCAGTAATTTTGCAGAATAAAATTGTACAACTATTTACAAACAAACTTTTAAAAAATGAAAAGATTAACTCTGATTGCAATCCTGGCCTCTTCGGCACTATTTTTCTCCTTTGTTGTTGTTACTCAAACTGTCTGGAAATATGATAATGCACACGCCAAATTAGGTTTTAGTGTAACACATCTTATGATTTCTGACGTTGAAGGTTCTTTTAAGAAGGCCAGCGCCACCCTGACTTCAACAAAGGAAGATTTTACCGACGCTGTTGTTGAAATGACTGCCGAAGCGGGCTCAATAAACACCGATAACGAAAGCAGAGATTCCCATTTGAACAGTGCCGATTTTTTTGATGTAGCTCAATTTCCTGAAATTACATTCAAGAGCAACTATTTCAAAAAAGCCAAAGCTGCCAATACCTATGTTGTGAAAGGAAATCTTACCATGCACGGGATCACAAAACCTGTAACCCTGGTAGCCGTAGCTAAAACTGGAACAAACCCTATGTCGAAAAAAACAATAGCTGGTTTTAAAATCACAGGTAAACTTAACAGGCTTGATTTTGGAATCGGGTCAGGAACTCCTACAGCAATTGTAAGTGATGAAGTTCTTATCAATGCGAATGCAGAATTTATCAAAAACTAAAATAAAAATCATCCAACCTGATTGGTACTGTTACAATTTGTACACAAACTGAATTAAAAAAGGAAGCCAGGTGCTTCTTTTTTTTTGTCTTTTAAGAGCTTGGCTGGTTAAGATCCTAAATATATAAACAAAAATACAATCATTAAGGTACCATGAAATAAGAAAAATGGAGGCCAAAATTTTCATATTTACAACTTTCATTACTTCCTCACAGCACATACAAATTTCAGAAATCAAAATATTGTTTATATATTTGCAAACAATTAAACATGTAAACTTGATGGATAAAACAATTTATGTGATGCATGCCAATATCTGTAAAATACTGGCAAATCCGATTCGTATTGAAATTATCGAAATTCTTGGTGAAAATGAAATAAATTTTACTGATCTGCAAATTGCAACTGGTGTGCTTAAATCAAACCTTTCGCAGCATTTGTCGTTGATGGTAAATTATGGAATACTTACGCAGCGAAGGGAAGGCACAAAAGCATTTTATAAACTGTCGAGTAAAAAAATAGCTCTCGCCTGTAGCATCATGAAGGAAATATTGGTTGAAAACATGAATAAACAACACGAAATAATTAACCAACTATAGTTTTTATTCTTAAAAACAGTCATGTTTGGATGATGATTGATTGATCCACCCAACGTAATCCTTGTCTGCCACCGAAACAGTAGCCTTAACTCTAAATTAAAGTATAACATGAAAAAGGAACTATATCTTTTAGTCTTTTTGCTCACAATGACAGTATCATCGACAGCTCAATTAAGTATTACATCTGAAACAAAACCTTTACCAACAAGTATCGGTATTGTGATTTACTCTGACGATGCCGAAACGATGTGGAACGCACTGAGATTTGCCAATTTTGCTTTAAGTTCTGGCGATACAGTTGAAATATTTCTACTTGGGAAAGGAGTGGTAATGGACACGCTGGCTAAATATAACCCCGATATTAAAGACCAATCTGATATTTTTCTCGAATCAGGCGGAGTCATCCTGGGTTGTGGTACCTGTTTGAGAAGCAGGAACAACTTCGACCCCAAAGTATGTAAGATGTCGTCGATGAGTGATTTATACGATCTGGTAAGAAGAAACAAAATAATGCTCACCTTTTAACAAAACTTCAAATGAACAGTATACTCATTCTGGTAAATGATGCCCCATACGGAACCGAAAAAGCATATAATGCATTGAGGCTTGCTATGCAATTACAAAAAGAACACTCGCATATTGAAGTAAGGATTTTCCTGATGGCTGATGCAGTTACCTGTGCAATCTCAAATCAAAATACGCCTCAGGGATATTATAATATCGAACGAATGCTCAAATCAATACTTCTAAAAGGTGGCATCGTAAAATTATGTGGCAGTTGTGCTGATGCCCGTGGACTTAAATCAGTTCCATTGATCGAAGGAGCAGAATTAAGCACAATGAGTCAATTCACTCAATGGACTGTCGACAGTGATAAAGTTGTCACATTTTAATCAGCAAATACAGCATAAATCTATTAATAACCAATAACTTAAAACAAACTAACATGAAAATAAAGCACATTTTTACAACACTTTTATTGGTTTATGGATTCCAATTGGTAGCCCAAAACACCAGCAATAACAATCTGGCAGTAATTATCGAGAATCAGAGCCGGTTTGGCTTTACCGAAACTATTGACAAACTCTCAAAGACTATTCTTGAAAAAGGCTGGAAACTCACAATTACTCACGATTTGCAGGAAACAATGAAGAAAAACAGCAAGGATGTGTTGCCCGTTAAGGTATTAGAACTATGTAATCCTGGTCTAGCATTTCAGATATTGTCGAAAGACGAACTGCGTAGTGTTTCACCCTTGCTTCCTTGTCGTATTTCAGTTTATGAAAAATCAGATGGCATAACTTACATTGCTCGTATGAATGCCCCTGCTTTTGCCGTGATGATTGGCGGAGAAGCGTCTAAAACAATAGTGCAGGCTTTTAGTGAGACAGAAGAATTTGTTAAAGTAGCAGCAAAATAATTTCTCTCTAATATGGCAGGCTAAACTCAAACAGCAGACAGCTAAAGCAAATTCTTTGCCATGCACTATGCAAAACCATTTGACCGACAGCAACAGCATTAAAACCTGCTTAGTTTCGAACCCAATTAATTCCAATTTCATCATATACAACTCAAAATCACTCTAAATCAAAATCTGAATTTTATGAGCAAAATCACTCTTTTACTTATCCCGGCCTTGTTCTTTTTTACTGCCTGCGCACAAAACAATAGTTTTAAAGAAATTGACTCACAACAATTTCAGCAAATGCTCACTACTGACAAAGTCATATTGATTGATGTTCGCACGCCTTCTGAATTCAGCAACGGTCATATTGCCAATGCCGGCAACCTCGATTGCTATTCGCCCGAATTTAAGCGCAGTTTGCTGCTCCTACCGAAAGATCAGCCAATTTTAATCTATTGTCTCTCTGGCAACAGAAGCATCACGGCTGCAAATATCCTTGTTGAAAATGGTTACAAAAATGTATATAATCTCAAAAATGGCATGATGGATTGGTATAATCAAAATATGCCAGTTGTAAGAGAATCAAATGCTAAGCCCGATTATGATAACAACATGGAACCGGAACAGTTTGCCAGGCTGATTGGATCTGATTCGCTTGTATTTATTGACTTTTATGCACCCTGGTGTGGTCCTTGCCGCAAAATGATGCCAATGGTCAATGACCTTAAAACGGAGTACAATGGAAAAGTTATAATTATAAAAGTAAATGTAGATGCAAGCAAAAATCTGGTAAAGGAATTAAAGCTTGTCGGAGTTCCATACCTTGTCCTGTACAAGAAAGGAGAAGTATTATACTCGAAAAACGGTTCAGTTGAGCGTGATGAACTAAAAAGTATTTTTCAGAAAGAACTGGAAAAACTGGCATTAAAGTAATATCTGTAAAATGGTATTCAGATTTCTTTGGCTGACGGGCTACCGGTATCGCCAGGGAAACAGAGTTTGATTTCGTAACTAATCACGTTGTTACTTCTATGCTTTCTCAGCTCACAATGCTGGAGGAAGGGGTTAGGTTTTGGGTTTTGGGTTTTGGGTTTTGGGTGTTAGGAGTTAGGGAGCCGGGTGGCAGTTGGAAATTTGGTGGTTTAAATTCTTACTTTTTTATAACTTAATGTACTTAAAACCTTAGTAAGTTTATTCACTACTCAATACAAATTGGATTTTGGTTCAACTATAAGTACTCCAGGCATTTTAGGCACTTCAAACTCTATTCCCTTTAAACTCTAAGTACATTATTCACACTGAACTCTATGCACATTTATTACAGTGCACAGTTGTAAGTGTACACTGTAATAAATAGTTTGAAAAACAGTTATTTGTGTCTTGACCACAGACAATAAAGGCACTCAAAGCACTACTCAGGGTCTGTTTAGATACCATGATCTACAATTATAATCATAAACAAAACTCTGGTAATCTTTATTTTACCACAAGAACACCAAGTAATAAACAAAGAATATCAATATTTTATGACGTAAAGGTTGATTTTTGAATCGTGATGATATTCAAGTATTTGCAAATTATTAATGAATTGCTCATGAAAAAGAACCGGAACAGTACAGGTATCATGGTAAGAGTTCAACGGTTCAGTCTTCTTTCAGGCGCAGAATTCCGGTTAGTTATATTCGATTAAAAATTAAATACACAGGAAATCAAGGGCATATTTCCGAATTTAGAATACAGTAAACCTGGTAATTATCTTTACTGTTTGTTCAAATTGAGCTCCCCTATCCCATTTATAAAGGAATTTACTATATTTGACCCTGAAACCACGTAGACATATCCGGATTTGGCCTACCATTTTACACACAAATATTCCAGGCCATAGCAGACAGAAATTCATCAGTAGGTTTCCCTGTCAGACGAGTGAAAAGTAATTTTTAATCACATTAACAGTAATTTTAAAAACCTTCAAAATGAAAGACGAGAAAAAAGTGATCAAATTTGGTGAAGATGTAGATGGTTATTCTATCCCAGTTTTGAATGAAAGGGAAATCAGAGCTGCGGCAGGAATACTGTTTTTACTGATGTTCATTTCAATACTAATGGCAGGCACCAAAGGCGATTTCCTTTTGCTTAAGTATGCTGTCTCTATTTTCCTTACTGATATATTGATACGTGTCTTTATAAATCCAAAATTCTCCCCTACACTAATTATCGGGCGTTTAATTGTGCGGAATCAGGTTCCTGAATATGTGGGTGCTAAGCAAAAAAAGTTTGCCTGGATAATTGGCATTGTTTTGGCACTAACCATGTTTATACTTGTGGTTATTGTAAATTCTTATAGCCCTATTACAGGTATAATATGCATGGTATGCCTGGTATTTCTCTTTTTTGAATCAGCTTTTGGTATCTGCCTCGGATGTAAATTTTACACTTTGGTGTATAAAGAGAAAGCTCAATACTGCCCGGGTGAAGTCTGTGACGCAAAATCAAGGCAAGATATTCAGAAGACATCTGCGGTTCAGGTACTTATTGTTCTGGGGTTTATTGTGTACATTACTCTTATGGTAGTTTTATTTAATGATATATTCAGCATAAAACCATTCGACTTGTTTGGATTGGAAAATGCCGCTCATTAAAAAGGACCCGGATTTTTTTGAAACCTCTTTATTCACTTCTTCACTTGTAATCAATTTGATTTTGCACGTGTACATTGGAGTTTTTTTTTAAACAAACACCAACAGTTCTCTGGCATTTTTAAATAGTTTGAGTTTGTATAAGTTATAGATAAAAGCTTTAGTCTATCGCTATAATTTCCTTACAATTCAAACCAACTAATTATGTATGTGCACTTTTATGTTTTTCAAATCAGACCTGATCTTTAGAAATGGTTATACTAAATACTACTTGTGTAAGCCATAAAAAAAGGAGCCGCCTTTAAGCAACCCCTTTTAATCAACCAACTAACAATTAAACAATAAAGAGTAAATAAAGAAGTATTTCAAACTGAATCAGTCGTGGCTTATCATCATCTTTCGGGTCATTTGCATGTTACCGGAAGTAAATGCTACCAGGTACATACCCGCAGGCAGGTATTGCAAATCGAAGATTTGGATCGATGTGCCATCAAGCGATACATCGTTTTTATCATATACTACCTTCCCGACACTGTTATACACACGCAGGTTGAACGAACTAGCGACAGGCAGTGTAACAGCAACTTTGAAAAATCCATTGTTTGGCACAGGGAAAACCTCAAACCTCGCCAAAATCGGAGCTTCAATGGCTGTATAAATCACGGTAATCATATTTGATGGTATAGAAGGACATCCATTAAGTGTTACAACACAAAAGTAAGTACCATCCACAGTTACCTCATAACTCGCTGATGTGGCTCCTATGATTAAAGTATCATTTTTATACCACTGATTACCCACTGGCGCATTGCTGTAGAGTGTGTTCCCCACCTGATTGATTACCGGAGTTGAAGGTATGGCTGTTACTGTAACAACCAGGTATTGGGCAGGGCCGCTGCCTGCAAAAGTGGAAGGTGTTACAAGCACTATGCCAGGAGTATTGCCTACTGTTACTGTTACCGAACTGGTATTGGCACCGGCAGTAATAATCCAATCAGCCGGGAACTGCCATGCGTATGTTACACCAGGTTCGTTAGTAACACTGTAAGTCTGAGTAGAACCTTTGCATGGGTTTACTGCACCAAATATGGCACCTGGTTGCAAAGGAAGAGTGAACGAACTAAGGCTTACCCTCCATAATGAACTCCCTTGCGTACCAGCAAATAATTCAGTATCTGAAATTGTTAACGAAGTAACCAAAGTTTTTGGATATATTCCCTGGCTTGCAGGCATCCAGTTAGTTCCGTTATCGGGAGAAAAAAATACGCCGTAATCAGGTGCCGAGGTTTTCGAAATATATACATTTGATCCTTCGGCAGCAAGTGAAATAAGGAATAATTCACTTCCAATATTGCCAGATATTTTACTCCAGTTTACTCCATTATCCTGCGATATGAAGATAGAATTTACTTCGGTAGGCACATTATTTATATATTCAAGGTTTGTGCCACTTGCATAAACAATGTTTCCGCTGGCAACAAACTTACTTACCAGCAGATCATGAACTTTAGTCCAGGTAGCACAATTATCTGTAGACCGGTAAATACCTCTCCTACCATAGTTAACCAGGCTGCAAATTCTTGAATCACCCGATGTTATAAAGCATCCAACAGGTGTTTGATACGTAACATCGGGGAAAACACTTGGATTCCAGCTTGTGCCGTTATCAGAAGAATAATATGCACCTAAAGATGTTCCCAACAGCAGAGTAGAGCCATCGGAATGAAGCGACATATATAACTCGGGGATCAGGGTACCATTTATGGATTGCCAGGATTGTCCATTATCAATTGACCTGTATACTCCTGTAAAGTTATTCATTGTAAATAATACTCCAGCCTGCGATAACCAGGGCAGGTATCCGATTGAACTTTGCGGAGAGTTGCGAAGCGGCCAGGTATTCCCGCCATCAGTTGACATACGATCGAAAGCAAATAATGAGGTTGAATCGGAACTTAAGAATGGCAAATCCGATTCATTTAATGGAAGTCCGTTGTTAACATTCGTCCAGTTGTTTCCTTCATCCGAAGAACGGAATACGCCCCCCGAACGGGAACCCACAAACAAATCTGAACCAATTGAAGAAAGGGCGGGAACTGTTATCTGGTGTGCACGAATTCCGTTATCCGATTTAGCCCAGTTCTCACCATTATCCGCAGAGTGATAAATTCCTGCTTTTGTACCAACAAATAATCCATCTCCATTCATAAATAAAGTTCTGGAATCAAAATAAATATCTATTCCATTGTTTACCTCCGACCAGTTAGCTCCCTGATCCGTTGAACGTAATACCCCCTGAAGACTGGTTAGGGCAAATATGGCAGATTGATCTCCTACAATGGCTTTGATGCCAGCATAATTATAAGTATCTGCATTAGTAAGCTCCCAATTTATCCCATAATCTGTCGATTTCCATATCCCTTCGGCTCCATCGGTTCCGGCATACAGGTCGGTACCAACAAATGAAAGTGAAGTCACATCAGGATAATACCAGGTTCCGCCTGAATTAACACCCATTCCGTTTGATGACGGCGTCCAGGTATTACCATTGTCAGTCGAATGAAATATGCCCAGGTTATCTCCTGCACCGATGTAAACATCAGTTTCAGTTGCTACCAATGAGTATATGTAAGGAGCGGGAACACCGAGTCCATCATTTATGGTTGACCAGGAGTCGCCATTATCATCGGACCGGAACATGCCCTGGCCGGTACCTGCAAATATAGATGTGCCACTCGCAGCAATACCGGTGATATTTGAATTGGCCAGTTTAGCCATCCATGTTAATCCGTTGTCATCGGAGCGGTAAATACCGGCATTGGTAGTTCCCAGAAACAGACTATTACCGATTTTGACAAGGGTCGACTTATTTTCAGGAATGGATGTACTTTGCAGTATCGTCCAGGAATTACCATTATCAATAGAGGTATAAATGGCATCACCAATGCCTGTGAATCCTGTTATGGCATACAAAGAATCATCAGAACCAGTGATAAACCTGATAAATCCTCCATCAGGACCGGTTGATACCCATTGTGAATATACTTTTCCGGTGCTCAGGCAAAAAAATAGCATGACAATGAAGAGCAATGCAAAATTTAGTTTTCTTTTCATGACGATTTTTTTGTTACGAATATTATTGATGAGAGAATACAAAACCCTTACTCAGCCCTTATTGTATAATGACTGACTTAACAAAAGTTTCGTTGTCAGCATATATTCTGAGCATGTACATACCCGATGGAATATCCTGTACCGGGATTGAGATTGTGCCAGTAGATTTTAGATTTTTGTTCTCAAAAACCGGAATTCCCATTGAATTGAACAGCGTTACTTTAACATTCGAAAGGTTGTCCTGTACTTTTATTGTTAGTATTTCGGATGCAGGGTTTGGATAAACTAACCAATCTGCATGAGTTTCTTCGATGCCTTCGCAAACATTTATTGTCATTGGAACAGTAACCTGATTGGAGCAACCGTTGACATCCGAAAACGTATATATGATAACATGGTTTCCCGCTGAAACTGCTGACGGGTCAAACGTATTGTTGCTTACACCCTCGCCTGAATAAACCCCGCCTGCAGGTGTTGCTCCGGTCAATAGCACGGGAGTCCAATTACGGCACATGGTGTCAGGCTCAAATGCTGTCCAGCTTACTACTGGAATGGGTCTTACAAGGGTGGTTACTTCGTTGGAGCTTGCAGGACTATTGCTCACACATTCGAGAGAAGAAGTCATTAGTACTTTTACTCTATCATTGTTGATTGGTGGATATGAAAACGAAGAACTGCTATTTCCACTTGCCACATCATTAACCAGCCACTGGTACGAAGGCGAAGCACCTCCCTGGGTTGGGGTAGCAGTAAAGTTTACTGTTGTGCCGGAGCAAACATTTTGTTGATCTGCTACCATGGATACACCAGCTTCGGGACCCATATAAGGAATTGCGATCAGAAATTGTGCAAGGCCAGTACCCATCACGGTGGAAGGAGTAACTGAAATTACTCCGGGCGTACTACCCACAGTAACAGTAACATTATTTGTACCCTGACCTTGTGTAATCACCCAACCTGCAGATAACTGCCAGTTGTAATGAACTCCTGGCACATTGGTTACACTGTACGTTTGTGATGTACCCACGCAAGGTGCAGTTGGTCCTGCGATTGCATCAGGCTGTGCCGGTGGAAAAATTCCGGAGAGGTCACGTTGCCAGACAGAGGTACCCATAGTTGATGCATATAGTTTAGTATCAGTAACAAATAAGCCATTAATAACAACGTTAGAATTTAACCCATCATCAATCTTAACCCAGTTTTCACCCTGATCGGCTGTAACATAAACTGAATTATCGGGTGCTGCCGTTGTGGCAAAAAAGTAATTGCCCGAGGCTGCTATCGCAGTAGTGGATACATTATTTAAAGCGATCATTGACCATGTGTGGCCATTGTCCTGCGATACAAATACTCTTGGCATTTCAAGCCATTCACCGCTGACAAGTTCTAAATTTGTACCACTTGCATAAATACTATTGCCGCTGTGAACGAAATTATGTACCAATAAATCACAAACCTTCGTCCAATTAGCTCCATCGTTATCAGATACAAAAATGCCACGGTTGTCGCCACCGACGAATATTCCATAAATATCTGTAGTAGTGGTATAGGTAAAATTCGCAAAATAAAAAGCCCAGGCATTTAATCCCGGAACATTACCGGCATGCCAGTTCTCACCGTTGTCAGAAGAATAAAACAAACCCCAGGCAGTGCCTATGAACAAGGTGTTTCCATCCGAGTCAATTGTAAAAAAAGATCCACCTTCATGATACGGGAGTCCGTTGGCCTTCTCGGTCCAGGTAATGCCATTATCGTCGGAACGAAAAACTCCTGCACCCTCTCCTGATTTGATACTAAACAGCGACCCTCCATGTTCAATCCAGCCCGAAACCAGATCGAATCCGATCAATCCCGGTGCTGTGCAGGGAGCCCAGCTATTGCCCTGATCAGTAGAAAAGTAATTTTTGGTAAACAAAGTATTACCACTGGAATATAAGGCGGCCTGCATGGGTGCGTATATCACATTAACAGGAAGCCCGTTGTTAGTGCTTTCCCAGTCGGCACCTTCGTTTGTAGAGCGGAAAACACTACCACCTATAGTACCTGCAAATATGCTGTTGTCAATTTTTATCAAATTTTCAAAACCCCAACGATAATATAAAAACTGAGATGAAATACCCTTATTTTTGGGCTCCCAGTTTTCACCGCCATTATTTGATGCGTAGACTCCACCCCATGTACCAGCAAAAAGTTTACCCCCATGCAGTAACAGATTTCTGGCCTCAACATAAATATCGATTCCAGTATTTGAGGGAATCCATGTACCCGAATTATTTGACCTTAGTATTCCTGCTGAATCACTTGCGGCATATATATTGTTACCATCACCAGTTATCGAATAGATAGCCCGGTAATTTAATGTTTCCATACCTGCATGTACCCAGTTGTCACCATTGTCAGTACTCTTCCATATGCCCTGGTTACCATCTGTACCAATATACATATCTGTTCCATTGAAACCAATAGAGTAAATCGATGGATTAACCCCTGGTATCCATTCACCATCATAATAATAAGCCAATCCATTGCTAACTTCTTCCCAGAAAATACCAGTATCATCCGACCTGAATACGCCATTTTCATCGGTGCCCAGATAGAATTCATTATTCTTAGAAGCCATACAATGAATAGAAACACCGATTGGCAACCCATAGGATGCATCTGTCCAGGTTTCACCAAAATTCACCGAACTCCAGAGTGACAACCCGCTCGCGATAAGAGTACTGCCACTAACAGCTAATTTTGCTATCCCATATGGAAAATCACTGCCTTTATTGACCCAGGTAACACCATTATCATCGGAGCGGTATACCCCGGAGTTGGTTCCAAGGAAAATATAATCTCCAGCTACGGCAATTGCGTTAATTTCGAATGGTGTTGACTCACTGGTAAGATTTGTCCAGTTTGATCCATTATCAATCGTACTATAGAGGGTTGTAGAATTCGTGGGTCCCCACAATCCTGCTACACAAAAAACGGTACTGTCTTTTTGTGCAAACCCGATGATATTTCCACCATCAGGCCCATTTGTAAGAAATTGTGCTGATACTGTACTGATGTTTAACATAAAAAACATTAGCAAGCTTACTAGTAACGAAGTAATTCTTTTTGTCATGATTGAACAGATTTTATAATGTATTTCTAACTTTTAGTATTGGGGAATTATTTGATGATAAGTAATTTTACCAAAGTTGAAGACTGGCTGGTAACCTTGAGTATGTAAGATCCTGCCGGAAGATTCTGCACCGGCACGTAAACTATTCCAGATGTTTTTAATTCCTGGTCTGCATACACACACATTCCAAAGGCATTATACAGAGATACTTCCTTAACTGATTGACTATTGAGCATCCTGATGCTGACACTTTCGGAAGCCGGATTCGGGTACACAGCCCACTGTGAGCTTAATTCCTCCATTCCCGTGCACAAATCCACATAAAAAAGCTGCGACGCTTCGGCAGTACAATTATTGGCATCAGTAAATGTGTATGTGATTGTATGCGTTCCTTCGCCTGCCAGAGCCGGATCAAATGTATTTCCGGAAACGCCGTCTCCTGAATAAGTGCCTCCTTCGGGTATTCCGCCTGTAAGTGGAACTGGTGGTGCCCAATTAATGCAAAGTACATGAGGTTCGAAAGTTGGCCAGCTCACTAATGGAGACGGGTTTTCGGTTATCAATGCATTTCCGGTCATAGGGGTTGTTCCATTAGAATTTGATCCGCTAACTGTATACATACCAAAAAGCTGATTTCCAAAACTGATTGCTGAACCTGTACCTGCAAGAGTGGGCTGCTGGGCATTACCATCTTTGAAAAGGGTATAGGTTACACTTATCTCTGATCCCGATAATCCTACTGGTACACCTTCGGCACCTTCACAATAGGATCCGCTTCCGGTAACAGCAAATGCTGATGGTGGCAAAATAAAATCCTGTTGTTTGCCGGTAAAAGTTCCAAATGAAGTTAATCCATTTGCAGTTAACTGGTGCAGATTAGTATTGGCTATATCATAACTGTCGGTAGTTGGAGCAACACGGAAACAATAGATTGAATCTTCGATGCCGGTAACATCGGCTGGAACATAGTCGAAGTGGGCAATACAGTTTAAACCGGAGATACCTGATGAGGCGAGGTTCCAATACCGGGTCAGGTAATTTTCAGTAACCCCTGGGAAAGCCATGTCAACCAGGTTAACTCCTATATAGGTGTTATTAAATGTACCATCGGTGATATTAAGCATAACAGGTGAATATTCAGCGGTACCATCATTATCACCTACAGGGAAAGTAAAAATTCCGGGAGCCGTAAATGTCTTTCTTAATTCACCAGTTCCGGTTGCAACCACCATATTGTCAACTGAGGGCGTACCGGCAACAGAGGCAGCTTCGGTGAGTTTTAAATTATGGCTTCCAAGGTTAACCAAGCCGTCGGTGAGAGTAAGGATTCCTTTTACCGAAATATTGTCAGTTAATGTAAGACCGGCACTGCTTGTATTATTAATAACTAAATTGGAGTAAGGAATATACGAAGCCGGTTCCATCGCCATGCGAGGTACTGCAATGCTTTGCGGACCTGCACCATTGTATATTACATAGTTTGGTTCAATGGCATACGGACTCGAACAATCGAAGCATCCGATATTGGTTGCTGGAAATATTTCACCTGTAACTGCAACAACACAATTTGCCATTTCCTGTATAAGTGAGCTGGAACCATCAACCGAGTCGATCCCGAGAATACTGCCATTGATAATTAATGAATCGCGGTTGGAGATATAGGATTGCGATGGAATGTACAAATTACCATTTTGTAGTTGAATCAAACCTTCATTTACAAAAAAATCAACAGTGGATGTAAAGGGACCCATATACAGGGATCCGTTTTCAATTTTAATACTTGCATTGGCGAAGTTGTTGAACGTCCCGAATGATGCACCTGCCACCATATCAGCATTTCCTTTTAAGTTGATAGTACCATAGTTTTTAGCGGTCATGGCAGTCCCCCCATTATTTGGGTAATCCACATCTGTCAGGTTCAGGTCACAATAGAACGATAGATGACAAGCCGAATTAAATTTTAAGCCCACCTGGGCACTCCCCAATTCGCGGTAACAAATGGATCCTGTATTGGTAATATTTCCGTTACCGGCGAGAGTGCCTCCAAAAGCATTCGTTTGATTGTCTTCGTCATCAATGAGTGAAAACACAATATTTCCCGTTCCTGCCAGGGTTCCGTCTACAAGGAAAATATTCCAGTTATAATTATTCGGGTTCGTGATATCCCAATTGCTATTGATGAGTGGCCAAATATAACCAGGATCGGTTCCACCGTCATCATCGGGCCAGTTTACGCCGTGTGCCCAATGCATGAACCGGATTAATAATTCATGGGAACCAATGTCCAATGTGCCATTTTGTTTGATTTGCAGGCTCTCGCACCTTGCATTTGAAGTCATGGTAACAGAATGTCCTGAATTGATTACAACAAAAGTTGAATCATCAGGCACCAGATTGTTTGACCAGATGGCTGAGTTATTCCAGTTCCCTGATGAAATGGACTGTGCAAATTTCAGATCGATCGGAACTGACTGAGATTGAGCCGATATTGAGCCAAGCAGAAACAGACAAAGAATCAAGCTGAGTTTGGTATAAGTTTTCATGATAGCTTATTTATTAGTACTCCTTTAATTGAAATTGCATCTTCACAACATGTAAACATAAGTTTCTTTCCGGCATATTGCTATTGAAGTTTGAAACCTGAGCATTGGTTCCTGCCAAAGTAAAACCAGATATGTTGCACATCAAGCCAGTAAAAAAAACTGCATCGAATACTTCAGCGAAAAACAATGGTAAACGGACAAATATTTACATATCTGCCCGTTCACACATTACGATGACTATTCCTGCTTCTTGTTCTTCAGATGCCGGGTGTACAATTTATTGGTACCATAAGCTGCACCGAGGGTGAGTAATATCCCCAATCCACTCCCGATGGGAGCGCCACTACTTCCTGGTGTCTGGTTTCCTTGCTGGCCATGAGAATTGCCATTAGGAGGAACAGGGGGACCCTGTGCAAGGATGTTTTGACCAAAAGTTAGAACAATGCTTATCAGTATGACTATTATAGAACTCTTTTTCATGTCAGAATGTTTTTTTTCGTTATGTTATCGAACAATTATTTTCAATGATTTCGTTATTGAGCTGTTCTGCAACAGGATAACATATATACCTGCAGGCAGATTCAAAGATTGGCTGTACAAGTTAGTTTCCGCGATTGATGTAGTTTGGAGCAATCGACCCTGTATGTCAAAAACAGAGAGTTGAACATGCTGATCAATATTTTGTACAAATAATTGTCCATTTAAGTACCATGCCTGAACCTGATTGTCAGCTTTTATTTCGTCCACACCCAGGAAACCAAAGTGTAAAACAAAACGATTAACATCGTCTCCGGCTACTGAATTAAAAGAATAGCTGCCATCACTCAGAACAATAGTCTGACCTGTTTTATTGTCGGTAACAAATACGGGTTGTCCCGGGATAGTCTCAGTGAGTTCCATACTGAATTCGCTGCTAGCATTTTTCTCGAAACCCAGAGGAATGCTCAATCCTTCGGTGATGGACGGCAAAGTATTCAGTGCATAACTTTCCTGTTGGTTCTGGCTATAAAACTTAGGTGCTAATCCAGGTAGAAAATAACTATCGTATTGACTATCGTAGAATGTGGTAGCATTAGCATCGAAACCAATAATAGTAGGTTGAGAAGTCTGGCCTTCGGGATCAGTCACGGTAAGAACAATATGGTTGTTTTCTTCAGGATTTTTATACCAGTTGGCACTTCCAACTATACGCGAAGCAGCCGGAATGGTGAGTGAGGCATTGTTCACTGAAGCATGAACCATGAAACCATTGGTATTAGGGATAATGCCGCCGCTACTAATAACAGTATACGACGCATTAGCTTCGTTCCAGATCTGGCAAGCGGCATCTACATTATTTAAGGCCCAATTCCCATCGTTCCAGGCCAGGGCACTTGCGAATGGATTTCCCAGCAAGTTCCATCCCACATTTGCGTTTGCTCCGGTATAAGTGAGACCTGTAATGCTGACATCGGCCACATTCAGGTTACCGGAAAATGTTTTTGTGCTATTGGCGGCGTTGGCAATAAGGTACCCGGTACCAACTAAGAAATTGGTTTCGAATGAGCCGTTCAATCCGCCACCGACAGCCGTGCGGTTGATCCAGGTGTTGGTAGGCTCATCCCATTTATAAAAGTCGTCTCCTGAACCAGGAGTATGAAAATCGCTGATGGCTTGTACGTCAACCGGTGTACTAAGGAAATGCCAACCGTGGTTGTCAGCAATCGAACCAGCGATAAAACGTTCAACTTTTGCCGGTAAACTTGTATTGTAAATAAGCGAGCCTGTTCCGGTTGCATCACTTTGCAGGGTTACAGAAGCGGAAGCACCTAATGTGAGTGTTCCGGCGGTGACATTGAGTGTGGCACCCGGTTTTACGATGAGAGAGTCATTTACAGCGATAGCATCTGCAAGGGTAACACCGGCTGTATTATTGATAACTAATTTTGTATAACCATCCAAAGGTGCTTTAATTGTTTGTGCAGAGGTTCCGTTATAAATTACACGATTTATGAAACCTGAACTACTGTACAAATCACTTCCAGCAGGAAACAAACTACCTGCAACAGAAAGCACGGCTCCGTCCATAGATCCCCCGTTGATGTATGCACTGGTGTTATCGGCTGCGGTAACGTTCCCGTTTACATAAACTGAACCATCACTTTGAAAATAAGATGCTATGGGGAAATTTAAGTTACCATTTGCAACATTAAACGTACCCATATTCACAACAATGGCTGTATTTGCAGTAAGCGGTCCCAGGTTGAGGTCGCCGTTATCGATAATAACACTGGCTCCGGGATTATTGTTAAACGTACCAAATTCTGCGGCAAGTGTCATGTTTGCTGTTCCGGTGAGGTGAAGGGCACCAAAATTATGGCTTGTCAGGGCTGCTCCACCATTAAGAGCCCCATCATCCGTAATCAGGTACAGGTTGGACGCGATATGTAAATTGCAGGCAGAGTTAAATTTAAATGAATTCTGGCCTGAACCATAATCCCTTATATAAAACGAGCCGGTATTGGTAACTGTACCGCTCCCGGCAATACTTAAGCCATTGGTCGAGGATTGATTTGCATTATCAATATCAACAAATGAGAACACTGTATTGCCTGAACCTGCGAGTGTACCGCTGATAATGAAAAAACACCAGGTGGCATTATCCGGGTTATAGATATCCCAGGCATCATTAATCGGCGCATAATTACCTGCGCCATAAGTTACCCCATCATCTGCACCTGCCCAGAAAATCCCGGCAGCCCATTCCATAGGTCTGATTAATAATTCATGAGTGCTATTATCTAATGTGCCACCTGCTTTAATTTGCAAGGCCTCACAACTTCTATTCGAGGCCAGGGTTACCGTATGTCCCGGATTGATGATGACTAAAGTGGAGTCATTAGGTACAGTTAAATTATCAGGGTTTACCAGCCAGGTCCAGGTTGCAGCATTGTCCCAGCTTCCTGAACCGTTGGATTGTGCGATACGCAGCAAGGATGGTACATTACCAGGTAATGTTTGAGACTTCCCGGCAAACGGATAAATCAGAAAAAAAATAAGAATCAGGCTCAATTTTGTAAATGTTCTCATGTTACTTTTTTTTGGTTTATAATCACTTAATTAAATTGCCCGGAGGCCTACTTTTCGCTTTCGAAGGATTTGAGCATATCAGGTTCAAGATCACTTTCAATTATTCTTTTAAGAATACGCCTCTGTATCTCAAGTTTCTTTTTGTACTTTATATTCTCAGTTAAATTATTTGATAAATTATTTGACATTTCATGAGGCTTCTCAATTTCATCGTCGTTGTGTATTGAATTCATGGGATAAAGATGTATGCGGTTTTGTAACGCAAACTTAGCCTTCATTAACATCGCAACGAAATTTTCTGTCACGACAATTCTTGCACATAGAGTTAAAACTATATGGACAATTCATAGACCATATCGTTATACCACTGATTTATAGCGACATAAAATATCGGTACAAACCACAATTTGTGGTTGATGAAAGGAATGGATTAGTGCAAGGGATGCTGGAAGTTGAAATTTTTCTCTATAATTGGGAGAGAAATGAAACCAGACTTGTTTCGGAATAGGATAATCCTAATTTTTTCCGAAGCCGGTAACGGGCTTTATCAATGGAAGGATGGTGCTGACCTGTGAGCTCCGAAATGTCTTTGGTCGACATATTGAGCCGTAAAAATGCGCAAAGTTTTAATTCATTCTGCGTTAGGTCAGGGAACATGTTGAGCAAAGTTTCGTAAAAACCGGCATGCACTTCCTGAAATTGCACCGAAAATTCTTCGAGGATTTTATCATCGGTTCTGCTCCTGAGCTTTTTGCTTATTGACTCAATTATTTCGCGGGATTTGTCAGTTTCTGCCTGCTTTTCGAGGTTTATCAGCTCTTCGGAAACATCTGACAGCATTTCGTTTTTCCTGATCAATGATAGTATATTCAACGAAAGCTCGCGTTTTTTTATATCGAGTTCAGTTTTAATTTTTTTCTTCTCAAGAATGGCGAATTTTGATTTTAGCTTGAATCTGGAAACTGACAACGCCAGTATTATAATGCCTGCCAGCAATCCAAAAATCACTATGAGTGTCACTGTATTCCGGACATTCTGATTGTGCTTACGTTCAATCTCTTTCTTCTCGAATAAATATTGCAATTCGAGTTTGGTAAGCTGTTTCTGATTCTGGGAAGCATACATGCTGTCGTTGGCAAGTTTTTGAAGAACTACATATTTATATGCCTGAATTGTATCTTTCCTTACTTCAGTATAGATATTATCAAGAACTTGTGCCGACATATAAACCAACCGGTAATATTTTAGTTCCTGTGCAATCCGGATAGCATTCTGCAAGCAATGGATACTCTCAACAACGTTATTCACATTCTGATAACAGATTCCAAGATCTAAGTAACATTCGGCTATTCGTGTACGGTTATCGAGTCTGACAAAAATATCCATTGCTTTCTTTAACGTTATTATTGCAGCATTGAAATCACCATCAACTAATTGATTGAACCCAATATTCATGATGTTGGTACCTTCACCAAGCTGATCATTGAGTTTTTGATTTATGAGTATTGCCTTTTTTAAATATTGAATTGCCACATCGCTTTTTTGCTGATCACCGTAAACGATGGCAATATTATTATACTGCCTTTTAATTAATGACAAATTCCCCACTTTCTGTGCGATATTCAGTGCCCTGTTATAATATTCGAGTGCTTTTGTATAGTCTTGCTGGTAATAAAAATCCATGCCTATATCTCCAAGCGACTGCGAAATACCCTCACTATCATTAAGTTCTTCAAAAATTTTTAAACTTTTGAAAAAATACTGAGAGCTGTTATCGAAAACACCGAATTCGTTGTAAATCGTTCCCATTAATCTTAGCGAATATGCCATCTCTTTTCGGAGATTCAAATCTTCCGCCAGGCTTTTGCTCCTCTGAGCGTATTCCATGCTTTGTTTATAATCGCTGCTTCTGAAAGCATAATTGCCTAACAGCAACATCGCCCGAAGCTTGCCTGTAGAGTACCCAACTTCATGCGCAATCTGATAGGCCCTGGTGGCATAAATAAGCGCCTTATCGGAATATTGATTTTCTGGTTCCTCCAAATATTTGATGATTAAATCTACCTTTTCATTTGGATTTTTTACTTTTCGTAACATCAAATCCAGACTATCAGTTTTTACAATACCCTGAGCCACAATCGTCTGAGTACAGAGAATGCATGCAAGTGTAAGAAACCGTGCCAGTCTTAATACCAAACTAAATAAAATAAATGAATGTGAATTAACATTTAGGAAACACAAATTTAAATCAAAAATCCTAATTCTGAACCTTTAAATCGTTAGAAGCTTCGAAGTTTATTCCAATTTAATGCTGAATAGTTCATTGCGGAACCAGGTTACGTATGATAACTTCATCCTATAAAATAATCAGGGTCCCCTTACGGTGACCCTGATCAACTATCAACTAACCAATAAAACAAACGTAATTTTCTAATTAAGTTGATGTTCCCGAAGATGTTTCTTCCAGAAAATCAAAATGGCATTTACACCTCCTTCTCCGACTTATTACCGTACACCTTTTTAGCTCCGTAAAGGGCTGCCAGTGCGAAAAGGAAGATTTCACCACTTCCAACCGGCGCACCTGCAATAGGTGCACCACCGGTGCTGCCTCCACCCGATTGATGGCCCGGATGTGGCTGCGCCTGTACTACTTTGAGTGAGGTAATTACAATGAGGGCGGTGAGTATAGTCAGTATTCTGAATGTCTTTTTCATGTTTTCTGGATTATAGAGTTAAATAAATAAACTTCCGGGAAGCTGTACCCGGAAACCGGTGATTTTGTTATTGAATATGTACTTTGGCGGTAACCGGTCCGTTTGACAGCAGCACTTTAACCATATACATTCCGGTGGTAACCTGGAGCGGGATGTTTGTCCGTGCCTGAACAGTAAGTTTCTGCGATACGAGTTCGCGACCTGTCATGTCGTAAATACTTATTTCGCCGGTAAGCAGATTCGCGTTTTCGATAGTTACCGTTTTATCGAAACTGTAAACTTTAATTCCAGCGGTTACCATATCCCTGATTCCTGTTACATCGAGGAAACTGAGTTTAAAACGGTTTTCGGGTTCACCGGCTTCATAGCTGAAGGAATA
>Ga0208789_1000128_pt1 | contig 104773 bp, 111 predicted proteins | sample Methanotroph_Enr_FD_187368 | JGI IMG/M metagenome (GOLD analysis project Ga0208789, IMG submission 187368) | Enriched soil microbial communities from Old Woman Creek wetland in Ohio, USA - Methanotroph_Enrichment_5 (SPAdes) (version 2) | ecosystem: Environmental > Terrestrial > Soil > Wetlands... | reverse complement strand
AAGCCCTCGCGGGGTCAATAACCTGATCTTCAAGGATACCGCGATGCCTAACCCGCTCTGGCAGTTGCAAGGCGAGCAGCAGGCGGAACATAAAAAAACGATTTGGGGAGAGGAATATACCAAGTTAGTCCTTGAAGAGCCGGGCGCCTTGTCCGAGGGGGAATTCGATATTTTCGTCAACGACCTGGTTAATTTCCTGGTGTATGTCGGCGAACCGGTGCAGTTGGAAAGACAGCGGCTCGGAAAATATGTCTTGTTTTTCATTTTGATGTTTTTAGTCTTGGCTTATCTACTGAACAAGGAATATTGGAAAGATGTACATTAATTCTTGAAAACGAGAATGCCGGATGGGTTAAAGCGCTCCCGCCTTAACCCATCCGGCATTAACCAATATGCCGCCAATCGGCGCCCCGCTTTACCCCTGCATTACTCTCAGCCTCTGTTACAGATGCAGTTGCTTATCCTGCCCAAACAGCCGTAAACCGCCCTACAGCTTCGACTAACAACGGCAAATAAAAACCTTGCCAATCTGTTATAATATGTTTTTTTACCGCACTACACGTCTTAAAGAGGTTGTTATTCGTGACAAATATTACTCGTAAATCTGTAATGACGCTTTTCTCATCACCAACATGCGCGATGAGCCACTGCGCCCGTTTTGTTTTGCATGAGAAAGGAGTTGTTGCAGACATAGAATATTATGACCCGACTGAGCCACCGGAAGATCTACTTGAACTTAACCCCAACGGTACGTCACCGACATTGATTGAACGCGACTTAGTGCTTTACGACTCGCGCATCATCATGGAATACCTGGACGAACGCTTCCCACACCCGCCTTTACATCAAATGGACCCGGTTTCACGGGCCAATACCAGAATGCTGATCAAACGCATAGATCAGGATTGGTATCAGTTACTGGACGAAATTTTATTTTCCGGAGAGAAAAAATCAGCGCGTTCCAAGAAAATGCTCAGGGAAAGCATCTTGTCCGCCTCGCCTATTTTTGCCGCCCGGCCTTTTTTTATGAGCGATGAGTTTTCACTGATTGATTGCGTTATCGCACCTTTATTATGGCGTCTTCCAAGCATAGGCATTGATGTATCGACACCGAACGAAGCAATTACTAATTATGCCCAACGCATGTTCAACAGAGCCGCATTCAAACGCAGCCTGAGCGATGCCGAAAAAGAAATGATCGAACCCTTAAAATAAAGCCTTAGCAAAATGACTTCTCTAAAGCCCTATTTAATTCGTTCAATTTACGAATGGATTATCGACAACAACTTGACACCGCATCTTCTCGTGGATGCAGAAAATACCAGCGCAATTTTACCGACAGACTTTATTGAAGACGGCAAAATCGTTTTAAATATACGGCCTGAAGCGATACAGGGACTTTCGCTCGGCAATGAAGAAATCGAATTTAATGCCCGATTTAGCGGAAAACCGATGCACATCGTCACGCCGATAACTGCGGTATTGGCAATCTACGCTAAAGAAAACGGCAAAGGCATGATTTTCGACCAGGAAGATCCCGATGGCGATGAACCGCCGCCGGTAAAAAAGCCGACACCCAAGCCAAACTTGCGCATCGTAAAATAACAGTCACCCTTGCTATGTCCGGGCCGCCTGGACATAGCAATCTTTTTTAATTCTGCCGCCTCAAGTACAGGATCAACAACAATTGACCTCCCCTGCCGTCAACTCGTAACTTTTTATTATCAGTTAATCTTTTTGGTTGTATAGTGAAGGCCCTATCCGCGCAGGCCGGCTCTTCAATAGCCCGCCGAACGGATAGTCATAGATAGACCAACTATCCTACGAGGTGAACCATGAACTCACTACAACAATCCTTTCTCTTATCCTTATCCCTGACCATTTTAACATTGCCGGTTTCGGCAGCCGGAGAGCAAGCGGCAGGGCAGTGTGCCAGTTGTCATGGTCAAAAAGGCAACAGCAGCAATGCGCAATGGCCCAACCTGGCGGCACAACAATCGACCTACCTAAGCAATCAACTCAAAGCATTCAAGGCTGGAGAGCGCGTTAATCCTATAATGCAACCCATGGCAGCACACCTGAGTACCGAAGACATTGCCAACCTTGCTGCTTATTTCTCCAGCCAGCCCCCCGCTAAAGCCGGCGGCGATCCGGCACTGGCAAAATCGGGCGAAGCCAAGGCTGCGATGTGCCAAGGATGTCATGGCGCCAAAGCTCAAGGCAACGGCCAATTCCCAAGACTTGCAGGGCAACATCCTGAATACCTAGAACAACAATTAAAAGCGTTCAAGGGAGGTTCACGTAAAAACGGCCCCATGCAAGCCATTACCGCCAACCTGTCCGAAGCGGATTTTAAAGCGTTGGCGGCTTATTTCGGATCCTTATAACCCTCAAGTGACCTATAAAAGGCGGTCATACCGCCTTTTTTAATGCCGGGTTATTTTCAATATGCCCCATCCAACAACAAATGCATTATCATTAGCCCATTAAAAATTAAAAGCCCCAAGGGCTACCTATAAAAATAATGAGCCGCCATTCAAACGCTACAACCGACCGCAACTTATCCCCGATCTTCCTGTTTGCCGCGACCTTGTTCACCAGTGCGTCGCTGATGTTTGTGCTGCAACCCCTGTTCGGGAAGATTTTATTACCCTTGCTGGGCGGATCGCCGGCAGTCTGGAACACCTGTATGATGTTCTACCAGAGCATTTTGTTTTTGGGTTATCTTTATGCCCACTATCTATCTACGCGCTACAGTCAGCACCGGCAAATCCTGATCCATACAGCGGTCATACTGATCAGTTTTTTGGCGCTGCCTTTAGCCTTGCCGGAAAACACCGTCCCGCCGACAGACAGCAACCCAACCTTCTGGCTGCTGTGGACTTTATTTCTCGCTATCGGCCTGCCCTTTTTCGTGGTGTCCACCACCGCGCCGCTGATTCAAAAATGGTTCGCCAATGTCGGCCACCATACCAGCCACGACCCTTATTATCTCTATGCGGCCAGCAACACCGGCAGCCTGATTGCGTTGCTGAGCTATCCGTTCCTACTTGAGCCCAATGTCGGACTGGCTAACCAAAAAAGTTATTGGAGCGTCGGCTACCTGATCCTGTGCCTGCTGATTGCAGGCTGCGCTTTTGCGCTATGGAAAAACCGGCAAACAACCGAACAACAAGAGGACGATCAGAATGCAGCGGTCGATGAAAACAATCTCAGCCTTGCCACCAAACTACACTGGCTGGCGCTGGCCTTCGTACCGTCCAGCCTGCTACTGGGCCTGACCAACTTCATCAGCACCGATATTGCCTCGGTGCCGTTGCTGTGGATTATCCCGTTAACGCTGTATTTACTGTCTTTTGTTATCGTTTTTTCCAAATGGAACGACAAAATTCATCCATTGATGGTCAAGCTGCAACCGCTATTCCTGTTGCCGTTTATCGCTTACGCATTTATTAATCCGGCCGATTTGCCTTATTGGGCCTACCTGATTTTGCATCTGGTCGCTTTTTTCTTTGCGGTGATGGTTTGCCACGGCGAACTGGCAAAATTAAGGCCGCATACCCGGCATTTGACCACCTTCTACCTGATCATGTCGTTTGCCGGCATGCTAGGCGGCATGTTCAACACTTTTGTTGCGCCGTTCGTATTCAATGCCGTTTACGAATACCCGATCATGATTGTTGCGGCCTTGCTGCTACGTCCCGGCCTTAAGCTATCGCTGAATACCGGGTTACTGTTGCAAATAATAATCCCTGCCCTGCTGGTTATTGCCGGGATTATTGTTCATGCAAGCGTCGATGATTTACTCCAATATTTCGATGCTATCGTCATCGGCCTGATCGGCTTGACCTTGTTGACCTATCTGCTCAGAGAGCGTCCGGTCGGTTTTGCGTTAATGACCGGCGCGATTATTTTTCTTGCTCTCGGCGTGCATAGCCTGTCATCGCATACGCTGTATCAGGAACGCACCTTTTTCGGCGTACTGGCCGTTCGCGAAGCCGTGTTAACCGATGAACAAGGCAAGCCCGAAAGCTATCATGAGCTGTTCCACGGCACCACCAAGCACGGCGCGCAACGTCTGGCTGCCAACTTAAGCCAAATACCCTTGACCTATTACAGCCGTCCCGGACCTATGGGACAACTGTTTAAGGAATACGATAATAACGATCAAGCCTGGAATATCGGCGTGGTCGGACTGGGCGCGGGAGCCTTGGCCTGTTATGCCAAAGACCGGCAGAACTGGACGCTATATGAAATCGATCCGCTGGTTGTAGACATTGCCGGCAACCCCGCCTATTTCAGCTACCTGAGCCAATGTGCCCGCAACGCTACGATGCGTGTCGGCGATGCCCGTTTATCGCTGGAAAAAGAACCGGATCAACATTTCGATTTATTAATCATGGACGCGTTCAGTTCCGATTCGGTGCCGACTCACCTGCTGACTAAAGAAGCGCTGGAGCTTTATTTCAAGAAGCTCAAACCGGGCGGCATACTGGCATTCCATATGACCAACCGTCATTTGTCGTTGAAAAAAGTATTATCGGTTAATGCGGAAGCCCTGCACTTGGCTTCATTGATTCAGGAATTCAAACCGCAACAGGACATACCGCTGGTTGTTGCGACTGATTGGGTGGTTATGGCGAAACAGGCCGAAACACTGGAGCCGCTACGCTTAAGCCTGCTCGGCAAATGGCAAAAAATGCCGTTATATTTTGACATGAAGCCTTGGACCGATGACTTCACTAATATCGTCAGTATTTGGAAATAAGCATGCTTGATCTCAGTAGCCATAGGGCGCATGCGATCGTATTATTTCGCCCTGCAAATTACCTGCGTTTTGGCTTTTTTAAAAAACTGATTTATGCATAGCTCAACCAACAGAACACTTGAATACTTAAACGGTTTATTACGAGAACTTATTGCATTGCCCCATGAAACCGAGTGTGTTGAATTTAAGCAGAACAATACAGAGCCAGAGCAAATTGGCGAATATATTTCTGCTTTAAGTAATTCTGCGGCTTTGCATGGCAGGGCTAATGCTTATTTGGTCTGGGGTGTTGATGACGTAACGCATGAGATAGTCGGAACCCATTTTAGCCCTTCTACTGAAAAAAGAAGTAATGAAGAGCTTGAAAGCTGGCTGTTAAGGCTTCTTAGCCCAAAAATACATTTTCATTTCTATTCATTGGATATTGATGAAAAACAAGTGGTTATTTTGGAAATTGCAAGAGCAACACATAATCCGGTTCAATTTAAAGGATCAGAATTTATTCGTGTGGGTTCATATAAAAAAAATTTGAAAGACTATCCTGATAAAGAACGTGCTCTTTGGCGCATATTCGATGAGACCCCTTTTGAAGAAATAATGGCATTAGAACGTGTTACAGATGAAGACGTTCTAAAGTTACTGGATTATCCAGCTTATTTTGATCTGCTTGATTTGGCGTTGCCGGAAAATCGTCAGAGCATTATTAACCGATTGCACGACGATGATTTGATTGTGCCTTGTGATGCAGGTGGTTGGAATATTACTAATTTGGCAGCAATTTTGTTTGCTAACCAATTGACAGATTTTAAAAACCTGAAAAGAAAGACAGTCCGTATTATTGTTTACAAAGATAACAACCGCATCGAAACCATTCGTGAACATGAAGAAAAGAAGGGCTATGCTTGTGGTTTTAAAAGGCTTGTAGACTTCATTAATGATTTATTGCCTCGAAATGAAGTGATTAAAGCCTTTAGAAAAGAGTCGCCCATGTATCCTGAGCTAGCGGTGCGTGAACTGGTTGCTAATGCACTCATTCATCAAGATTTTTTCGCCAAAGGAACTGGGCCGATGGTAGAGATTTTTTCCGATCGTTTAGAAATAACTAATCCCGGAGTCCCTCTCGTCGCCCCCAATCGCTTTTTGGATAGCCCGCCTAAATCTCGCAACGAATTAGTTGCGTCAATGATGCGACGTATTGGCGTGTGTGAGGAGCGAGGTAGCGGCATTGATAAGGTTGTTTTTCAAACCGAGCTTTATCAATTGCCGGCCCCATTATTTGAAGTAACGGATGAGCATACACGCTCCATTCTTTTTGCATATAAGCCATTAAATGATATGGACAAAGAAGAGCGTGTTCGTGCTTGCTATCTGCATTGCTGTCTGAAATGGGTTGAACGAAAGCCTATGAATAATTCTTCTGTTCGCGGACGATTTGGTATTGAAAACCAGAACAAGGCCTTGGCATCAAGAATCATTGCACTAACAATAGATTCTGGATTGATAAAACCTCACGATACCGAGGCTGGCGTACGAAACAGACGGTATATTCCTTCTTGGGGTTAGTGGTGCAAAAGGTATGTATTAGCCAATAGCAACTTCAACTACCTGAACGTAGCTGTAGTACTTTGTTGATGGTTGGTTGATACAAAAGGTATCTATTAGCCAATAGCAACTACAATTCCCTGAACGTAGCTATAGTACTTTGTTGATGGTTGGTTGATACAAAAGGTATCTATTAGCCAATAGCAACTTCAACTACCTGAACGTAGCTGTAGTACTTTGTTGATGGTTGGTTGATACAAAAGGTATCTATTAGCCAATAGCAACTACAATTCCCTGAACGTAGCTATAGTACTTTGTTGATGGTTGGTTGATACAAAAGGTATCTGCCAATAGCAACTGAAGTCTTAAGGCCGCTTAATTTTAAATTCTTGATTTTGGTAATCAACAACAAAGCCGTCAGGAAGAATTTCTTTCAGTAGCATTGCGTCTTTTATTTGCTGCCCCGGCTTATATTTGACCATATCAACCATAATAAAGCGCTGTTCAGGGTCTTGTGAGTAAACAAATACATTGGTAGTAAATTTCGGCACCGTCTGACGGAATTCAAACGGCAAATCATTTAGAAAAGGGACGCCTTTTGTTACAGGTACTGCTTCGGGTTCATCCGGATTAACCTTGATAGCAGGCGCTATTGCCGGAATAGCTTGTTCGGATTTGCCGGTAATAATCGGCGGCTTAACGGTGTCAGCCGTGGTTTTTTTTGTGGTACTTGGCTTAACCGGCAACAGAGCGGGTTCCGACTTTTCTTTATCAATCAATTCCGCAATAGAGGCTAATTCGGATTCCGCTTTTCGTGCCTGTCTTTTCGGCTGAATAGATTTATCAATCGCTTTAAACTCAAGCTTTGCTCCTTGCTCCGGCTGCGGAAGCGAAAAAGTTTGCGTTATTGTATTCGGCGCCGGTGTTGAGTCATTTCGCACGAGCCAAACGATACCGCTAATAACCGACATATTAGCGATAAGAAGAAACACTAATAGCTTGTTTATCTTGCTACGAGTTTGTGGCGGCTGAGGCAGAAGGATTTTGTCAGTTACAGTTTCTGACTGAAGCGCCTGTCTTTCCTGTTCCGATTTACGCAAGGCATTTAAAATAAAAGACATAGTTAATCGGTTACTTCTAAGCGAGGAAAATCAAGGGTACGCGCTATATTTTCAAGATAAGGTCTGGTCTTGTCGCCCACCCTGCCGTCTTCCGGTAATTGATGTTGATGCTGAAAATTTATGACGCGGGCCACTAACTTATCATCATAAAGACGCGGCTGCGTTACTGCTTCAATTTTCCCGTCAATACTATTTAACAGGTGCCGTAACCATAATACGTTATCCGATGCTTGTTGAGGACGTATCATTTTGTCATCCGGAATCGGCGGCTCCACTATTAAGTAATAGCCGTTCCAATATTTCAATACATCCGCTACCGGAAAGACCGCCTTATCCTTAAAATGAACCATCGATTGTTTTTGTCCGAACCCGGTCAGCAAGGCATAGATCTTTTTTTCACCGGCCAATGAGAACTCCAGAATGACCGGATGCTTGACTGCTAACACATCTTTCCAGTTGGCTTTGCCAAGTCCGCAACGCAATCCTGTTGTTTCTATGTAATGGCAATCAACCTGATTGTTGTCGGGAACCGGCTTGCCCCAGAGTCTCAGCGTACCGATTAATGCCGCATTTAATGAATAATCGGGATTATTGATCCAGTCGGCAAACGTTTTTGTTTTAGCGACAGCAAGCGCTTCTGTTTGAATCGGCTGCTCAGTTTCAAGTTTTGCCTGAACATCAGGAATCGTTGCTACAACATTAATCGCGGACGCATTACTCGCTTTGAGCACAACCATTCGAAAATAAATACCTATGCCAATACCTCCCAAAAACAGCAAGCTTAATAATACGCTCAGGTAAGGCGGTTTTTTATCGGTAAGCGCCAGGGTTTCTTTGGCGGCAGCGCTAACGATTGCCGGAGTAATAACATGAGTATTGCTTGAATAAGCCCCAAGCAAAGCGCGATCACAGAGGATATTAATCATTCTGGGTATGCCGGAAGAAAGCTTGTAGATTTTTCGTATCGCGCTTTCTTTAAAAAGGTCCGAACGACCGTTGCAAACAGTCAAACGATGCTGGATATAAGCCCTGGTTTCATTGAGCGACAACGGCAGCAAGTGGTAGCGGGCGGTAATGCGCTGATTTAACTGGCGCAAGTCCCGCCGTTTCAGCGACTCTTTTAACTCAGGCTGGCCGACCAGGACAACTTGTAACAACTTTGTTTTGTTGGTTTCCAGATTGGTCAACAGACGAATTTGTTCCAGCACTTCCATACTTAAATTCTGCGCTTCATCAATCAGCAAAACCGTTCGCCGACCGTTGGCGTGGCCGGTCAGCAAGTGCCGGTTTAACAGATCGATCAGGTCTTTTAATGAGTGCTGACTTTTGTCATAGATAATGCCCAGCTCATCGCAGATGGTAGCCAGTAATTCGACCGCATTGAGCTTTGGATTCAGTATCAACGCAATATCTATATGTTCCGGGATTTTTTGCAATAGACAGCGGCAAAGCGTTGTTTTGCCGGTACCCACTTCGCCGGTTAAAGCAACAAAGCCGCCGCCGAAGTTAATGCCGTAAAGAAGATGAGCCAAACCTTCCTGATGACGCGGGCTCATATAAATAAAATGCGGATCGGTCGCTATGGAAAACGGTGATTCGCTGAAATGGAAGTATTGGTTATACAAGATTAATAGATTCTTTAGTCAATAGAGATTATCGGAATCTACATGGATCATTCGGCTAGACAGTAGACTCAGTCAAGCCAAGTAAAGCAGGTAAGCCTTATAATTCCTATAAGCACAAATACCTATTTGTCGGTGAAAGTTCTCAACTTTATGATTGGCAAAAAATGCCGTTGGCTTCAATACGTGGGGAGCAATACGTTGCGCTATATGCCTATAGCTCTGATTTGTTAGCCTATGAGCGACTAAAACAAGACGTGGATTAAACAGCTGCGCTCAACTTAATTAACAATGCTGTAATCAGCGCGGTTTGCAACAGGCCGACACTGACAATCCAGCGGATAAGTTCGCTTTTAGTTTCTGCCAGACTGACTTCGCTTTTTAATTCAAACTCTCGCAAACGGCTATCAAGGGAATGGTTAGTAACCAAATTATCAAGATCATTCATGTCTTGTCTGCTCAAATGTCGAACTCACAGCCGCCTTTTGTAGCTTGGTGATAATTTCGGCCTGCTCTTCGCTGAACCCGGCATTTCTCAGCTCTTTGATGAATTCGTGGGTATCGAATGTGATTGTTGACATGGGGGGGGCCTCTGTTTTTTGCCAGTTTACGGGGTAGGCCGGAATAAGACCAGCCAAGCGCGTAGCGCGAGGTGGCGTTTCCGGCGAATTTGGATGGTGGTTGCCGGAAACGCCGGTTCTCGCTGTCGCTCGAACCGGCTTATTCCGGCCTACAGGGCTTACCCGACTTACGGCCTTTTACGGCCTTGTACCCGAAAATAACGCCCGTTATTGCTCCGATTAATATTAAGACATCTCGAATTCCCAGCGCAACAAAGTAAATCCCCCCCTGTTCATTAATTATTGCTTCTCGTATTGATATTTCGTACCAATAAAACGAAACGTCATCAACAATGAACAATATCAGGATTGACGACAATAAAATGCCGAGCCACCAACGAAACCGAGCGATAAAAAATAATCCAACACCAATAAAGAAACCGGAGATTAAGACTGTCTGGATAGATGGTATCTTATCGGATACTTCAGCAAAAGAGACCGACGGAATCCAACCAGCAGCTGCAATAGCTATGCGCCCTATTTTTTGCCTAATGTTCATTTGACGAATACAGGGATTTTGCCATCGGGATCATTCGTTATTCATTCAGTAGTTGTTCGGACACTGTATTGCTAAAACGGCTATTGGCTCCCTACGGATTGCGCCTTGCCGCGTTTAATTTGCGCAAACAGATTCGAATAGATTGACGAAATACATAATCAAACATAATTGGACTGCTGACGACAAAAGACTGAACTAGACCTATTCCTAAAGCCATAGAAACAGTAAGACAGCAGGCATCTTCGTAAAACCAATCGTAGCCGCTTATTGCCGCAATCTGAAATAAAAGAAAATACCCAACCGCGAGAAGCGCGGATGAACTGGCGGGTAATGTGAATTTTGCAGAAAGATATGCTGTAAACCACCAACCAACAAGAGCTGCATATGCAGATACAGTTGGCGAATAACTAAATACCGCACGCGTTGCTCCATCACCAACAATCCATCCGGCAGTGGCAATTAGTGCTCCCCGAAATACAAGCCAACTAATCATTTGACAATCACCGGCACATTACCATCGGGATCAGCAAGGATGTCTTGCAATAGCTGATCAGTCTGATCGCTCCCAAAAACCCCACCACCAACATCAATGCAACCGGCCGATCCGGGAATAAAGCCCCCGTGCAGCATAAAGCCTGACCGACCCAAGGTATTAGTTCCAGGAGCGGGCGTTAAAGGTGCTCGCCAATCCCCCCAGTCCCCTCCACCAAATCTCCTAGGCGCAACAGTTCTTCCGAGGTCAACAAACCATCTTGGATTTGAAATTTGGCGGGTCTGGAACGAGTAGTTTCCGCTTGGGATTGGACCTTTGTTGGGGCTTGATGCATCGCAACCACAATTAGGTCGGCCAGAGGTTGCAGGAATATAGTAAGAAGGTCTTCCAGGCTGCTCCGGATAAACTGACATGGTTTGTTCACCAGGATGATAATACAGTGTTGTCAACCCCTGCGGATCAACCGCATTAACCGGATTTCCCCCGACATAGGCATAAGTGTTCATCCCTCCTGCAAGTCCGACAGGATCGGACTGGACATAACGAGCAAAGGTGATATCGCAATAACTTACAATTAACAGCGTTAGCGTACTGGTTAGGATTTTATTCAACAACATAAGTGCCCCCTCATTTATCTTTGATTTTTAAGTAAATTCGCATCGTGCTGTACAGCTTTCAAATAATTTTCATCATTTTCCTTGGTTGGCTGTCGCCAGCCCAACGACTCTGCCTTTTCAAACCAGTAACGATTATTGATGGATAAAAATTCATAATAAGATCGCTCAGGCACAGGAATCAAATTAGGTGTTGGGTATTTTTTGAGGTAATTTTTGGCGAGCAACTGATAAAAAAGCGTACCTTTCATTAACATGACATCAACATCTTTTTTGAAGTATTTCAGCACTACATCTGAAATCATCATCGCTTTTTCATATTCCTGCTTATCGTAATAATTTTCAGCCAACAGCGTTGCCATCACCGCAACGGTTTCCTGCTTTGACAGTTTTTGCAGGTAAATCCGATTTGCCAGTGCAGTATCCGTAATGTGCATGGTTTGCTGATACCAGACATCTCTGGACGGGTTGGCTCCACTGGTTGTTTCCAGATTGTAGGTTTGCCCCGTTCCGCTATCGGTGTATTTTACTAATACATGCCTGGGTGCAGTTGAAGCCGTGACATCAATGCCAAGCCGCTGACCTAATACAATAAACAGCAAAGGCATACTGACACAATTACCTTTCTTGGTAACAAGATAGGTAGGCAGCAACTTATTTTGGATTTTGGTCGTACCGGTAGGATCATCAAAATCATATTGATAAGGCACGTAATTATTCCAAACCCCAGCCTCGTAGAGGTACTTCTTAATGGCTAACATTTTGTCTGTGCTGGTTGGGTTAGCGGTCAGCATAGATTTAATTTGATTAACGATAGCATCAATCTTTTTGAGGTTAGCTTTAATATCAGTGGTTGGGTCAACCATTTTGTCGATGGATAACTTAACTTGTGCGAAATCAATGGAGCTTTCCGGTTGTTCCAGAATAGCTTTGAGCGTTTTGGCTTCAGCGAAGTTTGAAGAATCAAACACCGTTGCCGGATTAACTGCCTCGGCATGGATGACAGAACTAATGCAAACGCCGCACAGTGCAAAATAAATGTAGATGATATGGCGGACTCGATTCATATAAACGTAAACGCCTAACGTTAAGTAGACACCTTTTCAGATGTATATCAAATTTACAATTACCGGTGCATATAGCCACACCGACAATCCGTTAGGCTGAATATTATAGCCCCGCCTCCTTGATAGCAACTTTTACATGAAAACTTCCCCAACACCTTAATCAAACCACCCGGTAAAAATCCTTATACCACTCAACAAATTTCCTAACCCCATCCTCCAACGACGTAGCCGGCTTATAGCCCAAATCCCGCTCTAACTCCGAAATATCGGCACAGGTATCGGGTACGTCGCCCGGCTGCATCGGTAACAAATTCTTTATCGCCTGTTTACCCAAACACTTTTCCAGCATTTCAATGAACGCCGGCAAATGCACGGGATTATTACTGCCTATGTTATATAAACGGTAAGGGGCAAAGCTGGTCGCCGGATCGGGATTTTCACTCGACCAGCCAGGATTGGCCTGCGCCGGTTGATCGATAACCCTGATCACACCTTCAACGATGTCATCTATATAAGTGAAATCACGGCTGTGGTTACCGTAATTAAACACATCGATCGGTTTTCCTTCAATGATATTACGGGCAAACATGATTGGCGACATGTCCGGGCGTCCCCAAGGACCGTACACGGTAAAAAAACGCAAGCCGGTAGTCGGCAGGCGGTAAAGATGGCTGTAGGTATGAGCCATTAATTCATTGGCTTTTTTACTCGCCGCATAAAGAGAAACCGGATGGTCGACAGGATCGTGCACGGAAAACGGCATTTTGGTATTCGCCCCATAAACCGAACTGGACGACGCATAGGCACAATGCTCGACGGCATTGTGCCTGCATGCTTCCAGTACGTTGATGAAGCCGACTATATTCGAATCGACATAGGCGCGAGGATTGGTTATCGAGTAGCGCACACCGGCCTGGGCCGCCAAGTGCATGACTCTTTGAAGTTCTTCATGGGCAAAAAGTTCTTCGACTGCCGTGCTGTCCGCAATATCAAGCTGGATAAATTTAAAACGATCATAACCTCGCAAGCGCTCCAGCCGCGCCAGCTTCAAATTAATATCATAATAATCGTTGAGGTTGTCTACGCCGACAACCTCGTCGCCCCGTTCCAGCAGCTTCAGGCTAAGGCTTGAACCTATAAAGCCGGCAGCTCCTGTTACTAATATTTTCAAAGTTCCCCCCTAAAAAATTGTTAGATTCGATATTTTTCTGCTCCTCGCGAGGCCGTTTTCCTGGTTGTCGCAGACTTCGCGGGAACCAGTAATCCACGCTATGGACTGCCGCAGGACCGTAACGCGTTGAAATCGGGAAAAAATCAGTTGGTATTGTACAAGATATAGAGTACTCAACTGCTCCAATCGATAAATAAATCAACACTACTTAGCTTTAGGCTGCCCCTGAATAGTGGCAACGATACGTCTATTTCCGCCCCGATTGCGATGCTCGCACAGGTAAATGCCTTGCCAGATGCCTAGGTTAAGCTTGCCTTTGGTAATAGGAATGGTGCAACTGGAACCCAGCAGGGTGTTTTTTATGTGGGCGGGCATGTCGTCTTCGCCTTCATAGCCATGCTTATAATAAGGCGCGCCTTCCGGCACAAATCGATTAAAGTGGCTTTCCATATCCTGGCGCACGGTCGGGTCGGCATTTTCATTCACCGTCAACGATGCCGATGTATGTTTGATAAAAAGATGCAGCAATCCGCAGTCTACGGAAGCCAATTCAGGAATAAAGCTTAGGATTTCACCGGTGACCAGATGAAATCCCCTGCTCTTTTCCGATAATGAAAATTCTTTTTGTACCCACATTAACAAAACCTGCTGTATGACTTGAGATGCCGCAGCAAGCGGCACATTGGAAAAGAAATTAGTAACTATTCAGCATATAGGAAAATGGAACACGGATGACACGGATAGAACGGATTGACACAGATTTTTAGTCCTAACCCGGTTTGTTTTATGTTTTTAAATCCGTGTTTATCCGTTTGATCCGTGTCATCCGTGTTCTATTGAACATACGCGAATAATTATAGAAATTAATGATTCAAGGATCTTGCCAGACGATGTAAAGCCTCACTGCCATGATTGAACAAAGGCCAACCGTCGCCGGTCAAAACGGCTTTGATGTCGGGCAAATCGGCAATGCGTTTGACCGATTGAATGGCTTTGTTTTTATCGACCAACTTTTCGTCCGGTAACAGGCACAATTCACCGCCGATATGGCAACGGATTAAATCGCCGGTTATCAGTGTGCTGTGCTCCAAAAGCAACGCCAGTTCTCCCGGCGTTTTAGAGCCGTTAAGCTGATAGGCAATCAGGCCGGGCACGACTTCTTCATGATCATGAAGCCAACGGGCACACTCCAACGGAAAGGTCTCTTCCTCGGCTGCCGGACCGTAAATCGCCGCGCCGGTAATGTCGGCTATATGCTCGGCATCGCGGCAGTGGTCGCTATTGGTAATGACGATAAAACCGACTCCGCCCAGACATTGCAAGTGGCTGTGATCATGCTCGGACATCGGCAACGGATCGATCAGCACGTTACCTCCATCCCGCACCCACAGCACGCTATGAAAATCCAGATTGCGCTCCCGGTTAAATTCCGACCAGCCGAACAGGTCTTTTCTGTGTAATTGTTTCATGGCTAATCTCCTGAATTAATAATTTTACACCCTTACAATCCATTGCGTTTATTGCAGTATTCTTGACCGCTTCCGCTAAGCCATAGATTGTGTCTATTGTTCAAAAATATCAAGCTAAAAGACAAAGCCAAGCACTGCGCTATCCGAAATATTCATCGAATCTGTAATACTCGTAGTTTTACTTAGGTTTTTTTGTATAATCGAATTCATTTCCAGATTATTATCCAATAATGCAGACTCCTTTCAAGACCATCGGCATCATAGGCAAACCCAGCGATCCCAGCATCGCCGTGTCTTTGGCAGCCCTGTATACTTTTTTAAAGCAGCATCAATATACTGTCATCGTCGCTAAAGACAGCGCTCATTTTATCGATAATCAATCCGTTGAATCCTGTGCGATAGACACGCTCGGCCAGCATTGCGACTTAGTCATTGCAGTCGGCGGCGACGGTACTTTTTTGGCCGCCGCCCGCGCCATTGTCAAATATGAGATTCCGTTAATCGGCATCAACCTGGGCCGGCTGGGTTTTTTAGTGGACATATCGCCTAACGAGCTGTCCGATAAGCTGCTCCGCATCCTTCAAGGCCGTTATACCGAGGAAAAACGCCATTTATTGCGCACTAAAATCATCCGCGACGGGCAAATTATCCACGAAGAAACCGCCCTCAATGAAGTCGTGATCCATCGCTGGGTAACGCCCAGCATGATAGAAATCATCACCAAAATCGATAACGTGTTTTTAAATTCGCAACGTTCCGACGGCATGATCGTTTCCACGCCGACCGGTTCGACCGCTTATTCCCTGTCTGCGGGCGGGCCGATTCTGCATCCGGCGTTAAACGCCCTGGTTTTAGTGCCGCTTAATCCCCATACCTTGTCGAACCGGCCTATAGTAATAAACGACTCGGCCGAAATTGAAATAAGCTTTTGCCAGACTAAACAAATCAACGCCTTGGTGACCTGCGATCATATTGAAATTCCGAAGGTGTTAATCAGCGACAAGATTTTGATTAAAAAGGAACCCAAACCGATTAGAATTTTGCACCCGGAAGATCATGATTTCTTTTATATACTCAGGCATAAATTAAACTGGAGCAGTGGCTACCACACCGACACCGATGCTATTAAACCTTAATATTATCGACCTCGCCGTCGTAAAAACATTAGACCTCGACCTGGAACAAGGCATGTCGGTGCTGACCGGAGAAACCGGTGCCGGCAAGTCTATTTTATTGACCGCCTTGGGACTTGCTTTGGGCGACAGGGCCGATTCCGGCTATGTGCGCCCCGATTGCAAACGCGCCGAAATCAACCTGGAATTCGATTTGGCCGATGCGCCGTTAGCGCAGCAATGGCTTAAAGACAACGAGCTGGATGCCGAGCAGCAATGCCTGATCCGCCGCGTGGTCAATGCCGACGGCCGCTCCAAGGCTTATATCAACAACCGTCCGGTCACCTTGCAGGCCTTACAGGAACTCAGCGAAAAACTGGTCGAAATTCACGGCCAACATGCGCATTTAACGTTGCTGAATGCTGACGAGCAACGCCGCTTGTTGGATGCCTACGCAAAAAGCCAGCCCTTGCTGGACAGCGTCAACGCCTGTTACCGGCAATGGCATCAAGCCAGCAAGGAGCTGGCAAGCCTGATTAAATCCAGCGTCGATCAAACCGAACGCGAAGAATTGCTGCGTTATCAACTTGAAGAATTGCAACAACTGGATCTAGCAAACTTCAATTATGCCGAACTTTCCGAGCAGCACAGCAAACTGGCAAATTTGGGACAGATATTAAGCACCGGCCAAGCCCAGGTCGATATGCTGTATGAGAACGACCAACTATCGGTCAATCAAATGCTGAACCATTGTCTGGCCGAGTTAAATCATATTGCCCAATTCGCGCCCGAATTAAACGAAATCTGCACCATGCTCTCCGAGGCCCAAATCCAGGTTGAAGAAGCATCACTGCAATTGCGCCGTTTCCTTGAATCGCAAGAAGCCGATCCGCAACATCTGGAAGCACTGGAAAACCAGATCGGCATTATCCAAAACCTTAGCCGCAAGCATCACGTTACCCCGGATGAGCTGCCTGAGCTGGTCGGCAAACTTGAGAGCGAACTTGACGGGCTAACCCACAGCAGCGAGCGTATTGAAGCCTTAACCGCAAGCGTCGAACAGCTGCTTGCCCAATACCAGCAATTAGCCGCGCAACTGTCAAAGCAACGCAAACTGAGCGGCAAAAAACTGCAACAACAGATTTCAGCCATGATCAAGGAACTGGGCATGCCGCAAGGCGAGTTCCTGGTCGATATAGGCGCGCTGGAGAGCAATACGCCCAAACTGAACGGCAAAGATAAAATCGAATTCCTGGTCAGCGCCAATCCCGGCCTGCCCGCTAAACCGCTGGCTAAAGTGGCTTCCGGCGGTGAATTGTCGCGCATCAGCCTGGCAATTCAAGTCACCACTTCCAGCGATAAAACCACCCCGACGATGATTTTTGATGAGGTAGACTCAGGCATAGGAGGAGGCATTGCCGAAATCGTCGGACAAAAACTGCGCAGCTTAAGCCATAACCGGCAAGTCATGTGCGTCACTCACCTTCCACAAGTCGCTGCACAAGCGCACCACCATCTCTACGTTGAAAAAAACAACCGAAGCGACATAACTTCTTCTAATGTCCGCTTACTAGAAACGGAAGAGCGCGTTGAAGAAATTGCCAGAATGCTCGGCGGTATCAACATCACTGCCAACACACTGGCGCACGCCAAAGAAATGTTGTTTCAATCCAATTCCGGCCTTTAGCCGGGAAATATAATGACACGGAACTAAAAACCATGAATAGATTTCCAGCAGAGTGGGAAAAACAATCCGCCGTATTAATCGCATGGCCTCATAAAACCGGCGATTTTCGTAATCTTGATACTGTAGAACAATCCTACAGCGTTATTGCCGAAACCATCAGCCAGTACCAGAAACTGCTTATTGTTTGTCGGGACGACATCCATCAGCAGCATATCCAGACCTTAATAGGCAAGACCGACAATATCGATTTCATTCACGCTCCGGTGAATGACATCTGGGTCAGGGACACTGTTTTCCTTACCGTCGAAAAAGACGGCGCCAATATGCACATGAACTTTCTTTTTAACGGCTGGGGCGAAAAATATTCGCACCAAAACGATAATGCGCTAAATCACAAACTGCTCAACGCCAAGCCCTTTAAAGGCGCCAGCCACACCGATGTCGATTTTATTCTGGAAGGCGGCAGCGTCGAAAGCGACGGCATAGACACCATCCTGACCACCAAACAATGCCTGTTAAACCCAAACAGGAACAAAGGCCTGAGCCAACAGGATATTGAACAGCAATTATTCCAGCACTTGGGAGCAAAACGGGTATTCTGGCTGGACCAAGAAAACCTGACCGGCGACGATACCGATGCCCACATCGATACTTTGGCGCGTTTTTGCTCCGCCAACACCATCGCTTACACCAGCTGCGACGATGCCGAAGATCCGCATTACAACAGCCTGAAATTCATGGAAACGCAACTACAAGGGCTTAGAACCCAGGATGGCGATGTTTATCATTTGGTGCCGCTGCCGTTGCCGAAACCGATTTACGATGAGGACGGTCAACAATTGCCGGCGAATTATTCGAACTTTTTGATCATCAATCGCGCCGTGCTGGTACCGGTTTACGGCGACCCGATGGATGCGGTTGCGCTGGAGCGCTTGGCCGGCTGTTTCCCTGACCGCAAGGTCATTGGCGTTCCTTGCCAACCCTTGGTGCATCAATACGGCAGCTTGCATTGCATGACAATGCAGTTTCCTGAGGGGGCGCTGAGGGCTAACGGTTAATATTGCAATTTTATCGGGTTGTGGTGTCAGGCAGGATAGCCTGACACCGCAGCCCCGCTAGACCGCTTTCCAATACTCATGCTCCGCTGAGCTTTGCGTTATATGCCGGATATGAGCATATCGATAGCGGCGAGAATCTCATAGCGAAAGTTTTCCAATGAAGTCACTTCGGTTTTTAAAATTGACTTTGGAACGGAAGTCATTTGATGCGTCAGTAAAACGAAGTTGCCTTCATCGACATGAATAACCGGGCATAATCGTTTTGCGTCGGTATTATTCAAGGCCTCATGTGGAGAAAGAGGAATTACCAATCGGGAATTTAAGTCGCTGAGCAAGGCGTTTTGAACATCAATAAAATAGGGATAAGTTTTATTCGATGAACTATCTTCGTTTTTATAGAGAGTAAATTGTGCCATTAAAACTCTCGGTAGGCGTCAGAGAACAGTCCATTCTTATCAACCAATTCATTTAATGCCTCGATAGCCTTCTTATTGTTTTCCAGCCAATTATCCCGTTCGGATTTTCTTAACTCGCTTTCAAGGGCATGCTCCAGTGCGGCTGAAAGATTGATGTTAAGCTTCTTGGCTTTTGATAACAGATCGCTGTTGATACTAAGGTTTGTAGCCTTTTTAGAGGCATTCTGGTCATATAATTGTGACATGAAACATACTCCGTATTAGTGCTGCGCATTATGCGTGCGCATAATTAATGTAGCAAAAGATGAAGTATCGAACAAGCAAAAGCAAGCGCATCGATAGCGTCGTCGAGTAATTGTTATCAGCGAAAAGCTCTGGCTTCCTGTCTCGCAAAGCTGGAACCTCGTCGACTGGATTCCCAAGCAGGAGTTCTTGTCGTTATACACAAATCCAGTTGTATCCAAGAACGCCGTCCCGCTTGGAATGTTAGAGTTGCCCCTGTTTTTTCTTGACGGCCTTTGGTAATCAACGCTATGCTTTTATCTGGAGTCTCGAAATCTCCTTCTAAAGCGGCTACCGCACCCGACAGATCAGCGGTATTTTTTTGCCCATCATTTTTCAGCCACTACGTTGACATCAACGATATGGTTCAGATCAATGCCGGGGATAGGCTAATATAAGACCCGAAAGGGAAATAGGCCTGACTGCCTTTAGACAGTTTCGAGTCCCCGACACCCATTCTTTAATCGAAAAATCTGAAGGAGACAGCAATGTCCAATTTAATCCCTCTAATCTACCTGCTCGCCGATTTATTTAACGGTGAAGCCCATGATTAGCGAACCGGAAAGTTTAAGCAAACTGGAATACGCCATCCACGCTTTAGACGGCATCAACCACGGCATTTGTGCCGCCATAGAAACCCACAGCACCATTACCCCGATGCAGATTTATTGCATGATTGAACTGGTTAGTCGAACCCTGGAAGAGCACTTGGCTGAGTTGCAGTCTGAGTAGAGCCGTAGGTGCGATTAGCGTAGTATAATCGCACGAATGGGGACTTCGTTCTTTCGATTACATTGCGTTAATCGGGGCTACGTGGGCTTGTTAGGCCGGAAACGCTATTTCGCGCTATGCGCTCGATAGTCTTATTCCGGCCTACTGGGCTACTGGCTTGCCACGCAAGCAGCGGGACGGGGTTACAAACCCCGTCCCGCTTGGAGGGAATTGGAAGCGCACCAGCAGAAGCTGGCGGCTATCGAAAAAGCCGGCGGGGCTTGTATTTGGAACCAGTAGCGTGAATTCTGTAGGTCAGGCAAGCTGTTCTGCCCGACTTCTGGTATATATTAATGTAGGGCAACGATAAAGCTGTTGCCCGACCTACAGGATTATCTCATTATTCGAGCAAGCTATGATTTCGACGATTTTATTCCGCTCACCCTTGCCTTCTTTCAGGCCATAATTCATTGTTTTTTCGAGTATATGAATCCATCCTCTGTCGCTAACTGGATATGTCAAATAGATCGAGTCATCGTTAAGATCATTTGTATTTAATACACATGATGCACTTTTGCATTTTTTTCTTTCGCATGACTGCTTCAACTCAGCTTTACTTTGATAAAGGTAAACTTCAATGCTTTGTAATGGTTCATCACCTGAAAAGGCTACTTCTCCTCGGCCTGTCACCTTATATCTGTCCCACTCCTGCAATGCATCTACTAAAACCCCTAAAAAAGCAAGAGGATCATCATTAAAACCTATTTTTAAATTATCTAAATCCTTATTAGCACTGTGTTTATTGCACTGTTTTCTATATTCTTCTTTCTGGAGTATAGAGTGGATTGCGGAAGACGCAGTTGCCCAAAGTATTTTATCAAACCAAAATTCAGGTTTAAGACTACTACAGAAAATATCTTCATTATTATCCTTTTGGTTTTTTAACCTTATACGCTTTGGAACACGAGTGATCTCTTGTTTCATACGCTCAAATAATTCTTGTGATACTAGATCACAGCTATTCTTTGATGGTTCTTTTTGTTCTTTATTAAAATACCGTTGTTCAATTTCTGGTGAGGATTGCTCTTCCTCCTGACTCGCCCAATCTGTGTAACAAAATCCCCAAAAGAGTTCTCGAAAAAATGTCAATGCTTGTAACATTATTAATCCACTACAGACACCATGATCAAGGTTTCTTTTACCGTAATCGGAACCAACCCACATCATATTTTTATAGACTCTCTCTACGATATACAAAATATTTTCCATTTGTTTTTTATCATATTTTTCATAATATGCTTTCCAAATAGAGAAAGCTTCGCGATTTAAACCGTGTTCTTGCAATATTGGATTGAATTCATGGAACTTATTGATTATAGAAAGTTTTTTTCTAATATTTTCGCAACTTCCAATATCGCAAAGGCGGTCACCAAGGGAGGCTAGCGACACTGAAAACTTAAAATCAGGCACTACAACATTGAGGGTTTTAGCAATATTTTTCGCTACCCTAAAGTCAATCTCAAAACTTTTCCAAAAGAAATGATTAAAATAATCGTGAATAATTTTTGAACCATTTGTTATCCGATCATGTTCTATATTAGGACTGGCTGAAGAAAGATTGCCCTCTAAAACATAACCTATATCATGAAGCAGACTTACAATATGCCAAACGTCTGCAAATTCATGAATTAGCACCATTAATGTGACATCTGGCAAATCTTGATTTATAGCGTGCGAATTATTAAATCCATAAGATTTTAGTAAAGGCTCATTCCTGGCTTCTTTCGTATAAATATCTAAGCTATTAAAATACGTTATAAATGCCTCCTGCAATTGCTCTGAATGCTCAAAAATATACCATCCCATCAAGTAGTTATAAAGCGTATGGACCGCATGGTCCCGTTGCTTGTTATAATCAATATCGGCTACAATTTCTCTTTTAGTAGCAGTATTTCTAAAATATGCAAGATCTTCATTATCTGATATATATAATGCATATTCTGCAAAATCATTTGCTTTTTTTAAGCGTACTTCATCTAAAACAGCGATAAAGAAATCAGCCAAACTTTCTTCAATTTCAACCGCTTCACCTTTTTTATTTACGACAGTTTTTTCTTTAAACCGCCAAACCCTTTTTGTAAATTGACTTCTATCGGCCTTGTACAGCGCCTTATACTCTTCACTATCAGCATTATTTTTATGATCCTCATCATAAAGTTTTTTTAACCTAGCTGGATTGTGATACCAATAAAACCATTTCGATTTATCTGTAACATAGGCAAAAAGAGTATCTTTAATGTTGTCATTTTCTTTCATATTTAAGCCTCGATTGTTATTTTGTGTGTTGGGCCATAAGATGTGCCGATATAAGGAAGCGCATCAATCGTGATGCACGAATAATGCGCTTCCTCAACACACATGATTTTCTATATCAGAGTCAAACTCAATCAAATCCGCCCCCCCCCCCCTACGGCGCACAATTAACCACCAAATCATCGCTAAACTGCCCAATCTCTTTATCTTTCACCACATACACAGCACTGTAACGGCGTAACTCAGGCTTACCGGTGATTAGCAATGGCCGGTTATCCAAATACGGCGAAACGGTAGCGCGGGCTAATAAAACCCAATCGACATCACCGTCGCGTTGGCAATAAATATTGATGCCGTCGCTTTTTAATTTACTGAAACTTAACACAACCTGGCCGCCAGTCTGGTCAACGCCATTTAAACCGGGTTTGGCGACAGAAAGATCGAGTGTATTGTCGGGGCCTTCGATGCCAAAATGATCGCCTTGTCCTACGCTATAGTTCGGATGGGCTTTGATACGGCGCACCAAGGAGCGGATATTGCTTTCGACATTATGGCGACTGTCGTTTTTATCGGCGGTGGCGCGTTTGGCGGCGGCAGCGGCATCGTTGGTCGCCGCGACTTTGGCATGAAAATCTGCAACATAGGTTTTCAATGCCGCTAAATCATCATCCGATAAAGCGTAATCGGCTATTCGGGAAGATAAGTTGATAGTAAATCGGTCGAGCCAGACTAAAAGGTCATTGTCTGGGTTAGGAATAAAGTCGGACTTGGTCATGATGGGTTCCTGCTTAGGTAAATGAATGGTCGCCATAGCCGGCATGGGTTTGCCCCCATTTTCGCTAGAAACAAGGGTCTTTATCCTGAAGGCTTACGACCGGACGGCTCCGATATGTGCTTTTAAAGCCCGCTGGTATCATTTGGTTGTTCCTGCGTGTGGTTACGCTGCACACTGATGTGGTTGAATGCTTTAACGACGTCGTTTTAGCGTTCACTAGAGTCATTCCAAGGCTTACTGGGACCGTTTTAGCATCTAGTCATGAAGTTAAGCCTCTCAGTCACGCGCCTTTACCATCCAGCCATTGCCCGTCGTCTGTAGGCCTTGCTATTCGTGACCTGTAAACAATTCCGGCGGGCTCTGGAAGGGTGTGGTTGCAGAGTTCAGACACATGTATTGAATTAAGCCAGACAAGCCGCGAGGGTTATATAATTTTCTGAATTCCAGGTTTTAAGCTCTAGGTTATAGAATAATTACCTACGTGTTTTGCGCATTATAGTGCGGCCTAGATTTTGATTGCAAATCTTTTGGGCTTTCCAGTTAAAACGAGAGTGGATAGTCTTTCTCAAGGAGCTGTTTAAATAAAGAGCGGGGAAAGTTTGTTCCAATAACTTCTCTTGGATCCGCCAATATTTTAGATACTAACTGATGTTACGCATATAGATGATGAAAAAAGCGTAGCCCACGAAAAATACGAAAAAACGGGGTATAGGAAAACACGGCCACAACAAGTAAAAGGCTTCTAGGTTAAAAAGACGCTCGTCATACCGGCAGGGATGCCGGTATCCAGCGCCATGGACGGTAACTTAGCGGTTCTATAGATATTTGGAGCGCATGAAGTTTCACCTCCCTGTGCCTGGATTCTGGCATCCTTGCCAGAACGACGATATCTCACAGACACGGTTATATAACGGAAAGGGAAATCTGTGAATGAATAAAGGTATGTTCGCCGTCAGCGACAAAATTACGGCTGCTATTTTTTCGTGCTTTTCGTGGATAGTGCGTAATATCAGATACTAAAACCGGAATTAATTTTTTCAAACTTTCCGCTAACGATATAAAGTCGTTTTTTCCGGTTTCACGGGTATAAACTATGCAGAATAATTGAAGTTTTTTATGAATATCGAAAATCAGCCCCACCTATCTATGCCGACCATTAATCGTATCTGCGTTATTGTTCTTGTCCTGCTCAGCACCGGCTGCGCCAGAACTTATCAAGCCCGATACGTCGAAACCTCGCACTTTCTCGATGATTACTCATTGCTTAAAGACGGTGAAGACGGCGATGCTTTATTAAGTTTCTGGAAAAACGGCACGAACTGGGCTGCTTATAAAAAAATTGTTTTAGAACCCGTCATTACCAGCAAGCTGCCCGATTCCGATCTGAATAGCATGACCCATACCGAGAACCACAGGCTTAAAGAATTGTTTGAATACAAGATGCGGGAAGCCTTGAAGAAGAATTTTAAATTGGTGGCTCATTCCGGTCCCGATACGCTACGCATTCAATTTGCGATCACCGATGCGGAATCCTCGATATTGCTGCTGGATCTATACACTGCCGTTTACCCTTCGGCTCGCGCCTTATCACTGCTTAAAATGTTGACGACCGGAACCGAGTCTTTTGTTGGCCAAGCCAGCGTCGAGGGAAAAATTACCGACTCGCAAACCGGCGAATTACTGATGGCCTCGGCGGATTGCCGGGCAGGCGGAAAAACCCTAATGAAGTTCTTCGACCCTAGGAATGATGTTGAGCAAGCCTACCAATATTGGGCAAGCCAATTAAATTACCAACTTTGCAAAAAACAAGGACTGAGCAATTGCCAAGAGCCTGAATAAGTCGAGTTGCCTGATACCCTATTTTTAACCGGAGTCCATACCATGACTATTAATCCACTGCTTATTTTGTTAATTGCACTATCGTTCGTCTTTCCGGTTCAAGCCGAAATTTACAAATGGACCGACGCCAGCGGCAAAGCGCATTTTTCCGGGTCAAAACCCGCTAATCCGGCATCCATAGAAAATCGTAATGAGCTTGAAGTAAAATCCCAGCCGCCGGCTCCTGCCGATAACAAAGTTCAAGCCGCAGCAGCACCGAAAGTCGATCTTTACGTCACCAGCTGGTGTCCTTATTGCAAAAAAGCTATTGCCTTTCTACGCAAGAATAATATTGCTTTCACTGCATTCGATATTGAAAAAGACTTTGATGCCGCGGCGCGCAAGAAAACACTGGATCCAAATTACGGCGGCATTCCGTTGGCAGTCATTAACGGGGTCACGATCCGTGGATTTAGCGAAGACACATATCAGGAAGCATTAGCGAAAAAATAAATTTTTCGTAAAGGCTTACCAATGAATGCAAGTTGATGGCCGGCTCAGCTCAAACGCCGTCATAGCTCTCGTTGTCACGGCTACGGCGCAGTTTTGTTATTTGCTCCGGTTAAATCGTTGTAAAATAACATCCATTGAAACCACTCTTACACACTCTCATCATGAAATCGACATTAACCGTTAGCGCTGTGCAACAGCCCTGCGACGAAGACAGACAAACCAATCTTGATTTTTCGATAGCCAAAATCCATGAAGCCGCAGCCGCGAACGCAGACTTGGTGGTATTGCCCGAGCTGCACCTGGGGCCGTATTTTTGCCAGAGCGAAGATTATAATAATTATGAGCTTGCCCAGCCTATTCCCGGCCCGACCACGACAATTCTGTCGGATGTGGCTAAAGAACTTGGCATTGTCATCGTCTCGACCATTTTCGAGAAACGGGCGCCGGGGCTTTATCATAATACCGCCGTTGTTTTTGATAAGGACGGCAGTATTGCCGGTAAGTACAGGAAAATGCATATTCCCGACGATCCGGGTTTTTATGAAAAATATTATTTCACGCCCGGCGATTTGGGGTTTAAGCCGATCGAAACATCTATCGGCAAATTAGGCGTATTGGTATGCTGGGATCAATGGTATCCGGAAGCTGCCCGATTGATGGCTTTAGCCGGTGCGGAGATGTTGATCTACCCGACCGCAATCGGCTGGGACCCGGAAGATTCGCCCGAAGAACAGCAACGCCAGCTGGATGCCTGGATTACCATCCAGCGCTCGCACGCTGTCGCCAACGGTATCCCGGTCATTTCCTGCAACCGAATCGGCTTTGAACAAGCGCCGAATTCGGCTGCGGGCATTAACTTCTGGGGCAATAGTTTTATCGCCGGGCCTCAAGGCGACATCTTAACCAGCGCCAATGATTCGGAAACAAAACTCTTAAGCTACACGATTGATAAAGCAAGAGCCGAACGAGTCAGGCAGATATGGCCGTTCCTGCGCGACCGGCGAATTGATGAATATGGCGGTTTAACCCGGCGTTTTATCGATTAAATAACATCTCACTAATAATGAGATGTTAAAAAGACCTAAGAGATTATCATCACGAAGGACATGAAGAAATAAAACTTCGTGTCCTTCGTGTCTTCGTGGTGAATAAAAAATTTTTAATCGCCTGTTTGCCGGCATTCTTCGCTTAACCGATTTGATTATGCATATTATCTGCGGGCGATGCGAAATTACGAACCGATCGTTGAGACACTATGAATACATCAGACAGCTTGGACGTTTTTAATCAAATACACATTGATGTTGCCCGCAATGCAACCGATGATTTCAACTTATTCCATGACAGGAACCGGTGGTTACGGATCAACCACAATCCGTTCCAGGGGCCGATTGCACTCGGCTTTCAACTGGAATCATTGCTCGAACACAAAGTTTCTCTTTATCGTCGGCTGCATCATGAAAACGCGCTGATTAGCGATAACAACCTGCGCTTTAGCAATTACCAGTTTTCTTTTGTCAATGCGGTTAAGCCCGGTCAAGTGGTATCGGTCGATATAAAAAAATCGCAATTTACCGAAGAGCCAGAGACGGTGCTCAGCAACAGGATTACGGTTAAATCGGGCGGTGCGTTGGCCTTGCTGGGTTACAAGAAGGAATCCAAGTTTGCATTATTCCTACCTAATCCTGAGGTTCCCCAGTGCGGCGTCCTCAATCAGCACCCGGACCGGTCTTTTATATCCGGCAGCAGTTTTTTCCTGAAACGGAAATTTATCACGACCAGCAATGCCAAAAACTTTTTATGCGGTTCCTTGGTAGATCAGGATGCGTTTTTCGATCCTTTTAAAAACAAAGCCGTTTTTCCGGAAATATTCCCATGCAGTCTTATATCCAGCGCTTTGCTGGAAAAAGCGGTGATAGAAAAACATGATTTCGAACGTAATCCGCTGGTGTATATGTCGCATAAAATCAGTATCGATCGCACCTACCTTGCCAAACTCAAATCCGGCGATGCGCTGTATATACTGATCAGGCAAATACCCCCGGAAGCCAGGAAAGAAGGCATAGGCCATGCCATAGACTCCCCCTATCACTATGAATGTTACGGCCTGATGGAAGATAAAACGATTCTATACCGGGCGCTAATCTCCCTCGCTCCGCTAGAACAAATACTGAAATCACTGAAGCAATAAGCCATGCCGGAATTAAAATATTTAATCGGCTATCCTGAAAACGTAAGCCATCAGGCGCGCCTGCTGATCAACAACGATAAACTGGGCGAAACCTTGCTGAAAAAATACCCGGTCGCTCATACGATCAGGACGGATAAGGCGCTTTATGCTTATACCGTTGAGATAAAAAATGCTTTGCTCAAACAATCCCAGCCGCTAAGCAAGGTGATCTATGACGATAAAATTAAAGATCTTCATCACGCTTTAGGCTTGCATACCTTTATCTCCAGGGTGCAAGGCGGTAAACACAAGGCAAAAAATGAAATCCGGGTGGCCTCGCTGTTTAAAAATGTGCCGCTGGAGTTTTTAAGGATGATCGTTGTGCATGAGCTGGCGCATTTAAAGGAAAAGGATCATAACAAGGCGTTTTATAAGTTATGCGAGCACATGGAACCGGCTTACCACCGGTTCGAGCTAGACATGAGGCTATATCTGACGCATCTGGATTTATTCGGCAAGCTTTACTAATGAATTGGCAAAAGATTATTCAACACATTGAATCGTCAACCCACCAGCCTTTCAAATTACTAAAGGCCCAGCCGCTGGCGGGCGGCGATATTAATGCGGCTTACCGGTTACAGGCGGCTAACCGGAGCTTTTTTGTTAAGCTAAATAGTCCTGATCGCCTCGCGATGTTTGAGGCCGAAGCTGCCGGCTTGGAAGCAATAACACATAGCCAGACCATCCGGGTACCGAAGCTTATTGTGTGCGGCAAAACAGCCGATCATGCCTTTTTGGTGCTTGAATACGTCGTTTTAAATAAGCTGGATAACCGCTCCGAGCAGTTACTGGGACAACAACTTGCCCAACTGCATATGCAAAAACAGGATTATTTCGGTTGGCACCGCGACAACACCATAGGCAGCACGGCACAAGTCAACGGCCGATACCGCGATTGGATTAGCTTCTGGCAACAGCAACGCTTGGGACATCAATTAACACTGGCGGCGGCCAACGGTTATGGCGGCCGCTTGCAAGCGCTTGGCGAAAAACTCTGTGCCGATTTAGAGCCGTTGTTTTCCGGCTACCAGCCGCAACCGGCTTTGGTGCATGGCGATTTATGGGGCGGCAATGCGGCTGCGGATGAGCTGGGTAATCCGGTCATTTACGATCCGGCCTGTTATTTTGGCGACCGGGAAACGGATCTGGCAATGACAGAGCTATTCGGCGGCTTCAGTCCGGTATTTTACCAGGTTTACCAAGCTGTTTATCCGCTAGCTCCGGGCTATGCGCGCAGAAAAACACTGTACAACTTATACCATATACTCAATCACTTGAACTTGTTCGGTCGAGGTTACCTGCATCAAGCAGAAAGCATGATCGATAAATTATTAGCTGAGTTATAAAGAAGGCCGCACAGTAAGCCTCAGCACAGCGGCTAGATTGAACTTTTGGCTGCTTTTATCTATGAAGATTGGCAAAAAAAATCCCATTTCCCACACAAAAGTTGCATAATTTGTTTTTTGCCTCATGACTGGATTTCGATGAGCCTCATGCTAACAGTACAGCAGATTTTTTCCTGGTCCATACAATTGTCCGCTCAGCAGGACTACCAGGCATTAACGAATAAATTCTTAGACATCCTGACTGATATTTCGTGGATTAGTAGCGCGACTGCTTACGAAATTTATCAGCACGAAAGAAAGAAGCCGGGACAATCGAATACGGTTCACGAGCTGTTAATCCGGCGATTTCCGTTGGATTTCACCCGAAATGATGAAGAAGACTACCACGGCCTGCTTGCCGAACTTGATCATGGGGCCGATCTTAATCTCAGCATTCCGAATGAATCGGGTTTATATACCTGGGCTATTTTTTCCATAAGAGGCGGCAGCGGTCCTGAGCGCGCGATTCATCTGGAAGGTGAATTTGACCGTGAGATGCTTGATTTATTGAGTAATCTGCGCGGAGTCTATCGCAATCTGGTGATATTGCATGACACCAAGGAACGGGACGTATTGACTAAGCTGCCTAACCGGCAGTCTTTAGATGCCCGCTTACTGCAAGTTTGCGAGCATTACAGCGACTATCAGGTTAGCGATACAACCCAGGAGAAAAGCTCATGGATTGCGATACTGGATATTGACCATTTCAAGCGGGTTAATGACAATTTCGGCCATTTATATGGCGATGAAGTATTATTGATATTCAGCCAACTGATGGGAAGATGCTTTCGTTACAACGATTTTTTATTCCGTTTTGGCGGCGAAGAATTTGTTGTAATCCTGAACTTGGTCAGCCGAGAAGCTGCTGTAGCTGCTTTTAACCGTTTCCGGGAGGAGATTGAGAACTATAACTTCCCGACTGTCGGCCGGGTCACTGTCAGCATTGGCGTAACGCATGTCGACGGAGTATCGATGCCGACAACGCAACTGGATCATGCCGATAAAGCGCTCTATTACGCCAAAGACAATGGCCGAAACAGGGTGATTTTATATGAAAACATATCCGCTCTAGTTCAGGATAATGACATCAGCGACATCGAGTTATTTTAAAAACGCGCCTTTTTCAGTCTCATCAAGTTAAAATTCAACACCAGCCCATTCCTGGTATGTGGGTAATGGCACTCAATTTCTAATATCGCAAGCATCCATCGGAGACAGCTAATGGCCGATATAAAATCCCCAACCGTTTCAAATCCCGGCATATTGATTCCGGTCAATCCAACCATTGAAAATTATATGCATGGCTTACTGCGACATACCGATCATCCGGTATTGACCGAAATGGAAGCGCTGGCGCAGAAAAATAACTTTCCAATCATTGGCCGTTTGGTCGGCGTTTTTCTTGAAGCGCAAGCCAAAATGATTAATGCCGAACGGGTGTTTGAGTTTGGCAGCGGCTACGGTTATTCCGCCTATTGGTTTGCCAGGGCGGTTGGCCCCAAAGGCCAAGTCATTTGCACCGATGCCGATTTTCTCAATCAGGAATAAGCAAAGCAATATCTCAGCGCAGCCGGTTTGTGGGATCGAATCGATTTTCGGGCCGGCATAGCCCAGGATAGTTTTAGCCAAACAGAAGGTTTATTCGACATCTGCTATAACGATGTCGACAAAGGCGATTATCCGGAAATATGGCGCATGGCTAAAGACAGGAGCCGTCCCGGCGGACTGTATATTGCCGATAATGTGCTTTGGCGCGGCCGGGTAGCGGTGGAAAATCCTACTGACATTTTTCCCGGCTGGACCGAGGCGATTAGGGAACACAATGAATTAATTTTTAATGATCCCGAATTCGACAGCTTCATCAATCCAACCCGTGACGGCGTGATTGTCGCGCGGAAAAAAACAGCATAAAAAAAGATACTCCTTCGTTATAAATAGCATTATGCTACCGCTTTAACTCAATGAGTCATGAGGATTTACTATGCCCTATACCCAAGATATTGTAGATGAGCTGAACGTTTTGGTTCGCTACAACCTGTCCACGACGCAAGAAGGAATTAAAGTCCATAAAACCGCATCGCCGGAAACCATTGCCGCCACCCATCGCCTCTTCGAAAAAGGCTTGGTGTCATTGGATGATGGAGGCTACTTAACCAGTCTTGGTCTCGAAACTGCAAAACAGGCTCAGGCGGTTCTGGATATACTCAGACCGATTTAAAATCATTGTTACGGTTGCATCACCGATCCGCCTGGAACGGATTTGTATTTACCCGAAGGGCATCAAAGCCGTAAGACAATAAAAAAGGCTTAGCGACGCAATCGCTAAGCCTTTTTTATTGCTACTAATTTTTTCAATCAGGCGGCAAGTTCAACCGCCGCCCTCAATTTTTTCATCGCATTTTGTTCCAGCTGCCTGATTCTTTCTGCCGATACACTGTAACGTTCGGCAAGCTCATGTAAGGTGGCTTTTTCATCCGCCAACCAGCGGCTTGAAAGAATATCCAGACTACGTTCATCCAGCGTAGCCAATGCTCCCGACAATACATCCTGCTCATGACCTTCCCAATCGGAATTCTCAAGCAGAACCGCAGGATCGGCGCCGTGTTGATGAAGATAGCTGGCCGGCGCTACATAACTGTCTTCCGTTGCTTCATCAACCGGCATATCGAACGACATATCCCGGCTGCCCAAGCGCTTTTCCATCTCGTAAACGGTACTGACATCAACATCCAGGTCTTTGGCAATCGCCGCCGCTTCGTCATTGGATAACCACCCCAAATCCTGCTTGGATTTGCGCAGGTTAAAAAACAGTTTACGTTGCGCCTTGGTGGTAGCGACTTTTACGATACCCCAGTTCTTGATCACATACTCGTGGATTTCGGCTTTAATCCAGTGTACGGCGAAAGAAACCAAACGCACACCGACATCAGGATCAAATCGCTTAACGGCTTTCATTAAACCGATATTGCCTTCCTGAATAATGTCCGGCATGGACAAACCGTAACCACTGTAACCCCTGGCAACATGAACCACAAAGCGCAAATTGCTCATAACCAATTCGCGTGCGGCTTCCAAATCGCCACTATCTCTAAACCTTAAGGCTAAATCGCGTTCCTGTTCTACTGTCAACTTAGGCATTTGCCTAACGACATTTAAATAGGCATCAAATGTTCCGACCGATAAATTAACGGGTAAAGCTAATGCGTTACTCATTGAAACCCCCTTGTAAGAAAACTTTTTCGAATTCTAGCACTCTGCAATCAAGAGTGCTAATAATTTTACCAGTTCTTACTCTTTACTCAGGTTTTAATTGTCTAAGCTGGAAATGAAGCACTATCCATGAGCCTACCACGCCCAACACAGATGAAATGAATAATAATGCCAGTGTTTCGGTAAAGCCCAAAAACTGTACATGGAAAGCGTCGTCATAAAGCCCGGAAAGCTTTTCGACGGGATATTTTAGAATCAGCATGATGATGGTAACAATAAACCATGCGGCCACGCCGGAAAAAAAACCGATCCAAAAACCGCTGTACAAAAACGGCCTATGAATAAAGCCGTTGGTCGCCCCCACCAGCTTAGCGATCACAACTTCATCGCGGCGGTTATGCAACTCCAAGCGTATGGTGTTGGCAGTAATAAACAATACGCCAACGCCCAGCAATAAGCTTAATAGCGTAACGCCGCATCGCGCCACTTCCATAATAGACTGTAGGCGTTTAACCCATTGCATATCCATCTGGGCAAAATCGACTTCCGCCGAACGCTTAAAATCATCCAGCAAGGTTTCAAGAGTCTGCTCGTTTGCCAATGAATTTTTTGGTAACACCTGGATAACAAGCGGCAGCGGATTTTTTTCCAGCGCTTTTACCGCTTCACCGAATCCGCTGTAGGCCTGAAACTCTTCCAGCGCCTGCTCTTTGGTAATTAACTTTACGTCCTGAATATCCGGATTTCGCCTGATGCTGTCAGCAAACTTGTTTGCCCTTGCCTCTGAAATTTCGTCTTTAAGAAATAGCGAGATTTGGTTGCTGGCCTCCAAATTGCCTGCCAACTGCTGGAGATTCGCCACCAGAATATAAAAACCGCTGGAGAGTGAAATCGCAATGGACAAAACAACTATCGTCATTGCTGAAGAAAACCGTGACGCAACTAGCCTGCCAAGACTCGAAAACAACGCATGCGCATGAAGATTTCGATAAGCATGGAATTTATCAACCAGATTTCCGCCGGAAATTTTGGTTTGCCAGCGAGGTTCCTGTTTACCGTTTTTTTTATGAACATGTTTCATCATTTAACTTGCCACCAGTTGGCCGTGATCCAATTTTAAGATCCGATGATTCATTTGGGCAATCAATGAAATATCATGCGAAGCAATCAATATGGTGACGCCAACCTGTTGAAATTGTTCAAACAGATGCATGATTTCAGCAGACAGTTCCGGATCGAGATTTCCGGTTGGCTCATCGGCCAAAATCATTGGCGGTTTATTAACCACTGCCCTGGCGATCCCAACGCGTTGCTGCTCACCGCCTGACAAAACAGCGGGATATTTTCTTTCTTTGCCTAATAGACCGACTTTATCCAATGATGCACGCACCCTTCGGGACACTTCATGATGTCCATAGCCCGCTATCACCAATGGCAATGCCACATTATCGAAAACCGTCCTATCCTGTAGCAGCTTGTAATCCTGAAAAATCAAGCCCACTTTTCTGCGTATGAAAGGGACTTGTCTGTCCTTGGCCTGGTTGAGATTCTGGCCGTCCAATAAAACGTGTCCCCGGCTGCAACGTTCGATGAGCGCAATCAGTTTCAATAGCGTGCTTTTTCCGGCTCCTGAATGTCCCGTCAGAAAAGCCATTTCACCGCGTTCAAGATGAAAACTGACATTACGCAATACATCGCCCGCTCCGGGATAGCGCATACTGACATTATCGAACTTTAGCATAAGTTTTTTTAGTCTTTAACAAACAATGCATTTACAAAAGCATCCGCATCGAAATCTTGCAGATCATCAATACCTTCCCCTATTCCTATGAAACGAATCGGGATACCAAACTGTTTGGCCAGCGCAAAAATAACGCCGCCTTTTGCGGTACCATCGAGCTTAGTCAGAGCCAAGCCTGTCAACGCCACCGTTTCATTAAACAGTTTTGCTTGCGATAACGCATTTTGCCCGGTGCCGGCATCCAGTACCAGCAACACTTCATGAGGCGCTGTTTCATCCAGCTTACTGATGATGCGTTTTACTTTTTTCAATTCATCCATCAGGTTGGATTTGGTATGCAAGCGTCCGGCGGTATCGGCAATTAGAACATCTATGCCTTTGGCTTGGGCGGATTGCACCGCATCATAAATAACGGATGCGGAATCGGCCCCGGTATGTTGCGCCACCACATGAATATTGTTACGTTCACCCCAGGTTTGTAACTGTTCGACAGCTGCGGCTCTAAAAGTATCTCCGGCTGCTAACATGACGCAATGACCTTGAGTTTGCAGACGTTTAGCCAGTTTCCCGATGGTTGTGGTTTTACCCGCACCATTAACGCCGACGACCAGAATAACAAAAGGTTTATCCTGTTTGGGAATTTGTAGATTCTTGCTACAGGGCTGGAGCATACCCAGCAGTTCCTGCTTTAAAGCAGCTGTTAACGCTTCCCCGTCGTTGAGCTGGTGCCGTTCGACACGTTCAGTCAAACGTTTGATAATTTCCGTGGTCGCATCAACGCCTATATCAGCCATTAACAAACTGGCTTCAATGGATTCCAACAAATCCTCGTCAATTTCTTTCTGGCCGAGGGGAATTTGAGCCAGTACGCCGCTAAGCCCGGAACGGGTCCGTTTTAACTGCGACTTAAGACGTAAATAGAGCGACTCGGGTTCTGTGACCGGATAAGCTTCTTCCGCCGCTGGGACAACTGCACCTTCACGCTTCGGCTCAACCTCTACGGCAGGCTTTAGCTCTTCAACATATCCGTATCGGCTGTAAAAACCGCTAGCAATCAGCGGCAACATCAGCAATGCGGCAAAAGCATTATGAGCTATCGCCGCCCATAGAGGCATATCGAGTTTAATGCCGATAATACCTGAGCCAATCTCCGCCAACAGCAACACGCTCAGCCACAAGCCTGATCTTCTTAACGGCTTTGGATGATGGCCGGATGTTGCGTTCAGCATCAACAGAGTGAGTACGATAAAACTGACCAGGACTCCAACCCTGTGCAGCCAGTTTGCGGCGACTTGGGCATTGAATGCTATAACACCGGTATAGCCTGTGTTTAATCCGCTGAAGAAATCCAGCGCTGTTTGATAGTCGGCTTGCGGCCACCATGAACCATTGCACTGAGGAAAACCTGAACAAGCTAAAGCGGCATAGTTTGCGCTGACCCATCCGCCTAAAACAACCTCTAAAAACAGGATCAGCATCGCAAACCGGGCAAACATGGCTAAGCCATTGTTACGCACAGTTAACGGTGAAATATCCGGGTTAGCTCGTAAATACAGCCAAAACAGCAACCAAAAAGTCATCATGCCTAACAACAAATGGCCGGTTACAATAATCGGCATAGCATGTAACTTTACCGCCCACATAGCTAAGGCAGCTTGCAATCCTATTAAAACCACCAGCCCCAATGTTCCTGCGACGGCTACTAAGCGACTTTGTTGCTGACGCCATGAGAGCAAGGCCAGCAATAAAACAGTTATGCCTAAAATTGCCGCCAGATAACGATGTGTCATTTCCTTCCAAGCTTTAGCAATATCCGGAACTTGCCCGGGAAATGCTTCCGCCGCATGCGCTATAAAATCGGCTTGATCACTCACAACGGCTTGTCCATAGCACCCAGGCCAATCGGGACAAGCCAATCCCGCTCCGGATAAGCGAACGTATGAACCGACGACGACAACGATTAAAGCTAAAACAACGCTAAAGAAAGTTATTTTTCTGAACATTTTATTTTCCACTATCCGATTTGTGAGATTCGCAAAAGATGCATAAGATCACTTTTGACATTGTAAGGATCGAATCCTGGCTCATACTGCATCATTAAATTACCCAGAGGATCCATCAACAGAAGCATTCCATCAGGAATATTGCCTTGCCGGATCTCAGCAATTTTCTTAATAACGGCCTCATTGGCTTTAACTCTTAACAAGGTCTTGTCGTCTTCCCACCATTTGCCTGCGATTTCCGGAGCGACATCCTTTACTATCAAGACTATTCGACGGGTACGAGTCAGCTCCTTATTTAACATCAACCGAATTTGCTTGGTTTTGTGAATGGCTTCAATACAGGCTTCATTACAGCCGCTGTTTGGGATAACGTTTACCAACAGCCAGTGCCCGGAAAGCTCGGACATATTATCTGTAGAAAACGGGTCGAAACCAGTTAAATCAGTGCGTTTGGTTGTTAGCGGCGGCGTTATCAACTGCCCATGATTGGTTTGCCCTTTTAGGAACTGAGGATGTTCTTTTAATCCCCAAGCGATTAAAAATGGAATAACCGACATCCCAAAAATAACCAAAATTAATATATGATTTTTATTCTTTTGATTTTGCATCGTTGTTTTTAAAACTGTACCAAATAAACAATATCGTTAGTGTCAATGCCAACGCAAACCATTGGATTGCATAAGCTGTATGTTGCTCGGGCTGCATAATAGTTGATGCTCGCCATTCCCGTTTATATCCATCGGGTAGTCCTTTAGCCAGTTCAAGCTGGAATTGAAATAATGGATAACCTAATTTTTTAGCCAAGACATGACTATCAACCACCTGAACTATCGATGGCCAACCCTCGGTTGGGGTTTCCGCTCCGGCTAATTTTATACCAACGCTTGGAAAATTATTAATCCGTCCGGTAATAGTTGCTTCTGTTTTGGTTATCTGTAAATCAGGAACTATTGACCTATCCCGACTTAAAGGAATCCAGCCCCTGTTCACCAAAACGGCCTTGGTTTCTCCGGCCAATATAAATGGCGTCAACACAAAATAACCTGGTTTCCCATCGCTGATTTGATTATCTATTAAGAACTGATGCGCTACGTCGTAATGCCCTACAACCTCGGCATTTCTATATCTCAGTGCTTCGGTATTACTTTCAATAGCCGTCGACAAATGCAGCATTTCAGCTGAGACCGCTTGTTCTTGCGCGTCAAGAAATGCCCGTTTTTGCCCTGATCGATCTAATTGCCACATTCCCAGTGCGATCAACACCGCTAACAGGCACAAATAAACTAATGTTGGGATAAATTTAAACTTCATTGAACGGCACCCGAAGGATCATGTTTTTTCTTTAGCCTATTGGCACAGACAGTTAAATAACAGAGAATACAAAAACCTTGCCCATCAACAGAACTATATCCATGATTATAAAAAGCATCGTTATTATCGCCTTTATCCTGATAATTATCAGTCTCGGCTCTGCACTATTTCATCTGGTTACACATAAAACTCAAGAACAATCCGAAAAAACAGTCAAAGCACTGACTTTTCGCATTACCCTGTCAATTGTATTATTCATTTTCATTTTTATAGCCTTTGCGACCGGCATGTTCACACCTCACGGTTTGGGCGCCAGAATGCATGAAACACCTGCCACAGCGCCTGCTAAATAAAAGCGGCTCAACAACTCAGGAGCCAAAAAGGTTTATGCTTTCATTATAATTATCGGCGTCGCCTCGGCATTGCTCCCTACATTGCTAAGCCACAGGGATGTGGCAGCCGCGATTGCTCCAGGCAATCTTGCGGCATTTCCACCGTCCCTGGCGGTCAATGCAGACTTTGCATGGAGCAAAATATCTGCCCATGCAGTCATAGAGGTGCCTACTTTTGGCATCTGCATTCCATTGTATTTGATAGCGCAGAACAATTGACAAAAAAAAAGCGCTGTCTGTCAGACAGCGCTTTTTTTGGTATGACTATCTAGTTTAAATTACATAAACGAACACAAATAATCCTAACCATACCACGTCAACAAAATGCCAATACCAAGCGGCGGCTTCAAAAGCGAAATGATTTTCCGGTTTGAAATGACCTTTCCAACTACGGAATAAAACAACACTAAGAATAATAGCACCTACGCAAACGTGAAAACCGTGAAAGCCGGTCAACATGAAAAAGGTAGATCCGTAAATCCCTGAGCCCAACGTCAAACCCATTTCGGTATAAGCTTCATGATATTCGGATGCCTGGAACGCAACAAACAAAAGCCCCAAGCCGACAGTAGCCGCCAATCCTTTAATCAACTGATCGCGGTTCTTTGCCAGCAAGCCGTGATGCGCCCAAGTGCAGGTGACGCCGCTAGTTAACAAGATTAAAGTATTCAAGAAAGGCAAGCCCCATGCGCCCATAGACTCAAATTCGCCGCCGACTTTACCGGGACCATTAGTTGGCCAAGCTGCTTCAAAAGAAGGCCATAATAGCTCTTTAGTTGCAGCTCTGGTTCCTTCACCGCCCAACCAGGGCACCGATAAATTACGCGTATACCAAAGCGCGCCAAAGAACACGGCAAAAAACATGATTTCCGAAAAGATGAACCACATCATGCCCATGCGATAGGAAATGCCTACCTGTGAACTGTACATGCCGGATTCGCTTTCACCGGCCTGCAAGGTGAACCATCCTGCCAGCATAACAATAAATACTGTCAGACCCAATGCCATCCAGGCTGATCCGGCTGCCGAACCGTTTAAATAATTTGCAAATCCGGCCAGCATCATCACCAAACCGCCAGTTCCTACGACCGGCCAAGTGGCTTTATGCGGAATGTAATAATCGTTATTTGTAGACATGACCTTCCTCTCTCATTTTACTGATGTTTCAGTATTATCAAAAAATGTATATGCAAGTGTAATTGTTTTATATTCCTTCGGAATCTCAGGATTAACAACAAAACGCACCGGCATGGTTCTGCCTTCTCGCGCTTTGAATGTCTGCTCTGAAAAACAAAAACACTCTGTTTTTTTAAAAAATTCAGCAACCGCTCCGGGCGAAATACTTGGGATCGCCCGAGCGACCATCACTTTATCGGTCTTATTTTCCGCATAAAAGTTCACCGTGTAATATTCACCGGGATGAACTTTTAATTTTTTCATTTCCGAACGGAACACCATCGGTGTAGTTTCATTCAGTGCGGTCATAAACTCTACGGTAATCTCTCTGTTTTTATCAACTTCGTAGCCGACTTCCTTAATAGCGGAAGATTCGACTTTTCCATTGAGTCCCGTTACTTCACACAAGACATCATAAAGCGGAACCAGAGCATAGCCAAAACCAAACATTCCCAATACAACAAACACCAATACCCGAACTAACTTAGCGTTTTTTTGTGTAACGCTTTCGTTCATTGAGACATTGCTCTCATCACTGCAAAAACGTAGATGATGACTACAATCGCAACCAAAACCACTGCCGTCAAAATATTTTTCTGTTTGGTATTCATTATTTCACCTGTTACGTTATCTAAGCAGGTTGCTTTTTAAAAAAGCAACCTGAAGTGCAACACCTTCTTAGATATGCTCAGTCGGTATAACTGTTGGTGGCGTAGTAAAAGAATGATAGGGCGGTGGCGATGGTAAAGTCCACTCCAAGCTATGCTTGGCTGCATCTTCCCATACTTCGCCAGTTACTTTTTCGCCAGTTCCGCCTTTGATGGTATGGATAACAATGTACAAGAACAGTAGCTGACTTGCACCGAAGATAAAGCCGCCAATACTGGAAATCATATTCCAATCGGCAAATTGAACGGCATAATCGGGAATTCTTCTTGGCATACCGGCAAGCCCCAAGAAATGCTGAGGGAAAAACAGGACATTTACCGATATAACTGACAACCAGAAATGCAAACGGCCGATTCTTTCGTCATACATATGGCCGGTCCATTTAGGCAGCCAAAAATAGCCGGCAGCCATTAAGATAAAGACCGAAGCGGGAACCAGTGTGTAATGGAAATGCGCAACAATAAAATAAGTATCGTGATACTGGAAATCAACCGGAGCAACAGACATCATCAAACCGGTGAATCCACCCATCGTAAACAAAACGACGAAAGCAATACTAAACAGCATCGGTGTTTCAAAAGTCATTGAACCTTTCCACATCGTCGCAGTCCAGTTAAACACTTTAACGCCGGTAGGAATTGCAATTAACATGGTTGCGTACATGAAGTACAACTCGCCTGCTATTGGCATACCGACTGTAAACATATGGTGCGCCCAGACGATAAACGACAAAAACGCAATGGCGGAAGTTGCATAAACCATTGAGCTATAGCCGAATAAAGGCTTACGCGCAAACACTGGAATAATGGTAGAAGCCACGCCGAAAGTAGGCAGGATCATTACATAAACTTCGGGATGACCAAAGAACCAGAAAATGTGCTGATAAAGAACAGGATCACCGCCACCCGCCGCATCAAAGAAGCTGGTATCGAAGAATCTGTCTGTTAACAGCATGGTCACCGCACCGGCAAAAACCGGCATGATAGCGATTAACAGGAACGCAGTAATTAACCAAGTCCAAACGAACATCGGCATTTTCATCAAGGTCATGCCAGGAGCACGCATGTTGAAAATGGTGGCAATGATATTAATAGCCCCCATGATTGACGATATACCCAGCAAATGCACTGAGAAAATCGCAAAAGGCAATGCTTTACCGGTTTGCAACACTAATGGTGGATACAAAGTCCAACCACTGGCAGGTGCGCCACCTTCCATAAACAAGGTGCTGGCTAGCAATAAAACGCCAGCAACCAACAACCAGAAACTCATGTTGTTCATACGTGGCAATGCCATATCCGGAGCGCCAATCATCATTGGAATCATCCAGTTGGCCAAGCCCACAAATGCCGGCATAACTGCGCCGAACACCATAACCAAGGCGTGCATAGTGGTCATTGAATTGAAGAACTGGGGATTAACGAACTGCATACCCGGTTCAAATAGTTCGGCACGAATAACCATTGCCATTGCGCCGCCGACAAAGAACATCGCCAGGGCAAATAACAAATACAACGTGCCGATATCTTTATGATTGGTCGTAATAACCCATCTTAAAAGCCCTTTAGCAGGGCCATGATCATGATGATCATCATGTTCAGCGACTACAGCAGACATATTTCATACCTCTTGAATATATAAAAAAGATTAGATCGATAAGAACGCAATGACTTATTCATTTTTATCTGCCACCGGTGTTCCCGATTGCAGAGCTTGGATAGCTGAAGGTTGAATAGAATCACCTACTGAATTACCCAAACCATTACGGGTATATGTTATGACTGCGGCAAAATCAACCGCGCTTAACACTTTTCCGAAAGCCGGCATCATGCCTTTTCCCTCAGAGACTAGCTTAACTTGAGCATTAATATCGCCAGTTACTACAGGGCTTGCTGTCAAAGCAGGAAAAGTACCTGGTAAGCCCGCACCGTCCGGCATATGGCAGGATGCGCAACTGGTTTCATAGACCGTCTTACCTTTAGCAACTAAATCGCCTTTAGTCCATTCCTTACCAGCCGAACTCGCTTCAGCAGCCGCAGCGGCTTTTTGTTGCTCTACCCAAGCATTGTATTCAGGCTCGTTCATTGCAATCACGACGATCGGCATAAAAGCATGGTCTTTACCGCAAAGCTCGGTACATTGACCGCGATAAGTACCCGGTTCATCAACAGAAGTCCATGACTCATTAATAAAGCCTGGATTGGTATCTTTTTTCCAGCCCAGATCCGGCACCCACCATGAATGGATTACGTCTGCCGAAGTAAAGACAAAACGAATTTTCTTTTTAGTTGGGATAACTAAGGGCTTATCGACATTCAACAAGTAATTAGGAACCGACCGTGGTTCTAAACCGGAACCCACTTGACGTACTTTATTACTACCCTCATCCAGGCTGCTGAAAAAATGAATTCCATTATCAAGATATTCATATTCCCATTTCCATTGATGTCCGGTTACCTTAATGGACATTTCGGATTCCTGCACATCATCCAATTCGATCATGGCTTTTGTGGCTGGAATAGCCATGCCGATCAGGATCAAGGTTGGGATAATTGTCCAGACAATTTCAACCGCAGTATTTTCATGAAACTGTTCAGCTTTATGTCCTTTTGATTTACGATGATGGTAAATCGAGTAGAACATAGTGCCGAACACACCGACACCTATAAATATACAAATCCATAGAATCAACATGTGCAGGTCATAAAGATCATTACTGACCTTTGTAACCCCTCTCATTAAATTGAGCGTGTATTCCGCCTGTGCTGTTCCTAGGCCCAAAACCATTAAGATCAGACTTGCGAACAGTTGCTTTGTTTTCTTCACGGAGCAGCCTCCTCAGTTAGTAGTTATAAACTCTTGTATGCGTTATATCGTTTCGCAATTTCAGGGCATCCCCAAGGCCGACCCTATTCCCTATTACGTAATAATTATCACAAATAATCTTTTCAATTTTAACCTATGAAGGCAATCTATACCAGCTGTCCTTTCCTCGATTTTATTCCGCGCAATAAAAAGGCTTGTGAATCAATACAACTCACAAGCCTTTGGTTTTTAACTTAGGAACTAGATCAGCTGTTTAACGCATCCGCATAAGCCTTGTCGAAGTTAGGGATGTGGTTATCCAACCACCCCTTAACCAATTGACCAACGCTTTCGTCAACTTCCGCTTCACCTGCATGAAATTTTGCTTGTAGGCCACTACAAATACCTATCAACGCGACATGTTCTTCCTTGTGGCGATCATAACCAGCATATCCTTTTGCCAGCATTTCTTTTTCTTCATGAGCAAAATGATCAACAACATACGAAATCAAATCGTCCAATTGTGCGCCTATTGCGGAGCGTGCTGCCCCACCCGTTGCTAAATCATACAGTTTATTAAGCTTATCAAATAAAATTTGATGCTCCTGATCCGCAAAGCCAACATTTGTGCCGTATTGACTAGCTGTCCAAGTAATTAAAGCCATAATGTTTCTCCTGATAGTATTTATTATTGATATTTACCGCACAAACATTATGGATTATATCTGCGACCAAATCCACAATTAATTTACGTTAATTCAAAGACGGAAAAATCATATCAAGATAAGATTTACGTTAATGTAATTTCACAAGAAGAGCGGGATCAATTCGACAGCCGCCGATTTCAGGACGATCCAATAGATCTTGCTCGAAATCACGATAAGTCGATAGCTGAAAAGCAATGCGCGTAATTTTGCCGGCGGAAAATTCAAATTCCATTGCTCCGCCTTTGACCTGCGGACTGCCGTCTTTAGTCGTGAATAATAAAATCCCCGCATTATTCGCAGATTTTCCCAAACCATCAGGAACGGGACGAGCGCAACTCAACTCATTTATTGACAGCCCCGAAAAGACTTGCGCCAATTGGCGGGCATTGACAACAACGCCTTCACCGGGAATAGCCGTAAGCGCAGGAGCGGATGGAGCAGCCGAAGCATCCGTAGAGGCCGCCGCTACCGGAGCAGGAGGACTCAACAACTGTTCCAAACCAAAATCCCCCAAATGATTTTGCAGCAACATGCTGCCGTCGCCGTCTTTCGCCGTGTTTAACAAAGGAAACAACTGATGTTCCATTTCCGCCTTATTCGGATTTTTCAACACAGCAACCAATTGCCGCTCGATTGACTTAAGCGGCGTAAACAATTGTTCTTGTTTCTGGCTCGCCTCCCCCATCCGATTCCAGTCAGCCTCTGTATTAACCGGCAAGCCCATCGATTTCATAACCGCATAATCATCGGCCGCCAAACAGTTGCCAAAATTTTTGCTGCGATAACTCTCTATGACTTTGGGGCGCATTCCTTCAGTCGGCGTTTTTTGCCGATTGATATTGTAGTTATTCCAGTCGCCATTTTTAGCCAGGAAATAGTAAATCACCGCATTGCGATCGAATTTATTGAAGCCCAAATCCTTCATCACCAGCTTCAACTTCCGGCAGTTGCCTTCCATCTCCTGATAATTGTTCCAGTCAGGCTTTAAATTCGGTTTTGCCGTATGTTTTGATTGCTCAATCAGTTGCTGGAGATTGATTTCTCCCGATGTTGATTTTATTGGCGAATAACCTATCTCCTCGAACGACAAATCGCGCGCGTCGGGAATACCGTCAGCCGTGGTCTTTAATAATAAAGAAGGCAGAATTTCCGGATAAATCTTCAGTTCACCCAGCTGTTTGGTATCCGAACCCAGCAGATTAAACCCACCTTCCGCCACATCGTAAACTTTAAACATCGTTTGATTAAGCGTTCCCGCTTTACCTGAAAAAGTGGCAGCCGCAGGCAGCGAATGCGACTCCGAGCTATGTTTGGCCGATTGATGGGGCGCAACTGTTACCGCTGCTTGCTGATTATTCTTTACCCACTGCCCGGCAACCTGCCCCATGATGGCAACGCCCATACCGACGCCTGTTAACGACAGCAAATTACCCGCCGCATTCACATCGCCGACCAACCCCGACACATCCACATCGCTATTCGCATTAGTGTAAAAGTTATAATCGACCATGGTTTCTTTGCCGGAGTCCAGACGTATCCACGGTGTCAGGTAAAGTTTTTTGGCATCGAAAGTAAAGTTGCACTTGCCTGTTGTCGCCTGATATAAAAATCCAGTCGCTTCGCGGCTGAATTTAAGTTCCTCGTTACGTATACTATAAATAAGAGCCGCGGATAAATCGCCCTTTTCATAAGACGGCGTCATATTGCTACAACCGCTTTTTAATACATTGTCGCCTTTAAAATCGAACTCCGAAATCAAGCGCACATAATAGTCATCGCCATCAATAGCCTGAAAACCTAGTAACGGTTGAAACTGACTGGCCTGGGTCGATGGATGATCAACCACAATCTGCCGGGTCGATGTACATCCGGACAACAATGCACCGGCGACTAAAATGAGTTTTAAAGATGAGTTATAGCGAATCAACATGCATTAACCTTGTGCCGTAAGTGAGGCGCGAATCGAACGGAAAAAGAAAAAATAATAGGACTTTCCCGGAGGCTTTGCCATGCTTTATTAAACCTAGCCGTCCATAAAAAGAATTTGAAATACATTACCAAGCGCCACTATAACATCAGTTGCGCCGAGAAAAAGTTGAAATCGGCAACGTCCCTATAAGGCAATATTCCCAGCAAAGGCGCATCCAGGACAGCTTTTATGGTTTGAATATTTTCGTCCCTGTTCAACAAATCCCGGTCCGTACAAACCGCAATCCAGCCCGCACAATTTACGCCTGATTGCCCTATGGCCTGATAAGTCAACCTTGCATGATTAATACAGCCCAGCCTGATGGCAACGACCATAATAACCGGCAAAGCCAGCGTTTTTGCCAAATCGCTAACAGCTTCACTCTCATTTAAAGGGGTATACCAGCCCCCGGCCCCTTCAACCACGACAATGTCGGCCATTTTTTTCAATAACTCGAACTTGGCTGCCAACCGATCCAGTTTGACCGGATTTTTTACGCCCGCAATATGAGGTGAAACCGGCTGTTCGTAAGCGTAAGGATTAATTAAGTCATAATCGATCGGCACAGAAGCATTTTCCTGTATCAACAACGCATCTTCATTTTTCAGCCGCCCGTCCCGCATTAAGCAGCCGGAGGCAACCGGTTTCATGCCGGCAACCGACTTTCCCCGGCTTTTAAAATGGCGCATCAGTGCAATCGTTGCCCAAGTCTTGCCGACATTGGTGTCGGTGCCGGTTATAAAGTAACCTTTTTCCATTAGCTTGCCTTAACCATGATAACTTCGAAAGTCGCGGGAATCAGGTTATTGCTTCGATGCGGTTCATAAGCCGCAATCATGTGCTGCATTTGGGTCTTGGTCGTCATGCTTTTGTTACGTCCGGCAATCACATTATGCGCACCGATATGCTTTAACTCCTTCATCAGCGCCCACACCGATTCATAGTTCGATATATAAAGCCTGGTTTCAATCGCTATCTCGGTATAGCCCGCTTGCCGAAGAAAACAGCTTAACTGCTGTTCACTGTAAAAGTCATTAACATGGTTATAGTCATCGACTTCCGCCCACGCGGCTTTTAATTCCTGCAATGTTTGCGGACCGAATGTCGAAAAAACCAGCCGGCCGTCCGGCTTCAATATCCGCTTAATATCGCTAAAAACGGCGTCAAGATTGACACACCACTGCAATGCAAGATTGGAAAACACGCCATCGGCGACCTGCCCGGCGAGCGGCAACTGCTCGGCATCGGCGCATAAATAACCGACATTAGGCATATAGCCCAGCTTTGATCGCGTTACCTGTAACATCGGCAATGCAATATCCAGCGCGATAATAGGCCGCGTACACGCCAACAACCCGGAAGTTAAAAAACCGGTGCCGCAACCCAAGTCCAGCAACGTTCCGGTCAGGCTCCCGGTATCGATAGTGTCCAGCAACGCGCTGCCGACAGTGCGCTGTAATTCGGACACGCCATCATAAGTTACCGAAGCCGTCGAAAATGACTGTTTGATTTTGGCTTTATCTAAATACATTGCTTATCCATAAACCGGGAAATAATCGCCTCCGTTTCCCGGCTGTGCGACAAAAACGGAACATGCCCCGCCCTATCGATTATGTTTAACTCCAGGCCCGGCAATAACCGCTGCATTTTTTGCCCCACATCCACTGGAACCAAAGCATCCAGGCCGCCTAATATGACCGAGACAGGAATGTTCAATCCTGATAAAACCGGCCTCAGGTCTGCATGTTTCAGTATCGCCAAACCGCCGTGCAAAGTATCCGCATCAGGCGCATCGCATTCAAATACGTTTTTTTTCACCGTCTTCAGGAAGGCTTTATGGTTGTCTAAGCCGCTTACTTGCAGAGATAAAAAACGCAACAAAGTCGCTTGGCAGTTTTCATCCAAATGCCCGGCGAAATCATCCAGCAACCCCGCCTTCATGCCGGGCCATTGCGCTGTCTGCGTATATAAGGGATTCCCAGCCAACAAGACCAGTGCAGAAACCCGTTCAGGATAACGAGCGGCTATATCAAGCGCCACCGTAGCGCCCAACGACCAGCCCAGCCAGCAACAATTCCGTTCGGGAACCGCTTTAACCAACTCATCGCCAATCCGTTCCAATGCAAACGGATCGATAAGCTCGCTACGCCCGTGTCCCGGCAAATCGATACAAATAACCCGGTGACTTTGCGCCAATTGCTTGGCAAACTCGCGCCAGATGCCGGTATGCATCGCCCAGCCATGAACAAGCACAACAGGCTTGCCTTCGCCATATGTTTCCAGATGAATTTTTGTCACTGGCGGCCTACGATAATTTCAGCCAACGCGTCCAGCAAGCGGTCGACATGCTGCTCTTCATGTAACGCTGAGAAAGTCACTCGTAACCTTGCACTGCCTTGAGGCACAGTCGGCGGACGAATCGCGCTGACCAGGAACCCGGCATTCAATAAAGCGTTACTGATGTCCATGGCTGCCTGACTGTCGCCGATCAGGATGGGTTGTATCGCCGACGATGATTGCATCACCTGCAAGCCAATCTGTTCCGCGCCCAGCCTGAACCGTTCCGACAATCTTTTAAGCTTGTCCCGACGCCAATTTTCTTCGATAGCGATTTTCAAACTTGCCCGAGTCGCTTCGGCAACCGCCGCCGGTAACGCGGTGGTATATATATAAGTGCGGGCTTTTTGGATCAGAGTTTCGATCAGCACCTCCGAACCCGCGACGAAAGCGCCGAAAGTACCCAAGCCTTTGCCTAAAGTCCCCATCAGTACAGGCACATCGTCTTGACCAAGACCGTAATGCTCCAAAATTCCGCCACCATGTTCGCCGATTACGCCCAGCCCATGCGCATCGTCAACCATCAACCAGGCATTATGTTTTTTTGCCGCACCAGCCAATTCATCCAACGGTGCGAAATCACCATCCATGCTGAATACGCCATCGGTCACGATCAACTTATTGCCTGAGGCCTTGTCCAGGTTTGCTTCAAGATCAACCGCATCGGCATGCGCATAGCGCTTAAACCTTGCGCCGGACAACAGACCGCCGTCCAGCAAGGAAGCGTGGTTCAACCGGTCTTCGAACACCGCATCGCCGCGTCCCAACAAAGCCGAGATCACACCGATGTTGGCCATATATCCGGTAGAAAACAATAACGCCCGGTCGCGGCCGGTGAATGCCGCCAGCTCTTCTTCGAGCGCATGATGAGCCGCGCTATGCCCGCAAATCAGGTGCGCCGAACCGCTGCCGACGCCGTACCGATCCGCACCGGCTTTAAACGCTTTGACAACATCAGGATGATTAGCCAACCCCAAATAGTCATTGCTGCAAAAATTGACGATGTGCCTGCCGTCAATTTCCAGGTTAATACCTTGAGGGGATGCTATGACCTTCCTTGATCGATACAAGCCCTGTCGGGCAATATCGTCGAGACCGGATACTAATTCTGAGAATGGGGACATCATAAATAGTCTGTGCTGACTCAACGGCTAGGCAAATAGAACACGGATGACACTGATGAGACGGATTAAAACGGATTGAACTACATTCTTCGTTAAGAATCGGTGAATACGTTTCACTTGTCCACCAAAGATGTAACTAAAGAACTGTATTTTTATCCGTGAATATCAGTCTAATCCGCGTCATCCGTGTTCCATTATAGAATTAAGCCTGTACTGAGTAGTTATCACTCATCAAGCGTAACTTGAACCGCCGGAATGCACGCCCAACCGATTAAACAACGCCAAATCATGATTGGTCATCGGATTATCGGTGGTCAGTAACTTATCGCCGTAAAAAATCGAATTGGCGCCAGCCAAAAAGCACAGCGCCTGCATTTCGTCGCTCATATTGTTGCGGCCCGCAGACAAGCGCACCCGCGACTTCGGCATCATAATCCGGGCAACGGCTATGGTCCTGATAAAGATGATCGGGTCCAGCGACTCGGTACCCATCAGCGGCGTCCCCTCAACCTGCACCAGCATATTGACCGGCACACTTTCAGGATGCTTGGGCAGGTTTGCAAGTTCGATCAACAGCTTGGCGCGATCGACATCGCTCTCGCCCATGCCGACGATTCCGCCGCAACAGACATTAATCCCGGCATCCCTGACTCTTGACAGAGTATCCAGCCGGTCCTGGTAAGTCCGCGTAGTGATAACTTCGGAATAATAATCTTCCGAAGTATCCAGATTGTGATTGTAATAATCCAGGCCGCCCTCTTTTAACCGAGCCGTCTGCGCGTCGGTCAGCATGCCCAAAGTGACGCAAGTTTCCATACCCAAGGCCTTAACGCCCTGAACCATTTCCACCACGCGTTCAATATCCCTGTCTTTAGGCTGACGCCAGGCCGCGCCCATGCAAAAACGCGATGCGCCTTGATCTTTAGCCAGTTGCGCCTGCTTCAATACCGTATCAACCGGCATTAACGCCTCGGGCGTCAAATCGGAATCATAGCGGGCACTTTGCGGACAATAGCCGCAGTCTTCCGAACAGGAGCCGGTTTTAATACTCAGCAAACTACTAATCTGAACTTCATTGGGATCGAAATTGTCCCGATGGATGGTTTGCGCCTTAAAAATCAGGTCATTAAAAGGCAACGCATAAAGCGCTTGCACTTCGTCCAACTGCCAGTCATGGCGAATTGCAGGGGTTGCAGACATTCTGTTAAGCTCCGGTTACTTTAGATTTCTTTTGAAAGATAATCCCTTAATTACGCATTTTTATCACCACGAAGACACGAAGAAAAATAAAACTTCGTGTTCTTCGTGTCTTCGTGGTGAATAAATCCTTAGGTTCACTCCACAAGTGCAATCGACAAACTTGTCAACCTGTTTAAATGAAAATGGTATACAACTGGCTCAACATTATACAGGATTACCTGCTGCCGCCCACCTGCATCTTGTGCGGTAATCCCGGATACCGGTCTCGCGACATTTGCCGCTCGTGCTATACGCACCTGCCTAGAAATAATCTGTGCTGTTATCGATGCGCCGAAATACTGGAAACGCCCATCGCCACCCCCATGCTTTGCGGCCGCTGCCTGAGCCGTCATCCGGCTTTTGATGAGACCTACGCGCCGTTCATTCATCAAGGCGCCATCCGCCATTTGATCGGCACCTTAAAATTCGGCGCCAATTACAAGAATGCCCGCTTACTCGGCATGCTACTGGCCGATCACTTACAACAAACCGCCGAGCGGCCCGAGCTGATATTACCCGTCCCATTGCATAAATCCCGCTATCGCGAACGCGGCTTCAACCAAGCCATAGAAATTGCCAGGACCGTAGGCAGAGAATTACAGATTCCGCTAGACCTAGCCAGTTGCCGGCGACATCGCGACACGCCGCATCAAACGCAGTTGTCCGCCAAGAAACGCAAAAAAAACCTGAAAAACGCCTTTTCCGTGATCAAGCCTATTCATGCCAGGCATATCGCGATCCTTGACGATGTAATGACCACCGGCTCAACAGCCCATGAGCTGGCTTATGTATTGAAAAAAGCGGGAGCCTGCCGGGTTGATGTTTGGGTATGTGCGAGGGCTTGATTTATCACAACAAATAAATGGCCGTGACGCCCTACAGCAAATATTCCTATGCAGGGAATAAGATCTTTTCGGACAATGATTCGGTCCAAATCCATGGCCTATCTTTTTCGATAGCCGTAACGGACAGCGAATAACACCGGTGATTAAACAGGCGTCAACAAGCCCAGCCTTCATGCCTAACCGGCAGCTTATTCAACTCCTCCTTATAGAAGGCATGAACTGGTCCATCAAGGTTATAAAATGGTTCAAGCGACACGATGATCTGGTTAGCCCGCCCTGTCTAAATCAAATACACAGTGAAACGATCACTCGCATCAACCAACCGTCAACTATAAAACTCGCCAACTATGCTTTTGGCCAGGATAGTTTCTCCTGAGTTCTTACCACTCTAAAAAATGTCTTATTTGAAATAAGCCTTTTAAATTATTGCTCCTCATCATCAGATAAAGGCTTCTTCACGTCTTTAGTTTCTTGCCCAATACTGTCGACTACGCGCTGCGTACCATGACCGATTTCTTTAACAGCATCCCTAGTGCCATGGCCTATTTCCCTGGTGACATTGCGCGCCGTATGGCCTATTGTCCTTCCCGCCTCTTTAATCTCAGCACAAGACGACAATAGTCCGGCAGAAAATATAGCAAGCAAGGCGAATAATTTTGTAAATGAAATGATCATCTTCTGAATCATAAAATTTAAAAGCCAAATAGGAATTTGAAGAATATCGCCATACTTATCAAGTGATAAGTAACCGAGCGAAAATTATTTGGTATTTTGGAGTGCAAGCTTTGCTTGCAAAGCAGGCAAAGCCCGCACTCCAGCTTTGAACCCTAACTGAAAATTTATACCCCAGTGCTTAAAATATGCCCTCAAAATACGCTAGACAATAAAAAACCCGCTAAGCCTTATGACTTGCAGGTTTATGGACTTCTTTGAATCTGTTTGAATTCACTAATGGAGGCTGCGGGCGGAATCGAACCGCCGTAGATGGCTTTGCAGGCCACTGCATAACCATTTTGCTACGCAGCCCTAAAAGTTAAATAAAAAAGCCGCGATGGTTCGCGGCTTTTTGGAATTAATTGGAGCGGGAAACGAGATTCGAACTCGCGACCCCAACCTTGGCAAGGTTGTGCTCTACCACTGAGCTATTCCCGCGCTTCAATTTATTTGTTCATTATAAGCTCTTTTTAGAGCTTGTCAACTTTTTATTGAACATCAATTGCCAAAACCCAGCCCGAACTGCCTTTACATTCGCCATCTTCAACCTGAACTTTAACAAATGCGTTTTTCTTCCCTGCAAAATCCTGAAACTCTACGACAGTTACCGGTGTGCCTTGAGCTATGCGCCTGCAAGATTCAACCTTGCCTTTTTCTTGATCTTCACTATCATCAAATGCTGCTATAGCTCCAGGCACGGCAACCAATTGAATAGGAGATTCAACTTCATAGGTATTGGGATTTTTTAAAATATAGCGCTGTCCGGCAACAAGATTCTTAGCCGTCGGACCGGAAACAATGCCTGAATCACCGCCACTTATCATCATAACAATAAGCAGTAAGACTACGCCTCCAATAATTCCAAAAAAAACTTTTGGATTTTTTTCTTTTAAGCTCATCATCAATGAAAATAACTGACCAGCTGTTTCTTTTGCTGCATCTACCGATTTTTTAGCGTTTTCTTCATTGCTCATTTCTTATCCTCACAATTGTAATTTTTTATTATTTTAGGTTTTCGCTTAAAGCGTTTTACCTAATTATCCCAATAACTCACGCGTGCAAACAATCCCACTACAAGTTATCACCCTCAATTTTTATTAAATATCCATTTCAAAAGCCGACAATTTGTCACCAACAATCAACTAGACACGCCAACTTACCACGATAAAAAAACTTTTCAAGTGCTATATTCTAGCAACATACGATACTTATATGAAATCATAGCCTTTTTTAGACTGTACCGATACCGGCTTACTACTCTCCGCTACCCGTCGACATTCAAACTGCCAGTAGCCTAATCCGACATTCCTCCTGTTACCCAAAACAACAGGAAAGTCTTCGTTATTCATAAACATGCGAATAACATCGTCATCTTTCAGCATGAAACTGTCAGTGACGAGATAGCTTTTTTCATACTCAAGTTCCTTCGCACTATAAAACAGGCCTTTTTGCGGAATGTCTTTTCCCTCCTCATCCAAGTGAACGTAGGTTACTGCGATGGATTGGTGCGCCAATAATTGCATACCAAAATTTATTCTGCCGCTTTGTTTCTCGACAACAACTTTATTAACAATCCCTAGTGAGCGCTTATGCTCAGGACTATCTATTTTTCTAAAGCTAACCAAACTACCTACCGACAAAACGCCCGTTTTTTTAAATACGCCGGACAATAATCTGTCAGAGGCCGATTGAACGAGAAACTCCAGGTCTTTGCCGGCAACGGAATCCAACGCACTTTGCAGTTCATGGGTTGATTCCAAGCCGACAGCAATATACCGATCGCCTCTATCGCTAAAGAAGGGCACACCCTGTAAATCAATTCCCAACCATCTTTGCTCAAGATAATCGAGCAGCTCCGGTGCCGGTTTTCCGATGCTATTATTTAATACGTGCATCGAGCTGAACCTTGCCTCCGCGGCATTTATCAACTTTCCTTTTTGTGTAAAGGCCTTGAACAATTTACTAAAATCCAAATACAGCGTTGCCGAATCGTTTTTAGCGATTGTCTCGAATTGGCAATGCGGTGCTTTATCCTCATCCGTTAAAATAATGCATTGTATTTGCTGACCATTAACAGGTTCTTTTTTTAAGCTAACCAAAGAACCTATGGTTTCTATAAAACTATAAACCAGCAAAAGCTCCTTTTGCATTAAGCCGGTCGGATCGGCAAGACTGAGCAAGAGTATTTGCCGGTAGCAATCTTCCGGGCTACTGGCTTTATTAGATTGGCTTATATCATTGGCAACTTTGGTGGTGCTGTTTTTTATTTTTACACTCAGACTGTAAAGCGAATGTAAATCTATCCATACCCAATCAGGTATCGGCATCCCCATGATAAAATGACTGACAATAATACTGCCCAGACCTTTAATGCAGCGTTGAATCGCTAACGCCGCATTCTTACCTTGAAACCAACTCACATTACGCTTGGTTAGTTCCCTAAGCACCATCCAATAGCCGATGGTAAACTCCTTCTCAATTGAGACCAGCACGCTCAAAATCTTCTTATCATTCTCTTCTTTCGGGAAGCCCGCTTGAATCAGCCTGGATCGAAGATAGTCTTCAATGACATGGACGCTGGATTTCAAAAGCTCCAACGCATCCAGTCTTAACTGGATACTCATGCCAATGGTATTGAAGTCGACAAGAAAATCGTGAAGCAAACGCGTAGCTAAACCAGGATTAGCGGTAGGCAATTCAGCAATCCAATGTTGTAACGCCTTCGCTTCAAATTCTTTAAGGCGCTGGGGGTTATTTTGTTGCGTTGGAATAACCAGAAAAAAGGAGTTCTTCACATATTCACCGAATTGATTTTCATACTTTAACTTTATTTAACAAATACTTGCAGTAACACCACCCATCAATATCACAATCCGTTGTTTAAAAAATCAAGCCCCGCCTTTTCTCACCATCATCCCTTTTGATGGGTTATAGCCAATAATTGCAGCCACCATAAAGACGATAAAGGCAATCAGGGTATAAACAAGCGCGTGACTGTTAAGCTGGCCGTATAAGGCAAAACGGATCAACTCAACAGCTTGGGAAAATGGATTATATTGCGCCAGATTATAGAGCAGCGCACTGGATTCTTTGATTTTCCATAAAGGATACAGCGCTGTTGACATAAAAAACATCGGAAAAATCACAAAGTTCATTACGCCGGCAAAGTTTTCCAATTGCTTGATAAAAGACGACAGCAATAAGCCTAAAGCGCCCAGCATTAATCCTGACAACAGCAATGCCGGCAAAATCCACAAATAGCCCTGCCACGGCGCCTGAATGTCATAAAACCATGCAATCGCCAAAAACACATAGGCCTGCAAAATGGATACGCCGGTACCGGCCAATAATTTACTGAGTAATAAAAACCAGCGCGGCAACGGGCAAACCATCAGTATACGCATGCTACCCATTTCCCGGTCGTAAACCATCGATAACGAACTCTGCATGCCGTTAAACAGCTGGATCATGCCGATCAGGCCGGGGGTAATATAAACCTCGTAAAGAATATAAGTTTCGTAAGGCGGAGTAATCGCAAGACCTAATGCCGCCCTAAATCCGGCCGCGAATACAAACAACCAGACCAAAGGCCTGACCAAAGCGGAAATAAAGCGCTCGCGCTGAGTGACAAACCGCCATAATTCACGCCAAATAATGCCCCACATCGCGCGCCAGTAATGAAGTATGCTCACGAAGGGCTTTCCTGCCCTTCGCCCTTCGGGTAAATGCAAATCTTCTCCCGGAAGATTAGTCATGCTTGCTCTCCCTGCGTCAAGGTATAAAAAGCATCTTTAATCGTTGGGTTACTGGTTATTTTAAGAACATCGTCAACCGTGCCGTTGACTTTAACCTGTCCTTTATGAAGCACGATTAAATGATCGTCGGGATAAATTTCATCAATCAAATGACTCGCCCATAAAACCGCCAATTTTTCCTCGGCCGCCAAACGATGCACATATTCGACGATAGACAAACGACTGGGCACGTCCAAACCAACGGTAGGCTCATCCAGCAACAGCACCGACGGTTTATGCAATAAGGCGCGGGCAATTTCCACGCGCCGCCTGTGCCCGCCGTTGAGCTGGCGCACCTTCTCAAAACGCCGGTCATACATATTTAATCGCTCCAACTCCTGCTGAATTCTTTGCATAGCCTGCTTTCCGCCCATGCCATGCAAGGACGTGTGATAGCGCAAATTTTGCATGACCGACAAATCCATATCCAAAGTAGTTTGTTGAAAAACCACGCCCAGTTTTGCCAGAGCCGACAACGTTTGCCGCTTAATATCAAAACCGCACAGCTCAATACGTCCATCACGGGTGTCATACAAGCGGGTAATCAAGGAAAATAACGTACTCTTCCCCGCCCCGTTAGGGCCTAACAGAACCGTGCATTCGCCCGGCTTAATTTTGAAACTAACCTGAGCCAATGCTTTTTTGCCGCCATAGGAAAAACTTAAATCTTCGACGGATAACGCTATCGATGAGTTCATGGTTTGACTGCAACTCCCCATGGATAAGTACCTACACCGACCGATTTAGTCACAGTCTGACTGTCAAGATCGATCAGCGAAATATCGTTACTGGTGCCGTTAGTGGTATAAAGCCGTTTTTGATCCGGCGAAAACGCCAGGTTCCAGACTCGCTGGCCGACCAGCAGGTATTTTTCCACTTCAAAGGTCTGGGCGTTAACCACAGCCACACGGTTTGCAGGCCCCAACGCCACATAGCCGCGCTTCCTGTCTTTATCGATAACGACACCTACAGGCTGAATTTTATCGACACTAACGCCTTGTATATCAAACTTGATCGTTTTGACGATCTGCTTGGTTTTTACATCCAGAATCATCAAAGTGCCGGCCATTTCCGAAGTAACCCATAGCTGCTGGCTGTCGGCAGTAAAACCAAGCGCGCGGGGGCGTGGATCGACCAGCGTGTTTTCCACGATGGCATTGGTTTTAGTATCGATCCAATGCACCATATTGGTCGTTTCGGAAGCGCTGGCTACCCAAAGATTATCCGGGCTTACGGTGATACCCTCAGGCTCCACGCCCACCTTAATCTGTTTAACCGCCTTTTTATGTTTAATGTCGATAACGGTTACCTGGCTATCATCTTCATTCGACACATAAAGCCGGTCACCCGCGGGACTTAACGCGAAAGTCTCAGGATCTTCGCCGGACGGCAACTTTCCGGTTTCCTTGAGCGTTTCGGCATCGATAATCTTGATGGTATTGTCATCGCTGGTTGCCACATACAAAAGCTTATTATCGGGACTGATCGCGATACCTCTGGGGCGCTGGCCGATTTCTACCGTTTTGATTAACTTGCCGGCGACAGGATCGACAACCGCCAGCGCATTATCTTTTTCAAGCGTGACAAACACGGTTTCGGCCTGTGCTGTTCCCGCCGTAACAACAATTAGAAATAGTCCGAATACATTTTTTTTCATCATTACTTACTCCATTTACAAGTCGATTCAGGCTGATCGTAGCCCAAAGTATCGAGTTCGGTTTTGGGATGCAAAAAACCTTCAATTGGCGCGACCGCAACCAACGATCTGGGCGCGGCCAATAAAACAGGCTGCCGTAACTGCCCATCCCAAGACCGGAACGATAAAGGATTGCCCTTATAACCCTGCAACGCAAACGCATCGCTGAACATATAATCCTTAAGCCGGTTTACATCATTGGACTTGGTGCGGATTGCGGCTTCGCCGACCGCTCTGACCGCCAGATACGCCGCATAGTCCTGCTCTTCCATCCAGCGTCCCGCTTGATCTTTAAAGCGATTTTGGATCTGCACCGCGCCCCATTGCTCATGGGTCCGGTGCCATGCCGTAGCAATCAATCCCTGAGTACCGATTACCGGTCTTGCATTCCAGGTTCTGTATTCAAGATACTCGCCAAACAGGCCTTGCTCATCGGCAACGACCAACACATCGTAATCATCCACTTGGGTAAATACAGCAACATCCGATTGCGCCGTGCGCCGCGCGTCATAAGTATGCTCCCAGGCTTTTTCCTCGACTATTTTCATGCCGAAACGTTTAGCCGCGCGTTTAAGAGCTTCAGCAAACAAACGATCCTCCTCGGTAGCGCCAACGACTAAAAACCACTTATTCCAGCGTTTTTTCATCATATATTGCGCCAACGCATCGGCACGCATCGCCCGGTTAGGCAGAATATGCGTTACATTATTACGGCATTGCTCATTGCGTAGCGCATCGTCAATGGTTGCTACATCGAATAACAACTTTTGTTTCGCGGCGGGTAAGTCGGCGATTTTATTTAAAGCACCGGCAGGCAGGTTGACAACGACATACGAATATTGATCGCCAATATCCTTATTAAAGGTATCGATAACATCGCCCTCCAACGGCACGATGATTTTTTTCAACACAAATTGCTGACCGGTAAATTGCCCGGTCGTATTATTGTCATCAATCGCCAGTTGCGCGCCCAAAACGCCCTTATCTTTAATAAACGCATCCAGATTAGATAACGGTGGCGGAACTTTCTGTTCTTGCGTCAAATAAGCAATATTGATCATCTGTTTAGTTTCGGCATAAACAAAACTCACGCCTGCCAAATGAACAATAAAGAAAAATTTAATAATTATCCGGAGAAACAAGTTAATTGATCGCATCATTTCCTAACAAGAATAAATCGCACAGGCGCCAATTTTAACGGATTCATTAATTTTGTTTTGTTTTTCGCTAAAGCCCGCTAAAATCGGCGGCAGAAACCCTCAAACATCTCAATCCAAAGCAGCTACATATACATTTAAAATCATAAACTTACAACCAATAAAAATAAATTTTGTTACGCTGCCCAGCCCGGCTATAAATAGATATTGACTTCGGCCGACAAAGAGTTCAGCATCAATAAAAACAATCCCGATCCAAAGAAATCAGGACAAAGCCCCGCCGTTTTTTGCGGCTCTCAATTATACAAAAGGAGATAGACATGGACACAAGCACTGTACAATCACAATCCAATATACTCATTAACACGGCATCATCCCAACGGATGAAAAATCTGGAAAATAATGAACCCGCTGTCGAAACCCGGCCCGATAACGCTCAGGACAACAGCCTTCAAGTTCCTCAGGAAACAGTGAACCTTTCTGACAAATCATTAAAGCTATCTACATCTTCACCGGTAAAAAGCACTGACCAAACTCCCGCTATAGAAAATAAAGATCAAGCTCAACAAGCGCTCAACCAGCTTATCTCCGATTTTCAAAGCAACCCAGCCCAAGCGCAAGGAGCTCACAGCAGGATATTCGACGGCGCGGTAAAATCATTGTTAGGTTAATACTATCGCCAATGGCACAGTTTATATTAAGCGGAATATTCGTCTACCCGGTAAAGTCATTAGCAGGCATTAGCGCAGACAGCTGGCCTGTCACTGAAAAAGGCTTTCAGCACGACAGAAAATGGATGATTATCGATAATGACCGGCAATTTCTCAGCCAGCGGAAATTGCCGAAAATGGCTTTAATTAAAACCGCACTCACCGAGCAAAACCTGATCCTGTCCGCACCGGACATGGATGACCTCTCCCTCCCTCTTGAACCTGTCGACGGGCAAATCATTAACAGCACCATCTGGCATGACCGGTGCGATGCGCGTAGCGTTTCAACCGAAGCCGACCAATGGCTCAGCGATTTTTTAAAACAGGACTGCCGGTTGGTTTACCAGCCCGATGAAGTCATCCGCCCGGTTGATCCCGATTATGCCCAGCCGACCGACAAGGTCGCGTTCTCCGACGGCTTTCCTTTCCTGATTATTTCAGAAAACTCACTGGTTGCATTAAACCATCAAATGCAGCTGAACTTACCGATGAGCCGCTTCAGGCCCAACCTGGTCATTTCCGGCTGCTCCGCTTATGAGGAAGACAGCTGGCGCGAAATCAGCATTGGCGCGATAGATTTCCGGCTACCCAAACCCTGCTCCCGTTGCGCCATCCCGGCGATCGACCCTGAAACCGCGCAAACCGGCAAGGAACCGCTAATCACCCTTAACCGCACCAGGAAATGGCAAAATAAAGTTTATTTCGGACAAAATGCCCTGCATGATCAATGCGGACAATTAACTGTCGGCAATGCGGTACTCATTAGATCGGTCGGCCCGAAACAACCGCCACTCTAGCCGATTCCGGCGATGAATCAATCGCCGCCTATTTAAAAACCTTGCAAATACCCCATGCACAAAGCCCTTTTGCTAATTGTCATCCTGCTGCTGTCTTACGGCTTTTGGCTAAGCGATGCATTTAAAGGTATTGCTGCGGGCGTGTCGATTTTCCTGTTCGGCATGTTATCCCTGGAACAAGGTTTTAAAGCCTTTACCGGCGGCGTACTGGAACGCATCCTGCAAAAAACCACCGACACCACCTGGAAAAGTTTCGGCTTCGGTTTTCTGTCGGCGACATTGATGCAATCCAGCGGCTTGGTCTCGGTCATCACCGTTTCGTTCCTGAGCGCAGGCTTGCTTGATTTAGTCGCCGGCATCGGCATTATTTTCGGATCCAACTTGGGTACTACGACCGGCGCATGGCTGATTGCCGGACTGGGATTGAAAGTCAATATTGCCACCTACGCCATGCCGCTGCTGGTTTTCGGCGTTTTGTGCATATTTCAGAACGGAAAACAGTTAAAAGGCATCGGTTATATCCTGACCGGCCTGGGCTTTCTGCTGCTCGGCATACACTACATGAAAGACAGTTTCGAACACTTTGAAAGCACCGTAAACTTGGCAAATTATGCCATGTCCGGCGTCAAAGGATTACTGACCTACACCGCCATAGGAATCATAGCCACCATTATCATGCAGTCCAGTCATGCCACAATGCTATTGACTATTACAGCGGTTTCCGTGCATCAAATTACTTATGACAATGCGTTGGCGCTCGTTATAGGCGCTAATATCGGCACCACCGTCACCGCGATCATCGCCTCTTTCGGCGCCAATATTCAAGGCAAACGCCTGGCCGGTTCACACCTGCTAATCAACCTGTTTACCGGTATCTTTGTGCTGCTTTTCATTAAAGATTTCGGCATCGCGGTTGACATAATCAGCACCTACCTGGGCATTGCCGCCTCGGACAAAGCAATGAAGCTGGCAACCTTTCATAGCCTGTTCAACCTTGCCGGCATCGTCCTGTTCCTGCCGCTTATCAACCAGCAGGTTATGTTGCTGGAAAAAATATTCATCGAAAAACGCCCGAATATTTTCCAGGCAAAATACCTGGACGCCTCCGCCATGGATTTCCCCGAAACAGTTGTTGAATCGGTCAGGCTGGAAAGCATCCATTTATATGAAAATGCCATCCATATTATTCTGCGTACTTTCGGCTTATATAAATCCGACCTTCAATCGGACAACTCACTCAAGCAACTGATAGAACGAAACAATCATGCTGTCGAATACGACATAGACGCCAGCTATGAAAAAAGAATAAAAGGCATCTACAGCGCCATTATTGCTTTTATCAGTCAAGCCGGATTTACTTGGCAAATGACCCAATCGTCAAAGCTTTCCTGGCTACGCGAGGCTAATAAGCATCTTGTCGAAGCCATTAAAGACACCAAGCACTTGCAGAAAAACTGGACCCGGTCCAGAACATCGACAAATCCGGTTACAATTAATGAATACAATAAAATTGCCTACCAAATAGTCCTGCACATTCAAAAGATTGAAAGCTTTAGGCATGAGATTGAGAGCAACGAATTGCCGTTATTATCGTTAGACATATTAAAAGCGACCATTAAAAACGACGATATGCAAATGAATCAGGCCATTGAAACCCTGATTAGAGAACGAAAAATAACCCCTGAAACCGGCTCCTCCCTGATTAATGACAGCGCCTACATGCGCAGCATTAAAAAGAATCTGCTGAAAGCCGCCGAAACGCTATTTTTACACGGCACTACCGGCGCTGCCGGAGTTGAACATCAACTCGCCCTAAATGACACTGAAATTAATGACGTTATTCAAACAGTGGATGACATTCATCCACCTTTTAACTCCTCCCCTAACCGGTCATTTCAGCCATGAATATAGAAAAGCTGCTTCATAAATTACAAGCCTTTTTTAACACCGATAAACACAAAAAAAGGCAGGATATCGAGGAACTGAAAAAAGTCCTGCTTAAGCTCAAGAAAAAAGAGCGAAAAATCACCCATAGCCTGCAACAAACCGAAGACTATGGCTTAAGAAAACACTATCAAACCGAATTGAACATTATCAGGATACAGCGAAAGAAAGGCGTTGAAGTTTTGCAACAACTTAAAGATCCTAAAAGGACTTGAATCCAATAGAAGGTCTGACTGCGGAGAGAGACCGTCGTTCTGGCAGGGATGCCGGAACCCAGACACAGGGAGGTGAGACTTGGCGTTAGGCGGGAAACAGACCGATAGGCAGACCTTCCAGGTTTTTACTGGAGCGGCTCCAGCACTTCCGCCATCCATGACAGACGTAAAACCTGGAAGGTCTAACACGGGCAACGTTCCGATGTGTTTTAACTATTTTCGTGCTTTTCGTGGACAACGTTTTTTATCATACGCCTGCGTAACATCAGTTAATCAATAGACAAGTATCAGCTGATTCATGGCCGATTACTTTAACCGGCTTTGTAACGGCATCTTCGACCGATCCGGTTGCCGGTTTCGCGCAATAATCTCCTGAATCAAAACCTCGGCCCCATCCAACTGACGGTCATAAACTTCAGTTTTATAAGCCGTAGCGGGCGTCGTGGTTAAAGGCTCCAGCACCGGGCGGCCCTGATGACCGGTATCGATCCGCACCACCGCCGATAATCCGGGACGCAACGGATTAGCCTTTAGTTCCTCGGCGCGCAAGCCAACCCTGACCGGTACCCGCTCGACGATATGGATGTAATTACCGGTAGCGTTATCCGGCGGCAATAAACCAAATACGCTGCCGGTCCCGGCCCCCAGGCCCAGCACTTCGCCATGATAGACCACATCGGAACCGTACAGGTCGACAGTGATTTCCACCGGCTGCCCCGGCCGCACATCGGCTAATTCGTTTTCCAGAAAATTGGCTTCGACCCATAAATAATCCAGCGGCACGATAGCCAGTAACGGCGTCTCCGGGTGAACCTGCTCGCCGGGCTGGATGGTGCGTTTGGCGACGAAACCCGACACCGGCGCGACAATTTGCTGCCTGGCATTATCCAGATAAGCCTGTTTCAGCGCGGCAACCGCCTGCAACACCTTCGGGTTATCGGCCGGACTGGTGTTCCGGATCAGAGCCTCGGCGCCGTCCAACTCGGCGCGAATCTGGCGAACATCAGCCTCCAGCTCGCGGACTTGAAACTCGCTATTTTCAATTTGCTGGGCCGATACCGCCCCGTCGCCAGCCACGCTACGATAGCGCGCCAAATCGCGCTGACTGCGAGTCAAGATTGCTTCATTGGCGGCCAACTTCTGGCGCAGCATGTCGGCTTGGCTGAATGTCGTTTCGATCTGCCTCACGCTGTCCGCCAGATTGGCTTCGGCCCGCTCCAGCGCTATTTTTGCCTGCAATCCGTCGAGGCGCACCAGCACATCGCCCTGATGCACATACTGCGTGTTATCGACTCGCACATCCACGACCGTGCCGCTGGTTTGCGCTTTCAGTGGAGCCAAATTGCCGGTGATATAGGCATCGTTGGTAACCACGAAACGGCTGGCAAAACTCCACCAGTAAAACAGATAAACCAATCCTGCCAACAATCCGGCCCCAGTTACCAGCAACAATCGATAGCCCCGGTGTTGCCGGTGCCGCTGAAAGCCGAAGTGGCGCTGGGGTTTAGTTTGGGTGTTAGTCATGGCTGGCTGCCTGCCTTGCTGAGGTTTATTAGGGGTGTATTTTCATATCCGCCGCCCAACGCTTCAATCAGGCCGACCGCAGCCAGCAGATGGGCGCTACGCAGTTCGCTGGCGGTCAATCGTTGTTGAATCAACGCCGCGTCGGCGTCGATAATTACGTCGCGGTTGCCAAGACCCGCTTTATAACGCTTTCCGGCCAGTTCCGATGCAGCCTTAGCAGCTTCCAGCGCGCGTTCCTGAGCGGCGTCATGCGCCACCGTAAGCCGCCATTCGGCCAGACTGTCGGCGACTTGCTGCACCGCAGCCAACAGCGTGCCGTTGTAACTTTCGGCGGCGGCATCGTAAGCCGCCTGTTGATTCTTCAACTCGGCCTCCAGCCGCCCGCCTTCGAAAATCGGTAGCGAAACCGTCGGCCCCATGCCGTAAGCCACACTGGCGCCATGAGACAGGAATAAATCTTTCAGATTAAGGCTGCGCAATCCGGCAAAACCGACCAAATTGATGTCCGGATAAAAATGGGTTTTCGCGACTTTAATCAATTGCGCGGCCGACTCCACTTGCCACAGTGCCGCCGCCACGTCCGGGCGATGCGCCAGCAAACCCAATGAAATCGATTCCGGCTGCGGTAAATGCCCGGCAACTTCGATTGCGCCGACATGAATGCTTTTTCCCCAATCCGGCCCCTGCCCGGCCAGCGCCGCCAGCCGGTTGCGCAATACTTGCGCCTGGCTGCGCACAGTGGTTTCGCGCTGCCGCGCTGCTTCCAGTTGCTGTTCAGCCGCATAAACCGAATCCCGGCTAGTCAATCCACGTTGCCAACGCAGTTGCGCCAGCCGCCTTTTTTCCGCTACTTGCCCGCTCAGGTCGTGGGCCAGCTCGGTGTCTTCCTCGGCCGAACATAGCCGGATATAGCTGCGGGCGATGGAGGTACTCAACATCAGCCTAGCCATCGCCAGCTCGGAAGCTTGGACTCGTTCCTTTCCCAATGCCGCTTCCAAAGCCGCCTTATCCTTGCCCCACAGATCGAGGTGATAACGAAATACCGCCGGATCAATGTACGCGCCGGTAAAAGTCTTGCCGCCGTTGGGGCCGTAAAAATCGGTTGCGGAAAAGCGGCGCTGATGAAATTCGGCGCTGGCGCCGATACTGGGCAGCATCTCGGCGGCCTGGAAATCGGCCACGGCTTCCGCCTGAGTCAGACGCGCCGCAGCGGCATGCAGACTTGGGCTGTCTTTCAGCGCAATTTCTATCAGCCGGTTCAATTCGGCATTGTGAAACTCTTGCCACCACTGTGCCTTCGGCCATTTCCTAACGATATTTTCGGCTTGGGCATCGCTATTCAGCGTCTGGTTTAGGCTGGGCATGTCCAGCAGTTTGGCTCGAGTTCCGTCTTCCGGCATGAATGCACAGCCATTCGACAATGACAAAATCGCCGCCAACAACGTTATTTTGTTAAATCGGAACATGACTACGGCTCCTCGATTAAATCTTCCAGCGCGGCTAAACGATGATTGTCCTTAACCGTAACCGCCGGCTTCGGCCCGACCGGCCGGGCAATCCACACTATCGCCGCCAAGTCCAGAAACAGCCAAGCCGCCAAGCGAAAAGTATCGCCCAAGCCAAGAATCGCGGCATGTTGATTGACGACCGTTGCCAGCTTGGCGGCCGCCAGCTGACCGTGCAGCCCTGCATTATGCAAGCGTTCGACAATCTCACCGTCAAAGCCGTCATGCAATGAGAAACTTTCGATCAACCGGCTTTGATGAAAAGCGGTGCGCCGTTCCCAAAACACACCCAATAATGGCGAGGCAACGCTGCCGCCCAATACCCGCAGCATGCCGCCCAGTTCCACCGCCTGGGTTTGCCGTCTTGGCGTCAGGCCATAAAGAAACAACGTGGTCAGCGGCACGAACAATGCGCCCAAACAAAAGCCTTCCAACACCTGAGACCACAACGGCTGCGTAAACCAACCGCCGCGCCCGAAAAAATCGTAACGGCTGCTTAAGCCGCAATACAATGCAAACAGCAGCATGTTTAAACTGACCAGCAGGCGGGCGTCGAAACGATGCACAACCCTATGCATTACGCTGGCCACAGGCTTGGCCAGGACCGCCAGCGGCAATAACGCGCTGCCGACCAAAAACGAGGTATAACCGGCCACCGCCTGCAAGCGCACCAGCAGCACCGACAACAAGCCGTACATCAACATGAAACTTACGCTGAGCATGACGCTGCCGATTGCGAAATTACGCCGGGCGAACAGCCGCAAGTCGAGCAGCGGCGAGCGCTCCGCCAATTCCCAAACGATGAAGTAAGCCAACATCAGCAAACCCGCGAGCGTCATGCCGATCAACCCGGTCGAGTTGAACCAATCCGCATCCTGGCCTTGGTTCAGTACGGTCTGCACGCAAACCAGAGCGACGGCCAGAAGCAAAAAGCCCACGACATCGAACGGCATTTTCCGTTGCGGCGATTGCCTATCGAACAACAAAGCCCAAACCAGCGCCGCCGCCAGCAACGGCAGCGGCACATTCAGATAGAACAGCCAGCGCCATCCCAAGTGATCGGCGATCCAGCCTCCGGCGGCAGGACCCAGCGTGAACGGGCTCAACGCGGCAATGCTCCACAGCGACACCGCGAAAGATTTGGCGGACTCCGGGTATTCGCGCATCAGCAGGGTTTGCGACAGAGGAATGGTCAAGCCGCCGAAAAAGCCTTGCAGCGCCCGACCAAACAAAAACCAAATCAGGTCATCGGTAACAGCGCACAGCAACGAGGCCAGTGTCATCGCAACCATCGCCGTCAAATACAGCCGGACTTCACCGACTACAGCGGCCAACCAGGAACTGATCGGCAACGCCAAGGCCAGACTGATGAAATAGTAGGACTGCATCCAACCGGCGTGACTGGGACTTACGCCCAAACCGCCGGTGGCGTGCAGACTGACGGAGGCAAATGCGCCGGTGTTGAACAACACCAGGATGTTGCCCAGCAGCAAGCCAACGTTGAGGAAGAAAAACTGTACGCCGGTCAGCGTATGTTTGACGAACGGGGCATTATTAAGACTGTCATGGGTTAATGTGGCCCAGGCAGCTCGGGTATTTTTGTCGGTTGATGGCATGGATTTCAAATCTCTGCGGACTTGCAAGAACAGAATGTTACTCTGTCAATTGCAATAGCCATGCCGAGACTAAACCATACCAATAAAGCCTTATAAAATCATAAGGTTGATAAATATACTGAGTTAAAAATAGAGAATTTCAGCGACATCGAATCACTAAATATCGTTAAATTACGAAATATAGTGATTTGATGCCTGTTAAATAAGCACCCAAATATAAGTTTCCAGCCAAGGTTCAAAACCGGAGTGCAGGCTTTGCCTGCTTTGCAAGCAGAGCTTGCACTCCAAAACTTTAGCTATTTTTTTCCGCTTATCCCAAGCTTTAACATCCGTGAGCGCAACGTATTCGGATTCATATCCAGTATTGCCGCGGCTCCTTTCGAGCCGGAAATAACACCGGAGGTTTGCTCAAGGGTGCGTAAGATATGTTCGCGTTCAACCGTTTCTAAACTCTGCAATCGCTCGGGTTGCGTTTTAGCATGGCCGCGAGACGGCAATAGCGGCTCAATTTCCAACAGCGGTCCTTGAGATAAAATCACCGCCCGCTCGATGACGTTCTGCAATTCGCGGACATTACCGGGCCAGTGGTATGCCTTTAAATGTTCCAGGCCGGCGGGAGCAATATCATCGAGTCGTTTACCGAGTTTTTTGGCGTATTTGTCCAGAAAAAAACGCGCCAGCAATGGAATATCGGTGACCCGCTGCCGTAACGTCGGCACCTCGATAGGAAACACATTCAGCCGGTAATACAGGTCGGAACGAAATTTCCCTAAACTGATTTCTTCAGTCAAATTACGGTTGGTAGCCGCGATCACCCGCACATTGACGCCAATGGTTTCACTGCCGCCTACCCGTTCGAATTCCTGCTCCTGCAATACCCGTAATAGCTTGGCTTGCGCCGGCAGCGACAATTCGCCTATCTCATCCAGAAACAGGCTGCCGCCATCGGCCAGCTCGAAGCGGCCTTTGCGCTGCTGGGTGGCGCCGGTGAATGCGCCTTTTTCATGGCCGAACAATTCGCTCTCGATCAATTCGGCAGGCAGCGCCGCGCAATTGACTTTGACCATAATTGCCGCGTTGCGGTCGCTGAAATCGTGGATAGCGCGAGCCAGTAATTCCTTGCCGGTACCGGTCTCGCCGAGCAGCAGCACCGGAGTATCGGTGTGGGCTACCATCCGCACTTGATCCATTACTGCTCTCATCAGCTTGGAGCCGCTAATAAAATCGCCCGGATTGTGGTCGTCGTTGACGACCTCCTGCAAATAGCCTTTTTCCTGTTGCAACCGATCCAGTTTCTGTTCGGCGAGACGGCGATCATTCACATCCCGCAGGATGATGGTACAAAGTTTTTGACCGCCCGCCTCAAACGGCGAAAAAGTAGCTTCGATCGGAAATTCCTCGCCATCGGCTCGGCGGGCGCTAAGTCCTTCCGGAACCCAGATCTGGTTCTTGGCGCCGATATTATCGAAAGAGATGAATTGTTTGAACAGTTTGTCGCAATGCGGCGCAATGAAACGCGCAACCGGCTGGCCGATCGCAAAGTCGGGAGCGCAACGGAAAATCCTGGACGCCGCCATATTGAACAGGGTAACGCAGTGTTGCCGGTCAACGGTAACGATGGCATCCATCGCCGAACCCAGGATCGAAGAAATCCGCTGTTCGCTCTCGGTCAGCGCCTGCATCGTCAGTCTTTGCTCGGTGCGATCGCGCTGGGTTTCAACGATTGCGACCACTTCGCCCTGCTCGTTGCTGATGGTACCGGCATCGATGACCAGGTACAGTCTGCGTCCGTCCGGCATCAGGCACCAGTTTTCGGTATGACAAACATCGGTGCAGGAGGAAAAGTCGCTGACTTGCTCATAAAGACTGGAAACTTCGCCGAGAGTGCTGTCGAGCAGCAAATCCGCCAGACAAGGCCGTTTTTCGGTATAAAATCCCCGCCAATGCTGATCTGAGCCAATCATCTCCTCTGCTTTCAGGCCGGTCAATTGCTCACAGGCCTTGTTCCAGATCACCACTTGGTGCTTGGCGTTCAACACGAAAGCCGACACCGGCATGTGCTGCAATAAATGCCCGGCGGATAGATTTTGGGTCAGCGGGTTTACTTTCATATCAAATTCAAAGATCAGGTCGTTTTTAGGTTAACCGGCTGTTCGCGGGAAACCGGTAATTGACTCTTCCTGGCTGATTCCGGCTGTATCCGCAAATCACAAACCCATCATCAAACTACTGCCGTGCTTTTTCAGCCAATGTCTTCGGCTTTGATAATCCGGTAAATGTTCGCCGACCAAGGCCCAGAAATGAGCGGAATGGTTCCTGATCTTGATATGGCAAAGCTCATGCACGACCACGTATTCCAAGACTTCGGGCGGGGCGATGATTAACAGCCAATTGATGTTGATGTCGTTGTGAATGCCGCAACTGCCCCAACGGCTTCTTTGCGTTTTGATTTTAATGGTCTGCGGGAATAGCTGTTTTCTTTCCGCATGTTGCTTTACGAAGTGCTCCACCCGGCTTTTCGATTCCTTTTTCATCCAGCGGATGAGCGCTTCTTTTATTTCGGCACTGTGATCTTTAATGATCAACGCATCGGGCACATGAGCAATAAATTCCCGGTCGAATTCTATTTTTATTCTTTTTAACTTTGTCGGCCTTACTGCCAGTTTATAAGATGCTCCCTGGTAAGGAACGTCGACGCCATGACCATAGACAGCCGGAGCCAGCTTTTTATGGTGCAGGCTATTGGCTTCAATTTTCGCCAAGGTTTGGACTATCCATTGTTGTTTACTCTGAACAAATTGATGGATTTTATGTTCGGCGGCTCTGGGTGGTGCGACAACTTCGACTTTACCGAGCGTTACGATAATTCGTATCTGCGTGGCCCGCGCACTGCGCCGGATCTGGTAGGAAAAGGCTGGATTAGAAATGACGGTTCTCTATGTTACTGGGGTAAAAATACTGTTGTTTGGTTTGATATAAACGCGCCGGTTTTATTATGCCGCGTAAATTATATAACGTAGGGCGTGCCGTGCGCGCCCAAAGGAGTTAAACAATTTTCTTCGCGCACGGCACGCCATGCTTTTGTTTAAATCGCTTAAGCTATTCATCCCGGTTAATCATATGCGTTGCCAATTGCTGTAAAGCTTGGCGTAAATTCTCCCTGAAATTTGCATCCATGGTTATTTCATCCAAGGCTTTATTCATGCACAACATCCACTGGTCTCTTGCAGCCGCATCAATCGCAAACGGAAAATGCCGCTGGCGCAATCTTGGATGGCCGTATTCCTGAACAAACAAATCGGGGCCGCCCAGCCAGCCGGACAAGAACTTGAACAATTTGTCATGAGCCCCCGATAAATCCGCCGCGTGCATTGCCCGAATTCCGGAAGCTTCAGGCAAGGTGTCCATAAAGAAATAAAACCGCTCAACCAGACTAAGTATTGCCGCCTCTTTGCCTATCAGTTCATAGGGTGTTATTTGTGTGTTTTCTGTCATAATTCGGCTTTGTAAAAATCATTCTTCTAATAATCCGATATTCTACTAAATATTCTTACCAATAAGGTCAAAGTCTTGTAAGATTTAGAGGTCTATCTTTTTCGTTAACCGTTTATTTTTTAAGGAATATAAGCAAATGAGATTAAATACCGCTATTTCACGTTCGGAAGCCGGCATTCTGGCAACCAATAAAGTTTTGAGAAACACCTATTTGTTATTGTCGATGACCTTGATGTTCAGCGCGATGACAGCAGGTGCGGCAATGCTTCTGAATCTGCCGCATTTTAGCCCTATCATTACCCTGATTGGTTATTTCGGCCTGTTGTTCTTAACTACCAAATTCAGCAATAGTGCTTTGGGCTTGGTTTTCGTTTTTGCATTGACCGGCTTTATGGGATTAACGCTCGGCCCTATTTTAACTATGTACATTAAAGCCTTCAGTAACGGCCATGAACTGATCATGACTGCTTTAGGCGGCACGGGCGTTATATTCCTGGGTCTTTCAGGTTACGCTTTAACAACTCGCAAAGATTTCAGCTTTCTGGGCGGCTTCCTGATGGTAGGCGTACTGGTCGCGTTTTTGGCGGGACTCGGTGCGATGTTCTTTTCAATCCCTACTTTGTCGCTGGCTGTTTCGGCCATGTTTATTTTGCTGATGTCCGGCATGATTTTATTCCAAACCAGTGAAATCATTCACGGCGGCGAAACCAACTATATTTTGGCGACTGTTTCTTTATACGTTTCTATCTACAACCTGTTCCTGAGCCTGTTGCAATTGTTAGGCGTATTCAGCGGCGACGATTGATTAAATTTTTACTTGGCTCCACATAAAAAAAGCCCGGCTTACGCGATAAGCCGGGCTTTTTTTATGGGTTATTTTTTACGGCTGTTTTTTAGCCCCATGCAATCGAATCAATAAAGCGGCTTCATCATGACTTAATCCTGAGTTTTGCATTAACTCATCAACACTGGCTCCGCTTCTTACTTTTCGAATGTCCCCACTGTATGGATGAGAAGACTGGTCGTTTTGCTCGACATCGGCAAGCTTTGCCGCCAGATCGTCGATGTATCCGCCCGTAGCTTCTATCCGGCTATCCACTGTGGCTATCCGGCTATCTACTGTCAACGCGGCAGAACACAAACCGGCAATATCGTTACTGTTGCCATGAACAATATCGTTAAGGACCTGATAATCGTGCTTGAGTTTCAGCTGCGCACGGACCAGCCAAAACAGCACAGCCAGCATAATAACAATCATCACGCCCTCAACGATAAGGGCTGCTATCAAAGAGTTATTCATCAAACAATTTCATCAATATGTTGTATGGGCTTGGCATCTTGTTTTTCCGCGTCTTGTTTGCTTCCGCGCTGCTGTCTTTTGGGAAGGTTATCATCCCTTTCAATTTTTTTAGGTTTTACGACTGAAAAAGTGGCTAATACAGGTTGAATTTCTAACATACCGGCCTCCCACGATTAACATTATTGGCGAAGATACTAAGCTCTTTTTTATGTTAGCGGCCATTTTACTTTATTATTGACCGAATCGGCATCATGGTTGACCGGTAGAGGTCGGCGCCAGATTTAACAACTTGGCGCGTTCCTCATCGTTAGCGCCATAGCGGGCGAAAGCCTGGGACATTAAAACCAAAACCACTCGCCTGTTTTTAAACCGTCCCGCCTCGATCTTGTTATCGCCGATAGGATGAAATTCGCCATAACCGATAGCCGACAAACGCGGTGGACTGATACCCGCTTTAACAAACTCGTGTACAACACTGGTTGCTCGAGCGGATGATAAATCCCAGTTCGACCTGAATTTTGCGTTATCGATAGGAACATTATCGGTATGCCCTTCGATATTAATCATATTGGGCAGCGGACTAATCACTTCGGCAATTTTTTTCAGCGCGGGCAGCGCTTTTTTGGATAATTCCGCTTCACCGCTCAAGAACAACATTTCACTGTTCATTTCCAGTTCTATCCAATAGTCGTTTTTCTTGACTGCGACCAGCTTATCATTGATAAAAGGCGCTAAAACCTGTTCAAGCCGGTCGGACACTTGGCTTAGCTGCTTTCTTTCTTTTAATATTTCTTCGCTCAGCTCTCGTTTTTCTTCAACTTCCGCGGTCGGGGGATTTTCCAGCGGAATCGGCTGTATTACCGTCGGCGGGGTCCCTATCTGGATAGGAGTAATCTGATTGACCAGTTGTTCTCTACTTGAAAATGCTTCGCCTAATGATTCGGACAGTGTCTTGTACTTTCCTTCGTTTACCGAGGAGATTGCATACATGACGACAAAAAATGCGAATAGCAAGGTAATGAAATCCGCATAAGACACCATCCATCGCTCATGATTTGTAGTGGAAGATCGATTGGCGGGGCCTGCATACCTTTTCCGACGCCTTGCCATAAACTAACCTTTGTAGGCGTCATGCAGATAGCCGTCCAGTCTCAGCTTGATATTTCTCGGATTTTCGCCTTCCGCAATAGCGATAATCCCCTCAACCAGCATCTCCCTGGCTTGAGTCAATGCCAGCGCATGGTTTTTTAATTTGTTGGCAACCGGTAAAAAAATCAAGTTGGCTGAGCCCACGCCGTAGATTGTCGCGACAAAAGCCGTCGCTATGCCCTGGCCTAAAAGCTCGGGGTTAGTTAAATTCTGCATGACATGAATCAAACCCATCACAGCACCGAGAATGCCGATGGTCGGCGCATAACCGCCCATCGCCTCATATAAACCTGCCGCCTGCAAGCCCATGTTTTCCTTGGAATACATATCCAGGTCCAATATATCGCGTATGGCGTCGGAATCGTTTCCGTCAACCAGCAACTGTAAGGCTTTCTTTATAAAAGGATCTTTTTCATCGGGCAGCGCATTGTCAAGGCCCAATAAGCCCTCTTTTCGCGCCAACAGACTCCAGAAAACAATCTTGTCAATTTGCGCCGAAAGATCCATGTCTTTGGGCATTAGCACTTGCGGAAACATTTTCATGCTTCTGATGAAAACAGCCGGTGGAAATTGCAGCAGCGTTGCTCCGAATGTTCCGCCAAATACAATAACAAGCGCGGGAACATTGACCAGCGAGCTGATGTCGCCGCCATCCAGCACAATCCCCAATAGAATCGCACCGATGCCGACGAAAATACCTGTAATGCTTAAAATATCCATTTTTAGTTTTCAGGCCGGCAACTAAAAACTATCAATCGGTCCATTCGGATAATCTTGAGCGCAACCTCAACACGGCCTGAGAGCTGATTTGGCTGACCCTGGATTCACTAATATTCAAAACTTCGCCGATTTCGCGCAAGTTGAGTTCTTCATCGTAATAAAGCGATATAACCAAGCGTTCGCGTTCGGGCAAACTCATGATCGCGGCCGCCAATGCCCGCTGAAAGCCTTCGCGGCTTAAACCCTCAGCCGGTCCTTCTTCACGATCCAGAGCCTCATCAAGATAATGGTCGCCATCTTCCGCCAGCTCTTCGACACTGAATATACGGCAACTGCTTGAATCCTGGAGAATGTGATTATATTCGTCGATGGTAATGCCTAAATATTCGGCCACCTCGACGTCTCTTGCCTCACGGCCGGTTCTGTTTTCGATTGTTCGTATCGCATCGGAAACCATGCGCGATTTTTTATGTACCGAACGTGGCGTCCAATCGCAACGCCGGACTTCATCCAGCATGGAGCCCCGGATACGGATGCCGGCATAAGTATCGAAACTGGCTCCTTGAGAGGAGTCGTAATTCTTGATAGCTTCCAGCAAGCCGAGCATGCCCGCCTGAATTAAATCATCGACTTGAACGGAGTCCGGCAGTCTGCTCAATAAATGGTAGGCAATGCGCTTAACTAACGGCGCATGCTGCATGACACGTTCATCAGTGCCTCCAGCCTGGACCGAAGTGTACATTGCCACGCCGCTCATGCAACATCCTTTTGGGAACCATATTGAATCATTCTTTCAATAAAAAACTCAATATAGCCGCCCGCCTGGGATTTCAGCGGCCAGCTGCCGATTCTTGCGGCTATTGTTTTTAATGCGAGAGACGATTTGCTTCTGGGAAACCCCATGACAACCGGCGTTTGTTTTTGAACCGATTTACGCAAATATTCGTCATAAGGCACTGCGCCTGCAAATTTCAGGGTAACATCCAGATAGCGGTCGGTGACTTTACTTAACTTCTGGAACAACGCGTGACCTTGCTGAACACTTTGCACCATATTGGTTATCACATGAAAATGGGACAAACCGTAATCCCGGTTAAGTAACTTAATAAACGCGTAAGCATCGGTTAATGATGTCGGCTCATCGCAAACAACGACGATAATTTCCTGGCAGGCGCGGGCAAAATTGACCACGCTCGCCGATATGCCGGCTGCGGTATCGACAATCAATACATCGATATCCTGATCGATTTCGCTGAACGCATGAATTACCGCGGCTTGTTCAACCGTGGTCAGCTCGGACATTTTCTGAATACCGGATGCCCCAGGAATTATTCTTAAACCGGCCGGCCCATCCATCATGATTTCATCTAATGATTTTTCCCCCGACAGCACATGAGAAAGGTTGAACTTGGGATACACGCCCAGCAAAATATCGACATTCGCCAAGCCCATGTCGGCATCCATTAACACCACTCGCTGCCCCGCTTGCGCCAAAGCTATGCCGACGTTAACCGACAAATTTGTTTTGCCTACGCCACCTTTGCCGCTGGTAACTGCGATAACCCGAACAGGCTTAATCATATTCATTTTTCTTATCCCGGCTGCTTGATCAGGTTGCTTATGCATAGCCTTGCGCCGCCCAAGCTTCATTATCTACATCGTTATAGTCGCTTTCCTCGCCCAACTCTGCCACACATTGTGCGATTAAAGTCCGGGCGCAAGGGCTGTGCATGTCTTCTGGTACTTGTTGACCGTCGGCAATAAAAGACAACGGCAGATTATTCTCTATGATCGAAGAAACGGCCGAACCAATTGTTGCTGCTTCGTCAAGTTTAGTCAAAATACTGGCTTGTGGTTCAAAAACTTGAAAGGCTTTGATAATTTCATTCATGGCTTTATATTCAGTCGCAGCCGACATCACCAAATAAGATCTAATCGGTTGTCCGCTTTGTTGCAGGGTATTAATCTGCTCGACCAGCTTCATCCCGCGTTGGCTCATGCCGGCAGTATCAATCAAAATAAGCCGTTTGTCTGCAAAGCCATTAATGAGATTGCGCAATTCGGCAGCGCTTGATGCCACCCGAACCGGAATATCAAGTATCCGTCCATAGGTATTAAGTTGTTCGTGAGCACCGATACGGTAATTATCGGTGGTGATCAAGGCAACCTGTCTTGGTCCGTGTTTTAAAATAAATTTAGCCGCCAGCTTGGCGATGGTTGTGGTTTTTCCCACGCCGGTAGGGCCTACTAAAGCGGCAATGCCTCCGTGTTGCAGCAAATCATCGTCGGCTACAGGCAATACCTTGGCCAACAACTCTTGGGCTTGGCTAAAAACAAGTTCGGGATCGGTATGATTAGCGAAACGGTTGGCAATTTTAACGCTCAGTTTTTTTGAGATACTCATACCGGCCAAACGCTGTAATAACTCGGCCCGGACCGGATTAGCCTGCGCAGCTCCGCCCCAACCGACATTAGACAATTTGGAGTCCATTGCGGACCGTAAGGATTTAAGCTCCTTGCTCATTTCCAATAACAAATTGTCCGCCGCACTGCTTTGTTTTTCCGCTGCTTTGACTATTGGAGCGGGATTTTCTTTTCTAATCGGTGCAACCGGTTTGGCGACTTTGGCCGTTACTGTTTCCAGGTTTCCGCGCAGATGTACTTTTTCTGCATAACCCACATATTCGTCAATATTCCGGCGGCCGGCGGAACTGTCGGAACCGGTAAACCGTTGTTGCGACCGCGCTGGAGCGCGCTCAGGCACGAAACCATCGGCGCTTTGTTTTCTTTGGCTGGTTAAGACATGCAAACGATTTTTTTCCGCTTCAAAATCGGGCAGCTCAACTTTTCTGGTTTCACGATTGCCGGAGTTGGCGGAAGTCTCATAATCGTTAGCGAAGCGATTCGGCCGTGCGGGAGGCTGTTGTTCGGCCGCCTGTTTTTGCAGCTTACTTTGAATCAACTGCTCATCAAAATCCCGGGCGGCAACAATCTCAACGCCGCCATCGACAGACCTGTTTGACATGATGACTGCATCTGCGCCCAATTCCTCTTTGACCATTCGCATGGCCTGGCGTATATCTTCCGCGAAAAAACGTTTAATTTTCATAACTTAGCCTCATGTACTATGTTCTTCGTCCGACACTTGAAACCACTCTGATCTGGCGATCGGCGGGTATTTCATTGTATGCCAAGACATGTAATCCGGGTATGGAATGGCGAACGAATCGGGATAACCACGGACGGATATAAGAAGAAACCAGCAATACCGCCGTTTGTCCTTCCATTTCCATTTTTTGCATACTCTCTTGCAATGACGTATGCATTTGTTCTGCTAGCCCTGGCTCGATCCCGACACCGCTTTCACCTGCCGTTTGCAAAGATTTATGCAATAACTGTTCCAACTCATGATCCAATGTAATAACCGGCAATTCATCCTGCATGCCACTGATTTCATGAATAATTAACCGTCCTAACGACGCACGTACCGCCGACGTCAGGATGTCGGGATCTTGACTTCTAAGCCCGTACTCCGCCAAAGTTTCGACGATGGTGCGCATATCCCGAATAGGTACATGCTCTTGTAACAGGTTTTGCAACACTTTGACCACGACACCCAACGGCAACGTCTTCGGCACCAAGTCCTCGACCAGTTTAGGCGCGGACTTAGCCAAGTTATCCAGCACTTTATTCGCCTCTTCATAGCCGAACAATTCATGCGCATGCGATTGCAAAAGATGACTCAAATGAGTCGCCACCACCGTCCCAGGATCAACCACAGTATAGCCTAGAGTTTGCGCATGGTCTTTTTGATGCGGCTCTATCCATACAGCATCCAACCCAAAAGCGGGATCTTTACATGCATTACCCTTCAAGGTACCGAATACGCGCCCCGGATTAATCGCCATTTCCATGTCCGGCATAATTTCAGCTTCGCCTACAGTCACCCCCATCAGCGAAATCCTATAGGCCGTTGGCGTCAAATCGAGATTGTCCCGAATATGCACCGATGGGATTAAAAAACCCAACTCTTGAGACAGTTTTCTTCTTACCCCTTTAATGCGGACCATCAGCTGCCCTCCCTGATTCTTATCCACCAGCGGAATAAGCCGGTAACCTACTTCCAGGCCGACCACGTCAACCGGCATCACATCGTCCCAACCCAGTTCTTTAGTCTCGATAGGGGGCGCGTTGAGGGCCAAGTCTTGCGGATAATCGACAGCTACCAACTCGGCTTCTTTATGCTGTTTCTCAATAAGATACGCAGCCCCGCCTAAAACCGATGCCAATAAGATAAAAACCAAATTCGGCATACCCGGAATAAGACCCAGCGCCCCCACCACGGCAGCTGAAACCGTCAATGCTTTGGGGTTTGCAAATAGCTGCGATGTAACTTGTTGACCGATATTTTCGCCGCTGCTGCCGACTTTGGTAACAACCAGGGCCGATGCTATCGACAATAACAAAGAAGGAATTTGAGCAACTAAACCGTCACCGATAGAGAGTAATACATAAATCTTCCCCGCCTCGGCAAAACTCAAATCGTGCTGAAGAACACCAATAGCCAAGCCGCCAATCATGTTGACAAATAAAATAATAATCCCGGCAATCGCATCGCCCCTGACGAACTTGCTCGCACCGTCCATGGAACCGTAAAAATCGGCTTCGGTAGCCACTTCGGCGCGCCGCGCGCGCGCTTCATCCTGAGTAAGCAGTCCTGCATTCAAATCCGCATCGATAGCCATTTGCTTGCCCGGCATCGCATCCAGCGTAAACCTCGCCCCAACTTCCGCAATCCGCCCGGCGCCTTTGGTAACGACCATGAAATTAATGATGATCAGGATGGCGAAAACCACCAAACCCACAGCAAAGTTACCGCCGATGACAAAGGCGCCAAAAGCCTCAATCACCTTGCCGGCCGCATCGCCGCCTTTATGCCCTTCAATTAGTACAATACGTGTTGAAGCCACGTTCAACGCCAAACGTAATATGGTCGCAAGCAGGATAACAGTCGGAAACGACGCAAACTCCAGCGGTTTGAGCGTATAGACAACAACCAGCAGGATGATTAACGAGAAGGCGATATTAAAGGTAAAAAATAGATCGAGTACGAATGCCGGCAGCGGCAATATCAACATCGACAAAACCATGACGATGACTAATGGCGCGCCCAACTCGGCTTTGCCCAGCATCGCTAACACTGATTTTAATTTGGTAAAATCCATACCTGTTAATCCCGTTTAAATTCGTCAGGCACGCTAATATTCTCCGGCGGTAACGGCACACGCCAATCGTTTTTAGTAGCCGCTTTTAGCTGATACACATAGGCAAGTATTTGGGCCACGGCTAAGTAAAGCCCCTGAGGTATTTCCGCATCCAACTCAGTTGAATAATACAATGCCCTGGCTAACGGCGGAGAAGCCACCAGCGGCACATCGGCGCCAATCGCCGCATTACGGATCTGGGCGGCTATCAAATCGACGCCTTTGGCAACCAGTTTTGGCGCACTATTCGAACCCTGGTCATATTTCAAAGCCACCGCATAATGACTGGGATTAGTGACAATAACATCGGCTTTCGGCACTTCCGCCATCATCCGGTTTTGCGCCATCTCCATTTGCATCCTGCGCTGCCGCCCCTTGACCTCGGGGCTACCGTCAGACTCTTTATGTTCGTCCTTGATTTCCTGCTTGGACATTTTCATGTTTTTACTGTAATCCCATAATTGATAAGGGACATCAATCATTGCAATCAATACCAGCGAAGCGCTGAGCTGAAAAAAACAGGTGCCAATAATATTCAGCGCATGACCGATCGACTGCTCCAGGTGCTCAGCGCCCAAGCCCAGCAATTCGTTTATAAAGGATTGATATAAGACAACCGCAACACCAAAAACCAATACAATTTTCAACAATGACTTAACTAGCTCAACCAATCCTCTTATCGCAAAAATCCGGGCAATCCCTGCAATCGGATTCATTTTTGACGGTTTAAAAGCCACGGCATCCCAGCTGAATACCCAACCGCCTATCGATATGGGCGTGATAATCGCGACAATGACCATCAACGCGAAAAACGGCGCAATTAACATGGCGCCATCAATCATGGCCTGCTTAAAATGCAGTATCAGGCTAGCCGGATCGAAAATAGTCGAGCGGCTTATTTGAAACTCAGTCTTCATCATATCCAACAGCCCCTTGCCGATTTTTCCTCCCTGCATTAATAATAACGCCGCACCGGCTATCATCATCGCAAACGTATTAAGTTCCCTGGATCGGGCAATTTGCCCTTTTTTTCTGGCGTCCGCTAAACGCTTGCCAGTGGGGTCTTCTGTTTTGTCTTCGTTATCCGCCATGACTTAATCTACAATCTCAGCAATTGCCCGATCAGATCGTAACCATCCGTCAACATTCCGGAAAATTGGTCCGACATATCGGGTAACGTTTTCCAAACCAACAGAATTCCCAACATCAAAGTTATCGGAAAACCGACCGAAAAAATTTGTAATTGCGGGGCAGCCCTGGCGGCAACCCCAAAAATGATATTAACTAATAATAGGCTGGCAACGATAGGCATGGACAACAATAATCCGCCCGCAAACGTCCGGCTGCTCCATATAAGGATTGACCAGATCGCGTTCGAACCGATCGTATCAACACCAATAGGCAAGGTTTTAAAACTATCCACCAACATTTGTATCAACAATAAGTGTCCGTCTAAACTGACAAAAATCAGCGTAGTAATAACTGTATAAAATTGCGCCATGACAGGTACCTGCTGACCGCTTTGCGGATCGACCATTGTCGAGAAGCCCAAGCCCATGCTTAAAGCGACGCTTTGCCCGGCAAAAACAACCGCCGAAAAAACCAGCTGTAGAATAAAACCGCTGGTCAAACCGATCAGAACCTGGGCAATAGCCATCATAAATCCGGTATAACTGAACATTTCGACAGCCGGCGGCAAAGGCGGTAACAAAGGCATGACAACCAATGTTATTGCCACCGAAAGAACCAATCTGACCCGGGCCGGCACGGCGCGGATGCTAAACAACGGCACAGAGACGAACATCGCACTAATACGCATCAACGGCCAGATAAATAATGCCGCCTGACCGAGAAGCTGATCTTCGGTAAAGTTCAAAATTCAACCGATAAGGTGAGGAATATTCCTGACCAGATCCTGAAAATAATCAAGGAACATTTGCAGCATCCCCGGCCCCATAATCATCAAAATAATCCCTATGACAATTACCTTGGGCACGAATGTCAACGTCGCCTCATTAATCTGGGTAGCCGCCTGGAACATCGCGATAATCAGGCCGACAACCAAAGACGGCAGCAATACCGGCGCGGTCAGCTTGACCGCAACAATCATCGCCTCCTGCCCAACCATGAAAACTGTTTCCGGCGCCATAATCTACCTTGAGCCGCTATCAGCTGACATAAAAGCTTGCCGCCAACATTTCCATGATCAAAGACCAACCATCGGCGAGCACAAACAACATGATTTTAAAAGGCAGGGAAATAATCATCGGCGACAACATCATCATACCCATGGACATCAGTACGCTGGCAACCACTAAGTCGATGATTAAAAAAGGCAGGAAAATAAGAAAGCCTATCTGGAATGCCGTTTTCAATTCGCTGGTTACAAAAGCCGGCAGCAATAGCGAAAACGGCACATTTTCGGCCGACTCCAACTCAGCCTTCCCTGAAATCCTGATAAATAATTCCAGATCGGCCTCTCTGGTCTGTTTTAACATAAATTGCCTGAACGGCTCGGACGCTTTTTCGATGGCGACAGTGACGTCGATTTTTTCTTCCAGATAAGGCTGGACGGCTTCGGCATTCACCTTATCAAAAACAGGCATCATAACGAAAATAGTCAAAAACAGTGACAAGCCCAATAACACTTGGTTGCTCGGCGCTTGCCCGGTTCCTAAAGCCGTTCGCAACAAGCTAAGAACAATCATGATCCGGGTGAACGACGTCATGGTCAACAACAACGCCGGTAGCACCGTCAGCAAGGTCATTAACGCCAGAATCTGGATCGTTACCGTATAAGTCTGAGCGCCTTGTTTGCCGGCAGTAACGGTGACGGCTTCAATCCCGGCAATGGCATAAGCGGGGCTTTCGACCAACAAAAAGGCAATCCCTATAATCAGCAGCCGAAACAAAATGCTTTTATGCATCGGATCGCCCCTTCATCACTTGCATTAATTTTTGCGCGAACCCTGAATCCATATTCATGGCAGAGGATTCTTCCCTGTTCAAGCAATCATCGCCTTCCAACACATGCAAAGCGTCTATACGTCCCGGAGTGACCCCTAAAATAAGCTGTTTTTTTCCGACCTGAAGCAAAACGACTTTTTCCCGCATCCCCAGCGACAAGCCGCCGACAATACGCATTTTTTCTGTGCTATTGACCGTAATTCCGCCTAACTTGCGCATACCCCAAACGCAGAGAAAGAAAATGCCCAAGACCACTAACAAACCAAGAGTCCAATGCAACATATCTCCGGAAGAAACTGTCCTGGCCGGCTGTTTTGGAATATCGGCGTCCGGCACGGCAAAGCAGGCGGGAAACCACCAGAACAATAACCACACGGCAATTATTTTCCCAGGCATCAGGCTAATCGTTTAACCCGTTCCGACGGACTGATGACATCGGTTAAACGAATACCGAATTTATCATTGATCACCACCACCTCGCCATGCGCAATCAAGGTACCGTTTACCAGCACATCCAGCGGTTCCCCGGCAAAGCGCTCCAACTCTACAACCGAACCTTGATTTAACTGCAAAAGATTCCTGATATTAATCTGTGTCCGGCCGATCTCCATCGAGATGGTAACCGGAACATCCAAAATAACATCAAGATTAACTTCATCGCCTACGGCCGAAGATGTTTTTTTATCTTCAAACTGATCATTAAACTCCTGGAATGCAGCGGCCTCGAAATCATCATCCGCATTATTAGGCCCATTCGGATATTCACTCATCTTATTTCCCAACTAAATATTGTTACAATCAAATCCTGAAGCGTGTCAGCTTGCTTCAAGATTTTACCTTATCAATAATCTGTATCGCATAATTACCGTCCGATATACCGACTTTACCTTCAAATACAGGAATTCCTTCCGCCTTAAGAATCACCGTTTCCGGCATATCGATAGGTATTACATCGCCTTTTTTTAAGCGCATGACATCCCTGATAGTCATATTTTTTTCCACCAGAAGACTGTTTATGCTCACCTCCGCTCTTAACACCTCGGCGCGCAATGCCGCCTGCCAGCTACCGTCTACCTCGCCGCTGTCGCTACTGATAGCGTCCAGCAATTCCCGGATAGGTTCGAGCATCGCATAGGGCATAGCAATGTTTACGTCGCCGCCGCCGCCCTCCAGCTCAACATGAATGGTGGAGATTACAATAATTTCTCCGGGACCGATAATATTGGCGAACCGGGGATTGATTTCCGCACCGACATATTCAAAATCGAGTTCCATAACCGGCTTCCAAGCTTCTTTTAGGTCCTTGAAAATCATATCGATAATGATCCGGACCACCCGCATTTCAGTCGGTGTAAACTCTCGACCTTCAGTCTGGTTATAAAATTGCCCCGCGCCGCCAAAAAAATTATCCACCACGGTAAAAACCAGGCGCGGGTCGATAACTATCAACGCCTTTCCGCGCAAAGGATTAAACCGGACAATGGTTAAATTAGTCGGAACCAGAAGACCTTGGATATATTCAGAAAATTTTTGAACCTGAATCCCCGATATGAAAATTTCCGCCGAACGGCGCAGGAAATTAAATAGCGAAATACGGATAAACCTGGCGAATCGTTCATTAACCATTTCCAGGGTCGGCATACGGCCACGAACAATCCTTTCCTGACTGGCGAAGTCGTATTCCCTGACCACGCCTCTTTCATGAAAATCGTCGACACTGGTTTCAGGGTAAAACTCGGAGTCATCCTCCGTTTCAATATCTCCGTCGCTTACACCATTCAGCAGCGCATCGATTTCTGCCTGCGAGAGTAAATCACTCATAAGTTATTGCAATACAAATGAAGTAAAAAATATTTCTTCAACCTGCCCCTTCCCTGCCATCTTGACTAAAACGGCAGTCACGTCATCCATCATGGCTTTGCGTAGCATCTCCTTGCCTTCCCGGGTATTTAAGTTCGCAGCGTCCTGCGCACCAATCAACATCAACAGGTTATTCCGTATCATAGGTTCGTTTTTTTTCAAAACTTCGAGTGCTTCCGGGCCTTCAACCAACATGGATACTGTAATTCGTCCGTGCTGGGCCGCAGCACCTTTGGGGAAATCGACAACAATGGGCTTACTCATATCAAAATAGAGTTTTTCTTGATGAACTTCCGCCTCTTCTTCAACTTTCCCGCCTTTGGATGAATCCCCTTTCATGAGGAAGAAAGTGACACCGCCCCCTGCGGCTAATAGAACCACTGCCGCGACAATCATGATGATAAGTTTTTTGGGAGATTTTTTTTCTTCTCCGTCTCGATCAAGCTCAGCCATGCGTTACAAACCCTTTAGTTTTTTAATCAGTCAATAGGCAATTTAAAGGCCACAAAACAATAATATATATACAATCATTAAATTACATTGTAACTGCAATCCGTCTACACTGGTAAATAACACTATAAACTACTGACCGCCCTCATTGACCGGCATCAGAAAATCAAATCATACAAGAAAAAAGATCCTTTTAAAAGAATAAGATAGGAATACTTGTAAATGTTAATAATTAACTACAGATAGAATCTCACAAGTATCGAATAGTTAAGTAAATACACTGAAAAACAATAACGGCGACAGAAAACCGACACTCCATTGCAGCCAATAACATGAAACGCGCTATCCCAGCCAAATCTATGATGAATCCTCGTGCCGGACGACTGCACCTGAAGCGCCCCCCTCCCTCCCCATCCCAGGAAAAATAAAAATGTCATTGAACAGCAAATTTACCGTGTTAATAACCGGCAACATCAAGATGCCTCCGTCATCAAAACACCGCAGCCACAACATTATTGCGACCGACAAATTCACCGATATTTTAATGCTCATTGAAACAACTCGATTCGACCTGATACTACTCGACTTGGCAGCAGACTATCCGGATGAACCGGCTCCCGGCCAATTACGAACCCCTTGCCTGCCATCGCTGGAGGAAATACCGAAGACCGCCGAAAGCGGTCTCGGCCGCCATCGATACGTGAAACTTATCTCGTTCATCAAAAATCCTTTTGGCATAAACAATAACACGCCGATCATTGCCGTCATGAATCCGGCAGAAAAGCTTCAAGAAGAAAGCCAACACCCGATAGAGTTCGATGACCTGGTGACCAAGCCTATAACGGAAGAACGGCTTAATAAGATTATCGGTTCTTGGCAAACCAAAGCTCTAGCTTTAGATTACATACAAATAATCCTAAGTAGAACCAAAAATAATCGCCCTCTTACTTTGACCATTTTTAAAAAGTTATTTGAAGAACTACCTTTGCAAATAGTTGATATTAAGAAGGCGCTGGAAGATAAGCATTATGCTCTTGCCCAAGAAATTACGCACAAACTGAATGGATCGGCGAGTTTTTGTGGATTATCGGATATTCAGCGGTCGGCAAGCGATCTTGAAAAGGATCTGTTGGCTAATAAGCATGCCGATATTAACCAACGCTTTCTCACCCTGGAGCAATACACTTTAAACCTGACATGTCTCCAGCATGCCATATTGACGAATCTCGGCAAATGCTAAGTCCATAAAAAAAGCCCTTAAAGGACTTTTTTTATGGACAGTAAAAAATTGATTTTAGTTCAACTCATCAAGCAGTGCTTGAGCTACCCTTTTCTGGTCGGCTGAACCTTGCTCCAGCACTTCCCTGGCAATATCTTTGGCCGCATCCGCATCGCCCATATCAACATAGGCTTTTGCCAAATCCAGTTTCGTTTCCAACTCATCCATATCGGTAAGATCGGAAACACCAAACTCGTCATACTGGTTGGAATCTTTCTCTCCTGTTGTCAGAGGCATATCCAAATCAAAATTAAAATCAAAATCACCGTTCAGATCATCATCTAAATTTAATAGGCCATCCCCGGAAAAACCGGCATTCTCGCCGTTTTTATCGCCATTTCCTAAAGCGCTAAAATCAAGCTCGTCGAGTTCTTTGTCTTCGGCATTACCGAAATTAAAATCAAATTCGTATGATTCAAACTCCTGTTTTTTGTTCCTTACCTGTTCTGTGGAAGCACTGGCCGCCAAAGCATCACCATCCGATTTTTCAGCGTCCGTTGAGAATAAACTCAAATCGAAATCGATGCTTTCTATCTGTGTGTCGAGAGCATTGATACTTTTATCCGCGTCATTCGTCTCTTCTTTAGCATCCATCGAAAATGCACTTAAATCGAAATCGATGCTCTCTATTTGAGGGGGAGCTATAACACTTTGATCGACGTTACCTGATTCTTTAGCATTCATTGAGAATGAACTCAAATCGAAATCGAGTTCTTCTATTTGTGAGCCGGGAGCTTTGATGTTTTTTTCTGTCTCATCCGCTTCTTCTGCATCCGTTGAAAACAAGCTTAAATCAAAATCGAGGCTTTCTATTTGTGAGTCGGGAGCTTTGATGTTTTTGTCAGTCTCATCCGGTTCTTTGGTATCTATTGAAAATGAACTCAAATCAAAGTCGATTTCTTCAGGCTGGATGTTCGGGGCTTTGAAAGCTTGATCTAAGTCATTCGATTCTTTTGCATCGGTTGCAAATGCACTTAAATCAAAATCGTTGTCTTCTATCTGGGAATTAGGATCTGCACTAACATTACCCGCCCCATCCGATTCCTCGGCATCCATTGCAAATGCACTTAAATCAAAATCAATGTCTGCATTATTCCGCTGATCATCAACAGAAGAATCCAATACGTTAACGTTAAGCTCCGTTACTTCCTTATCCAAATCCCCATCGTCTGGTTCTGATTCTTCGAAAGAAGCCGCGCCAATATTTGCACTGTCTTTGCTGAAGTCATGATTCGCTATAACGCCCTCATCGCCACTGTCAACAGTTGAGTTTCCAGTCACTGCAAACAGACTGTCCCCGGAAGAAAATAATGACGACTCAGGACAGATTTCGCGCCCCATCTCTGCCGCTTTCTCCCAAAACTCGGCCTCATTCCGCTTACCGGCCTCTACCAATTCATTGGCATAAGCTTCAAAAGCCTCATTATTTTCGTTAGCGTAAAAAATTTCCAGCAACTTCAACTTACATTCATCACGATTCGGCTGGTCTTTAATCGCTTGCCGTATTAATTCTTCAGCCTGCTGATAACGACCGTAAGCAAGATAAACATCTGCCTCGGATATTGGATCGATTTCCCCTTGATCGGTATCAAATGAATCAAAATCACTCGGTGTAAATTCACTTAAGAAGGAACTTTCATCAACCGTACCAATATTATGAACAGCAAGATCCTCCTCAACAATCGGCACAGAAAGACTTTCGTCGGCTTCAGGCATTTTAATCATAGTGGAGGCAAACATACTCTCCGTATTTGTTTCCTCGTCAACCTTGCGTTTCCGCCACAACAGCCAACCAAGCAACGCCAAAATTGTCGTCCCAACGCCCCCGACTCCCAGATAATACAAATTGTCTGACTCAGGCTGAAGCACTGGCTGGACCGGCTGAACTACCGCAACCGGTTTAGGTTTAGGCGGCTGAATTTCTTCGATTGGCTTAGCCGGCTGGACCGGCTCTACTGGTTTAGCAGGCTGAACAGACTCAATTGGTTGAGCTGGCTCGGTTGGTTGAACAGCGACATCTGGTTGCGCAGCAGCCTGTTGAGGAATAGGCGCGGCTTGATCCGCAGGTTTGGCTGCCGCAACCTCACTTGGCGCCGCATGGTCTTGAACAACCGGATTCGCCTGAGCTTGTTTTTGCAGAGCCGCAAGCTGCTGATCCTTTAGAGCGATCAGTTCCTGCATTATCGCCAGCTGTTTTTCCAACTCCGCTACTTTGCTTTGTATTGCGCTATCTGCCGGCGCGGCTGTGCTTGCAGCTCCTTCGGCTTCGCCCAGAACCGATTTATCTTTAGACTTCTTCGATGTATCGGCGGCTTTCTTTTCAACGCTCGCCTGCTCATTCGCCGGCGTTACAACAGCGTGATCATTGACTGCGGCTTTGGTAGGGGCAAGCAACGTTAACTGATTCTCGCCAGCTCCTTCGGCTTTGCTTGGCGCCGGCTTTTCTTTCGCCGTTTCTGCACGAACCGGAGCCGAATGATCTTTCCAAGCTTTGGTATGCCGATTAAATTCCGCTAATGCCTGATTTCGCGATAATTTTAGCACCGCCTCTCTCTCAGGAATCTTCAGTATCTTTTTAGACATCAACGCATAAACATTTTCTTTATAGAACGCCTGAGGATTGGCTTCATAAATCGCCATTATCATTTGTTCTACAGAGAAATCGTTCTGCCCTCTTGCTCTTTCAGCCACACTCCAGAGCGTATCTTTCTCAAGCGTAGGCCCATATTCGCCCGCACTGGCTTGCCCATTGGCATGAACTTGGCGTTGGGGTGGAACGGCTGCCGCTTGCACATCTTTTCCAGCGCTGCTTGCGGCAGGAGCGGTTGGCTGATTGTAAACCGATGGCGGGTCTACCAATACAGTAAACTCGCGGTACAAGTTGCCTTTAGGCCAGCTGACTTCGAGCAGAAAGTCTAAAAAAGGTTCCTTTAGCGCTTCCTTGGACGTTAACTTGATAACAGCCGAACCATTAGATTGAGTGATCGTTTCAAACTTAATTTGCGATAGAAAATAAGTCCATGATACGCCCGCCTGATCGAATTTTTCAGGTGAAGCCAGGTTTACCTTGATGTCGGATACGCTCTCGCCTGACAATGTTAGCGCAATCTCTGCATTCAGATTTTGATTAAGGGCCGAATGCAACTTAATCTCGCCAATTCCTAACGAATAACTACTAGCGGGAGCCAGTAACGATACAACCGCTAAAGTTTTAGTTAAATTGCGCACCTTGCTCTTCTTCACAATAGTTACCACAGTTCCTTACCGCATCCAGTCAAATATGTACACAAGCTTAGACTAGATGTAATTTTTTACCAGCACTTCGGCTATTTGCACGCTGTTGAGCGCCGCGCCTTTCCGAACGTTATCGCCGACCACCCACAGGTCGATTCCTTGTGGATGGGATATGTCTTCGCGAATACGGCCGACAAACACATCGTCATTGCCCGAAGACTCGGTCACCGCTGTTGGATAACCGCCGTCTTTACGCTCATCCATCAGCGTCACGCCGGGGGCTTTTTCAAGCAGAGCCCTTACTTTAGCGACATCGATTTTTTCACGGGTTTCAATATGCACCGCCTCGGAATGCCCGTAAAAAACCGGAACCCGAACCGCGGTTGCATTAACCAAAATACTGTCGTCGCCCATGATTTTTTGGGTTTCCCAAACCATTTTCATTTCTTCTTTGGTGTAACCGTTGTCCATGAATACGTCAATTTGCGGCAACACGTTGAATGCGATCTGTTTAGGATAGACGTTGGTGACGATAGGCTGCATATTAAGCAAACTCATCGTTTGCTTAGCCAGCTCTTCTATGGCTTCTTTACCAGTGCCGGAAACAGCCTGATAAGTGCAAACATTGATTCGTGCAATCCCCACCGCATCGTAAATGGGCTTTAGCGCGACCAACATCTGAATAGTTGAACAATTAGGATTAGCGATAATGCCGCGATTTTTATAATCGGCGATTTTTTCAGGATTGACTTCCGGTACGACCAGCGGAATATCGTCGTCATAACGAAACTGCGAGGTGTTATCGATAACCACGCAACCGGCAGCGGCGGCCTTTGGCGCATATTCCGCCGACACTGACGCACCCGGTGAAAACAAGCCGATTTGCGCTTTGGAAAAATCGAAAGTAGCTAAATCCTGAACAACCAGAGAGCCGCCTTTGAAAGGAATTCTTTTGCCGGCTGAATTGCTGCTGGCCAAGGCGTAAACCTCGCCAACGGGAAAATTTCGCTCTTCCAGGATAGACAGCATCGCTTCACCGACCGCACCGGTAGCGCCAACTACAGCAACATTATATAACTTGGTCATCTTACACACCTTTCTTCACTGCTAGAAACACGGCCACACACCTATCAGCAGGTAAAACTGCTACATTCTTTATCATTAACTTTAAAAACCTTTCATTCTGAAATTTAAACACCCATACTTAGAGGTGTTTTATTGATGCCAAGCGGCGTAAGTTGAGTTATTTATCTTAAAAAACCTGCGCCTAACAGTTGGAACTATCCCAAAACAGCAAAAACCTTTTTAGTGATTTCATCGACACTGCCGACACCGGCTATCGAGCTGAACTTAACCTGCCGCTCCGGCGCTGAATAATAGCCGACCAATGGTTTAGTCTGCTCATGGTAAACATTAAGCCGTTTACGCACGGTTTCTTCTTTATCGTCATCGCGCTGAATCAAAGGCTCGCCGCTCACATCATCAATCCCGGCAGCTTTAGGCGGATTAAACTCAGTATGATAAGTGCGCCCGGATTGTAAATGCACCCTTCTACCAGCCATGCGTTTTACAATTTCCTCATCCTCCACCACGATTTCAATAACCGTATCAATGGTAACGCCCATTTCGTTCAAGCCTTCAGCCTGGGCAATGGTGCGTGGAAAGCCGTCCAGCAAAAAGCCGTTAGCACAATCGGGCTGGGCAATGCGTTCTTTAATCAAGCCTAAAATGATGTCATCGGAAACCAAGCCGCCGGCATCCATCACTTTTTTGGCTTCAACGCCCAACGGCGTACCTTCCCGCACTGCTGCCCGCAACATATCGCCCGTTGAGATTTGCGGAATGGCGTACTTTTCAGTAATAAATTGAGCTTGAGTTCCCTTGCCGGAACCGGGACTCCCTAACAGGATGATGCGCATAACTAACTCCATTATGTATCGTTAAGACAGATTTAGACTTTAAATAACATTCGCCTAGATCGGATTAGCTTAATCCGACCGACAAAACCAAGCAAAAACATGACTGATTATTTTATAACACATCAAATTTTATCTCTTGTATAAATACGTTTATTTCCCTATTCTTGCTCGGTTTTTTACATTACTCAGGAGAATAATAATGCGTGTTGAAGATTTAATGACTTCAAAAGTATTTACAGTCGAACAACACGATTTGATTGATCGTGTCTTTTTCTTAATTCATTATGAAAGAATTCGTCACTTACCCGTCGTTGAAAAAGGCAAAGTTATCGGTATCGTATCCGATCGCGATCTTTACAAAGCACTAGGCCCCAAAAGCAACTCAAACGCAATCGAAGCGGCAACCGGTACCGGCACGACAGAACTCCATGTCATCCCTAAAAAAGTGCAACACATTATGCACCGGGGCGTCATAACCGTTAATCCCGACACTTACGCATCGGAAGCCGCAGCAAAAATGGCCGACAATAAAATCGGCGCATTACCTGTTGTCGATAAAGACAACAAACTGGTCGGCATTTTATCGTCCACCGATATACTCCGGGTTTTCTCAAAAATAGAAAAAGCCAGCGAAGAAAGGGAGAAAAGAATCGTAGCCGGCACCAGTCACAAATAAAGCTTATATCACCCAAAAGCCCCGTCTAACGGGGCTTTTTTTGTTTTAACCGGCAACCAAATCATGACTCATAAAATTCTTTCAGACCAACAGATTAAAGCCGCAACGCAAGCTTGGTTAAAATCCATCATCATTGAATACAGCATCTGCCCATTCGCAAAGCGCGAGCTGGAACAAGGCAGTATTTATTTCAGCGTCAATCACGACACCGACATTGAACAATGCCTGCTGCACTTGATAGATGAATGCGAACGACTGAATAGCGAACCCGGCGTTGAAACCACACTATTGATTTATGCCGATGCGTTTGCAGCATTCGACGACTACCTGGATTTTCTTGAAATCGCCGAATCGCTGTTAATTGAACAAGGTTATGAAGGCACTTACCAGCTGGCAAGCTTCCATCCCAATTACTGCTTTCAAGGCAGCGATCCGGACGATGCGGCAAATTACACCAACCGCTCACCCTACCCCATGCTGCATCTGCTGCGCGAAACCAGCATAGAACAAGCGGTAGCCGGCCATCCCAATCCGGAAAGCATCCCCCAGCGCAATATAGAACTCACCCGAAAACTGGGTTTAGCCAAAATGCAGGCGTTATTAGCGGCTTGTTATCCGCTTAAGCCATAATTTCAGTTTTGCTGTTTAAGACCTTCCAACTCTTTAGCCCGATCAGCTGTCGCGGACATGAAACACTCATTCGCACTGACCCTGGCTATGCTTCCGCCATCGGGATCGTAATAGAAATCGCAATTGGCCTTTCTGTACTTAAGCCATATCCGCTGAGCCTCCTGCAACTGTTTCCGGCGTTCGGGAGAAAGGCCGCCGATAATGTCCTTGTAGGCTTTGTTTAAGCGGACATCTTGACGCTCCGTTTCAGCGCCGATGCAGTCAATCATAGCTGCGGTATTACCGCCGCCTTGATCCATGCAAGTTGAAAACGTTTGACTTAAACCGTCATCGGCAAAGGCCGGCAGAACCATTGCCGCCATTAATCCGGCAATCGTCAGATATTTAAAAGACCGCGTCATTGTCTTATTCCAACTTTAATATAGAAGAGCGGCTCAAGAATCACTTAACTTCTGCCAAAGATTCGCCGGCAGTTCCAGACGCAATTCCGATTTTTTTGGCTGCAAACGCATTTTCATTGACGGACGCTTTGTCTTCTCCAACATTTTCGGACTCGGTAACGGCGTCATCTTTCGACACAACTTCAACTTCTTCATTGGCAATAGCATCTTCAACTTCAGCCTGTTCAGTTATCGGAGCATCGGCAACGGCTTCCGGCTTTTTATTTAAAGATTCCATAAAATCGATAAACCAGTCCTGATTTTTAACGCGATCAAGATCCGGGTCGGCAAGAATATCGGCGGCAACCGGCAAATACCCCTTGTTTTTAGAGATTTCCAACGCATTGTGGCAAGCCTCTTTCTCGCCCCGCAGACCGTAAATACAAGCCACGTTATAAGAAGCCGATCCGGCCTGAATCGCATTGGCCTTTTCGAAATAGTTTTTGGCTCTTCCATACAAACTGTCATCCGGTTCAACGCCTTTAACCCGAGCCAATTCCATATAAGCAACGCCGCCATCCAATGCCGCGCCAAGATAGGCGGGTTCAACAGTCAAGCAAAAAGAAAATTTAGCAATGGCATCCTGATAAAGATCCGCTGCAAGCGCGCCCGACTTGGTTCTCGCCTGATGCAGCAAAGCAAGCCCCCAATTATATAAAGCTTCGGCAACTAACGGCTCGTTGGATACAACCTCGGCGTAGTCCTGATAGACTTTTTTAAACAGTTGATCGGCCTTATGACCATCACTGCTACGCGCTTCCGCTGTTTGCTTGATAGTTGCTTTCAACTTGGATTTCTTTGATATTGACTCAAAAAACGACATGATTTATCTCTCTTGATTTAGTAATTTATAACCGCACACTATAGAATAACAGCTGACCGGATAACGGCACCATTCAAATGTGTAAGCCACGCCTTACCGACCTACAATTAAAGAGAAAATCATGAACGAATCAAACGGTTGCGACATTGCCAGAGAAAAAGTAAATCTGGAAACCTCGCAAATTGCCTGGAAGGAACTGCAACGCTTTTTTGCCAACGGCTCTGCGGTATTTGTTGCATCGGACCTGGATTTAGTCGATGTCGCCTACCAGTTTTCCATCGACAATAAAGACCAGGTTGCGTTATGGATGCAAAGCAATCAGGTTGCCTTGGTAACCGATCGGCAGGCAATCGATTGGCTTGAGGCAGATGCCGATGTATGGGCTGTTGTGGTCAAGCCCTGGATATTGGTTCAGGAATAAGCAACCCCGACCACAGATCCAGCCGCCAAGTACCCCCATCAGCATCAATAAAGTAAAGCATGTACTTTCATGCTTTACCTTCAACTTACAAAGTAAACTATACTTTTTTATAGTTTACTTTTAGGTAGCAAAGTAAACTACTACTCCTTTCATACTGAAAAACTGTTCAACTATGAAAGATGCGGGGAGTATCAGCCGAGGAACGCCGTGAACCCATCCTTGGGGGCTTGACGGCAGCATCCTTGCTGCCGACATCCTCGCCTGACACTCCCCGCACTTTTTCAAAATTAGACGGTTTTTAGATCAGACAGGAGTAATTACCTTAAACCTTCCCTCTTGAACCCGACCTGCCCTTGCCTCTAGCATCACCCCGCTGATTGCCGCCAGCCGGTTTAGCGCCGCGAGCCGCCGGTTTTTTAGTATGCCGATAATCCTTTTTACCGGTAGTTTTGTTGGGGGCATTCTTTTTAGGCGCATCCATCACTTTCAACGACACCGGCTCATAACCGGTGTCGGCCACGCGCGGGATTTGCCGCTTGAGCAGCTTCTCAATTTCCGCCAGCATCCAGGCTTCTTCGGGACAGACCAATGACAAAGCCTCGCCGCTTAAACCGGCGCGTCCGGTACGGCCGATCCGGTGCACATAATCTTCCGGCACCTGCGGCAAATCGAAATTCACCACATGCGGCAAGTCGTCAATATCCAGCCCGCGCGCGGCAATATCGGTCGCCACCAACACCCCTACCTTGCCGGTTTTAAAATATTCCAGCGCCTTATTGCGTGCACCCTGGGTTTTATCGCCATGCAACGCCACGGTACGGATGCCATCCTCGATCAACTGTTTTTCCAAACGATCAGCACCGTGTTTGGTACGCACAAAAACCAATACCTGTTTCCAGTTATTGCTGCCGATCAGGTAAGACAATAACTCGCGCTTATACTCGCGGCCGATGCCGTAAACACGTTCAGAAACATTTTCAGCCGTCGCATTTTGTTTGGCGACTTCGACCTCGACCGGATTATTCAACAACTGAGCGGCCAGCGATTTGATCGCATTAGGCACGGTCGCTGAAAACAACAGGCTCTGACGTTTCTTCGGAATCAGCGCCATCACCTGCTTAATATCGGGCAGGAACCCCATATCGAGCATACGGTCCGCTTCATCGAGCACCAACATTTCAACATTGGCCAGATTGATATTGCGCTGCTTTACATGATCGATCAGCCGTCCCGGGGTTGCCACAACGATGTCGCAACCCCGGCGCAATTGACGCGTTTGGATGCCGATACTTGCACCGCCGATCACCGCTTCCGCATGGAACGGCAAATGCGCGCCATAAGTTTTTACGCTCTCAAAAACCTGCGCGGCCAACTCGCGAGTCGGCGCCAGAATCAACGCGCGAACGCGGCGCGGCTTTTGATGCGGGTCATGATTTTCAGCCAACCGTTGCAATAACGGCAGAGTAAAACTGGCCGTTTTTCCGGTGCCGGTTTGCGCACCGGCCAATACATCCTTGCCGTCAAGAATCAAGGGAATGGCTTTTTGTTGTACCGGTGTCGGCGTGACATAGCCTTGATCGGCTACGGCTTTAAGGAGTTCGTCGGTTAAACCGAGCTGGGCGAAAGACATTTGGAAAATCTCAGGTGAAAGGTTCAAAGATAAAAGGATTATGTTGTAACTGCCCTAATGGAACACGGATGACACGGATTAAACGGATTTACACAGATCTTTATGCACAGTATGACATCTGGGGAGTTCAAAACTGCTAGCGCTCCTACCTTTTGGGCTAGGTTAAAAAATCCGTGACAATCAGTCTAATCCGTGTCATCCGTGTTCCATTTAAGGAGGAGAGAATAACTCAAAATCAACATTTACCCTCCCGTCATACTCATATAACGCAATATAACCGGCTGCTCGTTAATATTAAATTCGTGTTTTTCCGGCTTAATCGACATCGCGTCAACAATCGCTTGCTTCAGCACAACCATGTCGCCCGGATTAGTCCTGATGACCTGCTTTAAATCGACCGAATGCTCATTGCCCAGGCATAACAGCAAGCGCCCCTCAACGGTTAAGCGCACCCGGTTACAGGCACTGCAAAAATTTTCGCTGTGCGGAGAAATAAAGCCGACGCGGGTTTGTGTACCCGCCACAGTAAAATAATTCGACGGCCCGCCGGTTTTTTCCGCAGCGGCGATTAGCGTAAAACTCTCCTCCAAATCGGCCTTGATCGAATCGCTGGAATAATAAGCATCGGCCCGGTCATGCTGACTAACGACACCCAGCGGCATTTCCTCGATAAAACTAATATCGATGCCGTTATCGACCGCAAACCGAACCAGATTATTCACTTCCAGGTGATTTCTATCCTTAAGAATGACCGCGTTGATTTTTATCCGCTCAAAGCCAACCGCTTTGGCGGCCTGAATACCTCGAAGCACCTGATGCAAATCGCCGGTCCGGGTTATCGCCTTAAACTTGTCGGCATCCAGCGTATCCAGGCTGATATTGATGCGTTTTACCCCCGCCTCTTTTAAAGCCGCCGCCATCGTTTCAAGCTGGGAGCCGTTGGTCGTTATCACCAGCTCATTCAGGCTTTCGATACGGCCGATATTTTGCAGCAGCTCCAACGCGCCTTTCCTGACCAACGGCTCGCCGCCGGTGACCCTGATCTTTTTCACGCCCAATTCGGCGAAAGCTTGCGCCAGCGTATAAATCTCTTCCAACGTCAAAACCTGCGCGCGCGGCAAGAACGTCATATCTTCAGCCATGCAATACAGGCAGCGGAAATCGCAACGGTCGGTGATCGAGATTCTCAGGTAATCGACAGTCCTGCCGAAGCGGTCGATTAATTGAGCGGGGGAAGAGGGATAAGTCATTAACGCAACGGTAAAAAATCCAGAAAGCCAATATTAACATACTCTTGGCCTTGGTAGAGTACGCTGTGCGCACCTTAAATAAATATAGCGCAGTGATAGTATGCGCTACACACCCTACCAACTGTGTTTATTTTAAAGAATTGCATCAGCTTTTGCGGCGAGACTCAAGATGCACCACCTGTCGCCATAGTCATGGCGTTATTGCATAAGCTACAATCGTACCCCGTGTAGAAGTTAGCCCAGGGGTTTATACAGCTATGAGCCGAGCAAGGAAGATATATGTCAATAAAAAATGGCACGACTTTTCTGAAAGAGTAAAGCGGCGAGACGAATATAAATGCTTGCAGTGCAAAAGAACCGAGCCTGACGTAGTTCTTCAAGTCCATCATGAACTTTACATTAGAGGAAAACCACCGTGGGAATATTCATTGAGTGACTGCCGAACCCTTTGCAAAGGATGTCATGCTAAAGCACATAAGCTGATCGAGCCGGATAGAGGATGGACCTTAATTTCGATTGAAGACCTGGGTGGACTGGATGGCGTATGTGAAAGAAAAGGCTGTGGAAATGAAATAAGATATGCATACCTCACTTATCATCCTGACTGTGGTTACAAGATAGTCGGCAGCACTTGCATCGGGCATCTGACCCAAGAAGATCGCCTTTTAAGCAGCAATCTTATTAAGTCTTACAAAAATATTAGTGAGTTTGTTCATAGTTCAGATTGGGAAAGCGGCCTGACAAAAAAAGGAAAACAATATATTAGCTGCAAATATAAATATCACGCTATACGGATATACGGCGATACCAATAACTACTCGTTTCAAATAGTGCTAAAGGAAAAAGGCGTGCGCTGGCATGAATACAAAGACATTATTCACTTTAACAACAAAAGCTTAGAAGAAATCAAAGAATTAGCGTACATAGCACTAAAGGGGATAATTTCCGACAATGAAGAGGAGAAGACGTTGCTCAGAAATATATATCGAAGCTTAAGATAAAACACATAACAATAGTCCTCCATTGACGCATACTTGCTATTCATTACATCAGCCGAGGTTGGACAACAAGGATTGCAAACCCAATCGCATAGGCTGCAAATGCGATTACAATTTCAAGAGAGGTTGATCTAATAGTCGCCCAACAGCCGGACCTTTATTTGCCGTAGCAACTGCGGCGTTAAATACATTCCGTGTTGCTCTGTAAGTTTATGTATCTTTTGCCACGTTTGCTCGGCGTCCAGCACTTTCCTCTTTTCCAGTAACAGCAATAATCCTATCGTACCGATCACATCGACTGTCAGATAGCGCGCCTTGCGCCGAGCCAGCAGGTCATCCAAAACGACATAATCGGCCGCAATTTCCTGGGCCAGAATAATCGCTTCCAATTCGCCTTGATGCAGCCGCCCTAAAGCCCCCTGTACATAAGCCGCTCCGGTTGCAGAGAGAGTAACCACTTTTATAAATGAGGGCGGCGTATATTCGTGCAATTCGTTAGCAACCGCCAACGGTGTATATATATCATCGGCAATATCAACCAACAATTTAAGAGCATCCACCTTGCTTAAAAAGATAATCGGGCTGGTATTTAGGACGATTTTCATGAATTTTTATAATTTTCTACAGTACGCATGTCTTCTAAAACACATTCATCGGCAATGATATAACCTTGATTAAAGTGCTCTGTTAGGCGCGTTTTAAAACCGTCAAAATCCAAACCTGCCATGTGTGCTGCACTGGCAAAGCTTATTTTCCTGGCGTGATACAAGCTGGCCGCTAAAAAGAATTCCGCCGCATGGCTACCCAGCGGCTGCAATATGTCATCGAATTCGGGTTGAAGTTGTATGTGCATTGTTTTCCTCTATGCGTAATATTTGTTTTGTCGCCTTTGTTTTCTTCATCTTAGCATAGTGGGATGGGCTAGGCTTGAAGCCCATTGTTCACGATTGATGCGGTTCGCTACCGTTCACCACATCCTACAAATATTGTAACTATTCAGCGTATGATAAAAATGATTAATGGAACACGGATGACACTGATTAGACGGATAATCACCGATTAAAAACCCAGTCTATTTTGAAAAAATCTGTGTAAATCTGTCCTATCCGTGTCGCCTAGAGGCGCCTACTTTTGGCATCCGTGTTCTATTTCTTTTTTCGCTGAATAGCTACCAAATATTCAACCTAAAAACGCCCGAATCGCCGCTATGCCTTGGCCGCCGCTGTGGCGGGCTTGATCCAAACTGGCGTCGGTCATGCCTCCCAAGGCATAAACAGGCAGATTGACCTTGGCGACCAGATCGGCAAATTGCTCCCAACCCAACGTTGCCGCGCCCGGATGGGTTTGGGTTGCCAACACCGGGGCCAGCACGGCAAAGTCCGCGCCGATGTTTTGCGCCTGTTGCAGTTGCTCAAGATTGTGGCATGACGCAGCCAACCATCGGCAGTTTTCGGGACGCTCGGTCAAAGTCATTAAGTCACGACTGGTCAGGTGGATACCGTCTACTTCGGTTGAACATTCAACTGCGGAGTTCATCAACAGCACGGCTTGCTGCTGTTTACACAACGGGTAGGCCTGCTTGATGAATTTTTCGACAGCGGCAGAAGATAGGTTTTTCAATCTGGCCTGGATCAGCTTGACGCCTTTGTTCAATATTTTTTCCAGGTTGAGCAACAGCAAGGCTTCATCCGCATCGTCCAAAATCGCGTAGTAAAGCGGCAACCGGGCGGCGGAAATGATCGGCCGATTGGCCGCCGGGAATGCGTAGTTTTCCAGTTCAGCCGGAACCACCCATTTAAACGGCTGGCCTTCGCAGCTTTGAGCTTCGCCTGAGAATTGCTCGACCAGGAAAACGTTTAGCTGCACGCTCAGATCGGGATATTGATGATTGATAGTAATCAGCGGAATTGCCGCTGTTACGGTGATATTGAGTTCTTCTTTAAGCTCGCGCGCCAGAGCAACTTCCGCAGTTTCCGATGGTTCAATTTTGCCGCCCGGAAACTCCCATAAGCCGCCTTGGTGCAGTGCGGCATGGCGATGGGAAATCAGGATTTTTCCTTCCGGGTTTTTGACTACGCCTACGGCGACTTGAAGAGGATTCATGTAGCTAAAAAACGGTTAGCGATCTGATATTGCCATCCATGGCTACTGGTTCCCGGCATTCCCTGCCGGGATGACGTGTTATGCAAGTAACTGTGCCGGATAAAAATTTACAGCCGTCTCACGTCCGATATTCGGCATTAATCTTCACGTAATCATACGAAAAATCGCAGGTCAAAACTTCCTGCACGGCGCTGCCGCGGCCCAATTTGACAGTTACGGTGATCTCTTCCCCGTCCATCACCCGCTGCCCGGCTTCCTCGGTGTAGTCGTCGGCCCGACCGCCGTTTCTGACGATGCAGACGTCGTCCAGGTACAACTCTACGTCTTCCAGCACCATGTTCTCGACGCCGGCGCGGCCGACCGCAGCCAAAATCCTTCCCCAATTCGGGTCGCTGGCGAAAAAAGCGGTTTTGACCAGCGGCGAATGGGCGATGGTTTTGCCGACGCGCACCGCTTCTTCATCGGTCAAGGCCTGCTCAACGACGATGCGCATCAGCTTGGTCGCGCCTTCGCCGTCGCGAACAATCGCTTCGGCCAGTAGTTTGCAGACCGTCATTACCGCGTCGGCAAAAATCGGGTAATGTTCACTGTCGCGCGTGATTTCCGGCATCTCTGAGCATCCGCTGGCCATCAATACGCAGGCGTCGTTGGTCGAGGTGTCGCCGTCGACGGTGATGCGATTGAACGATTGCTCGACAGCCGCCGCCAGGCATTCCTGCAACAGCGCTTGGTCGATTTTCGCGTCGGTCGCCATAAAACCCAGCATCGTCGCCATATTCGGCTGGATCATGCCCGCACCTTTGGAAATGCCGTTGATGGTGATGGTTTGACCTTCAATCTCGATAACCTTGGATACGCCTTTAGGGAAAGTATCGGTAGTCATAATCGCCTGAGCCGCTTTGTCCCAGTTATTGCTATCCAGGTTGCTTACCGCTTCCCGTAAAGATGCCTTAATTTTATTGACCGGCAACGGCTGGCCGATGACGCCGGTTGAAAAAGGCAACACCTGCGTTGCGGCACCATCGACCACTGCGGCAAGATCGGCGCAAGTCGCCAACGCATCCTTCATACCCTGCTCGCCGGTACCGGCGTTGGCATTGCCGGAATTGATCAGCAGCCAGCGCGGAGCATACGCCAAGTTCGCTTTGGCGACATGCACCGGCGCGGCGCAAAAAGCGTTTTGGGTAAAAACCGCCGCACAGGTTGAATGCTCGGTCATCTGGATCACAAGGATGTCGTCCCTGACCGCTTGCTTGATGCCTGCGTTCGCGGTACCCAAGGTTATGCCCGGTACCGGATGCATGATTGGAAAACTGCACTGCCCTACTGCCATAAATTAAGCCTCATTAATTAAATAATTGAACGCGGATGACGCGGATTTGACGGATACTCACTGATAATCTTAACAATCCGTTTAAATCCGTCTTATCAGTGCCATCCGTGTTCTATTTTTTCAAACTTTAAAAAACACAAACACGTTATCGATCTTTTTAACTTCCACGCGCATCAGTTTGCATTGTTTCCTGATCTTTTCTAACTGTTGCGGCTGTCGACTGAGTGCAAAAGGCAAAATCACTTCCACTTCAACTTGCCCGTCCAGGTAATGAATCCTGAAATCTTCGATAGCCGAGTTAAAATCCGGTAGATAGCGATCCAATAACCGTTTCACATCCCTGCGGGACAACGGCCTGATTTGCTCTTGCAGGCTTTCGTCGTCTTCGGGATCGACATGCACCAGCACATCCATCACATCGTCAAAACGCTTGATCAAATCGTCACGGACAATATCGCCGATCATATGGCCTTCCGAAACGGTAATGCGGGGATCGACGACGATATGCGCATCGATCAGCGCATCCTCGCCCATTTGCCGGGTGCGTAATAAATGGATGCCTTCGACGCCGTCAATGGCATGGATCGCTGTCCTGATGTCGGCGACCAACGCGGGCGGCAGCGAAGTGTCGACCAGTTCCTTGATGCTTTCAAACACCAAATTCAAGCCGATTTTAGCGACCATCAACGCGACCACGACAGCGGCAACGCCATCGGCCATCGGGTAACCCATCATCACCGCGCCTATGCCGAATAAAACCACCAACGATGAGATCGCATCGCTACGCTGATGCCAGGCATTAGCCAGCAGTAATTTGGAGCGGGTGGTTTTGGCGATGCGCTTGGTGTATTGGTAGAGCCATTCGTTAATCAAAATCGACAGGGTTGCAACGCCTAATGACAAATAGTTAGGCACCGGCAAATGCTCCGGCTCCGCCATGCGCTCCATGACCGACCATGCGATAGCGCCGCCAATCCCGATTAAACTGCCGCCCAGAATGACAGTCGCTATGGTTTCGAAACGGCGGTGCCCGTAAGGATGATCGTGATCGGCCTCGCGGCTGCCCAATCTGACCGCGATAATGACCAGCAAATCGCTGAGCAAATCCGATAGCGAATGAATGCCGTCGGCAACTAAAGCCGCGGATTGCCCGAGGATGCCGAAACCGATTTTGATTAGTGTCTGGAGAACGTTAATCGCCGCTCCGACATAGCTGGCCCTGGCTTTTAACTTATCCATTTTTACGACATCTAAAGCTTCAGCCATTACTATATAAATCCTCGTTTCTCTCGTTCCCACGCGCTGCGCTCGTCGTTATACACATCTCGACGTAGGCCGGAATAAGCCTGTCCGCGCGTTAAGCGCAGGACTGGTGTTTCCGGCGCTCCGATTGCCGGAAACATCCGCCCTTGCTGATGCCGGGCGGACTTATTCCGGCCTACATCCAAAGCCGCCGTTTCAGTCTTCATGCCCAAATGACGGTCTTGAACAGACTTGTGTATAACGACGAGCGCGCTGCGTGGGAATGCCGTCAAGGACGCGCTACGTCCTGTAGCACAGAAATACTGATGAACAAAACTACTCGCCACGGTATCACGCGGCGCAGCGCGCCGATACTGCATTCCCACGCAGCGCGTGGGAACGAGGGAATTAACGCATGGAAACGAGATAACGACTGAAACTTCAGCCATTACCGCCTACTTCCAGGATAATAATGTATTCATTATCGCCCGAACTGGTTTCCAACACCTTATGCCCATTGATCCGGCACCAAGCCGGAATATCCTGCATCACGCCCGGATCGGTACAGATAACCTCCAACTGATCGCCCGCTTTAAGTTGTTTGACCTTATCCTGGGTGCGAATGACCGGCAACGGACACAGCAGGCGGCGGGCGTTTAAAATTTCTCTATTCATATATACCATTGCTGTGGAATTTCGTCCGCGCCGAACGGCTTGACCTGGATAACCCTTTCGGAACCGTCTTTATCGGCGATATTCACATCGACTTGCTCGGCATTGCGGCCCTGGCCGTAACGGGCGGTAATTCTTGCAGCCAGGAACAAATCCTCCGCGGAAGGCGAACCGTCCACCAATACCAGCGGCCCCGCATGGCTGGCGCAATTTAAGGTGATAAATTCTTTTTTGTAGCCCTGCATAAAACGGCCTTCGCCTTCTTCCCTGGCGACAATCACTTTAAAATTTTGCCCCGGCCTGATGTGCCTGCCGACTTTCAGCAGCATCACATCATCCAGGTCGTATTGTTTATCGCCGTCGCGCGCTTTCCATAGATCGACCAGTTTGGACGAATAACTGGCATCGGTCAGGAAACAGCAGCCGCCCGCAGGTTGGGCATAATCATTAAAACCGAATTGCTCGGCCATCGCCATCTGCGGTTTGCGCGAGCGTCCGGTAAAATCGTGCAGCTTGTCCCGATCGACCCAACCTTCCCGTTCCGGCAGGGTTGCAGGTAGATTCTTGGCGCACAAAGGCCGCAGTAAGCTGTCATCGGCCCCCGATTCCCTGGATATGATCGGCATCGTATCTTTGCGTTGCGACATAGGCCGTTGGCCGATCACTTCGCCGGTGATGATGAAGTCGAAATCGTTTTCGACCAGCCATTGCTTGGCCTTGTTGACCATGAAAATCTTGCAGTCCAGGCAAGGATTCATGTTTGCGCCGTAGCCGTGTTTGGGATTAATCAGCACGTCTTTGTATTCTTCGATCACATCGACGATATGCAGTTTGATACCCAGCTGTTCGGCGACCCATAGGGAATTGTTGCGTTTAGGCTTGGCCTTGTCATTGGCCCTGATCGCATGGGTGTGGCCTTCCACGCAAAAACCGGTGAAGAAGTTGATGCCTTCGACATGAACGCCCTGCTCCATGATGGTTTTCGCCGCCAGCATTGAATCCAGTCCGCCGGAGATTAACGCCACTGCTTTTCTTTGTTTACTCATATTGCTCAAAAATTGGGAAAATTTGCTTATTATACCGGCTTATTTTCCGATTTGGTTTTCAATCAATGACTAAAAAATGGAACACGGATGAAGCGGATTGGGCTGATAAACGCGGATAAAGTCTTTATGGATGCTGTTTATCGTTCCCATGCTCCGGCGCTCGTCGTTATACACAAGTCTATAAAAGCACGTCATCCCGGCAGGGATTGCCGGGATCCAGAGCACAGGGATGTGAATGTTCGATTTAACTGCAACTCCGCGTTGTAAGGCTTGTTGCCAGTTTTGGTATTGCCATCCATGGCTCCTGGATCCCGGCAATCCCTGCCGGGATGACGGCGTTACCTAGACACTTGTTGAGTGCTCCTGCGTGGGAACGCAGTCTAAAACGCTCCAGCGTTTCAAAATGCCTGAAGTATAAAAAGAATTTTCGTGGTGCCTAAAGCCGAGCCTGCCATGCCTCCTAGTTCCAAACGTTTGACGTTGGTTTTAAGTAGCAAAGGTATCAAATCTTTCATTGTGCCTCTCTCCAAAATACAAAACCTACCCATGCACAATATAAGACTTGTCACTCTTGTACGCGGATACTGTCGCGCTTGACTCGAATGCGATCATGCTCCTGATCCAGCAGTTTAGGAGGTGTATTTTTATTTGGCATGAAAAGATTGCCATTAACAATGTAATTACCATAGAATCCAGCCTAACGGATTATCGAGGCGGTGTTATATGCCGTTGCATACCGGAAATTTAAATTTAATAGACACCTAAAAAGGGGTCTACTTAACGTTGGGCACACAGGAACAATAAAATATGAAAGACCAAATACTTCAATTTATCAAAGAACGCGATCATGTTTCATTTATTGAGTTATCCAATCAAATACCAGGGTTCGCAGGTGATTATGAATTTTATAATTTAGCTCTTGAAAACGTTGTTCTTTGGAATGGAGTATCTAAGGAAGCTGTTGATGCACTTAAATATTTGCTTAGCAATAGCCTTATATCTGTCGAGGAGGTTGACCCTCTTGTTTACTTGCATGACGGATACTTGCCTACCCTCCCAACCGCTACTGTCGCAAAGAGCTACAAGACCGCCCATTGGCTCCCTATTGTTTTTTCTTGCAAAAGACCGATCTAATCTATCTAAAAATCTTGAAAATGTAGCAAGCTGGCTTCTTTGTTTAAATGCGTTTTTTTTCATCAGTATTTACCAAAAGTTGGTTATTAAATTCTTGCTGGGCCTTTGTCTTAACTATCAAGCCCAATCGGGTAGCCGAGGGTCTCTAACCCTCAGCCCCCACAACACCCTGCATGCGGGTCCGCACAGGGCGTTTCACTTGGAATGATGAAGCTTGATCCATCCATCGCGTAGCGCATATAACCCCTGAGA
>Ga0208789_1000127_pt1 | contig 105279 bp, 83 predicted proteins | sample Methanotroph_Enr_FD_187368 | JGI IMG/M metagenome (GOLD analysis project Ga0208789, IMG submission 187368) | Enriched soil microbial communities from Old Woman Creek wetland in Ohio, USA - Methanotroph_Enrichment_5 (SPAdes) (version 2) | ecosystem: Environmental > Terrestrial > Soil > Wetlands... | reverse complement strand
CCGCAGTCGTAACCGCCGGTAACGCTCCGCCGGACGCGCAACACTCGATACGGGTGGTTGGCTAGACCTTGCCCGACAGGGACTTTCACCCTGCAAGAAGCGACAAGCTTCGCTTGCCGCGCTAACGCCTAGCTCACCCGACGAAAACCGCATCGCGGTTTTTGGTCGGGTGGAGCGTCTGGTTAGCCATTGTTAAGTTTATTGGTGACGTCGTCAATGAAATCAATTGCTCCTTTTCTATAGTGCTCGATATGCTTTTTCTCAATATTACTCGGAGATTCACTATCAAACTCTCTTCTAACTTCATTAATTCTTACGGCGTTAATTGGCGTATCCTTCAGCATAGTGCAAGCATCTAGCCTCCCTTGAACCTCAGCAATCCAGCGTCCATTATCTCGACCGCTAGTATGGCTGACCTGAAGGGAATCGAGTTCCGAGTACAATTTTGAGTGCATTTGCTGAAGCCATGAGTTCATGCTGGTTCCTTGTTGAATGGCTAACGTTAAGTAGACACCTTTTTAGGTGTATATCAAATTTAAATTACCGGTATCTAACGGCGTATAACGCCACCTCGGCAATCTGTTAGACCAGATTCTATAGTGCCTGCATTATTAATAGCAACCTTTTTATAACAAACAAAAACACGCCGCCCAAGCTGCTTGCTCAGGTACGTGATCGCATTCGCGTCAAGCACTACAGCATCCGCAACAGATGGATACTGTGGAGATGGAAGCGTTTTTAACGCCCCCCGCCATAAATGCGCATATCCGCTTCGCCACAGAATCAAGCGTTATCGGTGCTACTATTTTGGTACAAGGAAATACCGGCGGTAGATTTACCGAAACTAAAATGCGACACAGGCCAAGCCATCGCAACGCTCGCCGATGGCTTGGAGAGCCGGATAACTTCCCCGGCCTCTCTAGCGGGATAAAAAGCGTCTTTACCCGCAGCCAAATGGTCTTGCCCGACGGATTATCCGACCATGCAAAAATAACCTGGAACAACACCAAGACTATTTGCGAGTTCGCTAAAACCAATCTTCTCTTCCATCCGGGTTTTAGGCGACGCCATATTGTTATCTGCCATCCTGCTATTTATCGCAGGGCTTGCCCAAAAACCTTTAGCTCGTTCCCTGACAATTGCAGGGAACGAGCAAAAACTTTTAGGGAGTGCGCAAAAACCTTTTGCAGGCTTACAAAAACATTTTGCAGCCTCCTTTAAAATAGCGGCTTCGAATGCCGTTTTTAGCGTTTTTCCGGCTGAGGGATGCAGAAAATGTTTTAGGGAGGCCGCAAAAACTTTTAGTGCGCTAAAAAATCTTTCAGCAAGCGCGAAAACAACATTTTAGGCGGCAAAAAGTATTTTGGAATTCGCAAAAACTTTCCGGGAACGCCTAAAAACATTTAGTAAGGCAAAATACTATTTTGCGACTGTCCAAAAACCGTCCGCGCGCCCGGAAAACTTTTTGAAAACTCACCAAAACATTTTGCGGGCGCCCAAAACATCGCATTAAAGGGCTTAGGGTTCGGCAGACAGTTCACTAGGATAAGCGGAACGAAAAAAATAATGATGGCCGCATTGGCAATGCGAATATTCCGTTCCGCATGCAACCCTACGGCTTACCCAGTCTCCCTAATCAACGCCATCATGTCCTCAACCGACATCTTGCCGCTGACTTCGCCGCCTTCGAGCAGGCTATTGGCTAAGTCGCGCTTGTGTTTATGCAGCTCGACAATTTTGTCTTCGATAGTGTCCTTGGCAACCAGGCGATAAATAGTAACCGGGCGCTTCTGCCCCATCCGATGGGCGCGGTCGGAGGCTTGGTCTTCAACCGCCGGATTCCACCATGGGTCCATGTGGATCACATAGTCGGCGGCGGTCAGGTTCAAACCGGTGCCGCCCGCTTTCAGGCTGATTAAAAACAAATCGCCCTCCCCGGCCTGGAATGCGTTCATGGCTTTTTTCCGTTGCGGAGCCGGGGTTGCACCGTCCAGGTAATGGTAGGCGATGCCTTTTTTATCCAGCAGTTCGCGAATCAACGTCAGATGGCCGACAAACTGGCTGAATATCAGCGCTTTATGGCGGTTGTCCAACAATTCATCGACCAAGTCTTCAAAAGCCTCCAGCTTAGAACTGGGAATCGCGCTGTCTTCGATCACCAGGCGCGGATTGCAGCAGGCGCGGCGCAATTTCATGATTTCGGCCAAGACTTTCAGCTGTTGATGTCCGGGCTGGTCGGCGGCTTCCATCATGGTCTGCATCGCGTTACGCCGTAGCGCTTCGTAGATGGCGCGTTCTTCCGGGCTTAATTCGACATGCAGCGTTACTTCGGTGCGGGACGGCAATTCGGTTAACACGTCGTTTTTGAGCCGCCGTAAGATGAACGGCCGCAACAGTTTTTTCAGCCGTTGCTGCACGGCCTGATCCTGCTGGTTTTCGATGGCTTGCGCATAGCGTTCGTTAAATTTCGGCAAGGTGCCCAGCAAGCCCGGATTGATGAAGTTAAACAAATTCCACAACTCGCCCAGGTGGTTTTCTATCGGCGTGCCGGTGGTGATCAATTTAAAGTCGGCCTGCAAGGCCATCGCGGCTTTGGAACGTTTGGTCAGCGCGTTTTTAATGGCTTGCGCCTCGTCGGCCACCAGTGTGCGCCAGTGTTTTTGCGCCAAGCGTTCGCCTTCGCTTTGCAGCAGGCCGTAGCTGCACACGATCAAATCGAAAGGCCCGGCCTCGTCCAGCATGGTTTGCCGGTCGCCGCCGCCGAATTGATGAACGGTCAATGTCGGCGCAAAGCGTTGGCATTCTTCCAGCCAATTAATGCAGACCGAGGTCGGCGCTAAAATCAGCGTCGGCCCGTCCGGGGCGCGGGATAAAATCAACGCCAAGGCCTGCACGGTTTTGCCCAGACCCATGTCGTCGGCCAGACAGGCGCCTGCGCCCCAATGCGCCAAACGCGTCATCCATTGGTAACCTTCGCATTGGTAATCGCGCAATTCGCCTTGCAGGGTTGACGGCACTTTGGGATTTAAATCGGCGGTTTCGTTCAGGCGGCGTAATTGATCCTGCCACGGTTTGGCGGCGCTGATGTTCATGCCGCCGGTGATTTCGTCCAGGGCTTGGGCCGCCAACGGATGGAAGCGCACTTGGTCTTTTTGCACGTCGCCCAACCCGGCCAGATCGTCCAGGCGTTGGCGCAATTCGCGGGTTAAGGCGATAATCTGGCCGTCTTCAAGTTTTAAAAAGCGGCCGGGCGAGCTGTTTAACAGGGCCATTAAGCGCTGCATATCCAGCACTTCCTGCTCGTCGATCTGCAAAACGCCTTCGACGCTAAACCAGTCTTTTTCCTTGCGCACCGAAAACTGCGCTTGCTTTAATCCGGCCTCGCGGCTGAGCTGAATCTTTTTGCCTTTCGGCCATTCCAGCACCGCAAAATCGCCCAAGGCCTGTAAATGCAATAATGCATCCAGCGCCGATTCGGGATCGTCCAGCAGCCATTTGCTGTCTTTAGCGGCGTAGAGTTCCGGACAATCGTTCAGGACTTGTTTTAAATGCTTCTTTTCGAGCTTGAAATCGCGGCTGGCTTGCAATTGCTTGCCGTCGATTTCCGCCAGCACTGTAGTGCCGCCTGCGCCGGGTTTGTAAAGCGGGCCGCCGTCTGCAAACGGTTGCACGAAAACTTCTATTTGCATGCCCTGCCCGACCGGTTGCAGATGCACATGCAGGCGGCTGTCGGCATCGACGCTTTGCGCATGGCTGGAAGTGCCGCCCAAATCGGACTGCACGGTCAGCATGGAGGCAATCGAGGCGATCGAATCGATCACTTGCTGGCGGGCGGTTGCGGGTACGGTTAAGCCGTTTGTACCCAGGATTTCGGCCACTTGGCGATGCTGATCGTTAATTTTATAAACCAGCAATCCATTGTCGGCGTTTTTTTGGGCAAGGATTTTTTGCCCGCCGACAATCGCCGGGAGTAATGAAATATGCAAATTCTGTTGCTGTTCTTTAACCAGCAATTGCGGCTCGGCGACGCTGATTTCTATCGGCGCGCCCGCTCCTTCCTGGTTAATCCAGTAAACATTCGGATGGCCGGACGCAGCCAAAATCGCTTCATCCGACAACTCGTAAATTTCTTTGTTGTAATGGGGGCTGTAATAGTCGCGATTCCTTTCCACATGGATATGCGCGCAGATGCGATGATCCTGCTCGGACAGGTAATCGAATTCGTCCAAATCCTGGTACAGGCGTTTTAATGAGAGCGGACGGCTTTTCGTCCAGCGGCCGCTTTTACCCAACTTTTGCTCATGCGGTTGCAACACGAGCTGATTATCCAGCAAGTTGACCGACCAAATCATGCGGACTTGCTGATTGGTTTTGGCTGGCGCCGGAGCTTCCGTCAACTGAGCCAATGCGTCCAAAGCCCGTTGCCATTTCGGCTGTTGCGGCAATAAATCGATCAGCGCATTGAACGGCGAATCTTTGTAATGCTCCGCTATCTGCTTGCAAGCCTCGTCCTTATAGTGCAGGTGTTGCAGCAATGCGGAACTGACAGCGGCGTACCAGGCAAAACCCAGTTGTTGCGCTTGTTGGCAAAATCCGGCCAATCCCGGCAAAAAATTGCGGTTTACGGCGGTCATTGTTTCGATTTCACCAATCCAATACAGTAACAACGCCTGAAACAACCGCTCATAAGCAAAGTCATTGGCTTTGAATAAATGCTCACTGTGTTCGACGGATTGCTTGCCTTGATAAATATCGACAGCCTCCAGCAGGATTAAGTTGAGCAAATAAAACGGGTCTTGCCATCCCGACTTAATCGTGATTTGGGTATTTCGTTTAAGTAAACTCAGGTTACTCAAGCTACGATTGCGCAATAAGGCCAAGCTAAAAAAATAACCGTACAGGCCATCGAGACTGATATTGCGTTTGCCGGTTTCTTTTTTCAGCGTTTTGAGTCCCTCATTAAATAATGCCAACGCTTCATCGTTGCGGTTTTGCAGGAAGCGCACAGTCGCCGATAGCGTTAAGGCATACGCCGAGGTATCGCCCGCCAACCAATTCTCCGCATCGTTAAAATTGCCGCGCAGCAAGCGTTGTTCAATCACCGTGCGGGCAATTTCCCGGTTAGCCGGTTTTGTTGCTCCGAAAAACTGTTCCAGTAATTGGTACGGCACTGTGGTGTCGGTTAAATACCAAAGACTGGAGCCAACCCTGCCCGATAAGACCCGAAATTTAATTGGCTCGGATAGGGAAGCAAACCAGTCGGCGTCGAAATCGTTAAAGAAGATTCTATTAATAATATCGGTAAACTTGTCCCGATATAGCGAACGAATGTGCTGCAACTCGGCAGCAAATTCTTTGCCGTTGTTTTGGTATAAAAAGATGCGTAATTTCTTTATTGAATGGTCGAGACTCACTCGATAATAGTAATACGGCTGCTGCGCGGCAATTAAAAAGGCCGCCAGCTTATCGAACCAGGATTCCCGGATTGCGAGCCGCGTCAATGGCTCGACAATATCCGGGTGGCATTGCCAACCGTCCGGCGATATGACAATTAAATTCTTGCTTAATAATTTCTCCCTGAACGTTTTATTAATTGTTGCTACAGTGCTTACGCGAAAAACAGCGGATTTTTTCAGCAACTCTTGAAAAGAGGTTTGTCCGATAGGCGCATAGATAACCGATAAAGCCTGTAGAATCTGCTGTTCGTCGTTCGATAGCGCATTGAAAGAAGTGAGTAGTTTGTTGTTCATTTAAATTTTGTTGTCTCGGTGTTGTTTGTGCATATTTTGCCATAGCTTTCCATCCAGCAAGGGCTATTATCCTGACGAGGGAGTCGGCGAGGAGTCTACAGACCATGCTTTTCGCGCTTTCCGTGGAATTTGGTTGTACCTTATCCGTTGCATATCTTACAATCCTATTGGTATAGAGTCGGGTTACCGGACTATAGGTTTCCTTCCCACTAATAACATTAAATAATAATTGGAGTGTGGTATGTTTAAAATTCGTTCGCTGGTTACCGCGTTAGCGTTAACAAGTTCAATTTCGGTCGCTTCGGCTTGGGAAGCTTTACCGACGCAAGCTAATGCGCCTGCCGATAATCCGACTACGCCGGCAAAAGTCGAGTTAGGTCAAATGCTTTATCATGATCCGCGTTTATCTTCTACCGGCACGGTTTCCTGTTCTTCTTGCCACAACACCATGCTCGGCGGCGAAGACAATAGAGCGGTTGCGATGGGCGTTAACGGCCAAACCGGCGGACGTAGCGCCCCGACAGTTTGGAACTCTGCGTTTAATACCGTGCAATTTTGGGATGGCAGAGCAGCCAGCTTGGAAGACCAAGCCGCCGGCCCTGTAACCAATCCAATTGAAATGGGCATGAAGAATTGGGATGAGGTTGTCGCGCGTTTGAAGTCGATTGAAGGTTATAAAGAGCCTTTTGAACAAGCTTTCGGCAAAGATTCAATCTCTAAAGAAACTGCGACTAAAGCAATCGCAGCTTATGAAAGAACCTTAATTACGCCTAATAGCCCTTACGACCGTTATGTTTCCGGTGAAAAATCGGCTTTATCGGCTCAACAAGTTCGCGGTATGGAAAAGGTTGCGGAATTAGGCTGTACTAATTGCCATAGCGGCCCTGCGTTTAACGGTCCGGGCATGTTCCAAAAGTTTCCTGTCATTCCAAACGGTTATTGGGAAGCGCAATATCATTTCAAAAAGGACAAAGGCTTAGCGGAAGTGAGCAAAAATCCGGCCGATGAGCATTCATTCAAGGTCCCGACTTTACGCAACATTGCTCTGACTGCGCCTTATTTCCACAACGGTGCGGTTAAAACGCTGGATCAAGCGGTAACGTTGATGGCTAAACTGCAATTGGGCAAGGATTTAAGCAAAGAAGAAGTTGCCGACATCGTGGCTTTCTTGAATGGCTTAACCGGCGAGTTTCCTAAACAGAAAATGCCGGCTTTACCTGGCACACCGGGTTCTACTTTTAATAACTAAGTTCGATGCAAGGACGGCCTAGCGGTCGTCCCTATGTAAATTAGGGAGCGCTTAGCTCCCTTTTTTTATTCTGCGTTATAAATAGGCATCGCTGAAATACGCGCATCGATCTGTTTTAAGATTTCTTGATAAACAGGGCTGTTGGTGGATTCGAAGCGCTGTTTGAAGTCGGCCTCATTCATGTGCTCGGGCAGGTCCCTGGGATCGGGCATAAAGTCGCTGTAATCTTTTATCCCGGACATGGCTTTTTGCATTCTGCGCGCACTTTCCGGCGAGAATGTCGCTATTTCACCAAATCGTGTACCGGCTTTGTCGGCAGCTAAATCGATAAAGCTGAATCCGCTACCGCCATGGGCGTCGCTTAATTCCTTTTCTTCTCCGGCAATCTGGGCTGCTTGTTTATTGATCGATGCGGTAAGCGCGGCTGAGCCGATAAAATGTTGAGCCAGATCGGTGCGTTTATATAAAAAAGCGGAATATTGCTGTCCGGCCGCAGGCGTGGATTCAGGCATTGACAGAAGTTTCTTGGTTTCCTGTTTATTGACGTAGTCGTTGATCGCGGCAATAACAATCCGGTTTTCGTCTATCGCGCTTTCCAATGAAGAGCGCTGGTAAGCCATTTCAAACAGCGGGCGTAATAAATCCGCCAGCGATAAGCGCCATTTAGGATCATGCTTGGCAACAATGTCGGCAAGTTTTTGTTGATAAATGTTCTGCGTGGAACTGTCGCCGGCATGAGTCAGGAAGTTTTTCGCCTGAATCAAGGTATCCTTGTTCGGATAGTAAGTAATGGTGAGTTTTTCCGCGTCGATTTTGACCGACTTGAGCGGCCGGGTCGCCAGAATAAAATATTCGTTCAACGACGAATGCTGAATGATTGCATCGATAACTAAAGCGGCCAATTTTGCCGGCAATAACAGTTTTCCGGTTTTAAATTTGGTTATTACCGGCAGATCATTGCCTTCAACATTGCCTAATCTAAAGCTGATGTTTAGATACTTACCCAAGCTGTTTTCAGGCAAAGTCATGGTCACTTTAAAGCGCAGTTCATCGTTTTTAAAGTCCAAATCGGCTGCACTTTTGCTGTAGCGATTTAACAAATAATTACCGGCAAGATTGAGATCGGCTTCGTTCAATTCGATGATACCGATCTCGTCGGGCTTGGTTTTAGAGCCTTCATGCAGGATTTTCTTTGCCCTGACCAGATCGTCGCGGCTAGGCGACCACCCTACTTCAAGCTCCGGCTTGTCGCCGATGCCGAAAAAAACCAGCATCGCGCATAGAATTATCAGCGCACTCAAGCAATAGCACAGAATACGGACCGCTGCACGGAACAGCGTGACGGCATGTTGCGAACGCGTGGAGCGGTTGCCGAATAAAATTTTCATGTATTGGCGAGCTTAGGCAAATTCCAGTTTGAATCCTGCGGATTTTAAATAATCGGCTTCCTGGATTAAATCGGCATGGGTCAGCGGTACTTGAGCCAGCCAATGTTCAGGAAACTGTAAACAAATTTTCGACTTTATTAACGATATTTTGAAATCGGGCTTGTCATCTTCCTGACGATTACGATGCAGTAAAACCGACAAGCGCAAAATAATAGTCAGGTAAGGACCGTCAAGATTCCAGGGAAACGGTAACTTGTTAAACTGGGTGCGTGAGAATTTGCGTCGATGCAGTTTTACAATGGTTGATAATAAAATCTGGTCCTGCCGGGAAAATCCGGCAAGATCGCCATTCTCAATAATATAAGCGCTGTGTTTGTGGTACTGGCTATGCGCGATGTCATGCCCCATCTCATGCAGGTCTGCCGCCCAATTTAAAAACTGTACGGCGTGTTCGTGGTTAGAGCCGCAAAAATCTTCACCCAACTGGTCGAGTATATAGCTGATTGTTTGCTTAACGCGGGCGGCATGGCCTTTATCGATATGATAACGATCGGCCAAGGCCTGCACGGTTGCGGAACGAATGTCGTGATCGTAAATCCGGCCCAGTAAATCCTGAATCAGGCCTTCTCTAAGCGCACCGTCGGAAACGGTCATTTGCTCAATGCCCAAGCTTTTGAACGTGGCATAGATAATTGCTACGCCGCCAGGAAATACCGGCAAACGCTCAGGGTCGAGATCGGGCAAGTTTAGCTCGTTAACATGGCTGCACTGGTTAATATGCGCTACCAGATGTTCCAACCCGGCCATGGTGATGCCGTTATTGCTCCAACCTTTAGCCTTAAGGACTTTATCGATAGCTTTTAAGCTACCCGATGCACCGATGGCTTCGTCCCAGTTTTTGCGCTGAAAATCCTTCTGGACCGGTTCAAGCCGCTGTTCGGCAAACAAGGTTGCCTGGGTAAATGCATTTTTGGACAGCTTGCCGTCCTTGAAAAAAGCATTGCTGACGACCACACAGCCCATGCGCAGGCTTTCTTTTATTCTGGGCGTGTTACCTGAACCGATGATGTATTCGGTGCTGCCGCCGCCTATGTCCATAACCAGGCGCAAGTTGGCGTTGCTGCCCAGACTGTGGGCAACGCCCTGATAAATTAAGCGGGCTTCTTCTATGCCCGAAATAACATGAATAGGATGATTTAGCGCTTTTTCAGCTTTGTCCAAGAACTGTTGCGAATTTTTAGCCATGCGCAACGTACTGGTGCCGACCACGCGCACGCTTTCCGGCGGGAAGTTACGGACTCGTTGCCCGAACCGTTCCAGGCACTCTAAAGCCCTCTCCTGGGTGTTGACATCGAGATAGTTCTTTTTGTCCAGGCCGGACGCAAGCCTTACCATTTCTTTAAGGCGGTCTAAAGTTTGTAAATTGCCATTGGTTAAACTGCACACAATCATGTGAAAGCTGTTAGACCCCAAGTCTACAGCGGCAACAATTTCGGGGGGGTTCTTCGGCACGAGTTATCCAGTTTTGTCTATAAAGCGTGTTAATATCTGATAAAATTACGCGGTTTTAGCCATCCACACTGGGTGTGGCGCGTAATCCGGCTTACGTAATTTAACTTATTTGAAGGCTTCCGTTAAGTGTTTGTTTCAGCATGAATGCATTATCCCTGCGTAATCTTAGAAAAACCTATAATAATGGCTTTGAAGCTTTAAAGGGCATTGACCTTGAGGTTGAGGCCGGCGATTTCTTTGCCTTGCTCGGACCGAACGGCGCCGGCAAGTCAACGGCCATCGGCATTATCAGTTCATTGGTCAACGCCAGCTCCGGCTCTGTCAGCATCTTCGGACACGATTTAAAACGGGAACGGGCGCAAGCCAAAAGCTGCATCGGCCTGGTTCCCCAGGAAGTCAATTTCAATCAGTTCGACACCGTTAAAAACATTTTACTCAATCAGGCCGGTTATTACGGTACGCCGCGTAAACTTGCCCTGCAACGCACCGAACACTGTCTTAAACAAATGGATTTGTGGGACAAGCGCGATACCGTGTCCAGACGCTTGTCGGGCGGCATGAAACGCCGGGTCATGATCGCCCGCGCCATGGTTCACTCGCCTAAATTACTGATTCTTGACGAGCCGACCGCAGGCGTCGACATAGAAATACGCCGCTCCATGTGGCAAATGATGCAGGAAGTCAACCAGCAAGGCACCACTATCATCTTAACCACGCACTATCTGGAAGAAGCGGAAAGCCTGTGTCGCAATATTGCCATTATCAATCACGGACGGATTGTCGAAAATTCAGATATGGCGGGTTTGCTGGCAAGACTTCATATCGAACATTTTGTCTTGGACCTGGCCCGCCCTGTTGCCGCGGCGCCGGTGATTGAGGGCTGCCAGGTCGAGCTTGTGTCTGACAAAACCCTTAATGTCGCAGTGCCTAAAGAACACGGGCTTAACAAACTGTTCAGTGAATTAAGCGCGCAAAATATCGAAGTCACTAGCTTGAAGAATAAAACCAATCGGCTGGAACAGTTATTTATGGATCTGATCGACTCAAACCCCTCCTACTCAAAACCGGCCGGAGATAAGCCATGAATTACTCCATTGCTTTTAGAACCATCGTCATCAAGGAGATATTCCGCTTTGTCCGGATCTGGCCGCAAACCTTGCTGCCTCCGGCCATCACTACAGCGTTGTATTTCCTGATTTTCGGCAAGTTGATCGGCGGCCGCATCGGCACCATCAGCGGCGCGAGCTATATGGACTACATCGTCCCCGGCATTATTTTAATGTCGGTCATCAATCATTCTTACGCCAATGTCGTGTCTTCGTTTTACTCAACCAAATTCCAGCGCAATATTGAAGAATTGCTGGTCGCCCCGATACCCAATTGGGTAATTTTGGGCGGATATGTCAGCGGCGGCATTATCCGGGGCTTATTGGTCGGCGTTGTTGTGGCTTTAATATCGCTACTGTTCGCGGATATGCGGGTCAACAATATCGCCATTACCGTATCGATCGCCGTATTAACCGCGACTGTATTTTCCTTGGCCGGTTTTATCAACGCGATACTCGCGGAAAGCTTTGACGATATTTCGATCATCCCGAACTTTGTCCTGACCCCGCTAAGCTATCTGGGCGGCGTGTTCTATTCGGTCGATATGCTGCCCGGCATTTGGCAAAACATCTCAATGGGCAATCCTATTTTATATATGGTCAACGCTTTTCGTTACGGATTGATAGGCGTGACCGATATTGATATTCAAACAACCTTTATCATTACCGGCGGATTTATTGTTATTTTGATCTCATTTAGCCTTTTTCTTTTGCACAAAGGTATTGGCATTAAGAATTAATAGGCAACCGTTATTCAGCACCGATAAACAGCGCTAGTTATTGTTTTATAATGTTTACTCTCTCCAATTACGATATGATGGCTACGTGAAAGGCCGCTGACCTGACTAAAAATACCACTAGAGATTATTTTTGTTCTTTGGCCTTTCATATTCTTCGTATAAAAATTTCTTAGCCATCGCATAATTAAAAACAACAGGAGAGATATTATGTTATTGAAAACAGGTTCTACCGGTGACGATGTTAAAACACTGCAAACCCGCTTAGGTTTAAGCGCTGACGGCATCTTCGGGCCGGGTACGGAAGCGGCGGTAAAAACATGGCAAGCACAAAACGGCCTGACCGCCGATGGCATTGTAGGAGACGTTACCTGGGCAAAAATGTTTCCGGCACAGCCGGCAAGCGGCGGCTCCAATAATTCAGCCGGCTGGCTGCAAGCGCTTAAAGGATCTGTTCCCGATGCGGTCATTGCCCAGATCCCTGCTATAGCCGCGATAACCAACTCCTTAAGATTAGCCCACTTTTTAGCACAGTGCGCGCACGAAAGCGCCGGTTTTACTGTAGTCTATGAGAACTTGAATTATTCAGCCGATGGCTTAAAAGCAATTTTCCCCAAATATTTTCCCGATCCGTTAAATCAATCTTATGCGCGAAATCCGGCCAAAATCGGCGCAAGAGTCTATGCCGACAGAATGGGCAATGGCGATGAAGCGAGCGGTGACGGCTATACTTTCCGGGGCCGCGGCTATATTCAATTAACAGGTAAATCCAATTACGCGGCTTTCGGCAAGAGCGTGGGCGAAGATACCATTGCCGATCCTGATTTGGTAGCCACCAAGTACCCGCTGGCTTCTGCCGGTTTTTTCTTTGATTCGCATGAAATATGGACTATCTGCGACGGCGGTTCAACGGATGCGGTAATAACCGCGGTAACTAAAAAAGTGAATGGCGGAACCAATGGCTTGGCGGATCGTACCCAGTATTTTAATAAATATTATGCGTTATTAAGTTAGGGTTTCGTCTTACGCTTCCCTCGCTTTACCCCGTCTTTATGCATAATCGTTATTTTGGCATGAACGCCGGAATAGCTCGAAAATAAGCCGTAATAAGCCCGCCCGGCAACAGCAAGGGCGGGCGTTTCCGGCAATGGACACTTATCCCGCATTTAACACGCGGACAGGCTTATTCCGAGTGTCTCATCCCCATCATCCAGCAGTTTCTTTATCCCGGAGAAAAAAATGAGTAAATATGCCGTGCTATTTCTGTTTCTGGTTACATCGACCTTGGCATCCGCCGAACCGGAGCATCATTGTGCGAAAGATGCCGTCGCTCAAGCCAAAAAGCTGCTGGATTTTCACTTCGGGTTAGACAACAGAACCGAAATCGATCAGCATGTTGCCGTGCTTAAACCGATAAAAAACCCTGCCGGAAAAGGCATGTTCGACGTTCTGGAAGTCTACGGACATATCTATAAGGGCACTTACCGGATGCATTTTATTTATGGTCAAATGCCGGATCAATGCGTGCTGGTCGGTCAGGAAATCCTGGAAATAACCAATTTATAAAACCCTGATATTTAGCTGTCATGGTATGGATAAAAAAATATGTAACTACTCCGCGTATGCTCAATAGAACACGGATGACACGGATTAAACGGATAAACACGGATTTAAAAGCGCAAACGAACTAAAAATCCGTGTAAATCCGTACTATCCGTGGCATCCGTGTTCCATTTTTCTATACGCTGAATAGTTACAAAAATATAAGACTGTGAGCCCATCAATTCCCTAAAACATAAAACCGAGGAACCGGAAATGCTAAAAAAACACACATTCAAATCGACCGGACTGATTCTGGCGACATTTACAGCGCTATTCATTGGCAACATACAAGCAGCCTCAGCCCAAGAAAAAACCGGCCTGGATAGATCCGTTCTATTAGAGAAAAAACTGGAGCTTGCCGGCCCGAACATTAACACCAAAGTGATACGGGTTGCATTTCCGCCCGCGTTTAAAACACCTTGGCACACTCATGAAGGACCGGGACCTCGCTATGTGATCAAAGGTACGTTAAAAGTCGTCGAAGGCGGCAAAGCCAACACTTACTCCGCCGGTCAAGTTTTCTGGGAAACCGGCGAGCTGATGTCGATAGAAAATACCGGTGACGGTGCGGCTGAGCTGGTCATTTTTGAATTAGCGCCAGATAAATAAATTATTGATGCGCATACCTCTGGCCTATCTTAGCGTGGTTTTACTTTGGGCGACGACACCGCTGGCTATCAAATGGAGTGGAGAAGGACCGGGCTTTTTGTTTGGCGCGGCCGGGCGAATGACGATCGGTTTGCTGTGTATTTTGCCGATGCTGGGCCTATCGAAACAACGCCTGTTTTGGCATCGCAAAGCACTACAAACTTACATGGCCGTAGCCGTGCAAATTTACGGTTCAATGTTGGCGGTTTATTGGGCGGCTCAATTTATTCCTTCCGGCTGGATTTCGGTGATATTCGGTCTTTCGCCGTTAATGACCGCGTTATTGTCTGCACTCTGGCTAAAAGAACGCAGCCTGACTCTCGGCAAACTGCTGGCTTATATCCTGGGCATTAGCGGTTTATGGATTATGTTCGGCTCGGCATTGCAATTGGGACGGGATGCCGTGTTGGGCATCGTCGGTGTACTGGCGGCGGCATTTTTGCAGGCGGCCAGTTCGGTTTGGGTCAAACGCATTGATGGAAATATACCGGCTTTATCCCAAGTAGCGGGCGGCCTGCTGCTATCGCAGCCGGCCCATCTAATGACTTGGGCAGCGTTTGACGGTCATTGGCCGGCTGACATTTCACTCGCCAGCCTGGCCTCTATTGTCTATTTAGGCGCAATAGCCACCACAGCCGGCTTTGTGCTCTATTACTACTTACTGATTCATCAAAGCGCAACCAGAGTCGCGCTGGTTACCCTGGTGTCACCGGTAATGGCGCTGCTGTTAGGCCATGCCGTTAATCATGAAGCGCTGACAATTAAAGTGGCAACAGGCACTTTACTCATACTCGGCGCATTGTTGGTACATGAGTTTTTTAGCCGATTAACGGCTGCAAAATAAATTAAATGACCCGGTTTCCTCGGCGGTACTGGTAATTCAAAGCCGGATATAAAAAACGGCAGGCTAATTCGCCCGCCGTCGCATTACGATACAAAAAACGAAAATCGCTGCCTGTGTATGCTAGCGCACAGACTGCAACCGGTTTCACAGTTACAGTGCGCTCAAAACATCGACAAGTCCCTACCACCCGGAAGCTTTATGTCCGATCAAGATGACTTGCTTCTTTTCAGTCATGCTTGTTTTTTTTACCTTAGGAGCATCCTACTTTAGGTGGTTACTTCGCTAATATAAAGCTTACGGTCGATTGCCGGGACACTGTCTGGCGGATAAAGCCAGCTACGCCTATCCGTTCCAATCCATACACCATCGATAACACCTTAAACCGGTTTTTCGGAGGTAGAGCACTATTAAAAATGCAATCGATTTATCCCAACGTCCAATCCTATTGATATAGATATTTTGAGGAGTTCGACCATGAAAAAATTCACGCTTATCTCGACAATACTCATCGCCTTGCCGATAGCCGGCACGGCCGCTACCGATCAGCCCACCGCCGTTCCCGTGATACCGCGCATCGATCAATCCCATCCGGGTTCCACATTGTCCCCAAAAGAACAAATCGCCGCGAAGCATTTGGCGGCTGCGGCGGCTCACGAACAAGCCAAAATGCATCATGAGGCCGCCGCTACGCTCGCTCAGCCGGACCAAGCCAGGGAACAAGCCAAGGAGGCGGAGAAAGCCTCGTCAATAGCTTGCGAAAAAAGCACGGAAGCGTTGATGTCCACCATTGAGAAGTAAGCAACAACCGAAACCCCGGCCATTACCGGAATCACGTGGCAATAGCCTGGCGGAAATAAGAACAGGTAAGTTCAGTAATTAGAAATTTTTATGCCCGATACCGCGCCAGCGGTACCCGGCCTTATAGCTAGCGACTCTTTTACCGCCTTACAGCTATGTGCCTTACCGTACCGACCGGGGCTGATTGTGTGATTAAAGTATTTTCCGGATCGCGTCAAAAAGCTTAGTTTGGGTCGAGATGGCTTGGCCGGCTACCGTCAATGGCGAGTATGCGGCGCTAGCCCAACAATCGTTTTATTTAAAACCAGTCTCAATAGGCGTTTGCCTTGAGTCTGTCGAAGGCTTTTTTCAACCTTTACGGATTACTAAAGATTAATCATGGGACGCCTTACTAGATTTTTTACTCACTAATGGAGAATTCATCATGAAAAACCTTATTAGATTTTTTTCCGCATTCTTTTTAACTCTGACATTATTAACCGCCGCAGGCTGCGCATCGACGCAAAAGACGGAAGGAACCGGGGAATATTTCGATGACAGCGTCCTCACCAGCAAAGTTAAAGCGGCCATATTGAATGAGCCTACCTTAAGCTCTGCCGAGATCAACGTTGAAACCTTCAAGGGCGTCGTTCAATTGAGCGGTTTTGTAAGCTCTCGCAACGAGATTAAAAGAGCGATTGAAATTGCGCGCGGAATCAACGGCGTGAAATCGGTTAAAAACGATATGCAACTCAAATAAGTGAGGAAGCCCTATGGAAACCCTAGATAAAGTATCCGATACCGCGCAAGAAGCTTTCGCAAGAATAGCCGATGCGACCAGCCAAACTGCGGAAATGCTTGGCGAAAAAGGCGAACAACTGCTGAATGCCGAACAACGTTTGATGAAGAGTTGCCGCGGTTATGTCCGCGACAACCCCATGGTATCGCTGGGCATCGCGGTAGCGGTCGGTTTAATGCTAAGCCGCCTGTTGAAAACGTCATAAACCCGAACGCCGTAAAAAAAACATGGCTCGAATAGAGAGGAAAGCGCTATGGAAACCGTAGATAAAGCAGCGAGCTCCGCGCATGAGACTGTCGACAAGATAGCCGATGCAACCAATCAGGCCGCGAAAATGCTTGGCGAAAAAGGCGAACAATTGAAAAACGCCGAGCAGCAATTGATAGAGGATTGCCGCATTTATATCAACGACAATCCCGTAACATCGATGGCTATCGCAGTAGCAGCCGGCTTCATGCTGAGCCGCCTGCTGAGCTGCCGTTGCTAGACCGCCAGATATTATGAGTATCAATGCGGTAAAGGATGAGGTTGCCGGGCAAACCGCGCCGCACAGCGATCTGCCAAGCGGTGCGAGTCTATTGAAAGACGCCCAATTGTTATGGCATGAGCTGCGCGTGCTGACTCACGATCACATCCAGCTCGCCGCGTTAGAGATGCAACGGGCGGGCAAAAGCCTGATCGATATGATCGTTGCCGCGGTGATGATTGCGGTTCTGCTGCTTGGCACGTGGCTGGGACTCATGGCCGCCGCCGTATTATGGCTGATCGAGTACGGCATCATACCGAGCAGCGCGATACTGATCGGCGTCGGTTTTAACGCGCTGGTCGCGGTAATGCTCTATGGCTTCATCCGTTATAAGAGCCGTTACCTAAAATTCCCTGCCACTGTACGCAGCCTTCACCCTGTGTTCTCAGGGCCACGGAATAAGGAGGAACTATAATGCCGGACACGCTGACAGCTCAAATCGAGGATACCGAACGGCAAGTGTTGGTTCATAAACGGGAAGCCAGCCTGTGTACTGCCATGCTGACCCGGAAGCTGCGTCAACAGATAACCGAGCCGTCAAGCTTGCTGCTGGCGAGTAGCGTCGGCTTTATTCTTGGCGAACTGACCAAGCGTCAACCGAAAAAGCCCGGCGGCGCGGCCAACACGACTGCTGCCGCAACCTCACCCTTAACGGTTGCGTTAAACCTGATAACTTCGGCCCGGACTTTATACACGGCTTTGCCTTTAGCCTGGATGGTGAAGACTTTCTGTCAGCCGAAAGTGCCGGAGCAAAAGCTTAAACCTCAATTCCGGCAGACGGAAGCCTACGTTGCAACAGGCAGACGCCGAAGGGCAAGCGATTATAGCCGGTAACTGACTATCTTAACCGGGCATCGGGAATCCGTATTAGTCTGCTATGGATTCCCGATTTACCAAGGCCATCGAATCTTCCCGGCGCTATTACACCGGACTCCTGCCTTGAATGACTCGCAGCAGAATTATGACGATCGCGACAACCAACAGGACATGGATGAACCCGCCCAGTGTATACGATGAAACCAAACCCAATATCCAAAGAATAATTAAAAGGACCGCTATCGTTTCAAGCATGTGTGCTTCTCCGTAAGAGGCCGTCGACCGGCGGCGATATCAACCATAGATAAATGTCGACAAAATCCGATATTCATCTGCCATGAGAAAGTACGGGAATTCGACGATGTTATTACCCTGTATTTCGCTTACCTCCCGCTCATCCGGTATCACGCCGGCAGCTTCTTTTTGGTCATTACATCGACCGCCGGCTAACCTCGAATGATGTTGAAAAAATACGCTCAAAACCGGGCTAAGTCGGTGCGGCAGCGAACATAGATCATTTTGATTTTTTGCACTGTACGGCTACAGTGCGCGAGTAACAATAGGAATGCCGAAGCTTGCTTATTAACAAATATTTTCGGACAAAAAGATGGAGGTCACCCGAGACGACGTGCTTTTCACCATCAGGGGTAACATCAGAAAAACAGCCACATTCCCTCAACTGCGTTTTTCACAGTCTGTGCTCTTATTTGCCGCCGGTTTCCTGATAATTGTTTCCTGACCACTTTGCTTGTTCCGTTCTTATGCGCCCAGGCAATAAACACGGTGCCAACCGGTTTACCCTCTGTTCCGCCATCCGGCCCGGCTATGCCGGTTACCGCAACCGCAACGTCGGCATTGCTGTGCGCCAAGGCGCCCGCCGCCATTTCCGTTGCTGTCTCGGCGCTGACCGCACCGTATGTTTCCAGGGTTTGCAGGCTGACGCCCAACATTTGCACTTTTGCGGCATTGCTGTAAGTAACAAAGCCCCGGTCGAACCAGGCTGAACTGCCCGGCACGTCGGTAATCGTTTGGGCAATCCAGCCGCCGGTGCAGGATTCGGCTGTAGCCATGGTTTTGCCGTTCGCTTTTAATAATCGTCCCACTTGCTCGGCCAATTTAAATAATTCTGCATCCATGATGTGACCTCTCTCGGATTCGGATAAAATAGGCTTATGAGTATAAATCAAAACACCCAGCATACCCCGATGATGCAGCAATTCATGCGCATCAAATCCGAACACCTCGATACCTTGTTGTTCTACCGTATGGGGGATTTTTACGAACTGTTTTTCGACGACGCCAAAAAAGCCTCGCAACTGCTGGATATTACGCTGACCAGCCGCGGGAATTCCGGCGGCCAGCCGATTCCTATGTGCGGTATTCCTTATCACGCAGCAGAGGGCTATCTTGCCAAGCTGTTGAAACAGGGCGAATCCATTGCGATCTGTGAACAAATCGGCGATCCGGCAACGTCCAAAGGCCCGGTCGAACGCAAGGTAGTGCGCATCGTAACCCCCGGCACCGTCACCGACGAAGCGTTGCTGGAAGACCGCAAAGATAATCTGTTAGTCGCGGTATGTTCATTTCCCGGCAAAACGGCCTTTGGCATCGCCATTCTGGATTTAACTAGCGGCCGCTTTGTCTTGCAGCAGGTTGAATCGATCGATCAGTTGCTAAGCGAAATCGGCCGCCTGAACCCAGCCGAACTGTTATTTAGCGAAGATTGGCCGCTGCCTGCGAGCTTGAAACAGCGTAGCGGTCTGTGCAGAAGACCGCCCTGGCATTTTGAAGCCGAAAGCGCCAGGCAGTTGGTGCTAAAGCAGTTCAAAGTTTTGGATTTAAAAGGTTACGGCTGCGAAAACATGCCCGCCGCCATCGCCGCTGCGGGCGGTTTGCTGCAATATGTCAAAGACACCCAGCAAAGCGCGCTGCCGCATATTCAGGGCATTCGCACCGAAAACAGCGACGACAGTATTTTGCTGGATGCATCCAGCCGCCGGAATCTTGAGCTGGATTTCCATCCTTCCGGACAATTGCAATACACGCTGTTCGGGGTTCTGGATAAAACCGCGACGGCGATGGGTAGCCGTTGCTTGCGGCGCTGGATCAACCGGCCGTTACGCGATCACGCTATTCTGAACAATCGTTATGCCTGCATCGATACTCTGCTGAATGTATTGCTGTATCGCGACATTCAAAGCCATCTTCGGCAAGTCGGCGATATTGAACGGATCAGCTCCCGCATCGCGTTAAAGTCGGCGCGTCCCCGCGACTTGCTGGTACTGCGCAATACGCTGGCTGTTCTGCCTGCCCTGCAACATGCGCTGTCCGGCAGCGACAATCCCCAGGTTGCGCAGTTATCCGGGCAGATCGGCGAGCATCCTGAGCTGCTGAATTTATTGCAACGCGCCATTATCGACAATCCGCCGGTGCTGATCCGCGACGGCGGCGTGATTGCGCCCGGCTATCATCCGGAACTCGATGAGCTGCGCAACTTGAGCCAAAACGCCGACCAATTCCTGATCGATATGGAAAACCGCGAAAAAGCGGCAACCGGCATCAGCACGCTGAAGGTCAATTACAACCGTGTGCATGGATACTATATTGAGATTTCCAATCTCCATGCGGACAAAGTGCCTGCCCATTACACGCGCAAACAGACTTTGAAAGGCGCTGAGCGTTATATAACCGGGGAGCTGAAATCGTTTGAAGATAAAGTGCTCAGCGCCAAGGAAAAGTCGCTGTCGTTTGAAAAAGCTTTGTATGATGAATTACTGAATATCATCGGCGCTTCGTTAATTCCATTGCAACAATGCGCGGCCGCATTGGCCGAATTGGACGTGCTGGTTAATTTTGCCGAACGCGCCGAGACTTTGAACTTATCTCAACCGGCATTGACCGACAACCCCGGCATAGAGATTGAAGCCGGACGGCATCTGGTTGTTGAGCAGGTTTCGGATATTCCTTTTGTGCCGAATGATTTATCGTTTTCCAATCAACGCCGAATGCTGGTCATCACCGGACCGAACATGGGCGGTAAATCGACTTATATGCGTCAAGCGGCATTGATCGTGTTGATCGCTCATATAGGCTGTTATGTTCCGGCCAAAACCTTAACTTGCGGACCTATCGACAAGATTTTCACCCGTATCGGCGCATCCGACGACCTGTCCAGCGGACGCTCCACGTTCATGGTGGAAATGTCGGAAACCGCCAATATCCTGCATAACGCGACCTCAAAAAGCCTGATCTTGATGGACGAGATCGGCCGCGGCACCAGTACGTTTGACGGCTTGTCTTTAGCCTGGGCTTGCGCCGATCATCTGGCCAGGGAAACCCAGGCATTTACATTGTTCGCAACGCATTATTTTGAGTTAACGACTCTGCCCGAAGAACAAAAAACCATTCATAACGTGCATTTGGATGCGATGGAGCATGGCGACAAGATTATCTTCCTGCATGCGGTAAAAGACGGCCCGGCCAGTCAAAGTTACGGTTTGCAGGTAGCGTCGTTAGCCGGCGTACCCCGTTCCGTGATCGAAAAAGCCAAAGCCAAATTACGCCATTTGGAAGAGCATACCTATATTGAACAGCAAGCGGAAACCGGCGTTAATCAGCTGGATTTGTTTTCGTCGAAAGAATGTCATCCTGTAGTGGGTCTGCTGGAAGATTTGAGTCCGGATGAGCTGAGCCCGAAACAGGCTTTGGAATTGCTTTATCGGCTTAAGGGGATGGTGTAACTTGAATGACAGGGGCGGCTAAAGCCAGAGCCGCCCCCCGCAACTAACAGCCTGCTTATTTGCGAGCTTTCTCATCCGCCAGCGCTTCAGCCAGCTGCTTTGCCGGCAGATAGCCTGGGAATATATTACCTTTCTCGGTAACAATCATCGGCGTTCCTTTCACTTCAAATTCTTCGGCCAGTTGCATATGCTCATCAACCGGGTTATCGCAAGTTTTAGCCGGAGGCGTATCGCCTTTTTTAGCTGCGGTTAAAGCCGCTTTGCGATCGTCGGCACACCAGACCGATACCGCCTTGTGGTATGAATCGGAACCTTTACCGGCTCTTGGGAAAAACAAATACTGGATGGTAATGCCTTCGGCCATGTATTGGTCGATTTCCGAATGCAATTTACGGCAATAACCGCAATCTATATCGGTAAAGATACTGACCGTATATTTACTGTTTTTTGGTTTAAACACGATCATTTTGTCGACGCCGATTTTTTCAAGCGCCTGTTTGCGAGCGCCGCCCAATTTTTCCTCGGTTAAGTCGGTACGTGCGGCAACGTCAACCAAATGTCCCTGAATCAAATACTTAGCATCATCGGAAACATAAACTATATTGCCCCCGACAGTAACCTCATAGAGACCGTTGATCTCGGAAGGTTTAACCGAACCGACTTTTACCGAGGGCATGGCTTTGGCCAGCGCTTGCCTGATAGCATTTTCATCCGCCTGGGCTACGGACAAAGTCAGACCGAATAATGTGAATGCGGCAATCTTGATAAGTTTGTTCATAATATTCCTGTATTAATTTATTGATTCCGGGATCAACCGGCGCTCTATCGTCTTATTCCTGAATTATTGAAACAAACGTTCAACATCCAAAAACATGGCCAACGCCATCAATGATACGAGCAATGCAATGCCGATTTGTTGAAAAAATATTTGGGCTCTTTCCGAAACAGGACGGCCTTTAATGGCTTCCACGGCAAAAAATAATAAATGCCCGCCATCCAAAACCGGTATCGGCAATAAATTCAATACCCCCAAGCTGACGCTGACCAGAGCCATATACTTTAAAAAAGGCACTAAGCCCATGGTGGCAGACTGCCCTGCATATTGCGCGATACTGATAGGGCCGCTTAAGTTTTCCACGGAAGCCCTGCCGATCAGCATTTTACCCATCATTTTTAGGCTGGTAACGGAATAATAATAGGTGGTTTCTATTGCCGCAGGAATTGCTGGCAATGGCGATAACGAATATTCAACGCTTACCGACTTCATCAACTCTTCGGGTATATAAACCGACGCGCCGACTTTACCCTCGGTATTACTACCTACCGCCACACCTTTTGGCGTAATGGTTGCCGGTAATCGCACGCCATCGCGCTCGATCACTAAATTTATTGCGGTATCGGCATGGCTTTTTACATAAGCCACCCATTGCATCCAGTCGTTTATCGCTGCGCCGTCAGCGCTTATAATCAAGTCGCCTTGTTTTAAACCGGCAGCTAATGCCGGGCTATCGGGAAGCACTTGCCCTATGATAGGCTGTAATTTCGGAGACCAGGGCTTAAAACCTAAGCGTTGATACAGTATGTCGGGGCTTTCGGTATCTTTGTCGGAAAGACTCAGCGTTCTGGTATTTTGCTGATCGGCAAAGTTTTTTACTGTAATCTTTATATTTTGTTCGCCATCAAGCGCAGAAGATACTACTGCGCTCATGGCCTCGGTCCAGGTGGGGGTTATCTTGTCGTTCACCGAAACGATCTCCTCGCCTTCGGCAAAGCCCGCTGCCGCAGCTAATGTACCCTGCTCTACCGCGCCGAGTATCGGCTTTATACCGGTCTCGCCAATAACCAGCACACTCCAGAATAACGCAACGGCAAGCACCAGGTTGAATATCGGTCCTGCGGCGACTATCGCCGTTCTGGCAAATAACGACTGACGATTAAAAGCATAGGGCAAGTCGGCTTGCTTGACTTCGCCCTCCCGCTCATCGACCATTTTGACATAGCCGCCCAGCGGAATTGCCGATATTGCATACTCTGTCGCATCCGGATTTTTCCGGTATGACCATAAAATCTTGCCAAAACCAATCGAAAACCGGATTACTTTTACTCCGGCTTTACGCGCGACCCAAAAGTGTCCGAATTCATGAAATGAAACCAAGACACTTATCGCAATTACGAAATAAAACAGTGTATGCAATAAATCCATCAATTAGTAAGCTCTCCAATAATTTGTGTAGAGATCAACCTGGCCTGTTGATCGGCGTCTAAAATAATTTCCAGGGTATCGGCCGCCTTGGCCTCGAATTTTTCCATGCAGCGTTCAATGATAACCGGAATATCGGTAAAGCGGACATTTTCGTTCAAAAATGCCTCTACCGCTATTTCATTGGCCGCATTCAAAACAGTCGGCATAATGCCTCCGGCAGCAATAGCCTGATAGGCCAAACGCAAACAGGGAAAGCGCTCCAAGTTAGGTTCCTGGAAATCCATGCGCCCGACATTAAAAATATTCAACGGGTCAACGCCCGAATCAAACCGCTCCGGCCAAGCCATGGAGTAAGCGATAGGTATGCGCATATCGGGATTGCCCATTTGCGCCAATACCGTTCCATCCACATAATCGACCATCGAATGGATTACGCTTTGTGGATGGATAACCACTTGAATCTGACTTGGGGTCATATCGAATAAAATACAAGCCTCGATCATCTCAAGGCCCTTATTCATCATCGTGGCGGAATCCACGGAAATTTTTCTGCCCATGTCCCAGTTGGGATGAGCCACCGCCTGATCCGGCGTTACATTGGCCAATTGATCAACCGGCATTTCCCGAAACGGGCCGCCCGAAGCCGTCAGTAAAATACGCCTGGCTTGTTTCGCCTGCGTACCGGTTTGATAACCGGCAGGCATGCACTGGAATATCGCGTTATGTTCGCTATCGATCGGCAGCAATTGCGCGCCTGAATCGCTGACGGCCTGCATGAAAATCGAACCGGACATGACCAGTGCTTCTTTATTAGCCAGCAATATGGTTTTACCGGCCTTTGCCGCCGCTAAACTTGGCAGCAACCCCGCCGCGCCTACAATCGCAGCCATCACCGAATCAACGTTGTCCAATGTGGCAACATGCTCCAGCGCCTTGGCGCCGGATAGCACTTTTATATCCGAGATGGTTGAGTTTTTAAGTTTCTCTGCAAAGATTTGAGCTTTTTGCTCGTCCACTACGACAACAACTTCGGGATGATGCTCTAAGCATTGTTCATAAAGAGTATCAATATTGGTGTTGGCCGTTAATGCAATAACTTTATATTGGCTAGGATGCCTGGCCACCACGTCTAAAGTGCTGACGCCGATTGAGCCTGTCGCTCCGAGTATGCAAATGCCTTTCATAACATAAGCCCAATCACTGTTATACCGGCATAAAAAAACGGAACTGCAGCAATCAGACTATCGATTCTATCCAAAATGCCACCATGACCGGGCAGTATTGAACCGGTATCCTTGACGCCGCGCTGGCGTTTGACCACGCTGAAAAACAAATCGCCATAGATAGAGATCAACACCGTCAGCACAGACAACAGTATAAAGTCGATTACTCTCATCCAGACAAAACCATCGCGATAGCCGTAATAGCCAATAAAAGCGGCAGCCCAAACGCCACCGGCGATTAAAGCACCGTACATACCTTGAACTGTCTTTCCAGGGCTGATTTCGGGCGACAACTTGGTTTTGCCGAATTTCTTGCCGGTAAAGTAAGCTGAAATATCAGCCACCCAGATTAAAACCAGAAAATACATGGTCATTTCAGAACCGTAAAAAGCTCTTAATCGGCTCAAAAACATCCATGTTGCAAATAGCACCAGCCAGCCGATCAAGGCTTTATAGCGTTTTTTCATTTCCAACTGTAAAACGCCTGTGGGGGAATTCCTGATCAAGATCATGGCTAATATCCAAAACAGCACCGGCGGTATAACCAACCATTCCAGAATGCCTGAATAGGTGCGTATATCAGGCCAATCCAATACTTGTGCAGTCGCCTCCAGAAATTGCGTCCAAAAATGCATCCATGCCATGGGTAGAATTAACGTTACTAAAAATAATCCGCGTTTGAATAATGAATTAATGCCGATAAGATTGGTCCATTCCCATGCCGCTAAAAGTGTAATCAGTCCTATAAGTAATGAAAAATACTCCGAAGGCAGCTGGAAAACAGCAAGCACCACCAAAGGAGCCAGAATTAATGCAGTAATAATTCGCTGTAGTAACATTTTTATAATTATTAGATGAAGTGTGGAAGTAAGTGTTAGTTTTCAGTAAAGAAGCCGGCAAGTCATTTTAAAACAATTGATTTATCAAGCAATTGCTCACCGGTATGACCAAAGCGCCTTTGCCGGCTTTTAAAACTCTTGATAGCGTCTTCAAGTGAATTCTGGTCGAAATCGGGCCATAGCGTTTCGGTGAAGTACAGTTCCGTATAAGCCAGTTGCCATAACAAGAAATTACTAACACGTTGTTCGCCACCCGTTCGGATAAACAAGTCGGGTTCGGGCAGGTCTGCGGTTGATAAATACTGATTGATCAACTGTTCATTGATTTGCTGGTTTTCCAGTTCGCCGGCAGCTATTTTTCCAGCCACGGTACGGAATGCCTGACACATATCCCAGCGTCCTCCGTAATTTGCCGCGATAACCAGGGTCAGGGCATTATTGCCTTTGGTTTGCTCCTCTCCTTCGGCCATTTTGGCTTGCAACTTATCGGAGAATGCGGTCCTGTCGCCAATAAATCGCAAGCGGATGTTGTTACGGTCAAGCTTGTTGATTTCTCTTTGCAACGTCGCCATAAACAAGCCCATCAACAGGGATACTTCTTCTTCCGGGCGACGCCAGTTTTCACTGCTGAACGCGAATAAAGTTAGAACCTCAACCTCTCGTTTAGCGCAATACTCTACGATTTTTCGAACTGTCTTAACCCCAGCCTGATGACCAATCGCACGCGGCATAAACCTTTTCTGCGCCCAACGGCCGTTACCATCCATGATAATGGCGATATGGCGTGGATTGTTATTTGTTGCGCCTGTCAAGGCGCTTGCTGATTCCAAACTATTACAGTCATCCGTAGACATTGTTTAAATCCCAATTACATTGACAGCAAATCGGCTTCTTTTGCTTCCAGTAATTTCTCAACATCTTTTACGTACTGATCGGTTATTTTTTGAACCTTTTCTTCAGCAGCACGCGCCTCATCTTCGGAAATCATTTTTTCCTTTAAGGCGTCTTTTATGGCTGAATTTGCATCGCGACGGATATTCCTGATCGCAACACGGCCATTCTCCGCTTCATTCTTGACCACTTTAACCAAGGCGCGACGACGCTCTTCGGTCAGCGGCGGCAATGGAATACGGATCGTCATGCCGTTAGTGGCAGGATTTAAACCCAGATCCGATTTCATAATGGCCTTTTCAATAGCCTGGACCATGCCCTTTTCCCACGGTGTAATCGTCAAAGTGCGTGCGTCTTCAACGGCAATATTGGCGACCTGGGATAACGAGGACTCGGTACCGTAATATGAAACGCTAATTTGATCCAACAAGCTGGGGTGAGCCCGGCCCGTTCTTATTTTTGAAAATTCATGTTTTAAGGCTTCAATGCTTTTGCCCATTCGGGTTGAAGCGTCTTGTTGAATATCATTAATCATTATCTGTTCCTCGTTCAATAAGAGATCCTATCTCTTCGCCCATCATCAGTTTCATCACAGCACCTGTCTCAAAAATATTCATCACCCGCATCGGCACATTATTATCCCGGCATAATACCAATGCAGTTGTGTCCATTACGTTTAGGCGCTGGTCCAGGGCTTCATCATAAGTTAAGCGTGGATAAAATTTAGCATTTGGATCTTTTTGAGGGTCGGCGGAATAAACGCCTTTGACTTTAGTCGCCTTAATCATCAGCTCGGCATTGATTTCAATGGCCCTGAGACTGGCTGCGGAATCGGTGGTAAAAAAGGGATTTCCGGTTCCCGCTGCAAAAATAACAACCCGGCCTTTTTCCAAATGCCTGACCGCCCTGCGGCGAATATAATCTTCACAGACTTGGTTGATTTTCAGTGCGGACATCACCCTGACCTGCTGTCCGAGCGCTTCCAGCGCATCCTGCATAGCCAGGGCATTTATTACTGTAGCCAGCATACCCATTTGGTCGCTGGTTACCCTATCCAATCCTGTTGAGGCTTTTTCAGCCCCACGCAAAATATTACCGCCGCCGATAACCAATCCGACCTGAAGGCCAACATCGCATAACTCTTTAATTTCAGTTGCAAGACGTTTAACAATATCTGCATCAATACTACCACCGGTCTCACTCATTAAAGCTTCACCGCTTAACTTAAGCAAAATTCTCTGGCAAATCAATTTAGTCATTTTAATTATCGGGGGCTAGTATTTATTATTGATGCGTATTCCACGGCGCTGAGCTGTGGCGTGGATTAATTGCCTCTAACTTGTGCCATAACTTCTTCGGCAAAGTTTTCTTCTTTTTTCTCAATTCCTTCACCCACTTCTAAACGGGCAAAACGAATAACGCTGTTGCCTTTAGATGCAAGCAGCTTTCCGATAGTCACTTTGTCGTCCTTAATGAAAGGCTGACCCACCAAGGTGATTTCGGACAGGAATTTACTAATACGGCCGACGACCATTTTCTCAATAATGTCTGCCGGTTTTCCGCTCTCTGCGGCTTGAGCTGAGAAAATTTCTTTTTCTTTCTCAATAAGTTCCGCAGGTACTTGTTCTTCGGAAATACAAGTCGGTTTACTTGCCGCGATATGCATCGCAATGTCTTTGCCTAATTCGTCATCAGCCTTAGCTAATTCAACGATCACGCCGATTTTTTTGCCGTGTAAATAACAGGCTGTACCACCGGTAGCAGTGTGATATTTTTGAAATCTTCTGATAGTAATGTTTTCGCCCAACTTGGCAATCAGGCCTCGACGAGTTTCGTCTACGACAGTGCCGTCGGCCAACGTCATTGCCAGCAATTGTTCTTCTGTTTCGACGCCGGAACTCAACAAAGCTGCTGTAACGTCATTCACGAAATTTACGAAATCATCCGCTTTGGCAACAAAATCGGTTTCGCAATTAACATCAACAATTGCCACAGTTTTTCCGTCATCACTGACTTTTACGCCGATGATACCTTCGGCAGCAATACGATCGGATTTTTTATCGGCCTTGGCTAAACCGGATTTGCGCATATTTTCAATCGCCAATTCCATATCGCCATTCGTTTCAACTAACGCTTTTTTACACTCCATCATACCGGAGCCGGTTCTTTCACGTAGTTCCTTAACCATTGCTGCACTAATAGTATTACTCATTCTTTGTTTTTCCTCGTTGTTCATCACTATAAAAACGCCCCCGTAAGGAGGCGTTTTTGCCTAACTTCAAGCGCTCAAAAACCGCCTGTAAAAATTAAGAGGCTATCTTATTCTGCCGCTTCTTCAACAAAATCATCGACTTTTGCCGACAATCCCAAGCTTGCCGATTTAGCTTCCATTACTGCCGCGGAAACGCTTTCACAATAGAGTTTAACGGCACGGATTGAATCATCATTGCCAGGAATAATGTAATCAATCTTTTCCGGTGAATTATTGGAATCGACAATACCAACAACCGGAATGCCTAATTTTTTAGCTTCACTGATCGCATTCTTTTCATAACCGACATCCAGTATAAAAATCACATCAGGAACGCCTTTCATGTCTTTAATTCCACCTAAGCTGCGTTCCAGCTTTTCAAGCTCGCGTTCCATACCTAACGCTTCTTTCTTACCAAAACGTTGATAAAGAGTGCCATCAGCTTTCATAGCTTCCAGTTCTTTAAGACGATTGATAGATTTTTTGATGGTTTTGAAGTTTGTCAGCATGCCGCCTAACCAACGATGGTTGACATAAGGCATACCGCAACGTATTGCTTCTTCAGCAACGACTTTGCGTGCTGCTTTTTTAGTTCCAACAAACAGGACAGTGCCTTTGTTTGCTGTCATCTGACCCAGATAATTCATTGCGTCATTAAACATTGGAAGCGTTTTTTCCAAATCGATAATATGGATTTTGTTACGTGCGCCGAACAGGTAGTTAGCCATTTTCGGGTTCCAATAACGAGTTTGATGTCCAAAATGAACACCCGCTTCAAGCATTTGACGCATAGATACTGCTGCCATTAATTTCTCCTAAGATAATAAATTCGGAACATCTGTTCCGAGTTGGGTTACGCCTCCACCTATCCCGATTGGAAACCAGTTACAATTATTACTGTAAACCGGCACCCTTCCAAACGTGACGATAGGCGTGAGTATTAGTTCAAAAACGAACTTCCCTTTATACCATAATTACTTTTTCACAACAAGCCGATCTCTGTTAAAATGACCTCACTACATCTAGCGCAAAGCAACAAACGCAAAGCTAAAAACGCGTTGTTTTTCACTTGCTTCGCCCTCATCTTTTTAGCCTTGATACCTGTTTTATGAGCATAATTATTAAAACCGAAAGTGAAATTGAAAAAATGCGTATTGCCGGAAAATTGGCAGCCGAAGTTTTAGAAATAATCGCACCCCATGTTGTTCCGGGCGTTACCACCGACGAACTCAACCAAATCTGCCACGACTACATTGTTGATGTGCAAAACGCCATACCTGCACCGCTTAATTATCGCGGTTTTCCAAAATCGATTTGCACTTCAATTAACCAGCAAATCTGTCATGGCATTCCCAGCGACAAAAAGCTCAAATCGGGCGATATCGTCAATATCGATATTACTGTGATCAAAGACGGCTACCACGGCGATACCAGCAAAATGTTTTGCGTCGGCGAGGTTAGTCAACATGCAAAACGCCTGGTTAAAATCACCCAGGAAGCCATGCTCCTCGGCATCAAGCAGGTCAAGCCCGGAGCCACCCTGGGCGACATAGGCCACGCCATACAAAAACATGCCGAATCCAATCGCTATTCCGTAGTACGGGAGTTTTGCGGGCACGGTATCGGCAAAAGCTTTCATGAAGAGCCGCAAGTACTGCATTATGGCAAAGCCGGCGAGGGTGAAGTTCTTGAAGCAGGCATGATATTAACCATCGAACCGATGATCAATCTCGGCAAGCGGCATATGAAAGTATTGCCCGACGGCTGGACGGCAGTGACCAAGGACCGAAGCCTATCCGCACAATGGGAACACACCATTCTGGTCACCCAAAGCGGTTATGAAATCCTTACTTTGCGCCAAGAAGAAATATAGCCACCTAACCAAGAATTAACGCCATGATTTTTATCGAAAAGGATAGCCTGCAACAATTCAAGCAACTGCTAAAACAAAAAGATATCGAATTGCGGCAAAGATTCAATCCGCACCAATCGGTTGCCGGGCTGCTTAACGAAAAATCCGATTTTATTGACACTATCCTAAGCTGCTGCTGGCAACACTTTCTCGGCGACCATGCCAGTCAACTTACACTATGCGCTGTCGGCGGTTACGGCAGAAGGGAATTGTTTCCTTATTCCGATATTGACTTGGTCGTCCTACTGAATTCCGAGGACACAACAGCTTACCGGGAAGCACTATCGGATCTCTTTACTTTCCTTTGGGATATCGGCTTAAAACTAGGCCAAAGCGTTCGCACTATCAAGCAATGCGTTGAAGCCGCGGTAGAAGACCAAACGGTCATGACCAGCCTTATGGAAATCCGGCTCATCACCGGCAACACCGAGCTATTCAAAACACTAAAACAACAAACCACCCCGGATAAAATCTGGCCATCGGACCAATTTTTTGCCGCAAAAATGGAAGAGCAGCGGCTGCGCTATGCTAAATTCCATGACACCGCTTACAACCTTGAACCCAACATCAAAGAAGGCCCCGGAGGCCTGCGCGACAGACATGTTATCGCCTGGGTATTTAAACGCCACTACAATTCCTCAACACTCAAAGAGCTGATCAAATACGGCTTTTTACCCGAATCCGAATATCTTGAATTGGTTTCCGCCCTTGAGATACTCTGGCGGATTCGTTACGCACTGCATCTCTTAACCAACCGATGCGAAGACCGGCTGATTTTCGATTATCAGCGCGACCTCGCCCAGCAATTCGGCTTCAGCACCGAACACCAGGAATACAACCAGGATGTTGAACAGTTCATGCAGTTTTATTTTAAGACAGTGCTTGGACTTGAACGCCTCAATGAAATGTTGTTGCAATTATTCAATGAACGCTTTGTTTTCGGAGAAACCGCTTACCAACCCGTCCCGCTTAACGATAAATTCGTCACCATCAACGGCTACCTGGAAGCCGTCGACGACACTCTTTTCGAGCGACACCCTATCGCTTTACTGGAGCTCTTCCTAGCCCTGGAACAGAACCCATCGATCAAAGGCGTCAGAGCAACAACCATTCGCCTGGTTCGAAAAAATGTCCACTTAATCGACGATGCGTTTCGCAAGAATAAAGCCGCCAATCGTCTTTTTATCGAAGCATTTCGCCAGCCGCGAGGCATCACCGATCAGTTAAGGCGCATGAACCGCTACGGGGTTCTCGCCGCCTACATCCCGTGCTTTGCCAATATTGTCGCCCGCATGCAATATGATTTATTTCATATTTATACGGTAGACGAGCACACTCTTTTCGTTATCCGCAACTTGCGCCGTTTTGCCTTGGAAAAACACCTTGAAGAACTCCCTTTCTGCAATGATGTTTTTCTAATGATTGCAAAACCGGAATTACTGTATCTTGCCGGCCTGTTTCACGACATAGCCAAAGGCCGAAGCGGCGACCATTCCGCCATTGGCGAAGAAATCGCCAGAGAGTTCTGTGCACAGCACGATCTTTCCCCACATGATACCAACCTGATCTGTTGGCTGGTGCGCAATCACTTAGTCATGTCGATGACCGCGCAACGAAAAGACATCAGCGACCCCGATGTCATTCATCAATTCGCCCAAACCGTAGGCAGCACCGAATACCTGAACCACTTATACCTGCTGACAGTGGCCGACATTCGCGCCACCAACCCCGAACTATGGAATGCATGGAAAGACGCCCTGCTAAAAGAGCTTTACTCGGTAACCTATAGCACTCTGCGCAGAGGCTTGCAGAATCCCGTTACCTTGGCAGATCGCCTGCTTGAGAACAAAAAAGAAGCAAAAGATGAATTGATTAAACTCGGCATATCCGAACCGGTCATTCTCAGTTCCTGGCAACACGCCAGCGACGATTATTTTCTAAGATATTCGGCCGACGAGATAGCTTGGCATACCATTGCGATAGCCTCATCCAAAGAAGAGAAACTCCCCCTGGTTCTGCTACGCCCGCAAAGCCAACGCGGCAGCGCGGAAGTTTTTGTTTATACAAAAAATGAAGAAGCTATTTTTTCGTTGAGCACAGCCACACTGGATCAATTGGGGCTGACTATTCTTGACGCCAGAATCATGACCACCACGGATAACTATGTTCTTAACAGCTTCTTAGTCCTTGAACAGTCGGGAGACCCCATCAACGAGTTATTCAGAGAAGTGCATATTTGCACCGTTCTTCGCAATAACCTGCTTCATCATGAAGTAAAAAAATATAAAAATATTCATCGCCAATCGAGACAAGCCAAACATTTCCCCATCCCTACCAGCATTCAATTTCACGCAGATCCTTTAAACAGACACACAATCATTGAACTCATCACTACAGATCACGCCGGACTTCTATCAAAAATAGGCCGCGCATTTGCACAAAAAAACATTTACCTGCACAGCGCAAAAATAACCACCATAGGCAGCCGGGCAGAAGATATGTTTTATATTACGGATAACCAATCCCGACCTATTACAGACCCGGCCAAACAAGAGCAAATACGCGAAGAAATATTGAAAATGCTAGGCACGACAGGCTAAAACAAAACGCATGCAAGCTCAATTTAGAAAGGGGATTTCGCCCGGATACTTATTCCAGGCGACATCACCCCACATTCAATATTTACGACCCCAGCGTTTTCCTAATAAACCGAACAAGCCATTCATGGCCGTTATTTTCAATATCGACATAACGCAGCCCAATTTTGCATTGATCGCTGGATAGTCGCCGAGAAAAAATCACATGACACCGCGCTACTATGCTGAACAATTGATCATCCGTATCAGGCAGACCCAGATCAATTAATACCGATACCGGCCTGCCGTCGCGAACAAAACTCCCTCCCGGCGTAATCATGTTTCGTTGCTTGATATTGCACTCAACCCCTACTCCATCACTGGACATATCCACCGCAACCACCTTAATACGCACACCATCTTCGGTAGTGACAACAACAGAAGCCCGCACTGGAATCCTTGGATAAAGCCTTCTTTCCATCATCATCTATCTTCACTCAGCCTTGCTTAAACCTTAAAAATTCCAACCCAAAAAATTAATTATTCCAACGCAACCGGTGCTGCCGGCCGCCTATTAAAAATAACACCCGGCACGCAAGATTCGATAACGAAATATCTTTAGTTAAATAATCGACTCACCCCGCGCAAGCTTGGGTAAGTTACCCTCCAAGCCCATCGCACTGCGCATTACCTTATTTTTGGCCGGTAATATTCGCTCGGCCAAACCCAATCCCAGATTGCGTAAAAATTTGACCGGTAAAACCCGATTGCTAAATACCCGGTAAAAAACATCCATTACCGTCATCATTTTCAGATTTTCATTGCGGCGCATTTTTTCATAACGACTTAAAACCGCCAAATCGCCTAGCCCAAGACCCTGCTTGTTCGCCTCGATCAGGACCTCGCCCAATGCCGCCGCATCCAACAAACCGATATTAACCCCTTGCCCAGCCAACGGATTGATCATGTGCGCCGCATCGCCAACCAGAACCACACCCGGCTTAACATAGCTTTGCGCATGCTGGCGCTTCAATGGAAAACTTGCCGTACCCAGGATCGCATTAACCTTGCCCAAACAATCAGGAAAAGTTGCCGTTAACTCTTGCATCAAATCGGCAGCGGACAATGCCTTTAACCGGCGAACCTCATCCGGCGAGTTATACCAAACTATCGAACCGTAATGCCCGGTTAACGGCAAAAACGCCTGCGGCCCACTGGGCACGAAACGCTGCCAAGTTATATCCTGCTGCCCATAATCCGTTTCAATATAAATCACCAAGGCATGCTGATTATAATCCCAACTGGTTACACCCAAACCTACAGCTTGCCTAACCCTGGATTGCCCGCCATCGGCGGCGACCAGTAACTTCGCCGACAAAACCCGGCCATTGCCCAGCTCCAGTTCGGATGAATTTCCAGCCGAATAATTGATTTTATTAATGGTGGCGGGACACATCAGCTCGACGTTGGCAAAATCCTGCAAACGATCCAGCAACGCCAACTGAGTCACCCTGTTTTCAACGATATATCCTAATTCAGGATAATTAATATCGTCGCTGCAAAACTCAGTATCGCCCGCACTTTCCCAAACCCGCATCCTGCGGAACGGGCAAAACCTGCGGTTAGCGACACCAGCCCAGGCACCCAAAGTTTCAAGTATGTTTTTTGACGCAATACTGAGCGCGGAAACCCTTAAATCATGCGGCTGATCGAAAGCAAAAGCTTCCGGCTGCACGCTTTCTATCACCGCCACCTTTAGCGAACTCCCGCCAAGACTACAGGCAACAGCAGCCCCAACCATGCCCCCACCTACAATTACAACATCAAAATTTTCTTTCATAATTAACCAGCCACATAATCAATGATTGCAATACCTACTTAGAAATTGAGACCGTGCCGCAAAAAACCAAAGAGATATTCAATGCCATCAAAACGAAGCGGAAAGATACCACATCTGTTTAAAAGAATAAGCAAAATACCTCCCGCCCAATGACACAAAAGATCGCACTCAAGCTAATGACCACAAACATCCAGCAATTGCTCACTGATATGACAGTCAAAAGACTGCGTGACAGAATCACCCGTCATCCGTATAATTAACTGGTTTTGCCGTATCGCAACCTCTGGCACAAATACCGGAACAGGTACGGAACGAGGGTTCTTAAACCATAGGATAACAACCCTTTTGTAATATTTTTTAGAGGTGACAATGAGTCAAAGTACGCTACCGACCAGACAGGGTTTATATGATCCAAGCAATGAGCATGATGCATGCGGCGTGGGTTTTATCGTTCATATAAAAGGACAAAAAAGCCATGAAATTGTACGTCAAGGTTTGGAATTACTTAAAAACCTGACCCACCGTGGCGCGGTCGGTGCCGATATACATGCAGGCGACGGTGCCGGCATTTTGATTCAAATGCCTGATGCTTTTTTGCGCACAGAGTGCGATAAATTAAGCATATCCCTTCCGGCAGCCGGCGATTATGCGGCCGGCATGGTGTTTTTTCCGCGCGACGCCGCTAACCGGGCCACTTGCGAAAAGTTGCTAACCGAAATCATCGCACGAGAAAAAGCCGTACTATTAGGCTGGCGCGATGTGCCTGTCGATAACCGCACACTAGGCGAGTCGGTAAAACTGGTTGAGCCGTTTATCCGGCAGATTTTCATTGGCCGCAGCGAAGATTGCGCAGACCAGGACGCTTTCGAGCGCAAATTGTTCGTGATTCGCAAACAAGTTGAAAACGCCGTCCGCGATTTGAATCTCGATCATGGCCACGCTTTCTATATGCCCTCTTTATCATCACGCACCATAGTCTATAAAGGCATGTTGCTGGCTGATCAAGTCGGGTCGTTTTATGCGGACTTGAACGATGAACGCATGGTCAGCGCCTTGGCGTTAGTGCATCAGCGTTTTTCCACCAACACTTTCCCAACTTGGGACTTAGCGCATCCTTTCCGCCTGATCGCCCATAACGGCGAAATCAACACCTTGCGTGGCAATGTTAACGGCATGGCGGCACGCCGTCATTCGATAGCGTCCAAAGTATTGGGCGACGACATGCATAAATTGTGGCCGTTAATCAACGAAGAGCAATCGGATTCGGCCTGTTTCGACAATGCGCTTGAATTATTGGTAGCGGGCGGCTATTCGCTTGCCCACGCGATGATGTTACTGATCCCAGAAGCATGGGCCGGCAACGAGTTAATGGATGAAAAACTGCGCGCGTTTTATGAATATAACGCCGCCCTGATGGAACCTTGGGATGGCCCGGCAGCCATTGCCTTTACCGATGGCCGTCAAATCGGCGCAACCCTTGATCGTAACGGCTTGCGTCCTGCACGCTATCTGGTTACCGATGACGATTTCGTGATCATGGCGTCGGAAATGGGCGTATTGGAAGTTCCCCAGCATAAAATCATCAAAAAATGGCGCTTACAGCCGGGCAAAATGCTGTTGATCGACACCGAACAAGGCCGCATTATTGATGACGCGGAATTGAAAACTAATCTAGCTACCTGCCAGCCTTATTCCGAATGGTTGGCAAAAACGCAAATCCTGCTCGCCGAGCTGCCGCCCGAAATTTCCGCGATGGCGCCGGATTCGCGCACCCTTTTGGATAGACAACAAGCGTTCGGTTATACCCGCGAAGATATTGAATTCATCCTGAAACCGATTGCGCAAACCGGACAGGAACCGATCAGTTCAATGGGCATCGACACTGCGTTAGCGGTGTTATCCCAACGTTCGCGCATGCTGTACGATTATTTCAAACAAGGCTTTGCTCAGGTCACCAACCCGGCTATCGACCCTATTCGTGAAGAATTGGTTATGTCCCTGGTTTCACTGATCGGCCCACGCCCCAATTTATTGGGTCTGGACGAAGGCGGCACTCACATGCGCCTGGAAGTCGAACAGCCGATTTTAACCAATCAGGATTTGGAAAAAATTCGCCGCATCGAAACGCGCACCGGCGGAGTATTCAAAACCAAAACCCTGACGCTTTGCTATCCGTCCGATTTAGGCGCGAGCGGCATGGAAGCAGCGCTCGATAAACTTTGCCTTGCCGCAAAACAGGCCGTTGAAGATGGCAACAATATCCTGGCACTGTCCGACCGTGACCTGGATATTGCCCACATCGCGATCCCTGCGCTGCTGGCAACTTCCGCCGTACATCACTACCTGACGCGGAAAGGCCTGCGCACTAAAGTCGGCCTGGTTGTTGAAACCGGCGAAGCGCGCGAAGTCCATCATTTCGCGCTGTTGGCCGCCTACGGCGCGGAAGCGGTTAACCCTTACCTGGCGTTCGACACTATCTCCGGATTGTCCAAGGACATCGCCGATCTCAGCGAATATGAAGCGCACAAACGCTATATCAAAGCAATCTCCAAAGGCCTGCTTAAAGTCATGTCCAAAATGGGCATTTCGACTTATCAGTCTTATTGCGGCGCGCAAATTTTTAACGCAATCGGCTTATCGGAACCTTTCTTGAACCGCTACTTCACCGGCACGACCAGCACGATCGAAGGCGCCGGTTTAGCGGAAATCAGCGAAGAAACCACTCGCCGTCACCGGATTGCTTTCGGCAATGCGCCGCTATACCGCGATGCTTTGGATATTGGCGGGGAATACGCCTACCGTCTACGCGGCGAAGCGCATACCTGGACGCCTGCTACCATCAGCACCTTGCAACACGCAACGCGCAGCAACAGCTATGAAAAATACGCTGAATTCTGCCGCTTGATCGACGAGCAAAGCGAATCCTTGCTGACCTTACGCGGCTTGATGTCATTCAAGGAAGATGCAACGCCTGTACCGCTGGAAGAAGTGGAATCCGCCGCGGACATCGTCAAGCGTTTTGCCACCGGCGCTATGTCGTTCGGTTCAATTTCTTACGAAGCGCATACCAACTTGGCTATTGCGATGAACCGCATCGGCGGCAAATCCAACACCGGCGAAGGCGGCGAGCTTCCTGAGCGCTTCAAACCCTTGCCCAACGGCGATTCGATGCGTTCGGCGATCAAACAAGTCGCTTCCGGCCGCTTTGGCGTGACCACCGAATACCTGGTTAATGCCGACGACATCCAAATCAAAATCAGCCAAGGCGCAAAACCCGGTGAAGGCGGACAGCTGCCCGGCCATAAAGTCGATGCGGTCATCGCCAGAGTGCGGCATTCAACGCGCGGCGTAGGTCTGATTTCGCCTCCTCCGCACCATGACATTTATTCGATTGAAGATTTGGCGCAGCTGATTCATGACTTGAAAAACGTCAATCCTGAAGCGCGAATCAGCGTCAAACTGGTATCGGAAGTCGGCGTCGGCACCGTTGCGGCCGGCGTTTCCAAAGCCCATGCCGATCATGTCACTATTTCCGGCTATGACGGCGGCACCGGCGCAAGCCCGATGACTTCAATTAAACATGCCGGCTTGCCTTGGGAAATCGGCCTTGCCGAAACCCATCAAACACTGGTATTGAACAAACTACGCGGACGCATTGCAGTACAAGTTGACGGCGGCCTGCGCACAGGACGCGACGTGGTCATCGGCGCGTTATTGGGTGCGGATGAATTCGGTTTTGCCACTGCCCCGTTGATCGTGTCGGGTTGTTTAATGATGCGTAAATGCCATTTGAATACCTGCCCTGTCGGCGTAGCGACGCAAGACCCTGAACTACGCAAACGTTTTACCGGACAACCTGAGCATGTGGTCAATTATTTCTTCATGGTCGCGGAAGACGTGCGTCAGTGGATGGCGAAACTGGGTTTCCGCACCGTTAATGAAATGATCGGACGCTCGGACAAGCTGGACATGCAGCGCTCAATTAATCACTGGAAAACACAAGGACTGGACTACAGCCGAGTTTTCTATAAACCCGAAGTTGACGGCAACACGGCTATTTACAACCAGGAAAGCCAAGACCACGGTTTGGATCAAGCACTGGACCATACTTTGATTGCCCAGGCTCAACCTGCGCTGCAAAACGGACAAGCGGTAGTTATCGATACGCCTATCCGCAACATTAACCGCACTTTCGGCGCGATGTTGTCAGGTGAAGTTGCCAAACGTTACGGTCACAAAGGCTTGCCTGACGACACCATTGCGATTCGCGTCAAGGGTACAGCCGGACAAAGCTTTGGCGCGTTTTTGGCGCAAGGCATCAGCATTGAGCTTGAAGGCGAAGGCAATGATTATGTCGGCAAAGGCATGAGCGGCGGCCGTATCGCCATTTACCAACCTAAAGATTGCCCAATTACGCCTGCGGAAAATATTATCGTCGGCAACACCGTATTGTACGGCGCTGTTAGCGGCGAATGTTATTTCAGCGGTGTCGCCGGCGAACGGTTTGCGGTGCGCAACTCAGGCGCTGTCGCCGTAGTCGAAGGCGTCGGCGATCATGGTTGCGAATATATGACCGGTGGCGTTGTCGTTGTGCTTGGACAAACCGGCCGCAACTTTGCAGCGGGCATGTCAGGCGGTGTCGCTTATGTACTCGATGAAGACCGCAGCTTTGAAAAACGTTGCAACTTGGCGATGGTCGAGCTCGAACCGATTCCAGTGGAAGACGATACGCTGGAAGCCATCGCACACCAAGGCGGCGACCTGGAAACTCATGGCCGGGTTCACATCATGTCCGATATGACCCGTTATGATGCGCAACGCTTGAAGCATTTCATTGAAAACCACAAGCGTTATACCAACAGCGCCAGAGCTCAACATATCCTGGATAATTGGCAGGACACTTTGCCGCGCTTTGTCAAAGTCATGCCGGTCGATTACCGTGAAGCACTCAAGCAAATTCAGGCCGAACAAGCTACCGCGTCCTGCTAACGCCCCTCGCCTACATCCTGTAGGCGAAGCATCCGCAGCTGCATAAAATTGTTGCGAAACTATCTAAGTAGAAGGTATTAAAAATGGGTAAACCAACCGGGTTTATGGAACTGCCGCGCACTGAGCGGCACTATGCGTCGCCAAGCGACCGTATCCAGCATTATCGCGAATTTACGCTATCTCCCAGCGATGCCGAAGTGTCTGAACAGGGCTCAAGATGCATGGATTGCGGCATCCCTTTTTGTCATCAAGCCTGCCCTGTCAACAATATTATTCCGGACTGGAATGATGGCGCTTATCGAGGCGATTGGCAGCAGGCACTGGAAGTTTTACACAGCACCAACAACTTCCCTGAATTTACCGGACGCATTTGCCCGGCGCCCTGCGAGGCCGCTTGCACGCTTAATTTGCAAGATCAGCCGGTAACCATTAAGTCGATAGAATGTGCGATTATCGATAAAGGCTGGGCGATGGGCTGGGTAAAACCGCAAATTCCGGAAAAGCGTAGCGGAAAGCGCGTTGCGGTAATCGGTTCAGGACCTTCGGGCTTGGCCTGCGCCCAACAACTGGCCCGTGCGGGACATGAAGTCACGGTCTATGAAAAAAATGACCGTATCGGCGGCTTGTTGCGCTACGGCATTCCCGATTTCAAGATGGAAAAGCACTTGATTGACCGCCGTATTGCACAAATGCAGGCAGAGGGAGTCCGATTCAGGCCCAACAGCCACATCGGTACCGATATTTCCGCGCAAAAAATTCTTGCCGAGTACGATGCCGTGGTTTTAGCGGTAGGTTCCGAAAAACCGCGCGACCTGGAAGTTCCAGGACGTAATGAGTATGAAGGCGTCTATTTTGCAATGGATTTCTTGCGTCAACAAAACAAGCGTAATGCGGGCGACATCATCCCAGAAGAAGAAATTATTACCGCAACGGACAAGCGCGTCGTAGTCATCGGCGGCGGCGATACCGGTTCCGACTGCATCGGCACGTCAATTCGTCAAGGCGCCGCGTCTGTTGTTCAGCTAGAAATTTTGCCGCAACCGCCCGAAAAAGAAAACAAACTGCTGACTTGGCCGCTGTGGCCCAACAAGCTGCGCACTACTTCTTCGCATGATGAAGGTATTAAGCAACGTTACTTTAGCGTTAATACTCAAAGCGTTACCGGCAAGGATGGAAAAATAACTCATCTGAACGCGGTAGAAGTGGAGTGGAAACAAGAAGGCGGCCAGTGGAAAATGAGCGAGAAGCCCGACAGTGCTTTCACGCTGGAAGCCGATATTGTGTTTTTAGCGATGGGTTTTGTGCATCCGGTACACGAAGGCTTGCTAAAAGAGCTGGGCGTGGAACTGGAACGCAATAACATCAAAGCCACCGATAAGCAGTATCGCACTTCGGTTGATAAAGTATTTGCCGCAGGTGACGGAAGACGCGGGCAATCGCTGGTGGTTTGGGCGATTCGTGAAGGTAGGCAGGCTGCCAGGGCAGTGGATGAGTTCCTGATGGGATCGTCGGAACTGCCACGCTAAATAAGCACAAAAAAGCGCTTTAGCGGTAATCGCCGCTAAAGCGCCTTGGATTTTGTTTTTGCACACCGTTTACATCGATAAACAGTAATCAACCTCCCCTGTTTCACATCAAACTGCTTTTCCTTTAAAACTTCCCATTTATGAAAGCCGCTACGGCATAAGGTATTGCCTTTATGCCGTTCTGATGTTTTGGGCCGTTTAAATTGAACCACGTTGCTCATGATTTTCCTCCGAACCCAATAAACGCATTCATTCGGCTTTGATCGCGGGCTGCAAAAGCAACAAAATCGCCTCTACATAAACGCCCCCCAATCGGTTATTTCAAAGCCGCACTATTTTTCTTGACGATGGCATTCCAAGCCGCAAGCCAGGCTTGCGATTGATAAAAATCGGCTTTCCGGTCAAAAAAGCCGGTTAGCACCAATCTCAGAATATTTTCGATAATGCCGAAGAACTCGGCGTAACCTAATTGCGGGGTGATCGTACGAAGTTCGCCTGCCTTGACGCCGGCCTCAATGATCCTGATGATTTTTATAAAGGGCGTAGATTCATGTCGCGGTTTTGCGTCCGGCAAAAACTCATTGACGTTCACAATCAGCAAGAATCTCATCACATCCGGCGCTTCATCCGTTAACTTGAATAACAAATCGACTATGCCTCGTAATTGCTCGGATGGTTTTTCGTTTTTACGCTTTATGTCATCAATGGAGACATTTAAGCTTTCGAGAATATTTGCATGCAACTGCGCTGCAATCATCTGTTTGGTTTTAAAGTGCTGATAAATTGTAGCCGTAGTTTTTATGCCGGCCGCATCTTTAATATCGATTAACGAGGTATTGAAATAACCTTTTCCGACAAACAACTTCAAGGCCGCCAACAATATCTTGTCCTGCACTTCAGATTGTATCTGAATATTTTCTATTTCCTGATCCATGTTCTTCTTTCACAGCTGATTCAATGCGCTGTATTTGTATGTGAGTTGAAATTCAAATGCTCTACACGGTGTAGACTCATAAGTATAAAAATTTATTTTGCGTCCAATACCGCCAGCGCTGCCCTTAAGTAATTGACCATAGACCATAAAGTTAATATGGCCGCAATATATAACAAGCTGTAGCCGCAATAATTTATTGGAATACCCAATAAATCGTCGCGATATAACAACATGCCGATCGCCAGCATTTGCGCAGTGGTTTTCCATTTGCCCAATTGGGAAACTTTAACCTGCGCGCGCTGACCGATTTCCGCCATCCATTCCCTAAGCGAGGCGATGGTGATTTCCCTACCGATAATGATTGCGGCGGGAATAGCCAAATAGGGACTGGCTTGCTGCTGAACGATCAGCACCAAAACTATCGCCACCATCAGCTTATCCGCCACCGGATCCAAAAACGCGCCAAACGGCGTTTCCAACTGCATTTTTCTGGCCAAATAACCGTCCAACCAGTCGGTAATTCCTGCCGCTAAAAAAATCAACATGCAAGCAACATTGGAATATGCCCAAGGCAGATAAAAAACCACGGTTAATAACGGGATTAATGCGATCCTTAACAGCGTGAGATTTGTCGGTATGTTAAATTCAATTATCATCTTGATGATGAAATAGTTCGTAAATCCGTTGTGCCAATTGACGGCTTATGCCATCCACACTGCAAAGTGCATCCACGCCAGCCTGTGAAATTCCTTGCAGCCCCCCAAATTGTTTCAATAAAGTCTGCCGCCGCTTAGGCCCCAACCCTGGAATGGCTTCCAAGGGCGATTGTTTTTTCGCCTTGCCCCGGCGCTGCCTATGCCCTGTTATCGCAAACCGGTGCGCTTCATCGCGAATATGCTGAATCAACAACAATCCGCCGGCTCCCGGCTTTATATCTATCGGCCGATCCTGCTCTACCAGAATCAGCTTTTCCATGCCCGGTTTTCTGTCCGGCCCTTTGGAAACGCCGACTATCATAACATTGTTTACGTCTAATTCCGCCAATGCCTTTTGCGCTTCATGCACTTGGCCTTTACCGCCATCTATAAACAATATGTCCGGCGCAGCATGTTCACCTTGTTTTAGGCGTTTGAAGCGCCTGAACACCGCCTGATGTATGGCCGCATAATCATCGCCGCCGGTTATGCCTTCGATATTAAACCGGCGATACGCTGATTTTACCGGCCCTTCCCGGTCGAAAACAACACAGGACGCAACGGTTTGCTCGCCCTGGGTATGGCTAATATCAAAACATTCCAGGCGTTTCGGCAGTTCCTGGCAACCCAACTCTTCCTGCAAACTGAGAAACCGGGCATAAATCCCCTGTTTATCGGATAACTTGCTCATCAATGAGTTTTCCGCGTTGGTGCAGGTCATTTGCAACCACTTTAAACGCTCGCCCCTGACATTGTGGGAAATCGCCACCGCATGTTTTGCCTGGGCCGCCAACACTTCCATTAATAAATCGACTTCTTCCGGAAGATGGCTGACGATCAATTCATGTGGCGTTTGTTTGTCCAAATAATATTGCGGAATAAAGGCCTGGATGATGGCAGCCGGGGCATGCTCATCGGTTATCTTGGGAAAAAACACCTTGCTGCCCAAATGCTGCCCGTTGCGGATGAAAAACACCTGCACGCAAGCCACTCCGGCTTTGGTCGCGCAAGCGATAACATCGACATCGCCCCGTTCGCCGAGCACGAAATGTTTTTCCAGCACCGAACGCAATTTCACGATTTGGTCCCTGAAACCGGCGGCCTGCTCATATTCAAGCTTAGCCGACGCTTCCTCCATATTGACGATCAACTGATCGATCAGCAGACCGCCCTTGCCTTCCAGGAACAAAATCGTGTTCTCAACATTCTTCGCATAAGCGGCTTTATCGATTAAACCGACACACGGCGCGGTGCAACGCTCTATCTGGTGCTGCAAGCAAGGCCGCGAACGGTTATTGTAAATGGAATCATCGCACGGCCTGACCTGGAAAATCCGTTGCAGCAGCTTAAGACTTTCCTTGATCGCGCCAATGCTGGGATAAGGACCGAAATATTTTCCCTTTTTTCTTTTTGCCCCTCGGTGCAAAGTGATCTGCGGAAAATCATGCTCAGTGGATAAAAAGATATACGGATAAGATCTATCATCCCTTAAACAGATATTGTACTGGGGTTTATGACGCTTGATTTGCTGGCATTCCAGCAATAGCGCCTCACCTTCGGTGTGGGTCACAGTAACTTCAATGCCGGCAATCTTGGGCACCATCCTGTGTTGCTTGGTTGAAGCGGTCGGCTTTCTAAAATAACTGGAAACGCGATTTTTAAGGTTCTTGGCCTTGCCGATATAAATGATCTCGCCCTGATCGTTCAGCATCTTATAAATGCCGGGACGGGTGGTCAGGTTTTTTAAAAACGCTTTTACGTCAAAACTGTTTTCTGGTAATTCAGGGCTCACACTTTATCCTGATAGCATACGGACAATACAAGAAGTTCACTCTGCAAAGGCGCTTCCTAAAATTGCGGTTTGTTTTGTATCGTCACGATATTTAATGTTTTCGCTTACTTGCCGTAACTCAACAATTGTTATGACGCTTGGATATTTAACGACTAAATGTGCCATTTGCTTAACATTCCTCTTTTAACTTTATGTCTATAATCATAGCATTAGCAACATAAGTTTGCTTACACACAGCAAGCATTTCACTTACATCAATGTAAGTTATTACTTACCTTTACATGTGTTAGATTCACTTTTATTAATACTGAAAAAAAGAATATGGCGTAAGCAAAGCAAGCCGCCATACCCACCCTTTTATTTAATTTTTCGGAGACTATCTAAATGAAAGCAGCAAAGATAACCCCCTTGACCGTTCAGCAATACGTAGAAATCTCCGAAAATATTTACGATGAAATTGAAAGGGTCGACTATGCAGGAATAATCGCAGCTAAATGCATTAAGCATCCTGAATACGGCGACATCATCCTTATTTCATCCACGGACGGAGGCTGTTTAATGATTCATTTTTAACCGGGGGCTGAAGAAATAGCTATAAAAATGAAATATTGAACCTTTAATTTATTAAACCACTTTTAACTTACCGGCGCGGAAGACACGAAGTTATATATCCGTGTCCTTATGATGCATTTATGCAGACTGGTTTGACCTTTAAATCACATTATGTCCGCCAAGTCCCCTTTGGTTTCAAGCCACACTTTCCTGTCTTGCGAGCGTTTTTTAGCCAGCAATAAATCAAGCTGACCGTTGGTGTCGTCATTTTCGGCTACCGTCAACTGTACCAGTCTGCGCGTATCCGGATTCATTGTAGTTTCCCTGAGCTGACTAGGATTCATCTCGCCCAGACCTTTAAAACGCTGCACATTGACTTGACCTTTAAGCTTTTCGGCAGCAATGCGATCCAGCACGCCTTGCCGTTCGGCTTCATCCAGCGCGTAAAACACCCGCTTGCCGACATCGATCCGGTACAGCGGCGGCATCGCGACAAAAACATGGCCGGCTTCCACCAGCGATTTGAAATGCTGGTAAAACAACGCGCAGATCAGCGTGGCGATATGATTGCCGTCGGAATCGGCATCGGCCAAAATGCAAACCTTGCCGTAACGCAGATTTTGCAAATCGGAAGAACCCGGTTCTATGCCCAGAGCCACGGCAATATCGTGAACTTCCTGCGACGCCATCACTTGGTTGGACTCCACTTCCCAAGTATTCAGGATCTTGCCGCGCAACGGCATAATCGCCTGAAAATCCCGCTCCCGCGCTTGTTTGGCCGAACCGCCGGCCGAATCCCCTTCGACCAGGAATAATTCTGTTCGTCCAATATCCTGCGCCGAACAATCGGCCAATTTGCCCGGCAAGGCGGGGCCGGCGGTGATTTTTTTGCGGATGATTTTTTTATTGGATCGCAGCCGTTTTTGCGCGCTGGAAATAATCACTTCGGCGATTTTCTCGCCCTCGGCCGGGTTCTGGTTCAGCCATAGACTGAAACTGTCTTTCGCCACGCCGGACACAAAAGCCACGCATTCGCGGGAGCTGAGCCTTTCCTTGGTTTGTCCTGAAAACTGCGGATCTTCCAATTTGACCGACAATACAAAATGGCAGTTCTCCCAGACATCTTCCGGCGCGACTTTAACGCCGCGCGGCAGGATATTCCTAATGTCGCAAAACTCGCGCATCGCTTCGGTCAAGCCTGCCCGCAAGCCGTTAACGTGAGTTCCGCCTTGCGCGGTCGGCACCAGGTTCACATAACTTTCGGCCAATATTTCCGGCGGATTTTCAATCGCCCAAACAATGCCCCACTCAACGGCTTCATGATTTGCAGCCATGCTGCCCATGAACGGCTGCTCAGGACAAAAATCAATATCGCCGATGCGGTCAAGCAAATATTCCTTAAGGCCGTCCTGATAACACCAAACATACTCTTCATCGGTTTGATCGACTTTCAGGGATATTTTCAAGCCCGGACACAAAACCGCTTTCGCACGCAACACATGCTTAAGCTTTGCCACCGACACCTTATTCGAATCGAAATATTTTTCGTTCGGCCAAAACCGAACCGTCGTTCCGGTATTATTCTTGCCGACCGTGCCGGTTTCGAGCAGCTCCGTTTGCTTGTCGCCGTCGGCGAACTCCATCCGGCACACTCTACCGTTCCGTTTAACTTCGACTTCCAGCTTGGCCGACAGCGCGTTAACAACCGAGACGCCCACGCCATGCAAACCGCCGGAAAACTGGTAATTCTTATTGGAGAACTTTCCGCCCGCATGCAGTTGGGTCAAAATCACCTCGACGCCGGGAATACCTTGCTCCGGATGAATATCGACCGGCATGCCGCGGCCATTATCGCTAACCTGTACCCCGCCGTCTTTATACAAAATCACATCAATCGACGTAGCATGTCCGGCCATCGCTTCATCGACACTATTATCAACAACTTCCTGCACCAGATGGTTCGGCCGGGTAGTGTCCGTATACATGCCGGGACGCTTTCGCACCGGCTCCAATCCGCTTAAAACTTCAATTGCCGCCGCGTTGTATTCGTTACTCATACTTCCTAATCACTCAAAATTCAATTTCAGATATAATGAGGCGCAAGGTTAAAGGTGCAAGATACAAGGTTTTTCCGCCTTTTACCTTGCACCTTTAACCTTGTACCTTATTACATCGTATCATTAAAAATATTTTTATCTCATGCCGAAAAAGAAAACCACGACTTTATTTGAAGATTCACTGGCGGAACTTGAACAGTTGGTCAGCCTACTTGAACAAGGCGATATTTCGCTTGAAGAATCGTTAAAGTCATTTGAGCGCGGGGTTAACCTGACCCGCACCTGTCAAAAAGCCCTACAAGAGGCCGAGCAGAAAGTTCAAATTCTAATTGAAAAAAACGGCACTCAAACCCTGGAGCCATTTACCGATGAGTAATGCGTTAAAAGACTATCTCGATTTTTGTCAAAACCGTGTAGAAAGAGCTTTGGATGCTCGCCTGCCCGGTGAAAACATACTGCCGCAAAAACTGCATCAGGCCATGCGCTACAGCACATTGGACGGAGGCAAACGGATGCGCCCGATGCTGGCCTATTGCACCGGAAAAGTCTTGGGCATAGCTCCGGAAGCTTTGGATGGCGTGGCTTGCGCGGTTGAATTCATCCACGTTTATTCTTTGATTCATGACGATCTGCCGGCGATGGACGATGACGACCTTCGACGCGGCAAGGCCACTTGTCATAAAGCGTTCGACGAAGCGACCGCGATTTTAACCGGCGATGCATTACAGGCGTTGGCTTTTGAAACACTGGCCAATGATCCCAGCATCACCGCATCGCCGGAAAACCGGTTAAAAATGATTTCCGTTTTAACCAAAGCCAGCGGTTCGCAAGGCATGGTCGGCGGGCAAGCCATCGATCTGGCTTCGGTAGGCACCGCCTTAACCCTGCCGGAACTGGAAAACATGCATATCCATAAAACCGGCGCGTTGATTCGTGCCAGCGTCAATATGGCGACACTGGCAAAAGCGGATGTAGACCCGGAGATTGCGAAAAAGCTGGATAACTACGCCAAATGCATCGGCTTATCGTTCCAAGTTAAGGACGATATTCTCGACGAAGAAAGCGATACCGCAACCTTGGGCAAAACCCAAGGCAAAGACAAAGACAACAACAAACCCACCTACCCTGCGCTGTTAGGCATGGCCGGAGCCAAGCAAAAAGCCCAGGAGCTGCATGAGCAAGCGCTGGAGAACTTGAGTGTTTTCGGTAGCGAAGCGGATTTGTTGAGGGATTTGTCGCTTTATATTATTCAGCGGGATCACTAGAACTAAAAAACTTTTACCGCGAAGACTGCATGATTGCCGAGAACATGGAAGACACGAACTGATTGCCTTGGCTTTTTTCGTAAACTTCGTGTTCTTTGTAGCTTACTGACTTACAGCGGCGAAAAAGATCTTGTTCCTGATAGATTATCCGCCGTAGGGCGTGCCGTGCGCGCCTTAGGGATGAGCATGAAATAACGGAGCCTAAACCAAGAACATGAAAGGCGTGAAGGATTGAAGTCTTCATGCCCTTCATGGTTATTGCTTAAACTCATTGATGACTCTTAGTACGCAAGGCGCGCACGGCACGCCCTACCCTCATCGATTACAACCCGTTATCTATTATCAAACCGCCTGTTTGCGGTTCTCTCGGACAGGTGCGTAGCATCAGTTATTTATTTCAAGCTCCGCCCGCCACAATCCCGCCATCTCTTCAAAAACAACCATTCATGCCGATAAAATATTAAGGAAAATTATTGCCGATTTATCGTCATACACGCCAAAAGAGATCCATAGCGATACGTTAACACCATGCCGCATAACGATATTTTTTGAACGGCACTTTTTATGCTTTGTATATGATGAACTTGGTTTAGCTATTTTGGGGAGTACAGCCATGACAACACAACACACAAATACAGCAGATTCATCCTGGACCGTATTCATAGAAATTTTAAGCGATGAATTCACTGCAAAAACAGGATTCGGGGTCTATGCCCATATCACACCAGTGGATGTCGATCAGGCTTACCGGCAATATCAACTACGCAACGCACCGATGAGATTATTCGCCCGTGAATATGTCAAACCCTATGTTTAACGCTCAGCAAATTTTGCCCAGCGTAAGCGGTTAGCATTGCTGACCACAGTCACAGAAGACATTGCCATCGCCGCACCGGCAATCATTGGATTTAATAAAACGCCGAATAGCGGATACAACAAGCCGGCCGCTACCGGAATGCTGACGGTATTATAGAAAAAAGCACCGATCAGGTTTTGTTTGATATTGACGACCGTCGCTTTGGATAATTCAATCGCTTCAGGAACTTTTAGCAAAGAACCTTGCAAAATAACCACATCGGCACTTTCAATAGCGACATCGGTTCCGGTGCCGATCGCAAAACCGACATCGGCCTGAGCCAATGCAGGCGCATCGTTAATACCGTCGCCAACCATGCCGACAAATTCGCCCGCTTGTTGCAGTTCTTTAACCACTGCCGCTTTATCCTGTGGCAACACCTGTGCCCGCACTTCGGCAATACCGGCCTGTTTAGCAATAGCGTCGGCAGTTATTTGGTTGTCGCCGGTCACCATAATGATGCGCACACCCTGATTCTTCAATACTTGTACAGCATGTGCAGAATCCTTTTTAATAGGATCGGAGACAGCGATTATCCCGGTTATGTTATTGTCCACGGCCAGCAGCATCGGTGTCTGGCCCTGAGCCGACAGTTTTTCCAGCCGGTCATTAAAGCCGGTAAAGCTAACGCCTTGCTGCTCCATTAATGCCTTATTGCCAAACAACACGCGCCGATCATTCATTGTCGCCATCACGCCATGACCGGCAACGGCTGAAAACTGTTTAACTTTTTCCAACTTTATTTGCCTCTGTTCCGCTGCCGCCAAAATAGCCGCGGCCAGCGGATGTTCCGAACCTGATTCAATACTCGCCGCTAATTGCAGCACTTGCTCTTCGCTAACGCCGCCGATAGCTTCAATGGCCGACACAGTCGGTTTACCCTCGGTTACCGTGCCGGTTTTGTCGAGTATCAAACAGGTTAGCTTACCCGCTGTTTGCAAAGCTTCACCCTTGCGAATCAAAATCCCCGACTGGGCCGCTCGGCCTACTGCTACCATCACTGAAATAGGCGTCGCCAAACCCAAGGCACAGGGACAAGCGATAACCAGCACAGTCATTGAGGTCACAAAGGCGTAACCCAATGAAGGCTCGGGTCCAAAAGCGTACCAAAGCAAGAAAGTCAGCACTGAAAACGCGACCACGGCCGGTACGAAAACACTGGAAATTTTATCCGCCAGCCGGGCAATCTCTGGCTTGCTGCTTTGCGCTTGCCGAACGCTTTTAATAATCTGCGCCAGCGCAGTATCGCGGCCGATCCGGGTTGCGCTAAACAAAAAACTGCCGGTCTGGTTCATGGTGCCGGCAACGACTTCCGAACCCACCGTTTTTTCTACCGGCAACGATTCGCCGGTCAGCATCGACTCATCAACGGTGGAATGCCCTTCCAGCAACACGCCGTCAACGGCGATTTTTTCGCCGGGCCTGACTCTTAATGTCTCTCCTAAACCGACTTGCTCGATAGCAATATCGATTTCCTCGCCGTTCCTGACCACGCGCGCTGTACGCGGCTGCAAACCGATTAATTGGCGAATGGCGCTGGAAGTTCTGCCCCTGGCCAGTGTTTCCAAACCGGAACCCAGGTTAATGAAGGCCAAAATCATCACCGCAGCTTCAAAATAAGCATGTTTCGCCAAAGACGGCAGGGTATCGTAATAATCGATAACAATGCAGGAATACAGCCATGCCGAACCGGTACCTAGAGCAATCAGGGTATCCATGTTAGCCTGGCCCAAGGTTAATGATTTATACGCGCCGCTGTAGAAATGCCAGCCTGAATAGACCAGGATGCTTAAGGTGATAAGCGCAATTTCAGGCCAAACCCATCGGCCTGTCGATGAACCGATTTCCGGCAACCAGCCGAAATGTTCGGCTAGCATCAACGATAACCCGAAGACTGCCGCTACCGCCGCTTTTTTCATCAGCTGATGATAGCGTTGCAACTCTTGTTGTTCCTGCTCGGAAGGATCTTCAAAACCCTCCATCACCGCCGCATCGTAACCGGCCGCTTTAACCGTCTGTTTCAACAACTCAGGATCGGCATGACCTTTGACTACGGCGGAATGATCGGCAAAGTTGACGCTAACTGAAGTCACGCCATCAACTGATGCTAGCGCACCCTCAACGGCACTGACACAGCCCGCGCAACGCATACCTAAAATGGATAAGCGCACTTCGTTGGAAGTCTCGGTAGTCATAAAATCACCTCACGATGTTTCTACGGTAAAACCGGCATCAATGATAGCGTCGGTAATAACATCAAGATTGGTCTTCCCTGCATCGAATTCAACGTCGACTTCATTGTTTTTACTTGATGCGTTAACAGACAACACACCATCAATAGCTTGCAGCTTGCCGGTTACATTAGCTTCGCAACCGCCACATTTCATGCCGGTAACGGTTAAAGATACAGATTCAGTCATTTTAATTTCCTCAGTTGGTGGAGCCTAAGTAATGCCTATATCATACTCGACTGATAGTCGGTAATCATGGTATAAATTCCGGCATTTGAAGCCACATTACGCTCTTGTGCTCTCTAGGTAAATCAGATACCTACAAAAATTTAAATTCAACAACGCAAATCATAACAATGGCAGACATTTTAATCGGGCGGCAACAAATCTTTGACCAGAAGCTAAACATCTACGCTTATGAACTCCTGTTCAGGGGCAATGATTTTGACTTAAACCATAAGGATGGCGCCACGCAAGCAACCAATCAGGTTATTACCGATACCATTTTAGAGCTTGGACTCAACACCATAGTAGGCCCTCATAAGGCTTTCGTTAATTTTACGACGCAAAACATTCTCGACAAAACCCCCTTGCATCTGCCTAAAGACCGGATTGTTATTGAGGTACTTGAAAATGTTGAAATTGATTCAAACATTATCGCCAACTTGAAAGAACTGTCCAAACTAGGCTATATCATCGCCCTGGATGACTTTGTCTTTTCTGCCGAATGGACGCCGCTAGTGGAATTTGCCGATATTATCAAGTTGGATATTCTTGAAATGGGCGAGTCCAAAACACGTCAACTGATTAACCAGCTCAAGCCCTACAATGTAAAACTGCTCGCGGAAAAAGTAGAAACATATGCCGAATATCAATACCTGCTCGAATTAGGCTGCAATTATTTTCAGGGTTTCTTTTTCAACAAACCCAATATCGTTTCCGGTAAACGGGTCAGCGTCAATCAATCGGCTGCCATTCAATTGTTAAACACAGTGAATCATCCGGATGTAGAGTTCGACGACCTGAGCAAGATAATATCCATGGATGTCGGCCTCAGCTACAAGCTGTTGCACTATATAAATTCCGCGTTTTTCGCGCTGCCCAATAAAGTTTCGTCCATCAACCATGCGATTTCCTATTTAGGGCTAAAGGAAATAAAGCGTTGGATAAACATTTTGACGCTGGCATCCTTATCGAACAAACCGGAAGCGGTCATGCAAAACGCTTTGATCCGCGGCAAAATGTGCGAGGAATTGGCGGGGCTGAGCGGCGATAAATCGGACAATTTCTTCCTGATCGGCATTTTATCCAACCTGGATAGCTTCCTGGACATGCCTTTGGATGAAGCACTCAATCAACTGCCCTTAGCCGATGATATTGTTGCCGCCATATTGCACAAAAAAGGCTTAGGCGGTGAAGCGCTTACCTGCGTTCTCAGTTATGAACATTGGGATATTTCATCAATATCTTTTAAAAATATTGACCAATCGGTCATCGGCGATACTTATATTCACAGCATCAGCTGGGCAAAAGACGTTATAAGCAATATCAAATAATTATGTCGTTAAATACCATCAACAACCAGACCATCGCTCTTGCCGGCATTGCCCAGGCAGCAGCGCTGGTTCAACAATTGGCAACCACCAGCAGCGCCGATTCAGCCGCTTTCGAGGCCAGCATTGGCAGCCTTTTTATTAGCGACGAACATGGCGTAAAGGATGTCTACGGCGGATTATCGGGCCTTAAACTGGGACTTGAACAGCTCAACGACCAAATGAGCGGCTTGAGGATTGCCAATCCTGAACAGGCTCGCTATGCCGCCTCATTGGTTTTTCTGGAGAATCAACTCGCCAAGCAACCCGCCATGCTTAAAACCATTTTCACCGGCATTGAACGCGCCCAGGCACAATCGGAACATTTCGGCCTGCTGCATGAAAACGTCCTGGCAAATCTCGGCGATATTTATCACACCACCATCAGCACCATGCAGCCCAGGATTATGGTCAACGGCGAACAGGAATATTTATCCAGGCCCGATATCGTCAATAAAATACGCGCCTGTTTATTGGCCGGGATACGTGCAGCCATTCTTTGGAAGCATTGCGGCGGCGCCCGCTGGAAATTCCTGTTTTACCGGAAAAAGATCCAGGCTGAATTACAAAACCTGCTGCAACGCATTTAACAGTCCGTATGACTACACTTATCGAAGCCGATCATCTAAGCCGCTATTACGGCAGTCATTGCGCCGTTAACAATGTCAGTTTTACCTTAGCCAAAGGCGAAGTGCTCGGTTTTTTAGGCTCCAACGGCGCCGGCAAGACCACTACCATGCAGATGCTGTGCGGCAATCTCGCGCCCAGCGCCGGGCAGATTAAAATCAACGGTTTCGATCTGCTCGACCAGCCCAAAGCCGCCAAACTGAGTCTGGGTTACTTGCCCGATACGCCGCCGCTGTACAAAGAGTTAAGCGTACAGGAATTCCTGCTTTATTGCGCCCAGCTGCACGGCATTGCTAAAGATTCAATCGCTGCTGCCATCAAACAGGCTCAAAAGCGTTGCGGTTTAACCGATGTCTCCGACCGGCTGATTGCCAACCTGTCCAAAGGCTTTCAACAGCGTGTCGGCATTGCCCAGGCCATCCTGCACAATCCCGAAGTTATCGTACTCGATGAGCCGACGGTCGGCCTTGACCCTATCCAGATCAGGGAAATCCGTAGCTTAATCCGGGAACTGGGACAGGACCACGGCGTCATCCTGTCCACCCATATACTGACCGAAGTGCAGGAATCCTGCACCCATGTGCAAATCATTGACCGGGGACAGCTGATCTTGAACGAGACTATAGCGGGGCTTAACCGGCAAATGGATACCGGAACCCTGCACGTCACCACTCGATTGACGCCCGACATCGACAGCTTATTGACCATTCCCGGCGTCAGTTCCATTGAAAGCATTACAGAAAACCGGATCAAAATTCATCACAGCGTAATCGCCAATCCCGCCGAGCAAATCGCCGAGCGGATCATTGCCGCCGGCTGGGGTTTGCAGGAACTGACGCCGGTAAAAAGATCGATGGAAGATATTTTTATCAGCTTAACCAAAGAGCACCGCGAGTTGTGAGCATGATTTGCAACTTCTCGTTAGTGAAAAGATTAATATTCACCACGAAGACACGAAGCGCACGAAGTTTTATTTCTTCGTGTCCTTCGTGTCTTCGTGGTGATATTGCTTTCTGAACCGACCTGTACCTGTTATTAATTACCATGATTTTAACCATCGCTTCCCGCGAATTCAGATCCCTGTTTCTATCGCCGATGGCCTGGACGATATTAGCCATCCTGCAATTCATCCTGGCGTTTTTGTTTTTAACCCAGGTTGAAGCGTTCATCGCAATCCAGCCCAAACTGGCTTCAATCGAAAGCGCTCCGGGCTTGACCGACATTATCGTGCCGCCTTTGTTCGGCAACGCCGCCATTATCCTTTTACTGGTCACGCCGTTATTAACCATGCGCCTGATCTCCGAAGAACGCCGCAATAAAACCCTGTCCTTGCTGCTGTCCGCGCCGGTGTCCAATATCGACATTATCCTCGGCAAATATCTAGGCATTCTCGGACTGATGGTGTTGATCATCGCGCTGATCGCCCTGATGCCCTTATCGTTGCTGAGCGGCGGCGAGCTGGATTTCGGCAAATTATTCGCCAACATTTTAGGCCTACTGCTGCTGGTTACCGCTTTCACCGCGATAGGCCTGTTTATGTCCTGTATCGCCGCCCACCCTACCATTGCCGCGATGGGCACTTTCGGCAGTTTATTGCTGCTGTGGATTTTGGACTGGTCGGCCGGCATGCAAGATCAACATAGCGAACTGTTTGAATACCTGTCGATCCTCAGACATTTCCAGAATATCCAAAGCGGCCTGATCGGTTCGGTCGATGTGAGTTATTTTTTGCTGTTTACCACCACCTTTATCGCGCTGAGCATCCGCAGCCTGGATAACGACCGCTTGCAAAAATGAAAATATCCCCGCATAAACACCAGCAAATCCGTTTAAAAAACTGGGGCATCACCCTAGCATTATTGTGTTTGCTTGGCGCGCTGGCCTGGTTAAGCACCCGCTATAGCACAGAAGCCGACATCACCAAAAACAGCAGCAACAGCCTGTCTCAAGCCTCGCAAAAACTGTTGGAATCGCTGCCCGATAAAATCCACCTGCTCGCCTACATTAAAAAAGACCAAGGGCTAAGAAGCCAGATCACGCAATTGGTCGACCGCTATAAACGCCATAAAGCCGACCTGAGCCTGACCTTTATAGACCCCGATTCGCAACCTGAAAAAACCCGGGAACTGAATATACCCGCGACCGGCGCCGTTATTGTCGAGTATCAAGGACGCACAGAAAAACTGAACTTTATCGACGAATCATCGCTGACCAACGCCTTATTGCAACTGGCTAACGCCGACGAACGCTGGGTTACTTTCCTGACCGGCCACGGCGAACGCGCTCCCGACGGCATCGCCAATTTCGATTTCGGTCAATTCGGCAAGGAACTCGAACGCCGAAAAATCAGCGCTCAAACCATCAACCTTGCGACTATACCGGCCATTCCCGACAACTCCGCGTTGCTGGTGCTCAGCGCTCCCGCCGTGCCCTTGTTGCCGGGCGAGATTGACTTGATCAAACGCTATATCCAACAAGGCGGCAACCTGCTGGTGCTGACCGATCCGGGCAACCGTCATCTCGACGCATTGCTACAACTCCTAGGCTTGCGCCAACTGCCGGGAACCTTGGTGGACAGCAGCGCCAAACTTTACGGCATCAACGACCCCAGCTTCGTACTCGCCAGCGACTATCCGCCCCATCCGATTACCCAGGGTTTTCAGACCATGACGCTTTACCCCGTTACCGCCGCGCTGGAAATCGGCGAAGAAACAGATTTTAAACCGGCGACCCTGCTCAAAAGCGCAACGCAGTCATGGACAGAAACCGGCCCTATCGCCGGAAAAATTGCTTTTGATGCCGATGGCGATGAAAAGCAAGGTCCTCTTGTTTTTGCTTATAGCCTGGCCCGGAACATGGATAAGAACCTTGCAACAGTTCCGGGACAGGACTCCACGCGTCAAGGCCAACCCATCGAACAGCGCATCGTTGTTGTCGGCGATGGCGACTTTCTATCAAACAGCTACATCGGTAATGTCGGCAATCTGGATATGGGTCTAAGAATAATCAACTGGTTGATTCACGACGACCGGTTTATCGACATCCCGGCCAAAACCGCAACCGATAAAAGCCTGCAATTAAGCCAGATCAGCGTCGCCGTTATCGGCTTTGGCTTCTTGGTCGTCATACCGTTACTGTTGATGGGTACAGGTTTTTATATCTGGCGTAAGCGCAAGCAGCGTTAGCCGGAAGCTTTATCGCTTATAACGAATTTCAGGGTAAGACGGTTTACTTGTTATGTTGCAAATAATCCAACATGGTATCGACATCGCTTACAGTAAATGGATCATCCGGGCAGTTATCGGCTTGACCGGGTTCGCTGAATAATTTGATAATCTTTTTGTCATCGACAAGCATTGAATAGCGCCAGGAACGGACGCCAAAACCAAAATTCTCTTTTTTCACCAGCATACCCAGTTCTCGAGTGAAATCGCCGTTGCCGTCAGGCAGCATTTTTATATGTTCGATGCCCAGATGCCTGGCCCACTGGTACATGACAAAGGCATCATTAACGCTCACGCAATACACTTCATCAATACCCAAATCGATGATCTGTCGATATTTGGCGTCATATCCGGGCAAATGCCGGCTTGAACAGGTGGGAGTGAAAGCACCCGGAAGCCCGAGGACAACAACTTTTTTGCCCTTAAAAACATCATCGGTGCTGACATCCTGCCAGCGGAAAGGGTTATCGCCACCGACGCTTTCATCGCGAACGCGGGTTTTAAAAATCACATCGGGTACAGTTAGAAGCATCTTGGATCTCCTGGGTTATGAGACTGTCAAAAACATCGAAAGACTTTATCGAAAAGACTTCTAAGAGTCGGTACGCTGTCGCGCACATAAAAAATGAAATTGTTTGGCGCTCGGATACAACAAAATAGCCGGATTTCAGGCCTAGTTAGCGTTAGTGATAAATCGAATGAAGCATCGGCACAGCGCGGCCACAGCCACTCCGGAGTATCCGGGTCATGAACTTGATTTATGCACCGTCCGTGAAAACCGCAAAAAGATGATTGTTGGCTAGCAGATAAGAAGAGCAATCAAGGTAAAGCGTGCCGCGCGCCTTAGAAAAGATTTCTAAACCATGAAGCACATGAAGGATTGAAGTCTTCATGGTCTTTGCTTAAATTCACTGATGCGGTTGCTAAGCTACTAAGGCGCGCCCTACGGCGGATATTCCAATATCTTGAAAGGAATATCCCCTGAAGAACATAATACTTCGTGTTCTTCGTGCCTTCGTGGTGAAATCTTTTAACTATTGCGTAACGTTAGAACTCAACGTTAAAAAACTACTTAGCAATTCCCGAGCCCGTTTATCCGCACCCGACGGAAGCGCGTCAGGGCTGGAATCAATCCAGGCCGCTATATCTTTCCATGCAGTAGGAGCCTGCAAATCGCGCAACAGCATGTGATAGCCGTTTTGGTAAATCGCTACGGTTTTTTTGCCTGCGTCGGTTTGGAGAAATTGCTGCAAGAAGGCATAAGTCGGCTCTTTGGGGACAATTTCGTCTTTTTCGCCGTAAAGCATCAGGGTATTTCCATGCAACAACGCGGCACTGCTAAACGCCTCATCCATCAAATCGGTTAGCCCATACATCGTTTCCACGCGAGTCGCTTTGATAACCCAGGGATCGCGCCCCAGAGAACGGAGCATTTCGATGTTATCCGATGCCACGACGTGTACCACGCCCTCCCCGGTCAACGTCAGCCAAGGCATGGTGTGCGCCAGTGTCCAAAGCAGTCCGGTCTGATACCAGGGCATCGTCGACCTGGCCCATAACGCCGGAGCGGCTAAAATAGCGCCTGCGACTTCCGGCATATCCGCTTGGCTCATGGCCGTAATGACAATGGCGCCGCCCATGCTTTCGCCGAGCAGATAAATCGGACGTTCCGGGTAGCGTTGTTTGACCAGCCGCACTAAAACCTGCAAATCCTTGGCATAGCTCTCGCCTCCGGCCCATAATCCGCGTTGCGGAGCCATGCCGAAACCGCGCTGGTCATAGGCAAAACAGGCGATACCCCGTTTGCTGAAATATTCTCCCGGCAAATTAAAAAAACGGCTGTAATCGTTAAAGCCATGCAAGGCGATAATGACCGCACGCGGTTCGGTTTTCGGCAGCCAATGCCGTAACGGCAAGCTTGCGCCATCTTCTGTAACGAATACATTCTCGCCCAGTTGCGCCGCGTTATTTTTTGCACCGGGCGGATAAGTCATCGGCATGCAGCCGCTTTGCGTAATAAGCAGCAAAAGAATAATGAATAGATATCGGAATTTCATGGGTTTCGATCTGATTTGCACATAGAGATTTTATTATATACTCACGAAGATCAATGATGTGGAGCAGTATTGCCGCTATTCAAGCCTATCTAAAGGCTTTATCATATACACAAATGCTGAACCTTAAGCTCACGCCCTCCCTATAATTTTGGCAAGACAATCCCGCTCCCCCAGAAACAGCAACTCTCGCTCATTATCCATCAAAGATGTGTTGCGCAAGTCTGCACTTTATCTGTTGTTCACTTTCCTGGCGTCCTCCATCGGCTTGTGCCTGGTGTTGCGCTGGCTGCCTGCGCCAACGTCAACATTTATGCTTTACCGGCATATTGAAGATTTGATCGACGACGGTTCATTCAAAGCCATTAAATACTCGTGGGTCGGGGCAAAAAAAATCTCGTCCAATGCAGCTTCGGCGGTGATTGCTGCTGAAGATCAGCGCTTTTTTTTACATTCCGGGTTTGATTTGCACTCCATACAATCGTCGATTGATGTATACATGGACGGCGGACGGCTTAGAGGCGCGAGTACTATTTCCCAGCAAGTAGCGAAAAACTTATTTTTAACGCCGTCAAAAAGCTTTGTCCGCAAGGGCATGGAAGTCTGGTTTACGCTGCTAATCGAATCGTTATGGAATAAAGAACGGATATTAACGGTTTACTTGAATATAGCCGAATTCGGCGACCATTTATTCGGCATAGAGGCGGCAAGCCAGCACTATTTCGGCGTTCACGCGAACCAAATCAGCCGGTCTCAAGCGGCATTATTGGCGGCAACCCTGCCTAATCCGATACTGCTGCGGGCAGCTCAACCATCAAGCTATTTGCTTAAGCGGCAACAGTGGATACTCCGGCAAATGCAAAATCAATGAGGCTTTTTGCGCTCTGTATCTGGTATAATTTCGCGCAAAATAATAACTGTTCCATACAGACTTCTAATAACATCAAGTAATCAGAGATAATCCATGAGTATGCAAAAAACCGTCACTAACACTCGTTTATTAATGAGTAGCCTGGTCATATCAAGTGTGCTTGCTGGTTGTGCGACCACTCCGGAAGTAAATGAAAAGGATCCTTGGGAAGGCTGGAATCGCGGCACTCAAGAATTTAATGACGATCTCGACAAGGCTATTTTAAAACCTGTGGCGAAAGGCTACACGTGGATCACTCCTAAATTCGTCGATGACGGCATAACCAACTTCTTCAGCAATCTTAACGACATCGGCGTAACCCTCAATGACTTTATGCAGCTCAAGTTGAGCCAAGGCAGTATGGATGCCGGCCGCTTCCTGATTAATACAACAGCCGGTGTTGCCGGCTTTGTCGATGTAGCCAAAATGATTGACCTGCCCAAGCATAATGAAGATTTCGGCCAGACATTAGGCTTCTGGGGCGTTCCAACCGGAAATTATCTGGTGGTGCCGTTTATGGGAGCAAGTTCCCCTAGAGAAGTTGTCGGGGCTGTTGGCGATGCGCTAATGAACCCGCTCACTTATACTTTTGTCTTTGCCGGTAGCGGCGCTGCTGTCAGCGCAGTTAATGCAGGAGCCAAGTCGGTTGATGTCGTCGATACCCGCGCCGATGTAATCCCAACTGAAAAGATTGTTAATGAAGCTTCTGTCGACCGTTATTCCTTTATCAAAAATGCTTACCAACAACGTCGCGAGTATTTACTCCATGACGGCAATGTTCCGGAAGAAAATGAACTCCAACTGGAAGACGATGCCGATACAAAAGGTTCCGGTACGACCAAAACGAACAGTCCAGCACCGGCAACAACCGGCAGCCATAGCTCCGGCCCTGCTCCGGTTACCGATAATTCCAAACACTTTCTGGACTTATCGGCACCTGCCAAGAAATAAGCAGTGCAACGCGGGCGGCCGGGTCCGGTCGCCCCTTGGTTTAGCATGAAACTTCCGCTATTTATCCTGTTGTTGGGCGTTTTTTTCGAATGCCCGGCATCCCCTGCTGCCAGCGACTGGGCGAAGGTCAAACGAGCAGCGCAAATCGGCGATAGCGCCCAAAGCATTGGTTCTTATACTGCCGGCTGTTTAAGCGGCGCGGTCTCGCTACCCGCAAACGGCGCCGGCTATCAACTGATGCGTCCTACACGGGGCCGCTCTTACGGCCATCCCGACTTGATACGGTTCATCGAAGGCTTGGCGCAAACCACGCATTTACAAAACTGGGGTGTATTGCTGATCGGCGACCTGGGACAAGCACGCGGCGGCCCAACGCCAAGCGGACATCGCAGCCATCAAACCGGACTCGATGTCGACATTTGGTACTTGCTTTCACAACAGGCCGCAACTCGAAGCCTGGAGTTCAATGAGCGCGAAACCTGGAGCGCGCCCTCGGTTCTTGTCGCTGGATCGGATGAGATTAACGATGACCAGTGGTCGCCGGCTCATGAAAAAATCCTTGAAGCCGCGGCGCGCAGGCCGGAAGTAGACCGTATCTTTGTTAACCCCAGCGTCAAGCGCCTGTTATGCACGCGCAAGCCGGCCCATGATTGGCTTAGAAAAGTTCGCCCTTGGTGGGGGCATGACGATCACTTTCATGTGCGCCTAAAATGTCCAGCGGATAATAAAAACTGCACGGGGCAAGAACCGCTTCCCGAAAACGCCGGCTGCGATGCTTCACTGGATTGGTGGTTTTCAGCGGAAGCTAAAACACCGGCTCCTGCCGCCAAAAAACCGGAACAGCCCGCGCTTCCCGCGCTATGCGATGTTGTTTTAAACAAATAAGGCGTTTAGAGCACATAGAGAAATGGAACACGGATTAAACGGATCATCACGGATTTAACAGCGTCATCGAATTGGCTTGGGCTAAAAATCCGTGTAAATCCGCCTTATCCGTGTCATCCGTGTTCTATTAGGATTTATCAACGTTATCCGCGCTCCATTGTCTTGGATAGCGGCGGCTGATTAGGCTTGAACAGCCCAACTAAATCAAGCCTTTCTCATCCCTGATCGGAACGATAAAGCCCAAACCGTCATCGGTCGCAATAAATTCGGACAGCTCCAGCCTCAGTTTGTCCAACGCCTCATCAAGCGATTCCTGCTTGACCTGATGAAACGAAGGCAGCATGGTTGATGCATTATGGTACTTTAAAATATCCAGCAATATTCTGGCTTGCTCAATGGTGTATCGATGTCTCACAACTTCTCCGTGGGTACTGCACCGTGTAAATTTATCCGACTTTCCACTCATATCGTATAGATTCCAATTTTTTGCTTGTGTAATCCGCTTGCAACTAAGGTTTAGGAAATTCCAGTAACTTCATGAATTTTCACCCTGCCGCCTGTTTGATAACTGAAAAGTATTATAGCTTGAGATGCCTCTACTAAAAAACCTGCTTCAAGCCGACTTAGTAGGTCTTCATTAATCCATCCAAAGTCAATCCGCAGCTGGGCGCGAATGTTTTCATAAAAAAGATAACTTCCGGTTGCTCTAATGCATCGATAGCCAAAGCCAATTGCTCGGCGGCAGTTTCAAACTCCAGGTTCCCGGCCTTTAGTTCGGCCTGACATTTAAGATAGGCCGATATTTTATCCGCCGCCTTGATAATCTGCACATGCTCCGGCGGCATCCGGTCATGATGAATCAACGCATGAAAATCATCCTGCAACTCTACCGGCAGAAGAGCCAGCAACTCTATTTCAGCCTGATGCTCAATCCGCTTGTAAGCAGCACTGATTTCATGGGAATGATATTTGATAGGCGTGGGTAAATCGCCGGTAATAACCTCGGTAATATCATGATACAAAGCCGCTGTAGCAATGGCATTGGCATCGACATTGCCGCCGTAATAGCGATTCTTGACCAAGGCCAAAGTATGGGCAATAACCGATACTTCCCAGCTATGCTCCATCACATTCTCATCATGTGCATTACGCTTTAGCCCCCAGCGCTTAATCCATCTGAGCCTTGATAAATGGGCATAAAAACTACTTGTTATCTGCTTCATCATATTTCTTTAATAAACGAACTTTCTACCTATGCTTCCACAAGATATTTCTTATCGGCATACTTAACACTGATAAAACCTTATTTAATCGTAACCATTCGGCGTATTCCCAATAGACACGGATGGCACGGATTAAAAATCCGTGTAAATCCGTCCTATCCGTGCCATCTGCGTTCTATTTCTCTATGTGTCGAATAGAGAGTTACAAGACTTTTATATATTTATAGCTGTTGATTGAACGGCTATGATGCTTAAATATACCATTTTGGTTACAGCTAAACATCATGCTTATTCAATGGTACCCCGGCCATATGCACAAGGCCGGTAAAGAAGTTAAAGAAATCCTGCCCCAGGTTGACTTGATTATAGAGATTCTGGACGCGCGCATTCCGTTCAGCAGCCAAAACCCGATGTTCGCCACCCTGCGCGGCGATAAGCCTTGCATTAAAGTGCTCAGCAAAAGCGACCTTGCCGATCCCGACATCACCCAGCAATGGCAAACCTATCTGGAACAGGAACAAGGCGTAAAAACGCTAGCGCTGACTATTGAGCAGCCCGAAAAAACGCGTCAACTCATCGAGCTGTGCCACAAAATGCTGCCTAACAAAGCCAGTAGCGACAAGCCCATACACACCTTAATCATGGGCATACCCAACGTCGGCAAATCCACGCTAATCAACACACTGGCCGGAAGAATGATCGCCAAAACCGGCAACGAACCGGCCATCACCAAGACCCAACAACGTATTGATATCGGTAACGGCATTATTCTTTTGGACACGCCCGGCATGCTTTGGCCCAACGTCGAAAATAGAAACAGCGGTTACCGGCTGGCGGTCACCGGCGCCATCAAGGACACCGCGATCAGTCATGATCATGTTGCCTTCTTCGCGGCGGAATACCTGTTACAGCATTATCCCGATTTATTAAGCGGCCGTTTTCAGTTGCAGCAACTGCCGCAAAGCGAGCAGGAACTGATGGAGGCCATCGGTAAAAAACGCGGCTGTCTTCGTTCCGGCGGGCGCGTTGAGATGGATAAAGTATCCAAAATCCTGCTGACCGAATTGCGCGCCGGAAGCATAGGCAGGATAAGCCTGGAAACCCCCGCCATGATGGAAAAGGAGCTCGCCGAGCTGGTTATTATTCGTGAGCAAAAAGAAGCCAAGAAAAAAGCCCGCAAGGAAAAATGGAAAGGATCAAACTAAAGAACCTGCATCGATTAATTTAAGCCATTACCATGAAGATATTCACATTCACGCCGAATAAGTTATTTCTTCATCTAATGCAATAAGCAGTTCCGTCGCGTCAACCGGTTTATTAAAAAAACGGCGAATGCCAAAAAACTGCGTATCTTCATCGATACTATCGCTATATCCGCTGCATAAAAATACCGGTAGATCGGGACGTAGCGTCAACATGGCGCCGGCAATTTCAATACCGGATTTATTCGGCATCGTCTGGTCGGTAATCACTGCGTCAACACGCTGTGGATTGGCGCGAAAATAATTCAGCGCTTTGACCGGATCGGTATAAACATCCACGACATAATTCTCGCCCTCCAACAAATCGGCCAGATACTGCGCCAAGGCGGATTCATCGTCCACCACCAAAATCCGGGCACCGTTGCCGTCGGAACTCGTTGCCGAAGGCGTTGCAGCTACCGGTAAGTTTACCGAGCTATCGGCGACCGGGAACAGCACTTGAATCGTGGAACCGATGCCAAGTTGCGAATCCACGATAATACAACCGTCAATGCGCCGGACAATGCCATGAATTACCGAAAGCCCGAAGCCGGTACCTTTGCCGACAGCCTTGGAAGTAAAAAAAGGATCGAAAATCAATTTAAAATTCTCCGGACTAATGCCGCATCCGGTATCGGTTACGCTCAAACTAACGTATTCACCGCAAATTTTACCCGGACATAAAACATTACCCTTGGCTTGTTTACAACCGGTACAGAACTCCGGCTTAGCTACGAGCGTGCTCAAACGAATATCCAAACAACCGTACTCAGCCATGGCGTCCCGTGCATTAATAACCAGATTCATCGCAATCTGATGCAACTCTGCCGGCGTCATGCAGATAGCCGGAGTATCGGCATCGATTTGCTCCTGAAGCCGGATGCCGGACGGAATAGAGGAAGCGATCATTTTAATGACGTCTTTAATCAGGGGCGCCGGCGCCATCGCTGCTGCTACCTCATCGGTCTGGCCACGGCTATAAGTCAGCAGGCAAGCCACCATATCCCGCGCCCGTTCACTCGCCTTGATGACCTCCTCCAGGTAATGCGCCAGGGTGCTGTCTTTATCCGTGGCATATCGCGTCAAAGCCAGATTTGAATAGCCTTGTATTACCGCCAGAATATTGTTGAAGTCATGGGCAATCCCTCCGGTCAACCGGCCCAATGCTTCCATTTTCTGGGCTTGTTGCAATTGCCGCTCCATATGGACGCGTTCGGCTTCAGCCCGCTTGCGTGAAGAAATGTCCCGGACAATGACGATGACTTTTTTCTTCAAGCCTACTTGTATTACAGTTTTGGACAGTTCGACATCGAGCAACGATCCAGCGCAGGTGCGAAACACCTGCTCTTCCAAGCCGTTGCAACCGCCGTCTATCAGCCTTTGGAAATTGCTCTGAATTTCGGGTTCCGGGGTAAAAATGAGGTCGGTTAACAACAGTTGCCGGCTCCGCTCGTAGCTATAGCCTAACATCCGGCAGAAATGCAGATTAACTTCATCCAGTGCCAATGTTTCCAAATCAAAAAGCAGGATCGCATCGGACGATTGTTCCACCAGAATTTGATAACGCAACTCGCTTTGGCGCAGTTCCGTTATCAAATTATCTGTCATCAGCGTTGCATCGCGACGGCTATTTCTATAAGAACAAATAACAAGAAAAAATAGACTGATGCCCAAACCGGCTATAAGCAAGCCGCCATTGCCGTAATCGATATTGAGATATTCCATAATCGGAATAAATGGCAAGGGCAATTCCCTGTCCCCCAGGTGGCTATGCCAAATCAGGGCACTGGGAAATAGCGCAGAAGATGAGAAGCCTGGATTCATATAACCGGCCTCTTGACCGGATATATTCTTGCCTTGTTTCAGGTCTTGCCTAGGCAATGGAGCGTTCCGATTACGTCTAAATAAAAACGCCCGCTTTGGCGGTTGCATGTGCTGTTGATCTTTTGGGTTTATTTCAGTGGGTCCCATAAAAATACCTGCGTTAGGTTTGTTGCACATGAGGAGCTTACTCTGAGTCCCCGCCATTATTTTAAGGTGATCGCTTGTTTTATCCCTTTACTATGCCGGGCCAGCGAGCGCCAGCCCTAGCAATATCGGTAAATACCCCCCTATTCAAACCCGCATCCATGCGTTGCGGCAATTGAAGCTCATGGGGTCGTTGACGAACAATATCGAGAAACACGGCTGAAAGTTCGGGGTCGCGCCAACCCTTGGCAATCTCTTCTTCCAGGATGCGGATAGCCTGTTTCCTTGACATAGCGGGCTTATAAGGGCGCTCACTGATCAACGCATCGTAAACATCGGCGAGCTGGAATACTCGCGCCAACAAGGGAATGTTGTTGCCGGCCAAGCCGTCGGGATAACCGCTGCCATCCCAATGTTCATGATGGTGGCGGATGATGGATAGGGGCAAATGCATGCCTTTGAGATCCATCACCAGACCCGCGCCAATCTCAGGATGCCGGCGCATAATCAGCCATTCATCTTCGCTCAATTTACCGGGTTTTAGCAAAATGCTATCCGGAATCCCCAACTTGCCAATATCATGAATCATACCGCCGCGACGTAGAGCCAGCAGGTGTTCGGCATCCAGGCCGAGAGTCTGTCCCAATACCGCACTGATATGCGTCAAACGAGAACAATGACAGCCCGTGTTTTTGCCCTTTGCTTCTGCCATATGAGCCAGAGTAAACAACATGGACTCGGAGTCATCAATCCGATCGGTAAAACACCGCCGTTCAGGCACACCGTCAAATCGAGTAATAAGCTCATCGGATAAATAAGATTTGCCAACGAGACCAGCGTCTCCAACATATAAACCGCACGATAAATCAGGGCCATCCGCATGACCGATAGCCCTGAATTCCGTTGCCAGAATATCTAACAGTCTGTTTGCGTCTACCGGCTTACTCAGATAACACCGAATACCCAGGCGTTTCGCCTCGCCATCGCTAATAGTCTGGTTATAACCGGCAATTAAAATAACCGGCAGTTTCGGCCTGTTTGCGAGCATAAGACCGGCCAGCTCAACACCGCTCAAATACGGCATGGTCTGGTCGGCGATAAGCAAATCCAAGCACTCCGGATCAAGTTGGAAAGCGTGCAGCGCTTCAATGGGGTCGGTAAAAACAGTAACCGGATAACCCTGTTCGCGCAGCAGTTCCTGATAATAAGCGGCCAAAGAGGCCTGGTCTTCAACTACCCAAATACGCCACCGCTTAGTCATCGGTAGAATCAATGCAGGTATCGAAACCACTGGCGCGACAGTCTCCGCATAGGCTGAAGGGAATAACAGCCGGAAAGAAGTGCCGCGCTCCAGGCCGGTTTCCATTAATAAGTGAGCATTGTTTTTTACAACGATGCTTCGCACCATGTTGAGCCCAAGCCCCGAACCCTTGCCAACCTCTTTGGTGGTAAAGAAGGGATCGAAAATACGTTGCTGTATATCGGCTGGAATGCCGCTGCCGGAGTCCTTCACTTCCAGGACCACATAGTCTCCGTCAATGATAGCGTGGCAAACGGCGCAGGCTTTGTGCTTGATTCTGGTTCGCTTCAAGGTAATATCGATGCGTCCTTGTTCGCCGATCGCATCGCGGGCATTAACCACAAGATTAATTAACACCTGTTGGATTTCAATCGGATCGATCAGTACCGAAGGCAAAGAAGGTTCAATACAAGTAACAACGTCAATACCTACCGGAATCGCAAAGGCCAGCATGGCGGCTGCTTTCTCCACCTCGGCAACGATGTCAATAGGAACACTCGCCAGCACAGAAGATGTTCGGCCATAGGCGAGCATTTTGGCGATCAAATCGCGAGCCCGCTCGCTGGCTGAAATAACTTCTCCCAAATAGCGAGCCAGTTTATCCGAAGGATCGGATACACACTGCTCCAAAGCCAGATTGGAATAGCCGAGTATGGCGGCCAGGATATTATTAAAGTCATGGGCAATCCCCCCGGTCAATTGCCCTAATGCCTCCATTTTCTGCGCTTGTTGCAGCTGTTGCTCCAGCCGCTTACGCTCGGTGATATTCCGTATCAATACGATCATATCGCCACTATCGTCAACATTAGCCAATCGCGCCTCATAGTAGCGCTCGCCATTGACTATGTTGACCGGATATTCAAAAGCAATAAGCTTAGCGCAGCTTTGCTGCTCTTTGATTTTGGCGGCAAACAATTCCGCCTGCTCCGGCGGCAGCACATCGATCATGCGCCGCCCGAGAGACTGTTCGGGCGGTGCATAGAGTTCGTCCATGGCGATTGGATTGGCGTGGCAGCAACAAATAATCCCATCCGGATCCAAACGGAAGTAGGAATCCGGCAATGCTTCGAAAATGGACTTTAGTTCCCGGTCGTAGCGGCGACGGTCAACTTCAGCTTGCTTGCGCGCAGTAATATCGGCAATAGCCGCCAATATGACCGATACGGAAAGAGTAATCTGTTTATCCATAGCTACCTTTTAGACAGCACTTTCAATAGATAATACGAAGCTGAAAAAGGAAAACTAATTTTCATAATCAGCCGCCTGATCCCCGGCTTGGCTGGAAATCAAATCTTCAACTCATAACTGCACTCGACAATTAATAAAAAAGATATATAGGGTGCGCAATGTGCATCCTACACGACTATTTATTAATTCTTTACCTGATCGAAGCCAAGCTCGCGTTTGTTTCTCGGATGGACTGTTCTTAATCTTTCGATCTATTTAACACAATACTTTGTATATGCTAAATAATCTTTTCAACTTCATGGACTTGCTATAAATAGCATGGCACGACTAAAAATCATAATAAGTCCGCCTTCAATAATCCGAGCAGGACTTTGGTATCCAACGGCTTGGACACACAGATTTCCGCACCAGCTTCAAGGATACGCCGCTCATTTTCCGGACTCGGATGCCCTGTCATCGCTATCACCCGGATATCGCTAGTTTCAGGCTCCGCTTTAATCCGGCGGCAGACTTCAAACCCATCCAGCTTCGGCATCATCAGGTCCAGCAAGATGATGTCCGGTTCAAAGGTATGCACTTTGCTGCCGGCCTCGAATCCATCAGCCGCCGAGCTAACTATAAAAGGCTCATCCAATCCGGTCAGCCATTCAACAAGGAAGCCGACGACCTGCTTGTCGTCATCCACAACCAGAACCCGCAAATCGTTACGTTGCGGCGCCGTTTTACACTGTTTGGCAAACTGTTCCACACTCTCACGTAAGAAACGCCGGTGTCCGCCCAGCGTTGTTTCAGAAGGTAACAAGCCTTTTTGCGCCCATGCACGTACCGTGATCGGCGATACCATTAGTAGTTTGGCGACCTCACTGGGTGTCAGATAAGGCTTATCGTCATTACTTGCCATAATAATAGAAATCTTTTATTGGTTAATCGGATTTCAGTAATCAAATACTGATGTCGAATTTATGTTTACCAGCGTTTATTCCCGCTGTTGATGTAGCGATTATTCATAATCGGCTAGTCTTATAAACTGCACAATTTGAACTTAATTATTAACTCTACATCTTAGTCTGGACTCTGGTTTTCCCTTCTGTATTACTCATGCTCAAGCTACCCTCCTCTAACAATTTCAGGCAACCGAGGACAAATTGTAACACGTTGATAAATAAAATATTTCTAATTTTTAACTTACTATGGTGATGTAAAATGTTTATTGATCCTAGATATGCATCTCCGCTTAACCTCTAAATTACGTAATCCGATAACTACAAATTATTATAAATCAATAGCATAAAGCTGACACCGAGCTACGGCATATGCTGACATTGGCAACCGATGTTATATTTGGAAGCATAGGCATCGAGTCCTCTATCACTCAAAATCTACGTTAATCGATACTTACCAACCAAACACGGTAGCCCTATCGATTTTTGCCTCTTTACCGAACTTAATAATCGGGCTATAGGCAGTTCCGTCATGCTGCACTTCCTGAACGCTATTAATAAAGCTCAACATCAGGATTAATATCACCAGAAAAAAAAGAACTCTCCTTTGTATAGAGTCGGAGATTCCCTTATTCAGCACTTTACCGAATCCACGATCCGGCTCTTGCTTAGATAGACAAGCTAAACCACTTCCTAAGAATTCTTTCAGGTGGACAAAGAGATTACCCAACAACGTGAGCATAGCCATACCAATACTGCTCTTTGATTCATCCATCATGGCGATACCCTCCATTAATCCTACGATCCTGGAAATTAGCTATCGATTGATCAAGTATTGAAACAATCTCTTCGCAGCAAGTAATATTTTTATTGCTGTCAAGAATATAGCCGGCCAGTTTGGTGATAGCCGACCAATTCGCATCATTATTTATAAAATTAAACGCTACGCTAAACAGCTCAACCAGCTTTTCATCATTTTGCTGTTTATCAGCGGAAAAGCATTGCAAATACTCGTCAGCCAAGGCGAGATCGAAACTACCGCCATAATTATTTAATGCTTTCAGATTGACCAATTTATGATTGAATAATTCATCATCCGTATCGGCGACATACCTGGCTTCAGCCAACGGCCCGATCAATAAATTAATAATGTCCGCCTCAAAAGCCGTCATATAGCCATTTATCCATTGCGCCACGGCGTCAGTTTGCTGTGTTAATTCACGCATCAAGCTATCGATAGAAGGCGGTAGCGATTCGATTAATCGCCCTCCTTCCACCCGTGCAATACATTCATCATGAAGCGATTGATAAGCCGTGCCATCTGTTTCTATCACGCCGCTCATATCTTTAAAAATAATCTTAAAAAAAACCGGCGGCAATTGCCTGGCTTTGTTGTTTAAATGTATACCTGCCGCATGTCCTGCTTCATGAAAAGCAATACGGCGTTTGTGCTCTATTAATTTATCCTGGCCGAGAGCTTCGGCTACCTTGTTTCTATTCATTATTAAGCTTCCTATATTAATTGCAATTTATACCCAAAGGGCATAAGTCTCATTTGAGCAGACGAGCTGCTCAACTCAGCTTTAAACTACCGTTCGAGCTATCGTCCCGCCATAGCCCACAACCGTATGAGCAATCGGTTCTTTGCCCGCCGCGCCAAGCTATACCGCCTCTTTCGGCATGCTATAAACACTGCGGGATTATCTACTATCGATACCTTGGGCCGAGTCATCGTAGCCTCCTATTGACCGGCCTTCGTTTGTCTATGAACAATATGCGGCATGTAATGGCACATGCCGCCAACTAACAATTGCGGATGCCAAAAGGTCATCGACACGCAAGATCCGAGTACGGTGCGGATACGGGTTTCCCGGTCGACGAAATAATGATTTCCGGGCTGGAGAAATATCTCCGGACGTAAAGAACTTATCATTTCAGCGCTTCCGGTAAACGGCTGGTTGCACCAGCCGTACATTTTCACTTATGCCGTTCAGCGTTTCGGAATGGCCGACCAGGAAATGTCCATCCGGGCGTAATAACGACAGCAAACGCTTAACAACTTGACGTTTGGTATCCAGGTCGAAATAGATCATCACATTGCGCAGGAAAATCACCTCAAACTCGCCCAACTTCGGCGGCGTTTCGGTCAGGTTATGATGCATGAACTGCACCCGCTCGCGCAGTTTGTGCTCGATCAGTAAAGTCCCTTCCTGGCTACCGGTACCTTTTAGGCAATAACTTGACAGATAGGGCTTGGGGATTTCCAACATGCGTTCAAGAGGATAAAGACCGAGCCGCGCCTTTTCCAAGGCCCGCGTACTCAGATCGGAGGCAACGATTTCCCAGGGCGCATCGCCCAGTATGTTATCCAGCAGCATCGCAATGCTGTACGGTTCCTCGCCGCTGGAACAGGCGGCGCTCCAGATACGCAAGATCTTGCCGGGTTTCAGCGCCGAAACGATATGCCGGCGCAAAAACTCGAAATGTTTAGGTTCGCGGAAAAAATGCGTTTCATTGGTGGTCAGCAAATCGACCGCCATTTGCAGTTCGGCCGCGCCATCGAAAGCGGTAATCATTTGAAAATACTCGCTGTAACTAGCCAAATCGTAATATCTCAGCCGCTTCGACAGGCGGCTGGCGACCAACGGCATCTTGGCTGGCGACATGCTGATACCGGCAATGCGGTAGATCAAGTCGCGGAACAGGGCGAATTCCTTTTCCTTCAACACCACATCGACGAGCCTAGGTTTGCTTATTGCATCTACAGTCATTTTTTATCCCACTCATCTTATTTATTGATGCCATATAAGAGCAGTTGCGCCACGGATGAATACGGACCTGCACAGATTGCTTTGTAAGGCGAAAGATCACTGCCATTAAGTTACGGGAAAAATCGTAGGGTGGATAAGCGCATCCACCATAACCATCTCGATATAGGTGGATGCGCTTATCCACCCTACAACGTTAACCTTTAACCTTTAACCTTTAACCTTTAACCTTTTATCTATATTTATCCGTGCAAAATCCGTGGTTAATATTTCATGTCATTCACTGGTGCCTGCTTCCGCCAGCACCGCCGTATCAGCCATCGACAACAGCTGCCGGATATTCAGGATGATCACCAACTTGCCGTTGATCTTGCCCATGCCGGCAATAAACTCAGCCTGGATATGGGTTCCGAAAGCCGGCGCCGGTTCGATCTCGCTATCCGGAATCTCCAGCACCGCATTCACCGCATCCACCATCACGCCGACACTATGAGTACTTTCCCCTAACGCCATTTCGATAATAATGATGCAGTTGCGCCGTTCTATTTGGCTAAGCACCTTGCCGAGCCGTGCATTCAAATCGATGACCGGCACCACCGCGCCCCGCAGATTGATCACGCCGCGAATGAAAGCCGGCACCCTAGGCACTTCAGTCATCTGCTCGTATTGAATGATCTCCTTAATGCAAAGTATGCCGATCGCATAAGTTTCACCGCTCAACATGAAGGTCAGGTATTGATGCTGCTCTTCAAGCCCCTGACCGCCAAATGTAGCCGGCACGCTCTGCATTGCTTGCGTCATTGCATTCATCCCCTAAAACCTCACAAATTCAACTTCGCTGGCTCCCTGCTTTGCCGGCACTGTTTTTTTAACCGCAACTTTCTTGAACGGCTTAACCTTTGAGGCCGCCGATACCGACGCATCGGCAACACTACCCACGTTAAAGAACGCCATCAGCTCTTGAAGCTGCGCGGCCTGCCCGCTCATTTCTTCCGAGGTGGAGGCCAACTCTTCCGCTGAACTGGCGTTTTGCTGGGTGATTTTGTTGAGCTGATCCATCGCAGTATTGATCTGGCCAACGCCGGACGACTGTTCTTCAGAGGCTGCGGCGATTTCTTGCACTAAATCGGAGGTTTTCTTGATCGACGGCACGATGGTATCGAGCAGCTTGCCGGCGCTTTCGGCCATCTCAACGCTGCCGGAAGCGAGCTCGCCGATTTCCTGGGCGGCGATCTGGCTGCGCTCGGCCAATTTACGCACTTCGGCGGCGACGACCGCAAAACCCCGGCCGTGTTCGCCGGCGCGGGCCGCTTCAATCGCCGCGTTCAAGGCCAACAGATTGGTTTGGTAGGCAATGTCGTCGATGATGCCGATTTTTCCGGCAATGCTCTTCATCGCGCTGACCGTTTCCTTAACCGCTTCGCCGCCTTGGGCCGCTTCAGTGCTGGCCTGGGTCGCCATGCCGTCGGTAACTTTCGCGTTTTCGGTATTTTGGTTGATCGACGCAGTCATCTGTTCAACCGAAGCACTGGTTTCCTCGACACTGGCGGCTTGTTCACTGGTGGCTTGTGACATGGTTTGCGCGGTCGAGGACACTTCCTCGCTGGCCGAAGCGATACTGGCGGCAGCCCCATTCACATCGCCGATGACTTGCGATAGCTTGGCGATGGTATTGTTGATCGTATCCTTGAAATCCTTCAACTGCCCCTTGTAGTCGCCGGTAACGGCGCGGGTAAGGTTGCCTTTCTCCATATCGGAGAGCACAGCGACAGCTTCGTTCAACGGAAGAATGACACCATCCAGCGTATTGTTTACGCCTTCGACGATTTTACGGAAGTCGCCTTGGTGTTTGCCGGCATCGGCACGGGTTTGCAGCCTTCCGTCAACAGCGGCTTGCGCCAGCATGGCGGCATCGGCCACCAATGCGTTAACCGCATCGATGCAAGTATTGAGGTTATTTTTCAAGATATTGAAATCGCCGTTGTAAGTGTCGGTGATTTTTGCTGGGATAGCGCCTTTGGCGATGTTGTCCACATAATTAGCCGCGACGTTTAACGGCCCGATCACTGCATCGAGCGTATCGTTAACCCCGACCACAATCTTGCGGAAATCGCCTTGATGCTTACTCGCATCGGCACGTGTCGCCAAGCGCCCTTCCACAGCCGCTACCGATAATAGATTGGCATCGGCGACCAGCGCCTGAATATTAGTCTTGAGCAGCATCAGCCATTGATGAATCTGGTCATCGTTGGACGCTTTGCCCATTTCCGCAGTCATATCGCCATTGGCAATCTTGGTCACATAGGCAATTAAATCGGATAGCCAGGCATGCACGCCATTGACGGCCTGTTTCATCTTGTCATGATCGCCTTTGCAGGCGATTTCCACTTTCTGCCGTAAGTCGCCGCCGCGAATCAGGCTTAAAATACGGTTGCCTTCGCCGATAGGAATCAAGATAGCGTCCAGCATCTGGTTAACGCCGACGATGACCTCGGCATAAGCGCCTTTAAACTGCTCCGGTTTGCCCCGCTCGGACAGCTGCCCTTCCCTGGAAGCTTCGGTAAGACGCTGAAGCTCTCTTTTCAAACCTTGCAATGTCATAGCCACATTGTTGACTGCCTGGTTCAACTGGCCGATCTCATCATGGCTAGTAACCTCAATATTGGCCGTCAAATCGCCATTAGCAATCCTTCTAGCAGCCTCCAAAACTATCTTCAAAGAACCGGTAATACTCTTGCAGACGGCCCAACCCAACGATGTAGCCGCCAGCAGAGCAACAGCCGCAATGAGGACAAACATTCCGGCCGCATCGGACTTGGCTTCGGTTGCCTCATCGGCTCCCTTTTTCGCAAGTTCAACGTTGTATTTCATGTGGTTATCGAATGCCGCATAGACCTTTTGCTCCTGCGGATTAATTTGTACCAGTAACGCCCTAGCCTGATCCTTGTTGTTCTGCCGGGAAATAGCCAGTATTTTTTCCACTTCCTGAAAATAAGCGTTAAATACAGTGTAATCTTCGCTCAACAACTGCCTATCCTTATCGGATGCAATTGTGCTCTCATACTTCTTCAATGCATTGATAACGGCCTCCCGCCCTTCTTTAATCGTAGTTTCGATTTTCTCCATCTCGGCCGCATCGGTATTCAATGCATGCCGGTATGGACGAACACGCAAATGGCCGAACGCACTATCGATCTCGTACAGGCCGACAATAGCAGGAATGGTATTGACATTGGTGGAGTTGGTTTTTTCATACACCGTATTTATCTTGTTCTGTCCAAGCCAACCGACCCCTACCAAACCAAAAATGACGGTAGCTACCAGCAGCATAATTTTTTTACTAACGGTCATATTCATTGTGTAGACCTCCCAATAAATTAAAAAACAACAGTTTGGTCTTGATAACTCACGCGATCCTTTCCATGGCGCGAACATGCTAATCAATAATTAACGCAACCTCGCCACCATCCGGAGCCGGTCTGTTTGCCAATGATTTTTTCACCCGGCAATGCGATTGATCTATCCGTGCGAGTGGCCGTGAGCTTCGATAAACAAGGCTGTCAACTCTAGTCTCGTACCTATGCCGCCTTCTGCGTACACGATCCTGCACGCTTTCTTCTGCCTAGGCCACTACGGCCATTAAGTTAAGAAAAAATGTAGGCTGGATAAGCGTATCCGCCATTGATGCGCGTTCCGGTGGATGCGCTACGCTTATCCACCCTACGGCAATGGCTTTTAAAACTTAACTTAATGGCAGTGCCGAATAGAGCGGATTGACGCGGATTTTTAACCCAAGCCAAGTTAGATGACGCTCTTTTAAATCCGCGATGATCCGTTTAATCCTGTCATCTGTGTTTCATTTCCTCCTAATTTATATTTAGGCCTGGATCAGCTGCGCGACCGCGGCCAGCAGCTGCGCCGGCTGGAACGGTTTGACGATCCAGGCTTTGACGCCGGCCTCCTTGCCTTCGTTCATTTTTTCTTGCTGGGTTTCAGTGGTCAGCATAATGATCGGGGTGAATTTGTAAGCCGGCAGCTGTTTGGCGGTCTTGACGAAGGTCAGTCCGTCCATGTTGGGCATGTTCACGTCGCTAATGATCAGGTGGATTTTGCCGCCGCTCAGTTTGCCCAAGGCGTCCCGGCCGTCACAGGCGACAATGACGTCGTAGCCTTCGCGGCTCAGGGTGCTGGTCATGACCTGCCTGACCGAGGCTGAGTCTTCTACAAACAAGATAGTTTTGGCCATGGTGAATTCCTTAAAAAAGGTAATGTTGGCTTGATCGGTCGTGATCTCGGTCTTGGCGTCTTGGTGCGCGGCAAGCTGCTCTTCCATGTAGGTCATGCTGAGTTCTTCCAGCCATTGCTCGGCAGTGGCCAGGCGGGATTATCCATCGATGGGTTCGTTTTTAAGCGCATCCCTATGAGCAATCGCCTGTTACAACCCTGACGATATTATGGAAAATTCTAGTACCCGTATATTCTTTGTGTCAATCGATTGTATCGATTTTATCGTTTATATTTGTACAGTCGAGTCTATCGTTTTTTTATTAATTGAGACCTTACCTTAACAATCAGGCTCAATGCTTTAATGTTATTTAGATATTAAAATGGGCAAAACAGAAAAAACATTTAATAGGCTTGAAGAAAAAAACTTCGGATGACGGCGGAGGGCGGCAACGGCTGCCGATCAGTATCTAATTCTATCGTTCCCACGCTCCGGCGCTCATCGTTATACACAGGTGTCTACGAAACATCGTCGTTCCGGCAGGGACAGATATTTGCTCCTCGGCAATTGCTCCTGCATCGCCTAAAGCGCCTACTGTTGGTGCTCTACTACAGGCCCATCCATGGCCTTATGCAATATCTGCATTGACCTCCAGGGAGGGAGGAAATGCCGCAAGATTGCCGGGAGCCATCGCGGCTGACCGCCAGGGACGGTGGAAATGCCGCAAGATTGCCTGGAGCAATCGCGGCCGCCACATCCCTGCGGGTTATGCCGAAACCCAGGCACAGGGAGGTGAATCTTCGTGTTACCCAAATACCTGTGGAACCGCCAAGTTACCGTCCCTGCCGGTATGACGACATTTCGGGGAACAACTGGATTTGTGCATAACAACGAGCACCGTAGCGTAGGAACTACGTGTGGCGTTCTCATGCTTCTACGCTCATGATCGGTTCGTCGCCACCCAGGTTTCAAACTCTGCTTCCGGCATGGGTTTTCCGAACAAATACCCTTGTGCGCTAAGACAGCCGTGCTTGTTAAGATAATCGGCCTGTTCGCGAGTTTCGACGCCTTCCGCAACCAGCTCCAAATTCAGGGCATGGGCAATGGAAATCATGGCTTTGACCAGTTCGGATTTTTCCTGGTCATGCGGAATATCGCAGACAAAGGATCGATCGATCTTGATCTGGCTGACCGGGAAACGGTTCAGGTAGCTTAACGCCGAATAACCGGTACCGAAGTCGTCGATGGAAAGCGCCAGTCCCATCGCGTCGAAGGCATTCAACACATCGAGAATCTCAGTGCTGTCATCCAGCAGCAGACTTTCGGTGATTTCCAGCTTCAACCATTCCGGCCGGCATTGCGTTTCCTGCAAGATACGCCGTACCGACGCCAATAGATCGTTCTGTAAAAACTGCCGGGTCGAAAGATTAACGGCAATCTTGAACGGTATCGAACGGCCGCTATTCCAGTTCACCGCGGTTCGGCAGGCTGTCAGCAGCACCCACTCGCCGATACCGACAATCAAGCCGCTGTCTTCGGCCAGAGAAATGAATTTATCCGGCATGATCATGCCGTTTTCCCCGCAGTTCCATCGTAACAGCGCCTCGGCGCCGGTAGTATGGCCGGTAGCCAAATCGACTTGCGGCTGATAATACAATTCCAGCTCATCATTGACACGGGCATAGCGCAACGCCGTTTCCATCGCCATGCGTTCATCGGAACGCACAGTCAGTTCGCGGATATAAAACTGGAAATTATTCCGGCCCAACTTCTTGGCATGATACATCGCCGAATCGGCATACCTGAATAGGGCGTCGATATCGGCGCTGTCGCTCGGATACAAGGCGACGCCGACGCTGGCGGAGATAAACAATTCCCTGCCGGAAACTTGGAAAGGTTGCTCGAATAGCTTAACGATGTTGCCGGCCATCGCCGACACATCATCGTTTTCCCGCATTTGCGGCAGCAGAATCGCAAATTCATCGCCGCCCAGACGGGCAACCATATCGTAAGTGCGCACACACTGTTGCAGCCGTTCGGCGGCATCGCGCAACAACAAGTCGCCCTGGCTATGCCCGAGCGTATCATTGACATTCTTGAAACGGTCCAAATCCAGCAGTAGCAAGGCAAAACGGTAGCCGTGCCGGCAAGCGTCGCCGATAGTCTGCTGCATGCGCTCGCTAAGCAGCGCCCGGTTGGGCAAGTCGGTCAGCGCATCGTAAAAAGCCAAGCGATGGATACTGCGCCGATAGTGGTCGATTTCGGTAATGTCGCGTGCTACCGCCAATACGCTAACAACACTGCCGTCCCCGTTAAACTCGGGGGTCAGGCTGATATAATGAACGCTGTGTTTGCCGTCGGCCAATGCACAGGACAATTCGAAATCAACCGGCTGGCCGTCGGAAAATACCTGTTTGACGCGTTGCTCGTAGTTGTCCGCGGAATCACTGCCGGGAAACCCGCTCGGAATACAACCGATAATCCGTCCTGCCTCCACGCCCAACTTCTCGATCATTTTGGGGTTAGCATACAGATATTGACAATTCCGGTCGTAACGGGCGATAGCATCGGGCGTATTTTCCACCAACGATCGATAGTGACGCTCGCTTTCCTGCAATGCGGCTTCGGCGCGTTGGCGTTCGCGGATTTCCGCCTCAAGCGAGCGGTTGCTGTCGCTCAGTTCGGCGGTGCGTTCCGCGACCTGCTGTTCCAATTCTTGCCGATGCTGTTGCAATTGCAGGTTTTGCGCCTGCAACTGTTTCTGCATCAAGCTCAACTTGAGATGCGTCTCAACCCTGGCAATCACGTCTCCGATGCGCAACGGCTTAGTGATGTAATCGACGCCTCCCACCTCGAATCCGGACAATTTGGCCTCGTCTTCCGACAGCGCGGTCATGAAAATCACCGGAATATCCCGGGTTTTGGCATCCGCTTTTAAATGCCGGCAAACGCCGAAACCGTCCATTCCCGGCATCATCACATCCAGCAGAACGATGTCGGGTTGAACGAAGACCGCGCGCCGCAAAGCTTCTTCGCCGCCCTGGGCAATAACCACACGATGCCCGTGCGCTTCAAGATGTTCAACCGCCACGCCCAGATTGGCGGGAATGTCGTCCACAATTAAAATAGTGGATGCCGGTATTGCAAAGTAAGTGTTATTAATCATGTCCGTAGGACTCCCGGTAACTATTTAGCCGCAGATTAAATAGGTAAGGCGAAAGGCAAAAGGCTAAAGGCGAAAAAAAGCCGGACATCGACACGCCAGCTCTTCGCCCTGGACCTTGAACCTTGGACCTGTCATCTTTTGTTTTTTGTCTCAAATTCAGTTTATCAGTATGCATCTGCGTCAATCCGTGGCTGAATAATTACAATTTGTTAATATATCGTTCCGCAAAATCCAGAATGGCTTTGGATTGGTAGCCTTGGGCCAAGCTGCGCAACTGTTCGGCAAACGGCCGATAGGCCTCGTCAAGTTCAACCAAATGCTCGGCATGCTGGATAATATCGCGCATGCTGCCTTCTTGCGCCAGACGGTACAAGACATTCATTTCTTCCATCGGCGGCGCCTCCAACCATTGGTCAAGCCTGTATTGCGGCTGGGCGTCAGCTTTAGGCAATACATAAATCCAGTCGAGTTTTAACAGTCCGGCAATTTGCGCCGTCAGGTTCTTTATATCGATAGGCTTAGACAAAAAGAGGTCGGCCCCGGCTTTTAGCGCTTCATTGGCATCGCTGCCGGAAGCGTCGGCCGAAACTGCAATAATCGGCGTTTGCCCGAATCCGGGCATGGCGCGCAAACGGCGCGCGGTTTCCATGCCGTCCATTTCCGGCATGACCATATCCAGCAACACCAAGTCCGGCAATAAGACTTCCACGCTATCCAGGCATTCCCTGCCGTTCTTCGCTTCGGCGGTTTCAAACCCCATGCGGTCGAGAACATTAACCAGCAAGGCCCGGTTTAAATCGACATCGTCCACCACCAGCACTCGCCGGCGCGGCCCTTGATAACCGGAGATATGCTGTTCGGCAAGGATAATTTCCTCGCCGACATCGACAAACGGGACAGCAAGATCGAACCAAAAGGTGCTGCCCACCCCGATTCGGCTAGCGACATGAATATCGCTACCCATCAGCCGGACCAGCTCGCGGCTGATGACCAGGCCCAAGCCGCTGCCGCCGTTGTGATGCTGTTTATCCCCGGCCTGCACAAAAGGCTGGAAGATGGTTTCCAGTTGTCCGGCATCGATGCCGATGCCGCAGTCCTGTATTTCAAAATGCAAACGGCCGGATTTCAATACCTTCACCCGCAAGCTGATTCGGCCTTGCTCACTGTATTTAACCGCATTGGACAAAAGATTGAGCAGCACCTGTCTGAGCCGCGTTTCATCGGCACGAATTCCTTCGGGCGCGTCCGCTGCAATGTCGCAAATAAAGGCCAGCTTTTTCTGTTCCGCCCTGACGCTGACAATTCCGGCGAGGTTGCGCAGGAATCCCCGCAGATGAATATCGCCCAAGCTCAATTCCTGCTTGCCGGCCTCAATTTTGGCAAAATCCAGAATATCGTTAATCAAACTCAGCAAATGTTCGCCGCTTTGTTGTATCACATTCAACATTACGCCTTGGCGTTCGCTTAGACTGCTATCCACCTGCAATATCTGGGCGTAGCCCAAAATACCGTTTAACGGCGTGCGCAACTCGTGGCTCATCCGCGCCATGAATTCGCTACGCAACCGGGCCAATCTTTCGGCCTCGGCCAAAGCCGCCTCCCGCGCCGCGTCCACGGCCTTGCGCTCGCTGATGTCGCGGGCAAGTCCGACCGTGCCCAGCACGCTGCCGTCTTCGTCCACGACCGGGGCCTTGAACGTTTCTATCCAAACGGAATCGTTATTGGCATCGATAAAAGTCTCTTCGACCGTCTTGCGCCGGCGCGTCGCCATGACGTCCGCGTCGTCGGCGCGGTAGCCTTCCGCATGTTCCCTGGGCCAAAGATCCAAGTCGCTTTTACCGACTAAAGCCTCTACGTCATCGGTGCCGCCAACCGCAGCGGCAAAGTCCTGGTTAACGATCAGGTACTTGCTGTCGGTATCTTTAAACCAGGCCATCATCGGCAACGTGTCGATCATCGTCCTCAGGTAATTCGTCTGCCGGCGCAGCTCTTCGGTACGCTCCAGCACCCGCTGCTCCAAGTCTGCGTTCAGCGCGCGGATTTCATCCTCGGCCTGTTTGCGCTCAGTAATATCCTGCATGATGGTCGACATGAATTCCGGTTTGCCGTCCGCATCCCGATGTGCAATCACCATTTGAGACACCGGAATTTCCCGGCCATCGCGATGCAGCAAAGCGGTTTCGCCGCGCCATACGCCATCTGTCAGCGCCGCAGGAATAGCACTTTCCTGTAACAGTTTGGTCGACCATGCCGGATGCATATCGGCAATATGCATTGCTGAGAAATCCGTATCTTCCGGCAACCCTACCATACATAGCGCGGCGCGATTGTGATAGAGCAAATTGCCCTGCATGTCGGCGATACCGATAAAATCGACGGATTGCTCCAGGATGTTGAGCAAACGCTGCTTTTCCGTCTCGGCCTGCTTACGCTCGGTAATATCCTGCATGATGGCGGACATATATTCCGGCTTGCCGTCGGCGTCCCGATGCACGATCACCATTTGATTCACCGGAATTTCCAGGCCGTCGGGACGCAGCAAAGCGGTTTCGCCGCGCCATACGCCATCCGCCAACGCCGCGGGTATCGCGGTTTGCTGCACCCGTTTTGCCGCCCATGAGGGATGCATGTCGGCAATATGCATTGCGGAGAAATCGGCATTTTCCGCCAACCCGATCATGCGGCGCGCCGCAGGGTTGAGGTAGAGCGGCTTGCCTTCCATATCGGCGAAACCGACAAAATCGACGGATTGTTCCAGGATATTGAGCAAACGCTGCTTTTCCGTCTCGGCCTGCTTACGCTCGGTAATGTCGTGAACGAAGCCGTACCAGATCACGCCGCCGTCCGGGTGCGGCTGCGGATTGGTATTGCCTTCCATCCAACGTTCGCCTCGGGTCGGATGCAAGATCCGGAATTCTATATGCCACGCCGTCATCGTGCGCGCCGATTCGGCGATGGATTCCGTCACCCGCCGGGCGTCGGCCGGATGGTTCAGCGCCATCAGCGGAATTGCATCGTCGGCGACTTCTTCAGGGCTTAAGCCGAACAGCTCCCGGATATTCGGAGAAACATACGGCATGCAGACCGAACCGTCCGGCCGGGCATAAAAACTGCCGACCATACCCGGCGACGATTCCGCCAACGCGCGCAGTTCCTGTTCGCGGCTGGCCAGCGCATGCTCCATGCGCTTGCGCTCGGTAATATCCTTGCAGATAGCGATAGTGCGGACCGGATCGGTACCCGGCACCACAGCGACGGAGGTTTCGTATTCGCGCCGTTCGCCGTTACGGTTAACCAAGCCCAGTTCATAACTGCTGGGCACCGTTTCGCCTTTCGCCCGGCTGGCATGGTAGCCTATCACCCGCTCCCGGTCGTCGGGATGAACGAAATCGATGAACGAAGGCTGGTCGGCGATGTCCTCGTCGATAAAGCCGAACGTATGTGCCGATGCCCGGTTACCGATATAGACCATGCGCCCGTTCTCGATCACCAGCATCTGCATGCCGACATCGCGTATCGCGTTCAAGAGGGTTTGCTGGAAGTCGGCCTGGCTTTTGAGTTCGGTCTCCATGCGTTTGCGTTCGGTAATATCCTTGGCGACTGTGATCACGCGGACCGGGTTAGTGTCCGGCACGATAGCGACGGACGTTTCGTATTCGCGCCGTTCGCCGCTATGTGTAACCAAGCCCAATTCATAACTGGAAGAAACCGCTTCGCCGGCCACCCTGCGGATATGGTAATCCTGTATCCGCTCCCAGTCGTCGGGATGGACGATGACGCTGAGCGGCGGATGACTATCGATCTCTTCATCGGTAAAACCGAACTCATAGGCCAGTTTGCGGTTGCCGACATGGAGGATGCGGCCCTCTTCCAGCATCATCACCTGCATGCCGGCATCGGCTACGGCATTCAAAATGGTTTGCTGGAAATCGGCCTGGCTTTTGAGTTCCGCCTCCATCTGTTTGCGTTCGCTGATGTCCTGTACGGTACCCAACGAGCTTAACGGGATGCCGTTATCATCGTAGCTGGTTTCGCAGCGTTCGAGCACATATTTGACCCGTCCGTCCGCCATCAGCAGGCGGTGTTCGATCTCGTAACTGGTGCGCCGTTCCAGCGATTCGGCGTAAGCGCGGCTGACGGCCTCGCGGTCGTCCGGATGCACGGTTTCGATAAACGCTTCATAGGAAGCGCCGAACTGCTCCCGGTCAATCTCAAAGATACGGAAAATCTCATCCGACCAGTTAAGGATATTATCGGCAAGATTCAACTCCCAACTGCCGACATGGGCGATGCGCTGAGCCTCGGTCAGAATTTTCCCGCTTTTGCGCAAGGTATCTTCCATCGCCTTGCGCCCGGTGATGTCCTGTACCGTGCCTACCATGCGGATAGGCTTACCACTCGCATCCCTGAACACATTGCCTTGCGCGTGAACCGTGCGCACACCCTTGCTGGCGGAAACGACGCGGTGGTCGAGGTCGAACGGCGTATCGTGCTCGAATGCCGATTGGACTGCCGCAAGCACCAGCTCCAGATCGTCCGGATGAAGCGACGAGGTAAAATCATCAAAGCTGGGATCGGCGGGACGCTTGTCCGGCGTGTAAATTTCGTAAGCCATCTCCGACCATTCGACGCGATTCATGACCACGTCCCAGTTCCAACTGCCGACATGGGCGATGCGCTGGGCTTCCTGCAACATGATTTCGCTGTTTTTAAGCGCCTCTTCTATGAGTTTGCGCTCGGTGATGTCGATCATCAGCCCGTGCCACTCGGTACTGCCGTCACTATGCCGTTGCGGCGTGGAGCGGATTTCGAGCCAACGCATGCCGTTGTCGGGATGGAAGATGCGGATTTCGATGCGGAACGGCGCCAAGGTCCGCTGAGTTTCATCCATGAGAGCCATCATTCGCGGCAAATCGTCAGGATGGTAGCGCGCCCTGAGCACGGCCGCGTCATCGCGGATATCCTCGGGCCGCAGCCCAACCAGTTGCTCAATGCCGGCGCTGGCGAACGGAAAGCTGGCATGGCCGTCCGCGGCCAGGCGTATCGTAAACATGAAGCCCGGCACGCTGGCCGCCAGACCGGATAGCTGTTCTTCCAGCTGCACGCGCTTAAGCAGGTTTAACTCGTACTGTTTGCGCTCGGTAATGTCCAGAATGATGCCGACCAGATACTGTTGACCCCGATCGTCGGTATAGCAAATTTTCTTGTTCAGGATAGTATGGGTAACGCCATCGCGGTCGGTAAACGCTTCCTCACTGACATCTTCCTTACCGCTGTTGAATACGGCCTCATCCTGCGCCCAGAACACATCGGCTTCGTGCTCCGGGAAAAAATCGTAATCGGACTTGCCCAACAGGCTGTCCATCGGATGGCCGATAAAATCGCAAAACTCCCGGTTAAGCAGAATCCAGCGATGATCCCTGCCCTTGACGAACACCGGGTCGGGAATGGTATCGATGACTTGCTTCAAAAATTGCCGCGACTCGGCCAGCGCCAGCTCCGATTGCTCGCGCTCCAACTCGGCCGCGGCGCGTGTCGCGACCAGTTGCAGGATCGCCGTAACCGCGGCCGTGTCCTCAATCGGCTTACCGTCCATCACCGCAATCAGGCCGAGCACCTTGCCGCTGGAATCCCGGAGCGGAATGCCGCCATAACTTTCGACCCCCATATCCACCAGCAGCGTGTCTTCGGGAAACAGCTGTTGCACATGCTTGGCATAACAACACAGCTCGCCTTCCATGACGTTTTCGCAAGGGGTATGTTTAAGGTCGTATTGCATATTGGCAAGCACTTCGCCCTTGGCATAGAGTGCGACGGACTCGGCATGGCCCTCAACATCCGCCAACTTATCGACAATCACATAATCGACCTCCAGCATCTCGCCCAAATAACGCGCCAGCGCGGTCAAGAACGATTCCCCGCCTTCTTTCCAGCCGCTCTGGGCGATAAAGCTTAACGTTTCCTCTATCCGCTTGCGTTCGGTAATGTCGCGAGCCAAGGCCAAGTTGTAGCCCTGCCCGTCGAATTCGAAGTAATTGGCGTTGATCTCCACAGGAAAGATTCGGCCGTCTTTTGTCCGGTGGCAACTTTCAAAAGTAAGCGAACCGTTCGCCTTAAGATCGCGCCAATGGGTGGGCCAATGGTCCTGCTGATAATTGGGATCGATATCCGAGACGCTTAGGCTGAGCATTTCATCGCAACCGTATCCCAGGGTGTGGCAGGATTCTTTATTGACATGACAGAAATGCGCGTCTTCGCCTATCAGCCAAACCGTATCCTTGACATGGTCGAGGGCATAGTTCAACAGGGCAAGCTGCTTTTCGAAGGCCTTGCGTTCGGTAATGTCGCGGCCCATGGCAAGAACGCCGGTCACCTCGCCGTGCCGGTCCCGTTCCGCGACCATGCGTACCAAATGATGGCGAGTACCGGCCCCTATATCGGGCCCCACCGCTTCATACTCTGTCTCCAAACCGCTTTCTATCACGCTTTTGACGGCGGCCTCATAATCGTCGAATCGTCCGTCCGGATAAAGTTCGGATGTGGTTTTGCCGATGTGCTCCCTGGAGCTTATAAAATCGTTAAGATCCAACGTGGCATGCAATCTCGAATTCCAATAGGTTATCCGGCCTTCCCGATCGTAACGGGCAATATTATCCGGCGAGTTTTCGGCAAGACTGCGAAACTCCTGCTCGCGCAAACGCAACAAATCTTCGATCAATTTGCGCTCACCGATTTCTTCCAACAGCGAACTATTGGCGGCGCTCAACTCAGCGCTCTGGTATTCCAATTGCTGGTTTTGCTCTTCCAATGTTTGATACAAGTTGTGCAATTCGGCAGTACGGTCCTGCACGCGCTGCTCCAAGGTATCGAACGAAGCATGCAATTCGCCGATCATCGAATCGAATGCCCAAGCCAACTCGCCGATTTCGCCGGGCGCGGAGATAGCCAACGGACGCAAATTTTCCGCCGTCGAGCGATAATCCGCTTGCTTGTCCCGGTCCAACCGGCCCTCCAAGCCAATCGCTTTCACCGCATTGGTCAACGCGATGATCGGGTCGATAAAGCGTCCGACCCAAAATATGCCTACGCCGATGCTAAACAGCAATATCAGGCAGGTAACCAGCAAAATCGCCACCACGGTTTGCCGGATATTGTGCAATGTGCTGTCCATCGATGACGCTAAAGCCAAGACAAAACCCGGCTGTTGCTCAAATTGCCAGGGCAGCGTAGCGACATAAAACGAGCCTTGTTTAGTCTGAATGGTCTGGAACTTTATCTCGGATGCATCCGGCATCGAATGCGGCAACAGTTGCTGCAAACTTAGATTTAACGGTCCCAGCTGCTGATGATAGCGGCCGTCGGGCGAGAACAGCATCGGCCACATGCCGGTTTTCCGTTCAATCGCCTGCAAAAAGGCTTGGTCGATCCGCTTCTGGAACACCACCACCGCAAACTTCATAAACGGCGCCGGCGGCTGATTTGCGCCGGGCGAGGCAAGATCGCTGTCCGAACCGCCGATACGGGCATCGAGCACCGAGAGTTCCGTCGGACGCCCCTCGCCTTGGAGCAATGACTCATCGACAATGCCTTCAACCGGCACCGCCACCTCAATCGTCATACTGTCCGCCGAAGGATAAGCAAAAGCAACCTGGGGCCGCTCAACCGGCGGCTCCGCATCGGCCGCCGGCGGCTGCCCTTCCGCCCAGGCCGGCCAATTGCGGAGCGGCAGATTACCGTTGTCGTCCGCGGCCGCCTTGACCCAGACCCGCCCGCCATCGCCGCGCTGCACGAACATGCCGACTTCGGACGCGGAAACCTGATGGCTCAACTGGCCGTTGATATAAACCTTAATCGCCGAAAAACCGCCGGAACGCAGCACCAGATGCAAACGGTTCAGCGAAACCGACTTGCTGAACGCCAGGGTTCTTGCCGCTTCTTTAACGCCCTTATCGAGGCTCAAAGCGCTGTCCAGCTTGTATTCCAGCGCATCGAGTTCGGCCAGCTGGTTCAACGCCACCGTTTCGCCAACCGCCGACAGCGCTACCGTGCGCAATTGCACAGTCATTTCCTGCAATTCGCCCTGCCAAGTCAACAAGTCGCGTTTCAGCGTGGCGAAAGCGGCATCCTGGTTTTGCTGGTTAGTGAAATAGGAGGCTAACAAACTGTTCAACGCGCTGACGACAATCAGCATGCCGATAAAGACCAATACGATTTTACGCTTTAAACCCAGCTTCATGATTCCACCTCGGCGGAGGTGCTGTCAGCGGATAGCCCGGAAACGTTAGCGGCGGCACGACCGGAGTGCAAGCTTCGCTTGCGCAGGCAGGCGAAGCCTGCACTCCGGCGGCTCATTGCGGCACATAAACGTCCTAGGTCAGCACGAAATAAAAATAATTTACTCAACATCATCGTCTTTAATAACTCGAATAACCGTGATTTTCGGTAATATCTTGATCGATCAGCGCCGCCGCGCGGCTCAGTTCGGTTTGCACATCGGCGCCGGCAATAATCGCCGCGGCGGCGTTGGCGAATGCATTGCTAATGGCCCCGTAAGCCGGCGTGTTGGGCCGCTGCACCGCCAGGCCGGCATTCAGTTGTTGCGTATATAAGCTTAACGGCCCGCGCTTGCCGTACAGCGGCGACTTCGCGACCGTTGACCGGCGTCCGGGGATAGCGCCGTTAGCGGCGGTCATGCCCAGGATTTCCTGTTCCGACATCAAATGGCCCAAAAAATCCGCCGCCCCCGCAGGATAGGGACAAGTGCTGGAAATAGCCCAACTCCACGAACCCATGCCGGTCTTGACGCCATGCCCGAAATCCGGCATCGGCAGCAGTATTAAATCCTTGCCCAGCTTTTCGCTATACCAGGGATACTGCCAATGTCCCATCCAGGACAAAGCCACCCTGCCGTTAACAAAATCCTCGGCGTTGGGATAATCGACCCGGTTCAGCGCGATTTTGCGGTGGCCGTCATCGTTGCTTAATACCGCATCGGCCCGCGCCCAGCCTTTTTTGAACCATTGCTGGAAATGCGTCATCGCCGCCACCGACTGAGGGCCGTCAAGCACGCCTTTTGCGAAGCGATAGTTGACGCGGTCGATCAAGTCGCCGCCGAAACTTTGCAGGATCGGCGCAAACGCATACGGATAAAACTCGCCGGTATGCAGGTACGCGCCCATTTCAATCGCGGCGACCGCCCCCGGCAGCTTGCTGAGCTTATCGAGCGCCTGTTCGAATTCGGCCAGCGTCCACGGCGCCGCCAAGGTCGGGATCCGGACACCGGCATTAACCAGCAAACGGCGATTGCCCCATATGCCCATACCGGAATCGAACTGGCCGAGGCTATAAAGGCGGCCGTCATAGCGGCCTTGGGCCAAAATCGACGGCAACACGTCGGCCAATAACGGTTTCGGCAACAAGTTATCGATAGGTTGCAAATAGCCGCGCCAAACCAGCGTATACAGGAACGGACCGTCGGCTTCCAGCAGGCAAGGCAGCGAACCGCTGGCCGCCGCGTTATCGATCTGCTCGGCATAACGCCTGAACGTGGACGGCCAGATCTCAACGCGATAGTTATGCCTACCGGCGTTATAACGGGCTGCCGAAGCTTTTAGGACCTCATGCTCGGCGGCATTGACCGCGGAATGCGTCCATAGGCTGATGGTTTTAACGGCGCCCGCATCCGCGGCGCAGGCAAACGGCACGCTGAAAATAACGCAAACACCGAAAAATAGGCGGGATAAGCGTTGCGCAGCCGCCGCCAATAGTTTCCTCGCGCCGGCGTTATGCGCAATGCCTCGAGTTCGCGGTAGCCGCGCTAGTTCCCAAGCTCCTGCTTGGGAATTCAGTACGGGAAGCTCCAGCTTCCCGTCTCGCAAAGCTGGAGCTTTGCTCACCGGGTTCCCAAGCCGGAGCTTGGGAACCCGCGTAACCCGCGTAATGCCGCGAGTTAGACCTTCCAGGTTTTTAAAACCTGGAAGGTCTGCATATCGGTATGATTCTCGCCTGGAACCTGGAAGCAATAAAAATTTAAACATCGACATCTTAAAACGAGTATTTAACCGTAGCCAGAATCGTCCGCCCGTTAATCGACCGTGCCGCATTCAAACCGTTGGCGGAAACGCCGCCGCTGTTGGAGATTTCGGTCAAGCCGATAGTATCGAACAGGTTGTTGCCGTTGACCGACAGCCACAGCCCCTTGAACGCTTCATAACCGGCAAAGGCATTGACCTGGATATAGCCGGGTATCATCAGCTTGCCGGCCGGCGCATCGCTGTTGCCGATAAAATTCAGCCCGGCGTTGACATGCTTGACCCGGTAAGCGGGCGTGAACTGGTAGATGACTTTGGGACTGATCGGGTCGCCGACATTGGCCGGATTGATCTCGTCCTTGACGATCCGGCTATGGGTGTAAGTGACGCCGCCGGTGAGGCTGAAATCGGCCAAATAATAAGCCGTCTCCAGTTCGACGCCCTGGGCCTCGAATTCACGGTTGGTAAACCGGTACGCGCCGGAACCGGCGGTGATGTCCTGGTTGACTTCCGCGGTAGTCGCATGGAACAGGGTCGCGAACACACTAAAGTCGTCGCCGCGCCATTTCACCCCGCCCTCAAGCTGCCGGACTTTGTTGACCGCGACTTTAGAGGCAATGCCGCCGTCGGTCCTGATGCCGCCGCCGAACAACAGGCGTTCGGCATTGGCCCGGCCGCCTTCGCTGACCCTGGCGAACACAGCCAGATCCGGGTTCAGCAAATAGTTGCCGCCGAACGAATACGACAAATAGCGCACCGTATAATCGACCGGCAACGCCGAAGCATTGTTCACCACCGGCACCGTCCGTTCCGGCGTCTCGATCGCGCCGTTGCCGTTGACATCCAGCGTTTGCGTGCCGGTCGAGCCGGCATAGCTGCCGGATGCGGTGGCGATGTCGTAGCGCAGGCTGCCGTCGAAATTAAAGTCGCCTTGTTGCCAGCCCAGCGCCAGGTAAGGCGCATCGGTGCGGTAATACAGATTATAGGAACGCACGCAGCAGTTGCCCCAATACGATTCGCCGTAGGCGCTCAAGCCGTTCTGAGTGACTTTATTGCCGTTCGCATCGATCACATCCAGCAACGCGGAATCCTTGCCCTTAACCTCCTGCAAATAGGTGTTCCAATGCCAGTCCTGGACGATAGCCTGCCCCGACTTGAAATAGCCGGCGGTGATGCGGGTGGTGCCGAAATTCTCGCTGTCGAAAGTCCGGGTCAGGTTCAGGTCGTTGGCGAAATTGCCGAGATCGTTGAGCTCGGTATTGAACAAATGCGTACCGACCGCCAAAGCGCTGGGATCGGTCAGCGCTTGTCCTGACAAAGGCCCGTTGGCATAACGTAGCGTCGCGCCGGTTCCGCCTATCGCCGTCGCCAACGCTGCCGCGGTATCGACTTGCGCCGGATACGGCCCGACAAATCGGCCTGAGGTCGAGGCCACCCTGAACTTGTCGTTAATCTTCCAAGCCGGCGCAGGTTCGAACAGCACTTCGCCGCCGATCGCTTTGCTTGACGAGTAATAACCGTCGTTAATATCGGTTTTCACGACTTGGCCGTCTTTATTGACCGACAGGTCGGTTTGGAAATATTTCGACTGCATCGCGCCGTTGCGCATATCGAAACCGGGCAGCGACGCAACTTGCAGATTGTTGTTGGTTCCGGTGATCGAGACCGGCACCGGCAAGTACACCGGCGCCCGGTCCTCCAGCAACTTGAAATTGAGGCGAATGAAGCCGTTGTCGAAATCGCGGGTCACATTACCTTTGATCTGGCCGCCGTCTTCGGCGTCGTAACCGACCGTTCGCGGCCCTTCCCCGCCGCGGTAAAAGCCGCCGACATGGAAGCGCCATCGATCATTGATCGGGCTGCCGTAATCGAAGTCGGCGCGGGTATGGTCGAAATCCAGGCCTCGGCTGACGCCGACATTGCCGCTCCTGGTTTCGCCGGTTTTGCCGATAAAGTTGAACACCCCGCCCGGCGCATTGCTGGCAAAAGTCGCCGCCGCCCCGCCGCGAATGACTTCCAGCCTGTCCAGGTTATAGTCGGCCCGGAGAAAAGTGTCGGCCGTGCCGAAATCGATGTCGCCGAAGCCGAGCACCGGCAAACCGTCTTCCTGGAATTGCACGAACTTGGCGCCGCCGTTGATCGGCAGGCCGCGCACCGACACATTGGCGTTGCCTTCGCCGCCGGAAGCCTGGGAGATGACGCCGGGCACATTGCGCAAAATATCGGCGGCATTGCTCGGCGCGGATTCCTGTATCCGGTCCCAATCCAGCGTGCTGACAGCGACGCTGGAGCGTATGCCCGACAGCGGATTGGCGTTGCTGGTGACGACCATGGTATCGAGCGGCAGCGGTTGTGCCGATACCGCCATCGGCAACAGCGCAAAAATACAGGTTTTAAGATTGGTTTTGAACATTAATTTATTGTGTTTAAAAAGCTCGTGTTGCGCTGTGCGCACCTTAGCCGCGCATTTCTCTCGTTCCCAAGCTCCAGCTTGGGAATGCAGTCTTGGAAGCTCCAGCTTCCCGACTCGCGAAGCTGGAGCTTCGCGTACTGGGTTCCCAAGCCGGAGCTTGGGAACCAGCGCACCAGCGCAACAACTGGATTTGTGTATAACGGCGAGCGCCAAAGTCTGGGAACGATAAAATGAAACTAAACTATCGCCCGCTGCCGTAGCTCACAATCTCATACGCCATCCGGCCCAGCGGCAGTTCCTTGTCCACCGCGCCCAGCTTGGCCGCTTCTTTCGGCATGCCGTAGACCACGCAACTGCCCTCATCCTGGCCCAGGGTGCGCGCGCCCATGTCGCGCATTTCTTTTAAGCCTTTGGCGCCGTCATCGCCCATGCCGGTCATGATGATGCCCAGCGCATTCTTGCCGGCGCATTTGGCGACCGAACGGAACAACACGTCCACCGACGGACGATGACGCGTGACCAGCGGCCCGTCGACGATTTCAACATGGTATTGCGCGCCGCTACGCTTGAGCAGCATATGCCTCCCGCCTTGAGCAATCAGCGCGCGGCCCGGCAACACCCGGTCGCCGTTGACGGCTTCGCGCACTTCAATTTGGCACAGGCCGTTCAAGCGCTCGGCAAAAGCGCCGGTAAATTTTTCCGGCATATGCTGCACGATCACAATGCCGGGACAGACGCGCGGCAACGCGGTCAACACGACTTCCAGCGCCTGGGTGCCGCCGGTGGAAGTACCGATCGCAACCACCCGGTCCGTGGTTTCGGCCATTGCCTGGGCACTGGCCGGAAGAATCGCATCGGCGGTTAATTTGGCCTGCACCGGCGCTGCGGCGGCTACGGTCAAGCGGCGCAAATTCGCGCGCGCCGCGGCTTTGACCGCAGTAACCAGGCTTTCCGAATCCTCCTGTAAAAACTGCTTGAGTCCTACTTTAGGCTTGGTGACGATACTGACCGCGCCCGCCGCCAGCGCCTGCATCGTGGTTTCAGCGCCTTTCTCGGTCAGCGTCGAACAAATCACCACCGGGGTCGGCCGTTCATGCATCAGTTTTTTCAGGAAAGTAATTCCGTCCATGCGCGGCATTTCGACATCCAGCACGATCACATCCGGCCATTGCGTTTGCATGCGGGCCATTGCAAATACCGGATCGGAAGCCGCGCCGATCACTTTAATGCCCGGATCTTGCGCCAGGTTTGCGGTCAATACCTGGCGCACCACCGCGGAATCATCCACTATCAGCACTTTAAGCGCGGTCATCCCAGCCTCCTGTTTATGACGCCATGCTCGGCTACGGTCAGCGCATCGATATGCTTCACCCAAACCTCGCCGCTCCACACTTCAAAAATCACATTACGATGCCCGATACCGCCCAGGTGCTCGGCCACGCAGGTAAAGCCGTAATGTTCGACAAGCTGCCGGGCCGTTTGCACATTCTGTCTACCGATCTGGGACGAAGCATCTTGCTTCGTTTGCGGGAACATATTGCCGCCGCCGAACAATTTGACTTGATATTCCTTATGACAGACGCCGACGGCATCCATTTTCTTCAACATCATGGCCACCGCCTCATCGGCATAGCGTCCGTCCGGCGCCGGCCAGTCGCCGTTCCTGCGTTCGCTGCCCCGCTCCGGCAGCATGTAATGGCACATGCCGCCAACCAACAATTGCGGATGCCAAAAGGTCATCGACACGCAAGAGCCGAGTAAGGTGCGGATGCGAGTATCCCGGTCGGCGAAATAATGATCGCCGGGCTGGAGGAATATCTCTATCGGATGTAAAGGTCTTACCATTTTATAATTTGATATAAACAGCCGGCTGCACCAGGCGCAAGGCGTCGGTAATGCCGTTCAGCGTTTCGGAATGGCCGACCAGGAAATATCCGCCCGGACGCAGCAGCGACAGCAAGGAAGATACCACTTGGCGCTTGGTGTCCTGGTCGAAATAGATCATCACGTTGCGCAGGAATATTGCATCGAATTCACCGAGTTTCGGCGGCGCTTCGGTCAGGTTATGGTGCATGAACTGCACGCGTTCGCGCAGTTTGCGTTCGATCAGTAAAGTGCCTTCCTGGCTGCCGGTGCCTTTAAGGCAATAACTTGACAGATAGGGCTTGGGAATTTCCGGCAGGCGCTCCATCGAGTAAAGACCGCTACGCGCCTTTTCCAGCACCCGCGTACTCAGGTCGGAAGCGACGATTTCCCACGGCGCATTACCCAATGCCTCATCCAACAGCATCGCAATGCTGTACGGTTCCTCGCCGCTGGAGCAGGCCGCGCTCCAGATACGCAAGGTCTTGCCGGGTTTGCGCGCGGAAACGATATGCCGGCGCAAAAAGTCGAAATGTTTGGGTTCGCGAAAGAAATGGGTTTCGTTGGTGGTCAGCAAATCCACCGCTATTTGCAGTTCGGCTTTGCCGTCGGCGGCGGTAATCATCCGGAAATAATCGCCGTAACTTGCCAAGCCGTGGTGTTTGAGCCGTTTCGCCAAGCGGCTGGTGACCAGCGGCTTCTTTGCAGCCGACATGCTGATGCCGGCGATGCGGTAAATCAGCTCGCGAAACTGGGCGAATTCCTTCTCTTGCAATACCGTTGCGCTAAAGTTGGTTTGGTGAAGTGCGGATGCAGTGATGTTTTTCATTTTATCGGTTTCATTGATGCGATCAGGCGGCGCCTAGGAACTCTTCGCTTCGCAAGAGTCCTGTAACGCGGCAGTGGCGTCGCTAATCGGGTATTCATTAATAGTGGGCGGATTGGCGAATAAGCGTTGCCGTTTCCATAACCCGGCCTCCGCCAACCGCGATTCAAGCTTTTTAATGCGCCGCGCGATAGTGCCGACAACCTCTCCCACACTTTGCGTCATCTGTTGCATTTGGGCTGCCGTCGCCTCGTCCCGGCCCGTCTCCAGGTCGCCCGAACGCGCGATCAATAAACCGGTTGCGCATTGCTTGGCGGCGCGCATCATCCCGATCTGCAACTCGCACACTTGGCTGACGATCAGCTGCTCTATTTCATCGACATCGGCCTGTCCGGCAGGCCGAACCTGGCGATGCTTGCCGGCGTTGACCTCCAGCTGCCAATGAATCAAGCCCGACAGGCTGTGCATGGCCTCCGCTATCTTCCGGCTAAACATTTGCAGTTCGCGGGCTACCAGGCTAAACCCGATAACATTCATATCGCTTCCTCCCGCTTCCCGCATCGCTTCGGTTGCAGCCAGGCCGATGCTTTCTGCAACGGCAACGATGTTGCCGATTTCTTCGTTAATGTCCTCGATAGCGTTTAATTCATTCATAGGAATACCTTCAGCTCGGCTTCAACAAACAATGGCATGGATTGTCTGTCCTAGGCACTGACTTCCACCCGGTTACGCCCGTTCGCCTTGCTGCGATACATGGCCGCATCCGCGCGCGCAAACAAATCTTCATAGCGCTCGCGGCCGACCAGCACGGTAACCCCCAGGCTCACCGTCACCGGGATGTTGCAAGGCTGCAAGGCTTCAATGTTGCGCCTCAATTCCTCGGCCTGGTCATAAGCTTGGCCTAGCGAGGCATTGGGCAAAATAACGACAAATTCTTCGCCGCCCAAGCGCACCACGATGTCCTCACTGCTGAAAAACCGCTGCATGGCCCCGGCCACCAACTCCAGCACTTGATCTCCGGTCTTGTGTCCGTAGCTGTCGTTGATGTCCTTGAAGTGGTCGATGTCGATCACCATCAGCGCTAAAGGCTGGTTACCGGTTTGCGTATGCGCTACCAGCCCCGGCAAGGTCGCGTCCAGATAATGGCGGTTATACAGAGACGTCAATTGATCGCGCATGGCGATCATCTTCATCGCTTCATGCTGGGATTCCAGCCTGCGCATCAACTTGCGCAACGTGACCAGGTTTTTGACGCGCACTTCCAATTCCTCCGTCACCACCGGCTTGGCGACGAAATCATTGGCTCCGTTACGCAGGATTTCGACTTTGCGCGCAGTGTCCTCGAACGCTGAAATGGCCAGAATAGGCGTCATCGACTTCCTGCCGGGCAACTCCCGTACCGCGCGAATCACCGAAAACCCGGTCTCCACCCCCGCCAGCACATAATCGGTAATCACCAAATCGAAGTTCTGCCGTTCAATCAGGACCATGGCCTCTTCGGCGCTGCGGCAGCTGTCGACCGATAAGCCCATATGCTCCAGAATCCGGCGATAGAAAATCGTTGCGGAACTGCTGTCTTCCACCAACAGCACGCTGCCGTCGATGCGATCATGACTACCGGCGGCAAATTTTTCGACAAACTGCTCCAATTTCGGCAAGTTGCTCTTGGAAAAACACTCCGTTACGCCCGCTTCCAATGCCCGGCCCACTACGCTCTTGTCATGGGTTGAGGAAAACATCAGGCCGGGCTGGTGATGCAACAGCTTGTTTGCCCGCGCGGCAATAAACATATCGATGCCGTTCATGTCGTTCAGTTCATAGGCAAAACAGATCAAGTCGACCTGCTCGTGCTTCAGTAAGTCCAGCGCTTCTTTTCCGCACTTTACATAGCTGGAATCGATGCCATAGCGGCCAAACAGTATGGTTAGCGTACTCACTACCACACGCGAAGGATCAACAATTAAAGCTCTCATGACATAACCTGTTTCAAGTTCGCTCGTTCCCAAGCTCCAGCTTGGGAATGCAGTCTTGGAAGCTCCAGCTTCCCGGCTCGCGAAGCTGGAGCTTCGCTTACTGGGTTCCCAAGCCGGAGCTTGGGAACCAGCGCAAAAGGTCTGCATATCGCAGTCATATCCTAAAACCTGACGAATTCGGCTTCATCAGGCATCCGTTTTGCCGACACCGTTTTTCCGGTCGCAGGTTTCAAAAACTTGGCTTTGACAGCAACCGGTTCCACTCTATCGGCCACGGTAAAAAACGCCATCAACTCTTGCAGTTGCGCGGATTGTCCGCTCATTTCTTCCGAGGTGGAGGCCAACTGTTCCGCTGAACTGGCATTGTGCTGGGTGATCTTGTTGAGCTGCTCCATCGCGATACCGATTTGGCCGACGCCCGACGATTGCTCTTCGGACGCCGCCGCGATTTCCTGCACCAAGTCGGACGTTTTTTTGATCGACGGCACGATATTATCCAACAGCTTGCCGGCCGTTTCGGCCATATCGACACTGCTTTGCGCCAGTTCGCCGATTTCCTGCGCCGCAATTTGACTGCGCTCGGCCAGCCTGCGCACTTCGGTCGCAACCACCGCAAAGCCGCGGCCGTGGTCGCCGGCGCGGGCGGCTTCAATCGCCGCGTTCAAGGCCAGCAAGTTGGTTTGGTAAGCGATGTCGTCGATGATGCCGACTTTTCCGGCAATGCTCTTCATCGCGCTGACCGTTTCCTTAACCGCTTCGCCGCCTTGGGCCGCTTCGCTGCTGGCCTGGGCCGCCATGCCGTCGGTCACTTTCGCGTTTTCGGTATTGTGCTCAATCGACGCCGACATCTGTTCGATCGCGGCACTGGTTTCCTCGACGCTAGCAGCCTGCTCGCTGGATACTTGCGACAGCGATTGCGCGGTCGCGCTGACTTGCTCGGCGGCATTGCCGAGCTGGTCGGCAGCACTGATGACTTCGCCGATGGTTTGCAATAATTTGGCAATGGTGTTGTTGACGGTGTCCTTAAAGTCGCCGAGTTGGCCTTGGTAGTCGCCGTTGACGGTACGGGTCAGGTCGCCCTGCTCGACCCGGTTCAGCACCGCGACTGCTTCATTGAGCGGCGAAACAATGCCGTCCAAGGTGGCGTTAAAGCCGGCGATAATTTTGCGGTAATCGCCCAAATGCTTAGCGGGATCGGCGCGGGCCGACAGCTTGCCCTCGACAGCAGCCTTGGACAATATAACAGAGTCGGCAATCAATGCCTGCACCCCTAAAACCACCAAATTCATGCCTTCCTTAAGCTGATTGAACTCCAAACCGTAATCGCTTTCGTCGCGTATCGGCATTTCGCCGCGTCCTAGTTTATCCATCGCATCGACTATCGCCGAAACCGGACGCAAAATACCGCGACCGATAAACCCGCTTAAAATCAAAAAAACGGCAAACAAGCTCAACACCACGGCCAGAACCGAATTTTTGGTGTTATCGATACGTTGAATACGGTCATCCAGCACTTCATCCAGCGCCTTGCTGAAGTTTTCGGAAGCCGCAAAGCGCTGATCGATGCTTGCCGTTATGACATCGAAGAATTCCTGGCTGGAAATCTCCGGCTTTTCCGGCTTAATGATTTTTTCTTCAATTAAATCGATAATTTTATCGGTGTCGTTGGCTATTTTTCGGCCGGCGGCAAGCAATGCTTCATCGGCGCCGGAAATTTTTGCCTTGCTTTCGTTAACCAGTAGCTGCTTTTCGTTCAGTAGCGACATAATTTGCCGAAGAACCGCGGCCTCTTCCGGGCTAACGCTTTTTTTCACCAGAATAGCGGTGCCTTTCGCGCGCAACTGCCCCAATAATTCCGCCATATCCGGAAGCTGGTTGATCGCTATGACCATCATGTAATAGCTATCGATTTCCGGGTCCAAGGCCAAATTCGAGGCATCGCTTAGTTTCCGGTTAAACGTTCGAAGTTTTTCAATCAGCACGGTATGGCGCGATACGCTGGCTTTAACGTCCAAGCCGGCGCCCGCTGCCGCCAACTGCTCCCATTCTCCGCGCACGGCTTGCCAATGCCCGGTCAAATCCAACCCGGACAATCTACGGTCGACCGCGTCAACTACTTTGACCTGCTCGTCGACTTCGTTACGTTTAGCTTCCCATTTGCCCGCATCGCCGGATAACGCCATGTTAGACAAGTCGCGGTGCAGCTGGATCAATTGCGCCAACCTGATGGTTTCCCGCTCATATTCGATCCCCTGTTTTTCATGGTTTGTAAACGCCATTTCTTCCAGGATTCGCGCAACCAGCAACCAACTCGGCACGGCAAACATCATCACCGCCAATACCGCCAATAGCATCAGTTTTTGCCACAGTTTGATATTGCTTAGAAACGCTTTGACTTTGCCTTGTTCGAACGGGTCTTTGATGCGCGCGGCATTAATGTCGGCATACAGCTTGCCCGCCTCGTCAACTTGAACGCGTGACGGCTTGAAGCGTAACGAGCGGTAACCGACGACATGCCCATCATTGAACATCGGCGACACATGGGCGTCCACCCAATAATAATCGCCGTTCTTGCAACGGTTTTTGACCCGGCCGTTCCAGGTGCGGCCGGCCTTGACAGTAGCCCACAACGATTTGAAGGCTTGCGGCGGCATATCGGGGTGACGGACGATATTGTGGCTCTGCCCGACCAGCTCCCGCTCGCTAAATCCGCTTATCTTGACGAATGCGGGGCTGACGCTGGTAATCATGCCTTTTAGGTCGGTAGTGGAAACCAACTGGTCACCTTCAGAGAAGTGAACTTCGTTTTGCGTTATCGGTTGATTGTTTTTCATAGTTACTTATTTTTTACTAAGGTATAGATTGTGTTTCATGAACGCGGCCTGCCGTTCTCTATGTGCCGGCATCTATTTAGTGCGACGCTATCCTGCCCGTTTTTTATGCTTAAAAAAATCCCAATAACTAACCTTAATAAAGTACCCATTTCGCGCCATTTTCATATAGGGTGCGCATTGCGCACCCTATATGACGTAAGTGGCATGATTAGACCTTCCAGGTTTTAAAAACCTGGAAGGTCTATCCGGTTTGTCCGCTTACTCCGCCTTTACCAACTCGGCAGCCAAACTACCGGAACCCATCGACACCAAGGCCTCCATGTCGTCCATCGACAATACATGCTGGATATTCAGGATAATCACAAACTTGCCGTTGATCTTGCCCATGCCGGCAATAAAGTCGGCGCGGATGTTGGCGCCGAAAGTAGGGGCCGGTTCGATCTCGCCAGCCGGAATCTCCAACACCGCGTTGACCGCATCGACCATGACGCCGACGCTTTGGCTTTCCTCTCCTAGCGCCACTTCGATAATGATGATGCAGTTGCGCCGCCCTATCGCGGTGGGTTGTTTGCCGAAACGGGCGCTTAAATCGATGACCGGCACCACCGCGCCGCGCAGGTTGATCACGCCGCGGATGAAAGCCGGCATGCGCGGCACTTCGGTCAGTTGCCCATATTGGATGATCTCCTTGATGCGCAGGATGCTGATCGCATAGGTCTCGCCGCTCAGCATAAAAGTCAGGTATTGCTGTGCTTCTTCATGGCCCCGACTGCCGGCTGCCACCTGCTGCGTTCTTGCCACTTGTACGATGGAATTCATCTCCGTCTCCTAAAATCTGACGAATTCGGCTTCGTTAGGCGAGCGCCTTCCGGTCGCCGTTTTATTAACCGCCGGTTTGGCAGGCTTGGCCTTAAACGTTGACGTCGATACCGCGTCGCCGGTCACGGTAAAGAAGGCAATAAGTTCCTGAAGTTGCGCCGCTTGCCCGCTCATCTCTTCGGAGGTGGCGGCCAACTGTTCCGATGAACTGGCGTTTTGCTGGGTGATCTTGTTAAGCAGATCCATCGCACTATTGATTTGACCGACGCCGGACGATTGCTCTTCGGACGCGGCGGCGATTTCCTGCACCAAATCGGAAGTTTTCTTGATCGACGGCACGATGGTATCGAGCAGCTTACCGGCGCTTTCGGCCATATCGACACTGCTTTCCGCGAGTTCGCCGATTTCCTGCGCGGCAACTTGGCTGCGTTCGGCCAGTTTCCGTACTTCGGCGGCAACTACGGCAAAGCCGCGACCGTGTTCGCCGGCGCGGGCCGCTTCAATCGCCGCGTTCAAAGCCAGCAAATTGGTTTGATAGGCAATGTCGTCGATGATGCCGATTTTGTTGGCGATGCTCTTCATCGCACCAACCGTCTCTTTAACCGCTTCGCCGCCTTGTACCGCTTCGCTGCTGGCCTGGGTCGCCATGCCGTCGGTCACTTTCGCGTTTTCGGTGTTCTGGTTGATCGACGCGGACATCTGTTCAATGGAAGCGCTGGTTTCTTCCACAGATGCGGCTTGTTCACTGGTAGCTTGCGACATGCTCTGTGCAGTAGAAGAAACCTCCTCACTGGCCGATGCGATGTTGGCAGCAGCGCCATTAACTTCGCTAATGACTTGCGACAGTTTTGCGACGGTATTGTTGAGGCTTTGCTTGACTTGGTCGAATGCCCCCTGATAGTCGCGGCTGACTGTCTGGGTCAGGTTGCCTTGCTCCAGTGCCTGCGATACGTGGATGGTGTCCTTGAAGGCGGTATCGACGGTGTCGGACAGTTGGTTGAGCAGTTCGGACAGTTCTTTGGTATAGCCCGCCTTGTCGCTCAGGGTCATCTTGGTGCTGAAATCGCCTTTGTTGGCGGATGCGACTAGGTTCTTGATTTCGGCGACGATCGTGCTTAGGCTGTCCTGCATCACGTTCATGGAGTAGATCAGGCTGCTGCTGTCGCCCGCCTTCAACTCGATCTTGGAGGTCAGGTCACCCGTTGCGATCTTGTTGGCGATCCCGGCTGCTGTTGCGGGTTCGCCGCCCAAAGCGCGGGTCAGGCTGCGGGTAATGAGAAATCCTGCCAGCATCGCGATGAAAGCGGCGCCCACCCCCAGAGCAATCATTATAAATTGGGCGCTATCTCCTTCCGTTTTCGCGGCAACGCCGTCCGCCTTCATGAGTTCCTTGCGCGTCTTGATGATCTCATTCACCGTATCGATGTACTTGAGCTGTAGAGGACGAGTCCGCGCCAAAAGCTCGGTTTTCGCTTCGGCCAGTTTGCCGGTCTCGGCGAGGCGGATGAACTCATCCTCGGGTACCAGATAAGCTTCGCGCACTTCAGCGATTCTCGCTACGATACGCTTGCCTTCCTCGTCGATGATGTTCTTTTGGAGATGATCCAGCTTTTCCTTGCGTTCCGCTTTACGCTGGTGGAGTGATTCAAGCTCGGCCTTGACCTGGTTCTTGTCGTCGAGGATCAGAATGTTGCGCATATGGCGCGCCGATTGAAGAAGTGCAACGTTGAGGTCATAGGCCGCCGTGTAGTTGCCGATGCGTCGACCGAGCACCGTGCCGAACCGTTCGTTGACATGGGAAATGGAGGTACTGCCGACCACTACCACTACGATCAGCATTATGACCGAAAGACCGAAGCCCAGGCCTAGTTGAATTACAACACGCATATTGTTGAACATAGTTATTCCCTTTTGAATTAAAAAAAGATTAATTTGTTACCGCTCTGATGATGCACTCAATTCCACAAAGCCGTAATCCGCATCGGCCTACTTGCCGGACACATTTTTTAATAGACATGTAGGCCGGAATAAGCCGGTTGTAGCGCTAGCGAAAACCGGCGTTTCCGGCAAATAGCCCCGCATTCGCCGGAAACGCTTATTCTCGCTAACGCTCCCAGGCGGGACGGGGTTTGCAACCCCGTCCCTACCGTTTTTGCTATATGAGACTACTTAACCCAGCTCAAACGTTGCGGACGTGGCAACATGCCCCGTCCGGCTTAAAGTCTCGCCAATGGCAGACCTTCCAGGTTTTAAAAACCTGGAAGGTCTGGTTTGTCCGCTTACTCCGCCTTGACCAACTCGGCAACCGGACTGCCGGAACCCATCGACACCAAGGCTTCCATATCATCCATCGACAGCACATGCTGGATATTCAGGATGATCACGAACTTGCCGTTAACCTTGCCCATGCCGGCAATAAAGTCGGCGCGGATGTTGGCGCCGAAAGTCGGCGCCGGTTCGATCTCGCTAGCCGGAATCTCCAGCACCGCGTTGACCGCATCGACCATCACCCCAACGCTCTGGGTTTCTTCGCCGGCCTCCACTTCGATGATAATGATGCAGTTGCGCCGCCCTATTGCGGTCGCCTGCTTGCCGAAACGGGCGCTCAGGTCGATGACCGGCACCACCGCGCCCCGCAGGTTAATCACGCCGCGGATAAAAGCCGGCATGCGCGGCACTTCGGTCAGTTGGCCGTATTGGATGATCTCCTTGATGCGCAGGATGCTGATCGCATAGGTCTCGCCGCTCAGCATAAAGGTCAGGTATTGCTGTTGTTCTTCCAGCTCAAGGCTACCGGCAACCGCCGGTAGCGTCTGCGCTGTTTGTGCAATGGCATTCATAACGGCCTCCTAGAACCTGACGAATTCAGCTTCATTGTATTCCGGTTTTGCTGCCGTTTTTTTAACCGCCGGGCTGAAAGACTTGGTTTTGGCTTTGCTTGCCGCCGATGCCGCGCTTGAAGAGCCGGCTACGGTAAAAAACGCTATCAACTCTTGCAGTTGCGCGGCCTGTCCGCTCATCTCTTCGGAGGTGGCGGCCAGCTCTTCCGACGAAGTGGCGTTCTGCTGGGTGATCTTGTTGAGCTGGTCCATCGCGGTATTGATTTGGCCGACGCCGGACGATTGCTCTTCGGAGGCGGCCGCAATTTCCTGCACCAAATCGGAGGTTTTCTTGATCGACGGCACGATGGTATCCAGCAGCTTGCCGGCGCTTTCGGCCATGTCGACGCTGCTTTCCGCGAGTTCGCCGATTTCCTGCGCCGCGACTTGGCTGCGTTCGGCCAATTTCCTCACTTCGGCGGCGACCACCGCAAAGCCTCTGCCATGTTCCCCTGCACGAGCCGCTTCAATCGCCGCGTTCAAGGCCAGCAAATTGGTTTGGTAAGCGATGTCGTCGATGATGCCGATTTTGTTGGCGATGCTCTTCATTGCGCTGACCGTCTCTTTAACGGCTACGCCGCCTTGCACCGCTTCGTTGCTGGCCTGGGTCGCCATGCCGTCGGTGACTTTGGCGTTTTCGGTGTTCTGGTTGATCGATGCGGACATTTGTTCGACCGACGCGCTGGTTTCCTCGACGCTGGCGGCTTGTTCGCTGCTGGCTTGGCTCATGCTTTGCGCGGTCGCGCTGACTTCCTCGCTGGCGCCGGCGATGTTAGCGGCCGCGCTGTTGACTTCGCCGATGACTTCCGAAAGTTTGGCGATGGTGTTGTTGACGGTTTGCTTGAAATCGTCGAGCTGGCCTTTGTAGATGCCGTTGACCGTTTTAGTCAGGTCGCCTTTTTCCATTTCCTGTAGAACGCCGACCGCTTCGTTGACCGGCAGGACAATGCCGTCAAGGATTTGGTTGACGCCGGCGACCAGTTGGTTCCAGCCGCCTTGGAACATGGCGGCATTGGCGCGCTTATCCAGCTCGCCGTTAGCGGCTCCTTGAATCAGGCCGTCGGTTTGCGTAAGCAGGTCGCTCATCATCGTGATCAAACCGTTCAGGTTGTTACGGATGACCAGGTACTCGCCTTTGTAGTCGGTCTTGATAATGTCGGGAATCACGCCCTTGGCGATCTGGTCGATGTAGTTGGAGGTGACTTGCATCGGTTCGGCGATGTTTTTAACGGTGTCGTTGACACCGACCACC